>Ga0209121_10000238_pt1 | contig 58248 bp, 50 predicted proteins | sample Cruoilmetagenom3_FD_187292 | JGI IMG/M metagenome (GOLD analysis project Ga0209121, IMG submission 187292) | Oil polluted marine microbial communities from Coal Oil Point, Santa Barbara, California, USA - Sample 3 (SPAdes) (version 2) | ecosystem: Environmental > Aquatic > Marine > Oil seeps ...
ACCAGTTGACCCAGACGTGCTCACCAGGAGGGCTTTCTCCATGTTGAACCCGGGGGGTAGCAGTCCCTGGGGATAATACCCCCGGAAATCCTGCTTGGTGACAAAGGGAAGTCTAGGTAAGTCATGTATACCCTGTATGGTCCCCGGGTGGATGTTACGATATCTTTGTTTATAGAGGGGTACATTAGCGGCATAATTTATTATTCGCCGAAGAGCTTTACTTTGATAGTTCTCCAATTGCAGGTTATCATGCTTCCATATCCTATCTACGTCCCATAAATAACTTTTTAATAAGTGGCAAAGAAAAAGTGGTGATAGGAAGCTGCTCATTATCCTTTCATCAATCATATGTATAATTAAATAGTTTCCATTCATCTCACTCTCATCTGTCATTAATGATTAATGGCTTGGAGAATGCAGATATACAGAGCCCCAAACCCTTCCATCTATCCTCCGGAGATGAATCTATCTTTTTTTTTATTTAGGGGATATTCCTTCTTTTTAGTATACCTAACCTAACTGTCGAAAACTTTTATATACAACATTGGATATATGGAGTTGCTGTTTTAAAAGGTGTATCTTATGGATAATAAAAAGGGTACAACAACACTTGGTTTAGTTTGCCAAAGCGGTGTCGTGGTAGCAACAGAACACCGGGCTACAATGGGTACAATGATTGCTCATAAAGTGGCTAAGAAATTATTTAAAATAGATGATCATCTGGCTTTAACCACTGCTGGCCTAGTGGGGGATGCTCAAGTGCTATCACGTTATCTCACAGCTGAAGCGCGGCTCTATACGTTACAAAGGGATGAAAAGATGCCTGTCAAGAGTGCTGCCACACTCATGGCCAATATTTTAAACCAAAGGAAATTTTATCCTTATTATGTCCAATTAATCATTGCCGGCATCGATTCTTCAGGCCCCAGTATCTACTCTTTGGATGCTGCTGGGGGTGCTATAGCTGATACCTATACTTCCTCAGGGTCAGGTTCTCCCTATGTGTTTGGTGTTTTAGAGGACCATTACAAAAACAATATTACTACCCAGGATGGTGTGATTTTAGCCGTACGGGCGCTTTCTGCAGCCATGAAACGCGATTCAGCATCGGGTGACGGCATAGATATCGCTGTGATTTCTCCCGAAGGGTACCGTGATATCGAACAAAAAGAAATCGAAGAGATAAAAAAAGATATTAACCGTACTGGATAATTATTCACGTTCATGACAGTTGAAGACATTCTTCAAAGTATTAGAGAGCAGGTTTTGTCAGTTATTCCTTCCTCTATTCGTATCACTGAGATTGAGTTTGAAGGAGCACTGGTGGTCATCTATACGAAAAATCCTGAGAAGTTTGCCGAGAACAGCGATATTGTACGGAAACTGGCTAAGGCATTACAGAAAAGAATTGTGGTTCGACCGGATCCAACAGTATTGGCTGATATGGATGAAGCCAGCGAAAGGGTCAGACATATTATACCCGAGGAGGCAGAATTAGAAAATATTTATTTTGAACCGGATGTGGGCGAAGTCACCATAGAGGTGGGTAAACCCGGTATAGCCATTGGGAAACATGGTGCTATCCTTAACCAAATAAAAAAAGAGATTGGATGGACCCCAAAAATTATTCGTACGCCTCCTATTCCATCAAAAACGGTACAGGATATTCGTAATTATCTGCGTCATATGGCGGAGGACCGCAAGGTCTTCCTCAGAAAACTAGGGAGACGACTCCATAGGGGTGTTTCTGACGGGGAAAAATGGGTGAGATTGTCTTCTCTGGGGGGGTATAGGGAAGTAGGTCGTTCCTGTAGTCTTTTAAACACACAGGATAGCAAAGTTATGATAGATTGCGGGGTTGATGTTTCCAATACGGATAATGGTTCACCCTATCTTCATTTATCAGAGGCGATGCCTTTAACTTCCATTGATGCGGTTGTAGTGACCCATGCTCATCTTGACCATTCAGCGCTTATTCCCCTTCTCATTAAATATGGCTATGATGGTCCTTTTTACTGTACTTATCCAACACGAGATGTCATGACTCTTCTTCAAATGGATTATCTCAAAGTAGCGGCAGGAGAAGCCAAAAAACCGCCCTATTCCTCTGAGGATATACGGGAAGTCATCAAACGGACTATTCCTTTAAATTATGGTGATACCCTCGATATTGCACCCGATATCCGCCTTACTATGCATCAAGCAGGACATATTCTGGGTTCCTCTATTTGTCATTTCCATATTGGCGAGGGGCTCTACAATATTGTTTTTAGTGGGGATATCAAGTATGAGGCCACGGGTCTTTTTAATCCATCGGCTACTACCTTTCCTCGTCTTGAAGCAGTTATCATGGAATCCACCTATGGAGGAAAGAACGATAATCAACCTACTCGCACGGAGGCATCTAAGCAATTACAACAAATCGTTACCAAAACTATTCGTAATGGGGGAAATGCCCTTATCCCTGTTTTTGCCATAGGTCGATCACAGGAAGTTATGATTGTTCTTGAAGACTTAATGTCAAGTGGTGAGATTACTCGAGTACCTGTGTATCTTGATGGTATGATTTGGGAAGCAACTGCTATTCATACGGTTTATCCCGAATATTTAAGTAACCGACTGAGAAAAAAAATCTTTCAGGAAGGTGAGAATCCATTACTGTCAGATATTTTTGTCCGGGTAGATAGTTTTGAGATGAGAGAAAATGTCCTCGTCCAGGATGATCCCGCTATCGTGTTAGCAACCAGTGGTATGCTGAATGGTGGTCCAGTAATGGAGTACTTTAAAGCCTGGTCAGGTGATAAAAGGCATACACTTATTTTTGTGGGTTACCAAGCTGAGGGTACCTGGGGACGTAAAATCCAGAAAGGATGGAAAGAGATTAACATTCAAAACCAAACCCTAGAGATTAAAATGGATATTGAGACATGCGATGGATTTTCTGGTCATTCTGATCGTGGTCAACTTATGAAGTTTATTGGGGCAATAAAACCAAAACCTGAACGTGTTATCTTAAATCATGGAGAAGAGTCAAAATGTCTAGAGATGGCTTCTGCAATATACAAAAAGTATGGTATAAAGACACGAGCTATTAAAAACATGGAAACCGTTCGCTTCAGGTAAAATATTTATTTCGTTCACCCATAGATTTTATCCTTTTCTCATATTGATTGGATGTCCACTATTTTTTTCCCTATTCTTCCATGGAAACATATGCTTACCCTATTCTCTTTTTTATTATTCCATGGTCTAAAAAAAAAGAAATATTGGCAATGTTATATTGATATAATCTTCTTTCTTCACACCTAATACCTGTCCTTTTTTATCCCCTTTTTTTTTTGTGATATTTATCAACAGGGTGTTCCAAATGTATAAAAAGCTCGCCGGAATTCTATTACAGTGATTATGTGAAGCTCTATGAGTACCAGGGTAAAAAGCTCTTTCAATCATATGATATTCCTATCCCTTCTGGGAGAATTATTGAGACGCCGCGTGGCCTTACCAAACTTCCTCTTCCCTGTGCTATCAAATCACAGGTGTTAATGGGTGGAAGAGGTAAAGCAGGGGGAATAAAATTTGCCACCACCCACAGAGAGGCACGACAGGCCATAAAGCAACTCCTTGGTGTTACCTTCCGTGGCCATAGGGTAAAAAAACTGCTTGTGGAACAAAAGATAGACATCCAAAGGGAATATTATCTAAGCATTCTATTGGATAGGGAAAGCCGCTGCCCGCTTCTTATATTCTCACCTTCTGGAGGCATTAATATTGAAGAAGTCCCTGAGGATAAAATCACCATGATAAAGATTAATCCATTTCTAGGTATCCAACGTCATCAACTTCGCAATAATATCTTTATTGATAAGGATCACAAAAAAAAGCTGATACCCATAATTTACAATCTCTATCGACTTTTCCGAGAAAATGATTGTGAGCTCGCCGAAAGTAATCCCTTGGCTCTTGTGAATGGGGAGATGATAGCCATTGATTCCAAGATTGTCATTGATGATGCCTCGCTCTATCGCCACGACCTTTCAGTTTCAGGTGAGGAACTCACTGATCTAGAAAAGGAAGCCCAGGCAAAAAATATCTCTTTTATCCAACTTGAGGGATCCATAGGCATCATTGCCAATGGTGCTGGATTAACAATGGCCACTCTTGATGCATTAAATGAATACGGTGGTAAAGGTGGCATTTTTCTTGATTTAGGGGGAACAGATGACCCCGAAAAAGTAAAAGAAGCATTTATCCTCATGAAAAAGGCACATCCCAAGGTTATTCTGCTCAACTTATTTGGTGGAATGACAAAATGTGATACAGTTGCCAAGGGCGTCAAATCTATTATTCGTTCGGAGGGTATTAATTGCCCGGTTGTTGCGCGTATAAAGGGAATGAATGAAGAAGATGCTAAGATTATCCTAAAAGATCATGTTATCACCACTACCACACTTACAGATGCTGCACAAAAAACAAGTGAGCTAGGAGAATAAACATGTCAATTTTTATTGATGAAGCCCGAGTTGTTGTCCAAGGAGCCACGGGTCACCAGGGTCGCTTTCACATAAAGGCTATGCAGGACTTTGGTACAGAGATAGTAGCGGGTGTCACCCCCGGAAAGGAAGGAAAGAAGGTGCACGGTGTTCCCATTTACAGTACTGTTGACCAGGCACTACAGGAAGGTGCCAATACTTCCCTGGTTCTGGTACCTGCTCCCTTTGCCAAGGATGCCATTATCGAGGCTCTTGATGCAGGCATCAGCACCATCATTATCATCACAGAACATATCCCCTGCCATGATGCTATGGATTTTTTTCATTATGGTGTCTACAAAGGTGCACGCTTAATTGGTCCTAACTCCCCGGGCATCGCCAGTCCGGGGAAAGCAAAGATTGGTATCCTTCCAAATAACATATTTAGGGAAGGTTCTGTGGGGGTTGTTTCTCGCTCAGGGACATTAACATATGAAATTGTCAATGAGTTATCAGAGAACGGTATTGGTCAAACGACTTGTATTGGTCTTGGTGGAGATTCTATTATTGGCACCACTTTTATCGATGCATTAAATGCCTTTGAAAGGGACAGTGACACCCGAGCTATTGTGCTCATCGGTGAAATTGGTGGAACCGCAGAAGAACAGGCAGCCAAATATATCACTACACATGTAGAAAAACCTGTTTATGTCTATATTGCTGGTAGGACCGCACCCAGTGGAAAGAGAATGGGGCATGCAGGTGCTATTATTTCGCGAGGAAAAGGAACTGCTCAGTCAAAAATTCAGGCTTTTGAAGAGGCACAGGCGAAAATTGCTTATTTCCCTAACGAGATACCTAAATTAATTAAACAAGATGGTATCCTTTAAACATGTGTCTATCATTAAAAAAATTAGACAGCGTTGGAGGTAAGTTGTGACTAAGGACAGTAAAATATTACTCGATAGCTTGAGGCGGGGTGGCTATCTTTCAACACCCTCGGTTATCAAGGCCATGGAATCTATCCCGCGGGAGCTATTTGTCCCCCAGGATGAAAGAGGATTTGCCTATGTGGATAAACCTCTGGAGATCGGTCAAGGGCAGACTATCTCAGCACCCCACATGGTCGCTTTAATGGCTGAAGCCTTGGATCTTCATGTCGGCCATAAGGTCTTAGAGATAGGCACAGGTTCAGGATATCATGCCGCTGTTATCTCCCAGATTATAGGTAGTGGTCATATCTATACTATCGAGAGACATAAGACATTAGCGGACCAGGCAAAAAAAAACCTTGCTAAGGCAGGTATATACAATGTCACCGTTTTCCAGGGCGATGGGTCAATGGGGTTGCCTCAATATGCTCCATATAATCGCATCTATGTTACCTGTGCCTCACCAAGTATACCCCCGCCATTAATTGACCAGTTAGCAGATCACGGGAAACTTCTTATCCCGGTGGGAAGACTTTATTGTCACCTCATGTTACTTGAAAAAAACCATGATCTTCGTCAGCATGACCTGGGGGGATGTGTATTTGTTCCCCTTATTGGTGAAAAAGGATATCCTAAATGATACACTTACGTCTTTCTAGTGGCACACATTCCTTACTGGGTTTAAGTAAAACATCTCTGGATATTTCTCCCGCTACTCTCTATTTTTTACTGGGTGAAAACTGTTATGCAGCATGTCAATATTGCAGTCAACAGACCGGGGGGCATGATTTTTTATCTCGTGTTCGCTGGCCGCACATTACCCTTGATAAAGTTATCCCCCGCTTGCCGTCCACCACAGCCAGGCGTATATGTATCCAGACTTTGAGATATCCCCACATGGTCAATGACTTGATATACCTGGTTACCCAGTTACGTGCCTCAAACCTTCCTCTCTCTATTTGTGTCAATCCTCTCGGATCCAAGGATATGAAGCGCCTTAAAAAAGCGGGAGTGGAAAGAATCGGCCTCGGTCTGGATTGTGCCAATCAAAGACTATTTCATTGCCTTAAAAAAGGTGTTGGCACATGGAGGAATTATCTATCCTCAGCACATGCTGCACAGGCCATTTTTGGTAAAGTCACTGTGCATCTCATTGTTGGCCTAGGGGAAACCGACTATGACCTATTATCCCTCATGGATCAATTACACAATGATCATATTTCAACAGCCCTTTTTGCTCATACTCCCTGCGGATTATCTCTTCCTCCACCCTCCCTTGAACGTTATCGGGTAATTCAACTCGCCAGTTATCTCATTCTCCATAGACAGTCTACATTAAATGATATGAAGTTTATAAAAGGCCGTCTAGTCTCTTTGGATCTCCCTGACAAAAATCATATAGATTCCCATGCTTTTTTAACCAGTGGCTGCCCTCATTGCAATCGACCCTTTTATAATGAACCCGTCAGTGGACCACTTTACAATTACCCTCGGGCTCTTACCTGGGACGAACAGGCTAAAGCCATCCATCATGTATCCTCCTATCTTCACCAGGGAAAAATATTAATCAAGGGGGCTATTTAGACCCATGGATAGATGGAGGGTATTAATCCATCAGACACGCGATGCCTATACCAATATGTCAATAGATGAAATTTTATTGAGAAACGGCACGCCCACTCTTCGTTTTTATCAATGGTACCCCTCTGCTATTTCCATTGGATATTTCCAGGGTATCAGAGAAGAGGTAAACCTGAAAGCATGCCAGAAGGCAAAGGTAGATGTTGTCCGTCGAATCACAGGAGGAGGAGCAGTTTACCATGATGAAAAGGGTGAAATTGCCTACTCCATTATTGCCCCCATTGACTGTGTCCCCTCAAACATACAGGAATCCTATGAATACCTCTGCACAGGATTAATAAAGGGTTTGCACCTCTTAGGTGTACACGCCCGCTTTTCTCCCATCAATGATATCCAAATAGACCACAAAAAAATATCAGGAAGCGCCCAAACACGAAGATATGGACATGTTCTTCAACATGGAACACTCTTATGCTCTCTAAATCTAGATTTAATGTTTCGCCTCCTGCGCATTACACAAGAAAAAATCAAGGATAAACATATTAAAAATGTCAAGGAGAGAGTAACATCCCTTGAAATCATCCTGGGGCCAATAGATAAAGACAAGGTTATAGAAGCCCTCATTATTGGCTTTAAGGAAACCTTACACATAGATTTTAAACAATGTGAAATGACTCCTGAAGAACTCTCCTCTATACCTAAAGTAAGGAAAAAATATGTCCAGAGGGAATGGAATTTTAAAAGGTGAGCTGAAAGCCCCTGGAGGAAAACTTCTCAAATGTGAACTAACCCTAAAAAAGGATATTATCGCCACCCTCAAAATAACAGGTGACTTTTTTCTCTACCCTGAGGAAAAAATCACTGACCTTGAAACAGGTCTCCTTGGCTGTCGAATCAACCTAAAAAATATCCAACCAATACTAACCTTTTTTTTCCAACACGTTGAATTAGTGGGGGCCACTCCCCAAGATTTTATAAATCTCATTATGTTAACCAGCAAGGAGAAAAAAGAATGATTATCCCTGGTTCCTCATCAGTTACTCTCTCCCGCCACTTGGCATCTGAACTCAATATGGGTATTGTCCCTGTCGAGATTACACGTTTTCCTGATGACGAATGCTACGTTCGTCTTCACTCAGAGATACCCCCAAAGGTTATACTCATACAAACCACCCACCCCGATAGGAACATATTGGAGCTTTTCCTCATCCAAAATGCGGCACGCGAAGCTGGCGCAAGGCATATAACCACTGTCATCCCCTATTATGGATACGGTCGACAAGATAAAAAATTTCAGGAAGGGGAATCCATTAGCGCACGCAAACTTGCTCATCTCATACAACAGGATAGCGACTTGGTAATAACCATCGATCCACATAAACCTGTCCTTGATACATTTTTTGATATACCCATTCTCATGCCCTCGGCTATTTCCGTGATAGCACACTTTTTCAATGATAAAAAAATTGACATTGTTCTAGCTCCCGATAGAGGCGCTCTACAGAGAGCCCAGGATACCGCTGCGCTCCTCAACTCTGGTTATGATTACCTAGACAAAAAGAGACTAAGTGGGGACAAGGTTATCATGGAGCCTAAAACACTTGATGTGAAAGGTAAAAATGTCCTCGTCATTGACGACATTATATCAACCGGGGGCACTATGGCACTGGCAATCCATAACCTCAAAAAACAAGGAGCAAAAGCCGTATATGCCGCTTGTAGCCACGGTCTTTTTATTGGACAGGCGGTAACAAAGATTAAGGCCGCCGGCTGTACGCAACTCATATCTACAGATACTCTCGAATCACCCCATAGTCATGTTAGTGTTGCACCTGTTATCGCTGAAGCCCTTCATTCATATTCACCCTAACTCACATGAACGTATCATCATCTGTTCTTACAGCTACTGTTCTCAGCTTGCTAGAAATCTTCAATCTTTTACCTCGTTTTTCGGTTCATACAGCCTTTGCAGGTCCATCCTCCTTTTTAGACTGATAAACCAACATATTTATATATGCCCTGTTTAATTCTTCTCTATCCTGTATTACTCGGGATAGCAACCTCTGGGACAGAAAGAGTTAATAAAGAGGGATGCATAGAGGTTAAAAAAAAAGTGAGGAGAATGAATATGGAGCTAAAAAAACTAAGTTATCTTAGAAGAATGGGAAGTTTAACGGTCTTTGCGTTACTGCTGGCAAGTGCTCTGGCGCTGTTGCCTGCCGCCCTTGCCGATGGTGACTTTGAAATCAAGCCATCCATGGTACACTATGATGATACAATGGATGTCGAAGTCTTCAATGCTACCGGTGGAGCCATCCTCGAACTTTATAATGCCGACACACCGAATCAGAAATTAGGTAGTGTGTACGCCGATGGCGCAGGCTATGGCAAATTCTCAAGTATTAATTTCAATATGGCAGGAGGATGGACAGTAAAGGATGTTGATAGTAATCAAGAATTACCCCTCACCGTTCACCCTGCAGTTACACTTGCATTGACTGTTTCACCAGATGAAATTACCTATACCAAGGGTACGCCATCTGTGGATATATCTGGTGTGGTCACGGATGATACCGGAAATCCGGTGGAAGGAGCAGAGGTCATCGTCCATTGGATAGATGAAAATGGAAATAACCAGGAGCCAGGTTATAGCGATGTCACCGATACAAATGGTGGCTATTCTACCGCTGTCTTTGGATTACGTGGTGTGGGATACTATAATATCACTGCAGAAACAGACCTAATCGGTGGTCCAGAGAATGAACTGATGGGTTTTACCCAGCTCCCTATGGTGGTCACCTCTGAATTGGTCATCGAGGATGTTTCCACAGAGACAGTTCATGCTGGTTTTACAGGTGAACAAGAATTTTCTATCCGCTATATAGATGATAACCAAACACTGGATTGGTCTAAACCCATGAATATTACTCTTACCCATGGGGATTTCAGTAATTATACCGGAGATGTCACCATGGCTGATTTACCGGGAATGATTTATATTGATGAGGCTGAAATAGCCATTGACAAGAGCGATGACAATCTTATTCTTAGTGGAAGATGGCCAACAGTTGGCAGCTATGAAATATTGGTGAAACAAAACTATGAAGGCAACTCTCTTATCGAGGACACTGTAAATCATAGCTATGAATATATTAGCTCGGTCTCTTTTGATGTACTTGAGCCCGTTCCCGTTAGTGTGGATGTTTTGACCCCCACCCTTGATGTAAAATCAATTAGTACCAATTTACAGGAGATTTCCATCACCCTTATTGGTGAAAGTGAGACCGAATTTGGTGATGAAACAATCTTGACAGATAATGGAAACCTTTCCATCACCGATGCCATAGCGGTCACCGGTGACATACTTTATCCTCTTAACGAACAAAACTATAGTTATCAGGGGGATGGCACATGGGGCATAGAGGTATTTCCTACCATTGGTGGAGGAGAGATCACTCTTACCGTCAATTGGCCGGATAGAAGTCCTGTTACCGAGAGTGTTTCCATTGTTGATGGCCGGGTTGTCACCATAGATGTAACTGAGGTAGTTGTTGATTCTCCCGTTAATGTAACAGCCCTTGTCAGCACGTCAACAGGCACCAAATTGACTGAGGCGCAAATTGACCTTATCTATAAAGGGGAAACTGAGCCATTCTTAATGGTTATCGGTGATGAAACGGAAAATAATGGACTTGATGGCAGATATCAATTCGAAGTAAATACCACCCAACCCCATAACTGGGTCATTGTCTATGTCACTGAGGGAAGCAAATATGCCTATGCAAAGTTTTGGTCAGGGGCAAACAATGACTTAAGAGCCGCTCTCAGTCCCTCAACAGTTTTAGCTGGTGCTCACACCACCTTTACAATGAATGTTACCCAAAATGGAAATAATATTGATGTTGACCTCTATCTTCTTAATGAGACAGAATTAGATATCCTCCATAGTGATGTATCCAAGCTTAGTGAATTCATGGTCATAACCCCGGCAACCCATCCCAGCATGGGAAACTATACCTATGATACCTCTTTCATGGCTGCTGAAACCTATTATCTCTATGCAGTGACCCCTGATGGCCGGCATGACAACCTTAATAGCGAGCCATCCTTTGATGTGACACTGGCCACCATAACCGGTAGTCCTTCCATGCTGGCGAAAAAAGTGGATGATAACACTACAGTTACCTTTACTGTGGAATGGGCAAATGAAGATGTTTCAGGTACATTGCATATCATGGGGATTGATCCCTTTGGCAACAGCACCTATGCTGAGGGTATGATGATGGAGGTCCCTGTCGTTAATGGTACTGCAGTGGTCCACAATGTCAATGCTCTTAACATAGGCGACATCACCTTTGAATTCAAACCGGAAGCAGAGGGAAGCATGTATCATGAAGCAGCAGGTGATCTTCCTGTTGTTCCCCCTTCCATATCGGTAACTCCATCCCTGGCTGTCATGGGAACCGTTAATGAAATTACCGTCACTGTTACTCATCCTGCTACAGGGGCGCCTTCGCCAGATTTAGATGTAACCGCAATGGTGCCTGGCCAAACCAATGAAATTCCCCTAGGGGCCACTGATTCCTCAGGACAGGTATCCGTTGGTCTCGTACCCTCTATGACTGGTCCCATCCAGTTTTTTGTTGAAGGGGACCCGGTAGAGACTATTGTTCCTGTCACAATAGGTATGGAGATTATAGCCCCAGAGGAAGTCAGCAAAGATGAGAAAGTTACCATAAAGGTGCGCACTGCTGGTGGTAAGAAAGTTGTCGGTGCTAATGTGTATCTTGATGGGGTGTCCATTGGAACCACTGATTCAGATGGTAAGGTTCTCTACAAGGCAGAGGATGAAGGTGTCTTTGAGATCACTGCGACACATTCCACCTATGCTCAGGTGGGGGCATATGAAATCGAGGTAGTGGAAGAAGCCGTACCCGGTTTTGAAGCCGTTGCCATACTAGTGGCTTTCCTTGGTGCTGTTCTTTTCTTCTATCGACGGAAAAAGTAACTAGTTCCTCCTCCTCTTTTTTCCTCTTTCCTTTTTCTTCTTATTTTTTTTTTTTTATTATTTAGTTTCGATCATCCTGTTACCTCTTGCTTTGTCGATTGGCCCATGATACATTTCCTATTCTTTGGAACAGATATCACAAATTTAATAACGGGTAAAGGTATAGAGATATTACATGTCTATGCCAAGAAAAAGAAGGCGCAGCCCTTTTGATCTATTTGGGGATGATTTTGAAAGGATGTTTGAAGAAATGGAAAAAATGATGGAGGAAGCTTTTCAATCGACATCTATAGACATGGAACAGCCCTTTGTAAGGGGATTTAGTGTTAGAGTTGGCCCTGATGGAAAACCACACATCCAAGAATTTGGTAATAGACCCTTACGTGCTCCTTCAGGAGAGTCACAAATCTCCGAAGAGAGAGAACCCTTGACCGATGTCATAGAGGGTGACAAAATAGTGGCGGTAACAGTGGAGATACCTGGAGTGGACAAGGAAAATATCGATTTAGAAGTTATGGAGGACTCCCTGGAAATCAATGTTGATTGCCAGGGAAGGAAATATCATAAGCTTTTGGATTTACCTTGTAGGGTTAATCCCTCCACCACCAAGGCAACCTATAAAAACGGTGTCCTTGATGTCGAAATCCAACGGAAGGATAAAAAAACCAGGAAAGGCTTCAAAGTCGACATCACCTAACGTCGCTAACTAATTAATATACTCATCCAGTTTATCCTTGGCTTCTTTACGTTTTCCCTCTAGTTCTTCGAGAAATTTCGTAATCATTTCAATAGCAAGTGTTTTGCAGTCCCCGCAACGCTGTTCCCCATTCCTACATTTTTCATAAATCTCTGTTAGTTGTTTATCATCTGGTAACAGATGATAGAGAAAGAGTTCATATACAACACATTTGTTGGGGTTGCCGCCATATTTTTTTTGTTCCGCAAGCGAGGTCGCTCCTCCTGTTTTCGCTGATTGCATCTTCTTTTGTGCTTCCTGGGGTGTGTCGGTAAGAAATATAGCTGTCTGGGGTTTACTGCTAGACATTTTTTCACCGGTTAACCCGGTCATGAAACGATGATAGGTGGAGGAAGGCAGAATAAATCCATATCCCCCATATTCTTGTTCAATTTTTGCCAGTGCTCTGTCAATGGCATCCATATCGATATTTTTATCCTGGATATATAGGGCATTATATTTTGTTATTCGTTTTATGGAATAACCCTTTTTTTGTACTGCCTCTTGTGCTTTGTCAAGGAGTTTTTCACTATCCTTTTTACCTTTAACAAAAATCCCTGGTTTACCATCCTTTGCCACTGCTACATTATATAACCTATGGGATTGAGCAATATCTCGTGTAAAACGGATATGGGGGTCTTGATCTACGCCCACGGGAACCAGGGTAGGGCGGGGACCACCATATTTTTTCATCTGCACATGGAGAATATCGCCACACTGAATTAGGGGGGCAAAGACATGAGCCATATTGGTTGCGCCAGTAAACCCATAGATAGATGTTACTTCTGACCAGTTTGCTTTTTTTGCCAGGATATAACCTAAGTCCGTAACCTCCTTTTGTTGAGATTGAAAATAGATATTACAAGGTTTTAATCCAAGAGCTATATAACTAATTATATATTCCTCCAGTGCAACTTTTTTTGCTTCAGGAAGTGTATATCCCCGGGTGGCATAGGCTTCAATATCTGCTACACCAATAAAAATGTCTGCCCCCAGTGATTGATAGTACATGACTTGGTCTATAACCATTTTATGGCCTAGATGCATTTTTCCCGAGGGCATCAAGCCAGTCATCATCGCCCATTTTTTTTTATTTTGTATAGCTTGGATAACCCGATAAAAATCTCTCTGTCCAAAAACGATGCCACGGCGAAACAGCAGTGGAGGATGCGGTAAAGACTTCCAGTGTTCCTTTTTGAATTCCTGGATGCCAAATTGTTCCCTTAAATGGGCATAGTCACTATAATCAGTGGTGCTCCACGGATCAATTTTTAGGTCTTCCATTAAAATTTCGGCTTCTTATCACCTAGCCTCTATTTGTAATTTTTTATGTTTTCCAGTAAACATAATAAGAACATTGTGTATTATCCTCCCATGGTAGACATGAGTTACCAGGGAGCAGGCGTGGATATTGATTTAGAAGAAGAAACCATTGAAGCCATTAAATCTAAAATAGGGAAGTGCACCGGGATCATCCAGGCCGAGGGAAAAAAACTAGTGTTATGTATTGATGGCATAGGCTCAAAAATATTGATTGCTAACGCTATGATGAAATGGGATACCATTGGGATAGATTGTATGGCAATGAATGTTAATGATGCTCTCTGTCTGGGGGCAAAACCACTGGCATTTGTAGACTACCTTGCCATGGAAACAATTAATCCAGATATAGCCCGTTCCATCGCCATAGGTTTGCAAAAAGGGGCAGATATGGCAGGAGTTAGCATCATTGGGGGTGAAACCGCCACTCTCCCTGATATCGTCACAGGCTTGGATTTAGCCGGGACATGCCTTGGTATCATCATCAAGGATCTACCCCGTGACATTTACCCTGGTGATTACATCATTGGGTTGCGAAGCTCAGGTATCCATTCAAATGGATATACCCTTGTACGCAAAGTCCTTGAAAAAGAGGGTATATCCTATACTGATCCCTTTCCAGGAGGAGGAACAGTAGGAGAGGTTTTACTTGCACCAACCCAAATATATGTCAAAGAAATTCTTGATCTTATGCAGCATGTTGACGTCAAGGGGCTCTCCCATATCACGGGTGGCGGTCTTCGGAATCTTAAACGACTCAGTAAAAATGTTTGTTTTTCCATTGACTATCCCTTTGAACCACAAAAAATATTCCAGGTTATACAACGCCTAGGAAATGTTACTCCCCATGATATGTATCAAACCTTTAATATGGGAATGGGTTTTGCGATAATTGTGTCACGTAACACTAGTGATTCCGCTCTCGATATCCTACAGAAACATTCAACCATTCAAGCACAAATTGTTGGCAAGGTCATTGAAGGACACGGGGTTAGTCTTCCCTCAAAGGATTTACACTATTAGCGTTTATATCCTATCTTACGCAAAAAGGTCCTTCTCTCACTGATATCTTTTTCTGTTTCAATGCCTTTGCTTGCATATCCATCAATTACCCCTATAATCCCTCTACCCTTCTCCCCATTTATATCCTGCTCAACCAGTACAACCATGGTGGGATTAGCGGTTGCACAAAAGATATTGCATACTTCCGGGACTCTTTTGAGAGCAGGAAGAATATTTAAGGGAAAGCATTTGTCCATAAAAAGGATAAATGAATGACCCGCTGCAATATTCTTTGCATTTTGAATAGCAATTTTTTTAAGATCCTCATCATTTCCCTCCGCTCTAATTAAGCACGGGCCCGAAGCTTCACAAAAAGCAAAACCAAAACGGGCATGGGGAACTGTATTTATTATAGCCTCATATATATCCTCCACACTCTTGATAAAATGCGTTTGCCCCAAGATAAAATTTATTTCTCCTGGTTTTTCTATCATTACTTCTTTCATTTCCATGAAAATTGAAATAATCCAAAAGGTTAAAAATATGTGGTTTTTTCTGAACCCCTCTGTGCATTATCCAACAAACCATACCGGATGCGTACAATCTTTATTTTTTCCAATGGCGGTTTATCTCTACTTTCAGTGTCCAATTTCTCCTACCAATACTGTATGATCAGAAGGCTTATGGGTGACTCGAGGCTTCATATCGATATAGCACGCCTGGGACCTGGCAGCCAGAAATTGACTAACCATGATATGATCAATCCGCCATCCAATCTTTCTTTCAACTGCATCTTTTACCCGATAATCAAAAAAGGTATATTTCCCTGGTTCATTGGGGTAATATTTACGGAATAGATCCACAAAACCTAACGATGCCACATTATGAAATGCTTTCTTTACTTCCGTATGAAAACATACATGTCTCTTTTTCTTTTCAGGATTGGTCACATCAATATCCAAGGGTGCCACATTCATGTCACCGCACCAAAGAATATTTTTTTCCTGTGAATAAGCATTCTCGATATATTCCTTTAATCTATGGAAAAATTGTAGTTTATATTGATAGCGATAATCATCTAAACTATACCCCTGAGGCACATAAGTATTGATTACTGTCATCCCATTGATTTGAGCGGTTAATAATCTATCTTCCTCCTTAGGCTTATCAGGGAAACCCACAAGTACCTCTCTCGGTTCTCTACGTAGCGCCATAGCAACACCATTTCTTCCGTCTTTGCTGCCGCTAAAAATGATGTGATAGCCAATATTCTGGAATGCCGCCACGGGGAAATTTTCGTTATCAACCTTTGTTTCCTGAAGACAGAGAACATCTGGCTTATTCTCTTTTAGCCAGGGGATAACAATGTGAAGGCGTGACCGAATTGAATTCACATTATAGGTAGCGCATTTACAATTCTTCATATAGTATCCCCTATCTATATTGCATTTGTTAATTTATGGGTATATTTCCCTTTCAGCTTAGATAATTTATATATATATTTTATCAGATTTGTTTTCTTTGGCACTATTTTTTTTTGTATTTAGAGCTGTGCACATTATTACTAAATTATATATATACTAACCATATATCCCACGTGGGTACCATGGATACTGCCTTCATAAATAGCTATAGACATAAGAGAGACACATTTTACAAATGGAAAGAAGAAACACATTTTGTTAACAAAATATCCTTGGCATTTCTCTTTGCCTGTTTGACTGCAGCTGGTGCTACGATTAAGATATTTTTTCCTTTTACTCCTGTACCCTTGACTCTTCAGGTTTTTTTTGTGTTGCTTGGTGGATTGGTTCTTGGTAAATACGGGGGCCTTGCCCAGGTGTTCTATGTAGGTATGGGTGCCGCTGGTATTCCTTGGTTTACTGCCCAATCGGCATTGATGGGTGTCACAGGAGGCTATTTAATAGGTTTTGTTTTAGCCGCGTTTCTGATTGGATGGATTACTGATATTAGTGTTCAAGCACGGCATTTCAGGGGATTGATAGTTGTGATGCTTTTAGCCTTGGGAGTTATTTATGCATGTGGATCTCTTCAATTATCCATTATCCTTAGGACAAATTTTATTGATACCGTATCCCTTGGTGTTCTACCCTTTATTGGCAAGGATATTCTTACAATCTTTTTCATCTCCTTGATAGGGTCTGTTCTTCTCTCTAAAAAACATAGTTACGAATCTTTACAATAATTGCGATACGGAGATATTTATATTTTTCTTTTTTTTTTAGTTGTTCATAGGATTTAATCCTTTTTTTTGATGCTGTGTATATATATACAATCACCCGCAACAATTTTTTTTACTTGGCTATCCCTCTTTACTAGTAGTCCTCCATCTACATCTATATCTGTTGCTATCCCGGTTACTTCTTCTTCATTTAGTTTTATCTTTACTTGTTTCCCTAGTGTGTGGGAGAATCTTCTATAGGCATCCCGGATAGTTTGTTTAGGGGATTTTAGGGTGTCCATAAGGGATTCATAAAGACGGGTAAGAAGGCTATTACGGGACACCTGTATTCCCTCCTGGGAAAGAGATGTTGCAGTTTCCAAAGGTGTGTCACTAATATTAATCCCGATTCCCACAACGGCATCTTGGCCACTGGTTTCTATTAAGATACCTGCAATTTTTTTATCCATGACCAAGATATCATTTGGCCATTTGATAGCGGCATCAATACCTATCTTGCAAAGAGTGGTAGCCACAGCCACGGCGACTATTACAGGTAAAAACCTATCGCTTTCAATAATTATGGAACAATAGAGACCCCCGGGGGGTGAAAGCCAGGTCCTGTTCAGTCTTCCTCTCCCCGTTATTTGGCTATCAGCAACAATAATACTTCCTTTCTCAACTCCCTTTTTTATTAGTTGTCTTGCTATTTTCTGGGTAGATTCAACTTCGCCATACCAATAAATTTTCATCTATCTACATAAAAGTTGGGGGTGATCCTACCGTTAAATAAATGGCTTTTCCTTTCCCCAAATTTTTTGCGCCATGCGGTATATCAGATCGGTGCCAGAGTATATCTCCCTTATCCATTACAAATTTTCTTTCTCCCCCCACATATCCAATTTTACCTTCTAAAACTAGATGAATTTCTTCCCCCTTGTGTTTATACAAGCGAGATGTTGCTGACTCCTCCAGCTCTGATATAATTGCCTCCATCATGGTAGATTTCATCAGCATATTATACACTTTTCCATTTCTTTTTTTCTCGTATTTTACCTCTCCTTTTTTTAAAAAAATGGTGTCCTCCATGGTATCACCTTAATGATGCAATATAGGCCTGTACACCAGTGATAGCTGCAACTTTTTGTCCAGTAGACCCATTCGATACCTCCTTGACATATTGCTTAACTTTATCCATGATGCCGTAGTGGGGAATAAAACTTGTATTGTATTTGCCTGTTAACCACTGGGAATGGTTCATAACCACGGTATGAAAAGGAATGTTTGTTTTTACTCCTCCGATTTGAAATTCCCAGAGTGCACGTTTCATTCGGTTGATAGCTCTCGATCGATCTTCAGCCCGCACAATTAATTTTGCAATCATGGAATCATAATAAGGGGGAATAGTGAATCCTTGATACACACCTGAATCAATCCTGACACCTGGACCGCTTGGTTCAGCATAACGTATTATCTTCCCGGGAGCAGGATTGAATTGATTCATGGGGTCCTCAGCATTAATTCTGCATTCTATGGCATGCCCACGGGGAACAATATCGTCTTGGCTATAGGATAATTCCCTACCAGAGGCTACTAGGAGCTGTTCTCGTGCTAAATCCACACCGGTTATCTCTTCAGTGATAGGATGCTCCACTTGTAGACGGGTATTCATCTCTAAAAAGTAGTACTTTCCCTCCTTAAACATAAATTCACATGTGCCTGCATTATAATATCCTGCGGTCTTGCCCACTAGCACCGCTTGTTCACCCATCTCCCTTCGCAGTTCTGGTGTAAGAGCACATGAAGGCGTTTCTTCAATCAATTTTTGATTTCTCCTTTGGATGCTGCATTCTCGCTCATAGACATGGATTAAATTCCCTTTTTTATCTCCCATTATTTGAAATTCGATATGCCGAGGATCTTGGATAAATTTCTCGATAAATACTGCGTCATCACCAAAGGAATTAAGAGCCAATTTTCGTACACTATCAAGGGCCTTTTCCAGTTTTTCATCATTTTCCACCATTTGTATACCAATTCCTCCCCCGCCTGCAGATGCCTTTAGCATTATTGGATAACCAATGTTATGGGCAATATCCTTGGCTTTATCATGATTAGAAATTGCCTCAGTTACCCCCGGTACAACATGAACCCCTGCCTTTAGCATGGATTTCTTAGAGTCTATCTTGGAACCCATCAGCTTCATTGCTTTTACAGGGGGGCCAATAAACTCAATACCATTTTTTTTACATAATTGTGCAAATTGGGCACTTTCAGCCATAAATCCATAGCCTGGATGAATACCCTCAGCTTCACATTTCAATGCTACATCGATTATTTTATCCTTATTTAGATAACTTTGTGATGCTGGTCCAGGTCCGATATTATATTTTTCATCCGCATACTTCACAAAAAGAGCAGATTTATCTGCATCAGAAAAGACAGCCACGGTTGCTATCCCCAACTCCTTGCATGCCCTCATTATCCTAATTGCAATTTCGCCCCGATTCGCTATTAAAACCTTATTGAACATAGATTTTTTTCATCCTAAATGATTTGCATGAGGAGATCACCATTTTTTACTGCTTCTCCTTCTTTAACAAAAATTTCTTTTATCTCTCCTCCTTTTTCTGCCAGTATCTCCTGTTCCATCTTCATTGCTTCAATTGTCATGAGGACATCACCTTTTTCTATCGCCTCTCCTTTCTTCACATTGATTTTAAGAATTGTCCCCTGCATCGTTGACTTAATCCCCCCCTCTATCTTTGTGGGTGCCTGCGAGGTAACACCCATGCCGCTATCGACAGCAAAACCCACAGGGGTAACCTTGACTTCAAAAGGTTCTCCATTGACTTCTACATCAAACTCGGTTGGAATTGCAGGGCGCGCCTGTCTTTTTCCAGGCTCAACAGTCTCTATCCACACCTGTTTATGTTCCGGAAACATTGATTTGACCATTTCACGGGTCAGTCTATGTGTCACGGGTAAGGGCAATTCATCTGATGTGAATTCAGCAGTGGCTTCATCCTTTAGAAATTTTAATCCTACTTGGGGATAGAGTACATATGTCATAACGTCCTCTTCTTTTTTGATAAGGGAAGCATCAATTTCTTCTAATTCCTTCTTTCTTGTGTCCCAAAGAGGCTCTATCAAATCCGCAGGACGGCATTCGATTACTTGCTCCTTATAGTTGTTTCCTAAAACCATCTTCATAATATCTTTTTTAATGGGTGCTGGGGGTTTTCCATACATTCCCCGGCAATAATCCTTTGTTTCTTTTGGGATTACCTTATAGCGGCCATGGAGGACATTCATTACCGCTTGCACCCCGACCACTTGGCTTGTGGGGGTCACAAGAGGTGGATATCCTAGTTCTTTGCGTACCCAGGCTGTTTCCGCTAATATCTGGTTATATTTCTCACCTGCTCCTTGTTCCTCAAGTTGAAATATTAAATTAGATAACATACCTCCCGGGATTTGATGCACAGCTACTGAAGGATCTACCTTGAGAGCATTGATACGATGAAGATGCCGATATTTTTCCCATACCTCAAGGAAATATTTTCTAATGTCAATAAGCAGTTCAATATCATAATGAGTATCCCATTCCGAATCTCTAAGTGCGGCCACAACAGATTCTGTAGGAGGAGCCGCGGTTCCACCTGATATAGGAGAGATAGAGGTATCTAAACTGTCGACTTCTGCCTGGCATGCACGCATATAGGACATGCCTGTCATGCCTGAAGTACTATGGGTATGCAGATTAATGGGGATTTTAATCCCTGCGTCCTTGCAGCCTTTGATTATATCATAGGCTCTCACTGGAGATATCATGCCTGCCATGTCTTTGATGCACAATGAGTCACAACCCATTTTTTCTAGTTTCTGGAATTGCTCCACATATCGCTCAACGGTGTGTACTGGGCTGATAGTATAGCACAGTGAACCCTGTGCATGTCCTCCTACTTTCTTTACTGATTTTATGGGTACCTCCATATTTCGTAGATCATTGAGGGCATCAAATATCCTAAAATAATCACATCCATTTTTTTTTGCAAGGTAAATAAATTTTTTTACTACATCATCTGGATAATTACGGTAGGCCACAATGTTCATTGCTCTTTCGAGCATTTGCATGGGAGTATTAGGCATAGCTTTTTTTAATGCCCTGAGTCGTTCCCATGGATCTTCGTTAAGGTATCGAATAGGTACGTCAAAGGTTGCCCCTCCCCATACTTCGAGAGAAAAATAACCCACTTGGTCTAATTTTTCAGCAATGGGTAACATATCCTCGGTTCTCATTCTGGTGGCCAACAGGGATTGATGCCCATCTCTTAGAGCTAATTCAGTTATCTTTACCATTCACAACCCCTTCCATTGCTGTTTTCATCGGCAGAATTGTTTTTCCCTATTTAAAGGCATCGTACTAGGCATCATTTCGCAATTCCTCCATCACCCGTGTTGATTTTTATTTATCAGAGAACATTGTTTATTTCTTGTTTAAACAATAACCATAAGATTAGAAGGATGATAGAGATTATGGTGCCAATGGGGAAGGCCAATAGTCCAATGATAGGAGGGATTATACCCCATCTTCTTACCCAGGTTTTCCTGGTCCATAATCCCCAGGCTACCAAGAAATAGAAGATACCGACTATTATTATGATTATCCCCAGACCCTTAATTATGCCCAATCCAGCTGCCATTAAATATATCGGTCCGGTGAGAATGTTAATAAATCCCGCAAGGGTATATAATATCGCCAAAACCAGAATTGACATTGGTTGTCTATCCATGTATAAAAAAGAATAAATTATCGTATTTAAACCCAATGTTATTTTTTGTATCATCATCCAACTTTTACACAAAAGACTATAAGAATGCATTGCATTGATTTTTTGGTGTAAATATGGTTAAAATAGAAATAAACCTCGAAGGTGAAACAGTACAAGATATTATCAAGGAATTAGGAATCATCTTGGAATCCAACAAGCCGCTGGTCAAAGATATCCTTGAAACCTTGGCTCTTCAGGCCCTGGATGTACTCAATGAGAAAAAGATATTACGCCGGGGAGCTGACCTTTATGTCAATATTACAAGGAATATCAATTGGAAATATCATAAGGAATAATTAGCTATTTGTTGCCATTATCTAAAACGAGAAAATCATTCCTTTTTCTTTACTCCCCCTCATTTTTTTTGTTTTTTTTTTGCTATCTATGTCAATACGTTTAATAAGTGTAAGGACAGCAATAAAAAAAAAGCTTCCTTCCGTCACCTTGAGATAAATGGGGGGCCCTTATTTTGTATTATGGTTCTTTACCAATTCTGATCCTACACGAAAAGATATGTACTTTTTTGAGGCCATTATTTATTTTTTTTATGATTTGTATTTTTGTAGATAAGAAATATTTATTATAACTATCCTTATACTCTTGCTGAATCAATGAACGTTGAAAAGATTACTTTTGATGATAAAGAAATCATACTTGTGGGAGTGGCCCACATTGGCACAAGAAGCAGTGAGTTAGTCAATTCAGTGATCACCCAAGAGAAACCCGATATTATCGGGATTGAATTAGATCCACAACGATATGAACAATTGCAGTCTGAAAAAAAATGGAAAGAAACAGATATTCTCAAAGTCGTTAGGGAAGGTAAAGCATATTTGCTTCTCCTCAGCATACTTCTGTCCAATATCCAAAGGAGATATGGTGATAGTACAGGTATTCGCCCAGGGATGGAGATGATGGAAGCAGTAATATTAGCAAAACAAAAACAAATCCCTATCGAGCTGCTGGACCGTGATATAAAAATTACCCTTAAACGAGCGTTATCCGAGGCAGGCATTTGGGAAAAAATTAAACTGTTTTTCTCCGTTATCATGGGTATTTTTTCAGAAGAATATGAATTAACAGAGGAAGATATTGATTCTTTGACACAAAAGGATGTTATGAGTGAACTTCTCACTGAGCTTAGTGATCATTTACCCTCTCTTTCAAAGGCAATCATCCATGAAAGAGATTTGTATATCGCCAATAAAATTCTTCAGGCTAATGGAAAAAAAATTGTTGCTGTTGTAGGAGCCGGTCATGTTGAAGGCATTAAAAAATATCTTGATAAAAAAAGATCTATTTCCCATCTTTTGACCCTGCCTGCCAAGCGTGGATATTTTAGATATCTAAAATATTTGGTACCGGCCTCCTTTGTCATTATTCTCCTCTATGGCCTTTACCTCAAAGGCTTTGAAACTGTACTAGATATCCTGTTTCTCTGGATTATTATCAATGGAGGATTATCTGCATTGGGTGCATTATTGGCCTTGGGTCATCCTTTTTCCATATTAACCGCATTTCTAGCTGCCCCCTTAACATCTCTTCACCCCGCTTTTGCAGCCGGATGGTTTGCAGGACTAGTAGAAACTAAGGTTAGAACCCCACAGGTGAAGGATTTTGAGGCGCTCGCCCGCTTGGATTCATTACGAGATTTCTTTAAAAATCCTGTGACTCATGCCCTCCTCGTGGTAGCCTTTGCTAATATTGGGTCAGTTATTGGTACCGTGATAGCGTTACCCTATATAGTTTCATTACTTGGATAAGTCGTATCCTTCTTTACTTATTGAGAAGAAATATTTTCTGCTAGCTCTTTATGTGCTTTTTCCAACAGATTTTTACTATTTTGAAAGGTTAATTTTTTCTTTGCATCCGCGTAGGGAAGCCATGCATAATCTTTGTGTTCATAAGATAATTTTATGTGATATTGTTGTGTTTTTGCTAGAAAAAAAATTACTTGTTTGGATATTGTTTTTCCAGCTTTGTTATATACGTAGGATATTGTCTCTTTGAAATTAGGTACAAATGACAATTCACCTTTATTAATACCGGTTTCCTCTTGTGTTTCCCGAACTGCCGCATCTTTTTCTTTTTCACTTTTTTCAATCTTTCCTTTCACAAAACCCCAATGGCCATAATCGTATTTTAGTAATAAATAATCTCTTTCTTTATCGCCGCAATATATGATAACACCACAAGATTTTTCATGAAGCATTGTCAACGCTTAATTTTTTCTGTTGAGCCAGTAGCAAATACTAAATCTTGAAGTACATCATGGTAATTTTGAGATTGTGCATTAAGCAACTTTTTTGCATACCCTTGTAGATGTTCACCCAATTCTTTTTCTACAGGTGAGTATTTCCAACTCATGTCTTGTCCTTGGTCCATGGCGAACAAAAAGGCGTATGCCACGGATTTTTCTTTTGTATTATTGCCGACACTGGATATAATTTTTACAGCTTCTTTTTTCCCCAGGGTTTTATATCCCCGGGCAATAGTATCCGCTAAATTAGCAAGAGGAGGTAAGTTTTCATAACGAGGGAGATTTGATAATATCTCTTGTTTTTCTGCCTTCTTCACTGCTTTCTCTAGCATTTCTGAGGGAAGAGCATTCATCTTCAAAATTTTTTTTACTTGCGCATCATCCTGTACTAATTTCCTCAGGATTCCTTCCCTATACTCCCCCCAGTATTTCTCTAAGATTTTATTTGGGGTGGTTCTGGGAATGACGAGGGGGGTTGTAATTTTATTCAGTATATAGTTTAATCCCAATTTTTCCCATTTTGTGGGATTCAGATCCTCTATAAATCTATTAATATTATCTCCATAACACTTGTCATCCATGATAATAATTTTTTCATCTAATTTTTCAATCTCTTTTTTACGCTCATTTCTATAATATTCAATGAATGCCTTGTCCGACATCTTTCCCTCGATATAGTGCCGTGTATCAATTTTTTCATCCATCCGCTCTTTAATTTTACATGTAGGACATTTGCTTAAACAATCAATTTCTTGAGAGATAACTTCCACCTGAAACTCGTCATCTGGGGAATAGAAATATTGTTTTATTCGTGTGAGAGTATTCTCCTGAGAGCATTCTTTACAAAGACCAATAATTTTTTTTCCCGATGTCCATTCTATCCTAATGTAGGGCTGTTGTGTTGTCTTTTTTTCCTCCACTATTTTTTTATTTAAATGTTTACATGTATAATCATTGTTTAAACCCAGCTTTTTGCTTACATACTGTAGAAATTCCTCTGGAGGGTTGGCTTCATTTCCCGTACAAAACATTGTATCGTTCGAGGAATAGATATGTAACCCTTTTTTTACCGCTTTTTCTCCTACACTGAGGAGGCGCAATCGAGAATCAGTAAAATGTTGTACTCCAATTAATTTCTCCCAGTTTGCATCTCCTCTTTTTGCATAGGGAATAGTGCCGTTGGGTAGCTTAGCTACAGCGAGGTAAGGAGCTTTTTGAGAGTGTGCAATAAGTAATGTTCCTGCGATAGCGGAGATGAGATTATCGCCTTTGGTATATCTCATAATTTTTTTTTCATCATTTTTTATTGAACGGATTTTTTCAATTTCTCTAAATTCTTTTTTGAAATAACATTTACCGAATATCCCTTTACAATTTGGATTCAGGCACGTTGGGAGAGCCACTGATGGGTCTTCAAGAATTTTTTTTGCATTTTGTACAATCTGTTTCTCTTGAGTTTTTGTTGCCGATCGTATTCCTGTGCGGTATTTCCGAGGTTTTTTCGCCATTTTTTTTTATATAATATATCATTGGGTTAAAAGATTTTCATTTGGTTAATCTTTTTTAATGCAGGGAGAGGGATTTGAACCCTCGAACTCCTTCGAGACAGGATATCCTTTCAAACCCTTATTCTCGATCAGATCTTAAGTCCTGCGCCGTTGGCCAAGCTTGGCTATCCCTGCTTCTATCATTCAACCGCTCCAGATACAAAAATGTTTCTGGATATTATTTATTACTATAATTTATCTACCATATATCTATTTTTTTTGTACAAGGATATGTCTATTAGCTAAATGATCTGCTGGGCTATAGTCATTATCCATTATTGACCAGGGATAATCTTATATTTCTTATATTGTCTCTGACGGTTTTTATTATCCTAGTTTACATACAATATTGAATTTTTAGTTTTTTCTGCAATTTTCAACCGTGGGTTTCTACAATAAAATCCTAAAATTCTCCGTTTTTTTTGCTCTCGTCCAATAATGATAAGATTAGCTTTTATTTTTTTTTCCCGTTCCCTTATTAATTTTTCTAAACTGCCTATCACCACATCCGTTTTTACACCTTTTTTTTCCATGTTTTCCATGAACTTATTTCCTTCTTTAACAAGTGTTTGTATGTTTTTTTTTCCTGATCTTCTCAAATTTTTATCCACCACTATTCTGTCTGTTGTATCGATGACATACATCATTGATAGTTCTGCATTATGGCTTTTAGCCAGGGCCATACTTATTTCTGGAACTTTTTCATTGGGGGCTAGATTGGTACACACAGCCAATATTTTCTTTAGTTTTTCATTTGATTCAATCCAAATGGGTATATCAAGTTCCTGAAACAATCGGTAACTCAAAAGACAGCTTCTCTTAAAACCCATGATAATGAGATTACTTTTCTCTTTTTCTGTTTCACGTTTGATAATCTCAGAAAATTCTCCACGTACTATCTTTTTTTTGGCATTCATTCCCTTTTTTTTCAATATCTCCTCGAATTTTTTTAGGACCATTTCCCCGGAGCGCGCCCCATGATTTTCACTTATGTTTTTTTTTATCTTTTCTCTTTCTTGGTATGTCTGCACCCCGTCAGCTACTTTATCCATTGTTTCTAATACCTTTTCTTCAATGATATATAACAGTTTTACCTCACTGTTAAATTTTTCAGCTAATTGGGCTGCTCTTTTAACGGGTCCCTCTGACATAAATTCTGAAGAAATCGCAATTAAAATTTTGGTAAACATTTATTCACCTTAAAGAATCACCTCTTTTGATTTTATCTCTTCATAATCGACCATATCCACAAGACAAGCGAGTAATAGACAGGTTTCCTTTATAAATTTTTTTAGCATAGTCTTACATCCCAAGTATACCTTTCCAGTAGCCTATAGCAATTATCCATATAATTACAATACATGCTATATTGGCCATTAATCCAGCACGGGCAAGATCCCGTGTGGAAAAATAACCCGATGTATAGGTTATTGCATTTCCCGGTGTGGCGATGACCAACATAAAAGCTAGACCGCTGCTTAAAGCAATTATCATTGACGCCAGTACAACACTCACCTCTGCAATCTTGCTTGCTAAACCTATCCCGATGGGAAGAAGCATAGCCACGGCACCAGTATTACTCATCATTTCGGTAAGATAAATTGATAAGATTATTAGCCCCAATATTATTATGTAGGGGTGCTCCCCCAAAGCATTCAGTACCACATCTGCTATCCATCGTGCAGCACCAGTTTTTTCCATCCCTAAACCCAGTGTTATAGCTCCTCCATATAACAAAATGATCCCCCACGGAAGACGTTGTTTAACATCCTTCCATGTGATAGTTCCTGTCACAAAAAGAAGAATGGCACCAGCAATTGCTATGATAGCCACGCCAATGTCTTGAGAAAAAAATATCCACAAAAACATGTTAAAAGAAAGGATGATGATTGTTGTTTTTTCTCTTACACCCATCTTTCCTAGATTTTTTAATTGTACATTAATCTCCTTTTTAGCATTTCTAAGATCCTTTACTTCAATGGGAAAAAAAATTTGTAATATCAACCATACAACAGGGAGAGAAATAAATACCACAGGCATTGCATAAACCATCCAGTCAAAAAAACTTACCGAAATCCCATGGTTTTCCAGAATCCCAATAGTAAGAGGGTTTCTTGCCCCTCCAATAAGTGTCCCCAAACTCCCTATTGAGCACCTGTATGCAATGGACAACATACATACTTTGCCGAAGTTACTCTTCCCGGGAAGAAGCTTCATGCCTGTCAATATCGAAAGACCAATGGGTAAAAATAATGCTGCTACTGCATGCTCGGGGATAATAAAAGACAGAAAGGCACAACAAATCATTAGGCCAAAGGTAAAAATTTTAGGGTTTCCTTCAAAAATTTTGAGAAAATTAAATGCTATTCTCCGGTGGAATCCATGTTTTTCCACAGCGGCCGCAATCATGAATGCTCCAATGAGGAAGAATACTGCCTCATTGCCAAATGCAGAGAACACCTCCCTATATTTGACAATATGCAAAAGAGATTGGAGGGCCATAACTAAAAGACCTGTCACAGCCAGGGGCAGCGCTTCTGTGCTCCATAGGATGGCTGCCATTAAAAATACCCCAATCATGACTTGTCCGTTATATGTTAGTCCCTGGGGCGTAGGTAAAAATATCGCCAGTATTAAAATTAAGAAAGCTAAAAGTAGAAGGCCATTTTTTTTTTATTAATGTATGGCCAGTATTTATTTTCACTCCAGTTTTTTTTTTGGGGCCAAGGCATGTATCTTCCTATTGTTTTATCAGTTTTTCAAGACAGTTTTTTTAAGAAGCTGATATGCTTGAGTTTTTTATATAATACTTTTCTTTTTCCTCCTGTTCATGGATGATCATGCCTCACTAGCTTTTTTCTAAAACATGTCCTTTTAAAAAATTGTGTTTAAGCTTTCAAAATCAGGAAAATCTTTTACCAAAATAACCAGTGCATTAATCTTCTATTTTTTAGTTGCCAATATCCTGGTTATCACATCGTATTTCTATTGTATTTTTATCTGGTTAATCCTGATTTTTTTTTTGTAAAGATGAGGTTGTGTTCTTTTTTTTTGTGCATGGCAATAGAGAGTATACCCCCAATAAAGGATGGTATTAACAAGGTAACAATATATCCCCCCAGGGAAATTGCAACTGTTTTATCACTGGGGATACCATAGAGAGAAAATAAATGAATTAGTGCACCTTCCCGAGTTCCCAATCCACTAATTGCAATGGGGATGAGACTAATGAGTGAAGCGATGGGATAAATTAAAATAAATGTTGTATAGGGGATGTTAAAAGGAAAAGAGAGAGTCAAGATGAATATCTGGGTGAAGAAAAGAATATAACTCCCAATTTCCAACAAGAGAGGAAAAAAAAGAAATTTTAGCGGGGGAATATGACTATAAAAAGAATGAAATTCCTGTTCCATCAAGCCCTTCAACTTTTGAGGTATAAAGAAACGATAGATAAATAAACAAAATCTTCTACTCCTTTTTTTATCTTTCAAAAAAAGGGCTGATATAATAAAAACAATAAATAGGGAAAAGAGAGCCAGGAAAACTATGGGCAGTCGTCGTATGATAATGAGTCCTCCCCCTAAGGCAAGAATAAATAATGCAGCAAGTTCTACTGCTTGGTCAATGATTACTGTTGAAGCACACTTACCAAACCGTTCACCTGTTTCTTCCTGAAGATAGGGAATGCGAATGTAATCCCCTACCCAAAGGGGTGTAACAGTCCCATAGAAAATACCTATGATATTTAATTTTAAAAGACTGTTCAAACCTACATTGATACCTTGCTCGGTAGCGATTATTTTCCATTTATATGTACTTATGATTATTCTGGGGAAAAAAATCAAGAAGGATATGATAAAAAATAATCCATTAATCTTGCTAATTGCTTCACTGATGTTCTGTATGCCAATGTTATAAATAATGTAAATAAATACCCCAATACCTATAATCGGTAATAGAGTCTTTATTCGTGGATAAATCTGTTGGATTCCCATTTATTCACGCTCACACTAGGTGTTAACTCCTGGATCCATTCAGCCGTAATGGGTAACTCTCTATTTCATATTTTAGCATGCATCAAGTTATTGAAATCCATGATAGGTTTTTCTAGAGTCATCTTTTATCCATTGTATGCTTTCTTTTCTTTAATTTTATGAGTAGCTTTATTAAGTAATTGAGCATTACAGATATGATGATGGAAAAGGTAAAGGCGTGGTTTCAGCTCGTACGCCCTTTCACTCTCATTGCCCCATTTATCGCCGTTTTCTTTGGCGTTATCATCCAGTTGGCAACTGGTAATCAACTCCCCCTATTTTTTGATAACCTTGGAATTATCATCTTTGCCTCTCTCATATTGGCGGCCGCTCAAGCGGTAGGACAAATCCTTAATCAACTGGAAGACATTGAAGTAGATAAAATTAATCATAAAGATTATCGACCCATTATTTCCGGGGTGATATCCAAGGGAGAAGCAGAAGCTGCATCATGGATGCTTTCCATCTTCTCTGTTGTAGGAAGCTTTGCCATTAATATTAGCTTTGGTTTTTTCATTTTCATTTTTTTACTATTTGGTGTTCTATATAATCTTGAACCCTTTAGAATTAAAAAGAGACTATGGATTAATACTGCATCGCTTGCCATATCACGGGGGCTACTTCCCTTTCCTGCGGCATGGAGCCTCTTTGGAAATATCTTAAATCCTATCCCCTGGCTTATTGGCAGTCTTGTCGGGCTTTGGGTTCTTGCCTGGCAAAATACAAAAGATTTAAACGATATAGAAGGAGACAAACGCTTCGGTATCGTTACCCCTGCTGTTTTTCATCAACGGATAACACTTAATAAAATAATGGCTTTCCTGTCATTCCTTACTTTTTTCCTATTGGGTCTCTATCTCTATTTTGGCATTCTCCCCCGTAACCTAATCACTCTCTTTATTCTTGGCGTTCCCACAATATGGATGCTCCATAAAATGTATATCAACAAAATAGCACGATCCACCTTGGAAAATAATGAGTTGTGGGCCGTTTTCTATCTCACCCTTGCAGGTTTTTATATCGTAGCGGCGGCCACCTGTCTCATCCATTCTTATCCTCTTTAAAGAATTTTACTTACATATATACCATCATCAATAAAACCTAATCTATAATAATAATATTTAACTCCGATGCCGCTCAAAACCAATAATTTCTTAATGCCATATTCCCTTGAAATAATTTCTGCTTTCTTTACAAGCTGTTCACCAAATCCACGATGCTGATATTCAACTTTTGGTTTCTTTCCAATCCCCACAACATCTCCATGGATTCTTAATTCCCTAATAATGGCAGAATCATGTGTGAACTCAGGACGGTGGGGCGCAAAAGGAACACGTAAACGGCAATACCCTATCACTAAATTATTTTTTTTATCTCCAAGTGAGATAAATATCTCTTTTCCCTTGCTGGCCACATAGTCATATCTCGTTTCCTCAATTTTATGTGGATATATCTTATCTTTATAACCTCGATGGCCAACCTCGCGACAGCGAATACATTGGCACTGCCATCCATGTTGTTCCATTTCTTTTTTTACTAATTGTCGAAGATTACTTTTCTTTATTCCTGCCTCTATTAGTTGTGCCGGTATATCCCTCTCTATCCTTTGTATTCTGACCCATGGAGGGATTACTCTTTTCATTTCTGCAAGAAGTTTAATTGTCTCCTGAAGGTGCAACGGTTCATATTCCCCTTTTTTCCATAGTTTGTATAGTTTCGTTCCCTTCAACACTAGAGTAGGATATATTTTTAGCATGTCCGGTCGAAACTTTTCTTCATTAAAGGTTTCTTTAAAACTTTCAAAATCCTTTTCAGGTGTGCTACCGGGTAATCCAAGCATAAGATGGTAACAGATTTTCAGGCCTGCATCTTTTGCTATCTGGGTTGCATGTATAGAATCAGTGACCAGGTGTTGACGACCACTGGAGCGCAATACGTCATCAAACGTTGTTTGAACCCCTAATTCAACTCTTGTCGCCCCAAATCTTAATATGTTATCAATATGACATAATCTCAGCCAGTCTGGACGTGTTTCAATAGTTAATCCAATGCATCTATGTTTAGCTAGTTTATTTTTTTCCATGGCGTGCTGAAGTGAGGGACATTTCTTTTGATTTAATGCCTCGTAGCATTTCTGTATGAACCATGATTGATAATAGGGGCTTCTTGCCGTGAATGTTCCGCCCATTATGATCAGTTCTATTTTGTCAGTTGGGTGTCCTATTGTCTCTAATTGTTTAATTCTCTCTTGGGTTTGGTTAAGGGGGTCAAACATATTCCTCGTGGCGCGCAGGGCAGCAGGTTCCTGTCCCGTATAGGATTGCGGAGAGAGTGGCGGCCCCCCGGGGCAAATGAGGCATTGTCCGTGGGGACAAACCTCGGGGGAAGTCATTACGGCAACCACAGCAACTCCAGATATTGTGCGCACTGGTTTTTTTCTTAAAATAGTCTTTATCATTGGATAGTTGCTTGCTGTTTCGGGGGGTATATAACCTAGAATATCTGCATTGGAAGGTACCGTTTTTAGGTGATATCTCCCGCATAATTTTTTCTTTTCTTCGTGCAAATCCTTCTTATTTTTAATCTGGTTATGAATGATTTTAATGGCGATTTCCTCGGCCATCTTATGCATGCTACTTTGTTCTTGGGGTGTCATAAACCTGGTGTTCCCTATTACGAGAAGGTGTTAATAAAGCTTTTTTTTTAGATATTTTTTTATCTACATGGTGAAAAAAGAGAATTATCTATACATTTGGGAAAAGAAATAATTTTTTTTTGTGCTAGGAGCAATGCTGTTAAAAATTCAATAAATTAATAAACCTTTTCCCATTGAATGAAGGGAATAAGGAATATGTCTAGATTGGGTGAAGATATGAAAAAAACTATAGTTTATATAGAACGCATTTCTCCTAAGGCACGTCTTCCATGCTATGCCCATGAGGATGATTCGGGTGCAGATGTTTGTTCAATAATAAATTACACCCTCGGCCCACATGAGATTAAGGCCATACCTACAGGGCTTAAAATTGAGCTTCCTACCGGTTTTGATTTGCAAGTGCGTCCCCGAAGTGGTCTTGCGCTTAACCATGGTCTTATTTTGCCCAATAGCCCGGGGACCATTGATGCGGGATATAGAGGCGAGTTAAAAATAATCATGATGAATCTTGGTAAAAAACCTTTTCATATTCAAGAGGGTCAACGCATTGCGCAACTTGTTCTATCGCCGTGCTATCCTGCTCACTTTACACTTGTAGAACAAGTAAAAGAATCCGAAAGGGGAACGAAGGGATTTGGGTCAACAGGCACATAAGTGCATTATTATTGTTTTTTTGGGCAATATCTTTTCCGTTATTATAGATATTCTAAGGTATTATCTTTTTTTAAATGGTAACGGTTAACTTTTCACTATTTTTTTTATCCGATCCTGTCTATCTAATTTTCTTACTGCCTATGGTCATGTCTAGATGGCTGAATCAGTGCTTTTTTTCATTTTTGTATCCTAAAAACTATTAGTCATGTAGGATAAATTTTTTATAATCATATTTTATTATTGTATATTACGTAATACAAGAGGGTTTATATGAACAAGCTTAATGAGGCAAAAATTTTTGGTGGAATCGGAGCCATACTCGTACTTATCGGGGCATTCATCCCCGCTATCGGTTTTGTACTCAGTATTGTTGGTTTGGTACTCGTTTTTATAGCTGTTAAATATATTTCTGATGAGACAAAAGATAATTCAGTGTTCAACAATTTTCTCATCCATTTCATCTGTACGATAATTGCCATAATTGCGGTTGTGGCTATAATATTGGGCACTATTGGTGTGATTGGCGGTTTTTCATTTTTTACTGAGTTGGAAAATGAAGAAATAACAGACTTTGAATCTTTTTGGGATTATTTTGAACCTTTTATTTGGGGAATAGTGGTTGCATTGGTGGTGGGATGGATATTGTTGGTTATTGGTGCTGTGTATCTTAGAAAAAGTTACAATAGCATCGCTGATCATACCCACGTAAGTCTTTTTAGAACAACGGGTACTCTCTATTTTATTGGGTCTATCACTCTTATCGTGTTAATCGGGGCCATTATCCTATTTATAGGTAAAATACTTGAAATTGCTTCCTTCTTTTCACTCCCTGATAATTTACCTACAAAAGAGGCTAGCTCCACCATCGAAAAATAATTCCCATTATTTGTTGGAGGTACATACTCCTATTACATATTCACGCTAGCTAGAAAAAATCTAGTGAAGCCCTGTTCTTTTGTTCAATACGTCTAATGTCAAAATAAAATCTTGGGTGAGGCAATAGGTGAAAGCCCATGAGTACCTCTACGCCTAATAGATGAGAGGTTATGTTTATGGAGATTCCTCTGGTTTCTGGATAGACCATTACTGCTATTTCATTATGACCCAGAGGAGAAAAAATTCTTTGGGGTTCAATTTCACACTTTCCCTGCAAAGAAATATTGGTGGCTCCATCATTGTAATACCCGGTGACGACACCAGGTGCTTCCCATAACCCCAATCCTTGCCAGAATGTTATCCCGTGAAATCTATCAATGTATACATTTCGTTCAGCTGTCATGGTAAAATGCAGTGAAAGAAGGGATTCATCATTTTTTGCCTCTAGGATAATTTCTAAGGGATAATAGATGTCAAATTCCTTGTTGTATTCCCGTGCCTCATACTTATAGGAGATATCAACAAATTCATTGTATTGTCCATCTTTTTCCAAATATAGTACACCAAACGCTGGTCCTTCCAGTATCCAAAACATCAGATTTCCATAAAATAAACTCCAGTTATTGTCAAAAGTTGCCCATATCCAGTCATATCCAAAAGGATTATTATCACTAGAGAGAGTAATTGAAGAGGGAAGGGAGAAGGAGTGACTATTTCGCCACCATTTTATCAAAGGGCCATATAACCCACTTACATTCCGGGGTGTCATAAGAGGATCATGATAAGACCAATTTCCCCAAACATGTTCATAATATCCTGTTCCAGTAATATCTAATGTTTTCCCCTCAAAATACATCTTTCCTGCTACACTACATCGGGAAATAAATCCATACCTGTAAAAACCCATACCCATGGGAAGAAAACCATCCGTTATATTCCCTGCGACCCACTGGGGTACTGTTTCAGCATAAAAATCCATATCTAAAATAAGGATACTCTCATTGTCCTCTAAGTGGATAAAGTACTGGGGATATAATCCGCTCATTGTGGACAATCCATATGTCAGATTCACCTCATTTTTTTTATGTGATAATTTACCCAAGGGATCATCAAAGGAGCCAAAACGGTAACACTGTCCTGTTTCCCCATTAAATAATGCAAAAAACATATTACAGGTAAAAGTTTCCATTTCATATCCCATCGAAGCCGTTACGCTCCATGTATTATGACCATCCCCAAAAAAGGCATCAATATTCCACCATTCACGAGTACAGGGAAAATGATCACCTTCATCCTCCTTTGACCACAGACCCGTATCCCCCCCTTTCATAAAATTCAGGTTTGATACCCCTTCTTCTTGGCCATTCACAATCGCTGTTGACGGAGCAGCCGCATCAAGGCAATTACTACTTAACCATAGAAACATTATACAACCCACAAAGCATTTTTTCAACATGATTCACTTACCTGAAACCTATATCCATTCTTATCAACCATTCTAACCCATGATTGATAAGGATTGATTGGCAAATAATCCTAATAATTAATCCCATACATTATCTTTTTCCCCAAACGCAATCACCTGGCGTAAATATGCCAAGCCATCTTTCATCATACTTTACCCTTTTACCTTATTACAATATTAGCAACAGACTTATTTTCCCCAAAAAAGAGGGCTTTCCCATAAAGCATATAATAAAGAAAATGTTTATGAGTCAATGAAAAAACGGATGCACACAAAAAAATCCACACATCACTTTCAAGACTTCCATACAGGATTCTTGAGCAAGGTATGTATCTTCCTAGGAATCTTGTTTATTATTTCCTACCCCCTTATATGGGGAGTACTCACTTATGCACTCAATGGTGAATCCTCCCTTGACTATGGAAAATTAGCAGGTTGGTCCTCTTTATCGATAATTCTTATTGTAATCGGTATTATATTATATTTTATTCATTTGCAACTATTGAAATTAGATGAAATAACAGAGGAATTACATTCAACCGACCATGATGTAAACTCTAAGGAGAGGTAACGCCACATTATGTCCTATATACGACATGATTTCATCAAACCTAATTTTGTCCAAGAAAGGTCCTACCAGATCAATATTTATCGTCAAACCAGGGATAAAAACTCCCTTATTGTCCTTCCAACAGGTCTAGGGAAAACGATTATTGCCATTCTTGTTTTAGCCCATAGGTTTCAATATGGAAAAATTTTTTTTCTGGCGCCCACCAAACCCCTTTGTGAGCAACATGCTTCATCAATAAAAAAAATCACTACTTTTAAGGATGAGGATGTTACTCTTATTACCAGTGAAACATGCCCTAGAAAAGAAAGGCTTTCATACTATGCCTCATCCCGCATTATTGTGGCTACACCCCAAACCATACAGAATGATCTTCAAAAAAATTTATCCTTGCATGATTGCTCACTTATTATTTTTGATGAGGCTCATCGGGCTGTGGGAAATTATGCCTATGTTCCTGTTGCTCACAAATATCTTGCTACGGGTCGTCATTCACAAATATTGGGTCTTACAGCTTCGCCTGGAAGTAGTTATCCTAAACTTGTGGAGGTGGCCAAAAACCTTGGGATTGAGCATGTTGAGATTAGAACTGAGAGCGACGAAGATGTCAAGCCTTATATCCCCTATAGAAAGTTAAATTGGCATGTCATTACTATGCCGCCAGAGATAAAAAAGATACGATCAAAAATCGATACGCTTCTTATTGATTATCTTGCGCAATTACAGAAGTATACTCGTCAGGCCAAGGGATTAAAGGTGGATAAATTAAGCAAAAAGGCTCTTATCGACATACAGGTAAGAATGCAGAAGAATCTAGGGAAACGAGGTGGCTCCATGTATCAGGGCATTAGTCTTATATCGGCAGCGATCAAGCTTTCTCATCTTCGGGATTTATTAACTAGTCAAGGCATTAGTGTTGCAAGAAAATATCTTAATAGGCTGGCTAAAGATTCATCACGTGCTGCCCAAAAGATACGGAAATCTTCCCTCTTTACGGAGATTTTACATGATATTTTTTATATGGCGCCTCGTAAAACAAAGATCGATAAGGCCAAAGAGATTATCACTTACCATTTTAGAGCGTGCCAGGATCCTAAAATTATTGTTTTTGCTGAATACCGGGATACCATTGATTTCTTACTTAAAGAATTCAGTACATTGTCGGGGGTGCATGCTGCTCCTTTCATTGGGCAGGCACGGGTCAAGGAAGGAGGTATGAGTCAGGAGCAGCAAAAGAAAACACTTAATGCATTTCGACAGGGAATCTATAACGTGTTGGTATCAACCAGTATCGGGGAGGAGGGGATAGATATACCTGCCACGAGTCTTGTTTTATTCTATGAGCCTGTTCCTTCAGCTATTAGATATATTCAGCGTAAGGGCCGCACAGCTCGGGATGGTGTACCTGGAAACGTAACTATTTTAATTATGGAGGGCTCTCGGGATGAGGCTGCCTATTGGAGCAGTACTCGAAAAGAAAAAAAAATGTATGATCAAGTATATAGGATTCAAAGGGCATTAGAGGAGAAGACCATTGCGTCTTTTGTGGGGCAAACTCGTATTGATTATTTTTAGATTATCTTTTTTGAGAAATATTTGTTCCATTCTTATTTTATTTCTATTAACTCTCCTTTTTTTTATTTTGAATTTCTACTGGACTCTGTGATTCTTTATAAAAAAAATTATCTATTGTTTTTCTATAATTCATCCTATTTATGGTGTATAGGTTTTCAATGTTCTTTATGTCACTGTAATAGCGGATGTGGGTGATAGATGTATATTTTTTGCAGTGTCATATGCATTAATCCAATATTCTATAACTGTATTCTTGGGGAATTGTCCCAGTTCAATTCCATATATTGGTGTATTGCTTTTGTCTTTTAGGGGATCTTCGTCACTTCGATCCTGGATGGGGTTAGCGGCGTATAAAAACATATTGTGTGTCTGTATTGTTTGCTTGTTATTTGTGGTGTAGTGGATGGTCACTGTAGAAATGGCAAAGGGACTATCCTGTGTAATATTAGCTAAGATAATGATGTTACTCTGGTTTGTGGGTTTGGTTGGCTGATGATAGCTATCCATAATGAGTGGTGACCAGTGGTGTCCGGTCTCATTTAATACCACATCTATTCTTTTTGTCATTTTATTGCCCTCGTAATCGGTTGCGGTTACTGTGAGGTTATAATCCCCTGGAGGTATATTTGTGGTGTCCCATTCTATCTCCCATACCGATTTTTCTTGTATTTCTTTGTATGTTGACCCCGCTTCTATTGTCACTTGAGCGACGCCATGCTCGTCACGGGATACGCCAGAAATGGTAGTTATCCCTTTCTCTATGATCTCTCCCTTGATGGGACTGATAATCTGTATTCGGGGAGGAGAGGCATCGACAAGGGTAATTGATAGGCAGTCCGTGGTGTTTTTGCAACTGGCAATCACGGAGTAGTTACCGGGCATGGTGTGGTTTGTATCCCAGGTGATAAACCAGGATCCTTTTTCTACATCCTGGCTTTTATCATTGATTTTCACGGTTGCGTTCTGTGAAGAATAACCCTGTATCCCTATTTTTTCCCCAATATTAAACACTGGAAGGCCACCGGGTCCATTATGGGCTGTAAGTAGGCAAATGGATTCCTCTTCACTTGATCCCCTTACCTCAACTGAGAAATTTATTACTGTATGTGTTACACACGATGGATTCCTGAAAACAATATACCAATCTTGGTTATCTGCTTGGATGGTCATTTTTCCGTGATTCTTATCGATGTATCCATTGGTAATTACTTGTTCCCCTTGCTTATATCGTTCAAAGTTTTCCTTATTTACACAAAAACATTCCACCATGCTTGATACCTCATATTTTCCACTATTATCTGTCATAATATTTTTGTGATTCTGGAACCCCTGGCTAGAAAATGATATGGAAAAATAATACTCCTCATTTTCCCTTATATTGTCCACGTGGCTCAGTATATTAGAGCCTTGGCAGGGGAATCGAATCTTAAAGGTGTAATTTTTGTTAACCTCAGAGATGATCCGCATGGTGTTCCACTTTGCTGGTTGCCAGATCTTTTTTAGTTGGTCATATTGTATGAGAAATAGGTAGCTACGATTTTCCCCTATACCCAGACTACATTCACCATAGGCATTGGTATAATTCCATATTGAGGGATAAAACCCTTCAATTGAATCAGGAATGGTTTGCCATTTTTCTTCCAATCGTTGATAGATCCTAAGAATCATTTCACATTTCAACCATTCAGGAACCCTTTCCCATAATTCTTCCAATCTTTCCCAAATAACACCCTTTAATCCAGTGATATCTATCGGTGCTAATACCAAAGAGGTCACTCTCGCACCGTCTATGGGGTTACCTTTTCTGTCAACAACACTAAATTTGACATTCTTTCGTTCCGTTTCATGAATATATCGCGATGTTGTTTCCCGTATTGAGTCATCCCCCATCCAGGCAAACAGGGTTGAGATATCCTTGCCCCATCCATATTTATATTCATCTGTTATATCCACAGCTCCTCCCCCATCAGTCCACCAGTTGTCATTCTGATGCCATCCTCTTTCCCAGAATTCCCTCCATACGTGGTCACCACCCCAGTCACAAATCCCCCGGGTGGGTATCAGAGCAGTGCGAAGTGAGGCAATCGCTATCTGTTGGAGTTCGCCACACCATCCATTGTGTTCGTGGGATATTATGTTTGGCTGGACAGGTCGGTTTCCATACGCTTCAATGGGCATTGTTTTTCCGATCCAGTAACTTACTGCTTCAATTGCCGTGGGATGGTTCTGCTGGCTCCAAGACCACGTTCTGTTTGCTGGTTGATGATATGAGCACACATCCCATAGATAGTTGATTTCTGACAGTTTTTCTTTTAAAAGAGGGTATCCTAAATCATTGTGATTAAAGATATAGTCCCTCCAATGGGTATCATAAATCATGGAGGGCTCCTCAGTTGTTATTTTGGGAGCAACAACAAACCAGTAATACATCTCCATTGGGCATAATACGATTCTATCTTTGTTTTCCTCTTTTATTGTATATTGCAATGTGGAATAATAATTCCCATCTTCCATCTCACAATCAATAATATCAACATAGTCCAGACACTCATCGATATGGTACAAACTATTGACATTATCTTTTATTATCTCAATTGGTGGAGGATGCCCCCAGGGAGAGCAAGCCAAGGAAAAAGCGAGTTCATCCACCTGTCTTTTTTCAGCGTTCAAGATGATGTCTGCATATTCCTCCTCATTTACCACTCTATATTGATGTAATAGGTCCCAGTGAATCCATCTCGGTGCTCTTGCTAGAGCCCGTAATTCTTTAAATGTCACATTCTGATAGATAATCTCTTGTTCCTCGAATTTTTTCTCTTGGGTAAAATGAATGATATAATCACTTTCTCCTTCAAGTACTATCTCCTTTGCTATCTTATCAAGTACCGGATCCTCATTGGAGGAGGACATAAGGCCCTGGTGAGGAGTTTCTTGTAGTAATAAGGGGCATAGGATAATGGCAAGGGAAATAATGGCATATACTTGTTTCATTCTAGAGTATATGATGGTGTTCTTCTAAATATTTTTCCACAGGGGATATATATGTTGGCAGAGGTATTTTTTTCTAGATACATTCTCAATTTTTTTAAAGATGGTGTCGTTACATCACATGTTTATAGCATACGGGATATTTTCCGTGTTCTTCAGGCGGATCCAAGTTTACTCGATCTCTTAGGATTTTACTTGTGTTATCCTCAGTAATATATCATCTAAGGTCTGGTAGTAATCCCTAGAGTTTTAGATCCAACGCTATCTAATTGAAGATAGATAATCATGCTAAAAAAAAGGGTTTTTTTCTCCTCCTTAACCCTCAGCTTCCTTGATAATTTTTCCAGTTTTTTTTAGTTATACACAACTTCTTTATATTCTTATCTATTTTTTTTGAATAATTTTTTAATGTTATTGGTAAAAATCAAAATTTTTTAAATATATTATACATATTATTTTATACTGGGTGAAGTGAACTGTTCTCCGGTATTTGCTCTCAGTTTACACGTCAAAATAGGCATGCAGGGAAAGGGGTTTTAATGTGTTTTACTTGTTGGACTGCCACTTTCGGAATTCTTTTTAGGTCTAAGCCAGCAGTAAGAAAAGCGATTATTTTTTCTTAATTCTCTATTCCAAATAATAAATAAAAACAGGGTTGTGGCACAAACCCAAATAAAGGTAAACAGGCTTATATCACCAATGAAACTTATTTCCTCCCCAATAAAAGGAGTTTTATCAACTGTCTCAAGAATAATTTTTCCTCCAGAGATAGCAAACCCAAAATTGTTTAAATATTCCATTGCAAGAGGGAATGTCGTGGAGCACCCAATAAAAAAAATCCATTTTTTCCCTTCTACAACATATTTTGTTAAGATTAGACAAAGAAAGGGAATTGCATACAAAAAATATTGAGTGAATAACACTCTATTCAAAAGATTCGTAACCATAATCAAAAAAAATGTCAATGGGATAAGATCATTATAAGAAAATTTTTTTATTTTGGCGCCATTGATTATCACCAAACATATTCCAATTAGAATTATTATTAGAGGCACAAAATAAGGTAAAAAATTATATGGATGATAAAAAGCGTATCCTGTATTCTCCCGAGTTATAAAAAAAAGCAATGTATCTTCAATGAATTTTGTTGGTGATAGTAGAATAAAGGGCAGTGTTATGAAAAAGACTGATAGACCACATACAAATGCATATTTTAAGGTGGCTGAAAAATTTTTTCTCTTCAGGATATAAAAAAGGAAAGGGATTAAGCATAACCCGGCTAGATATTTATAGCCAATTCCGATACCTAAAAAAATTGATGACAAAAGATACTTCTTTTTTAAAAGACATAGGAAAGAGAGAAGGACAAATAATATTGGAAATACATCCATTTTCCCTTCCGCGCTGGTGAACAGAATTGTGAAGGGAAGAAATAAATATAATAGAAAGGGCATTAATCCATGTTTTTCACCAAATATCTTTTTTCCAATAAATAGCAATACCAATGCTCCTAGAAGATCCACAAAGATCAATAATAAGCTTGCATTAAACTCCTTGACTCCAAATAGATATAACCAAGCAGCCAAAGTATAGGTCCACAAAGGTTTTGGATCCCCGAAATCCTGGTATGACATTTCACCATTTATTACCATTGATGATCGTTCAACAAAACGGAAAAAATCGATATCATGTGTTTGTGCGAGTAATAAAGAAATTAACCGGAGGACAAATGCGCATAAAAAAATGGCTATAATCAGGTATCTTTCGTCGTGTTGGGTGATTTTCTTCAGCAATCCATTAGTCTTAGTCATGTATACTATTTATCTGTGTGTGATTTTTTTTTATTGGGAAGGGGTATTTTTTTTGGTTTTATGTATTAATTTTTTTTAGTAGCAAACTTTCCCTATAATTATTTTTTTATATTTCTTTTGTCAACGAATATTAATACTGTTTAATATTTAAATCTGGTTTCCATCTGTTTTTTTAATGTTACCCTACTGAGATAACTATCATAGATAAACTGTATTTCCTGATAGTTTTTTGTAAGTATTCCTCGATTTGTATATGTTTATCTTTGTATCACCCTAGTATTTTTTTTAGGCCTTACGAACGATTTATTTATGGCTTAACTTAATTCAGTTTTTTTGACTTAGCGCCCCGGTCGGGATTTGAACCCGAGTCGCGGGCTATCTGTAGCAACCTCCCTATCCATCCACTGGTGAGGCTCTACGACAGGCCCGCATGATAGACCACTACACTACCAGGGCATCAACAGGCTATATAGCGTTTTTTCTTAAATGCTTTATGCATTAAACGCTATATCACATTCTATGTTGTATGACCAAACATTGAAGACAATTAAAGCCCTATCCAAAGAAAAACTATCCGGTGCAACCGAAATTGAAGCAAAGGCATTAGAAGCCTTTACTTACTTTATTGGCCATACTCACGATGGCTCATTAGCTTCATTTCGTGACAAACTTACCACCCTTTGTATCCAGCTTGCTCAAGCACAACCTTCCATGGCTTCTCTTTTTAATCTATCAAATGATATCCTCCATATATCGAATGCGGAGGAATCAATAAAGGAGATAAAAGAGTCACTTACCACATGTTTTACTCACTATGATTGCACGGATAGCATTTTGCGCTATGCAGTTGAGTTATTATCAGAGAATTCATGTATTGTCACCCATAGTCGCAGTTCCATTGTTCTCCAGATTCTTACAAAGATTGGTCAGGGCCTTCATGTTATTTGTACTGAATCACGTCCCCTTAATGAAGGTAGGCGATTAGCAAGTGAACTGGCTTCATCTGGAGCCACGGTGACCTTAGTTGTGGATACCGCTATTTTTTCTCTTCTCCAAAAGGCAGAATGTGTCTTATTCGGAGCTGATGCTGTGACCCCTCTTGGCGTGGTCAATAAAATTGGGACAATGGGCATAGCCAATGTGGCAACAGAACAGGGTATCCCTGTGTATGCTGCTACATCACTTCATAAACTCTGTCCTTACTCATTTCCTATTTCTTTAAGAGATCACCATGAAGTGTGGGAAAATCCCCCGGGGGATATTGAGGTGAAAAATTTTTATTTTGACATAACTCCTTTGTCACACATTGATAAGTTTCTAACGGAAAAAGGTGTGCTTGATCCTTCAAACATCACGGAAAATATTCAATCTATCCAGGTAGCTCCCCAGCTTTTATCCATCCTTACACAGATACCCCGAGATGATCGCGTTATCATTTGAAGATTTTATACAGAAACAAGCCTCCCACAAGCAGATTTAGATGATACGTGATAAACCTAAAAAGTAAAATAAAGATACCCAGAAGAGATTGGTTAATAAGAGGAGCGTAAAGAAACGCGGTGCTAGCCTCAGCCACACCGCTGCTTCCAGGTGTTGTGGGTATCAATATACATATTACTAATAAAACCTGGGCGCAGTATGATTCTATGAGAAAGGGTTTTAGTCCCATGCCCAGTAGGAGCATTGAAGGTACAAGGAAACCGGTGGACCAAAACAATATGGTTACTATCCCGCCAATCATAAATTCTTTTTTTCGTTCTTTTCTAAAAAAAAGCATACTTTGGTGAAAATTGTCTACTTCATGGGTTATTTTTTCTATGAGATGAGTTTCTTTTTTCCATTTTGTTGTGGGAATAAATCTATGTGCTTTTTTGGCAATAAAAATGAGGAATGATTTTAATTTCTGTGGATTTTTTATGGCATAGATAAAGATTAATATTAAGGCAATAAAAAAAGCAATTCCTAGATACAGACCAATTTTGACAGCTTCTACCTCGATAAGATTCTTGTATACAAAGAATGCAAAGGGGACACACCCCAAGATAAATATGGCATCAAGCAAACGCTCAGTCATTACTGTGGCTGTTGCCCCTCCGGTACTCATACCGTTTTTATGCAATAGATGTATACGTATTGGTTCTCCGCCCGCGCTTGAGGGTGTGATGCCTGCGATAAATAGACTTGCTATTATGATTTTGATGTGTTCCCATAAGCTAATTTTGACGTGATGGTCTAATGCTGAACTTAATATTTTTAGTCGTAGTGCCCATATAACCCAGTAAAGTATACTTAGGCATATGGCTACTATAAAGAATTCATATCGTATTTTTTCTTGGGAAAGATAGGTAAAGGTATCTTTATTTATTGTAAATTTTAGGATAATAATAATAATTGCAAAGCTGAGTACTAGGCTTAATGCAATTGATATTTTTCTTTTGGTGTTTTTCTTTTCAGTCTTTTTCACACCAGGTGTTATTTTTAAAACAATATATCTTTTTTCCGGTAAAAAATTATCTTTTCTTTCATATCTACATGTTTTTTTTAAATTCTTTCATAATTATATCTTTTATTATTGTGAGATAATAAGGCATTAAAAAAAAATGGATACAGTTCTCCTTTTTTTGTTAGTTCATCTCTCGTGGTCTTTTGCGTACTGGTTGGATGAATAGACACTACAGGATAGATTATCTAAAATAAATACCCCCCTTAAATTTCTGTTCTTTATTTTTTATTTTTCCCTCTTATACTATCTTGCATAATCTGTGCATCCCTTATATAACATGAACTAAACAGCTATCGTATTTACAATCTAGGGGGACAACAGTAATTATTTTATTTGTTTTTTTTTTTTAGGATATATTATTGATTCTTGGATACTATTTTATGAGGAGAAGGGAGGGGGGATAAAATTTATCTGTGATAACTTCTTTAGGGTCCTTGTGTTTGTATATCCATGAGACTCTTGTCCTTATCCAAATATTTTCTCATTGCTAAGTATGCACTATCTAATTATCTCAACCGGGAAAATATTTATCCTTTTTATGCCTCCTTTAAGATAACCCATAAATGTGGATTGAGATGCAAGTTTTGTAACGTCTGGAAGGAGAATATTCCCGATCTTTCAACAGAAGGTGTTTATCAGGTATTGCATCAGCTTGGTCAGTCCAGTATAGCTGTGGTGAGTCTTGAGGGTGGGGATCCTTTGATGAGAAAGGATTTAGGTGAGATTTTAAAATATGCATATGCACAACCTTTTTATCTTTTTTTTACCACAAATGGGCATTTAATTGATAAACGACCCATGGAGGAATATTGCAAATACATTGATTATCTCCATATCAGTATTGACGAGGGTCACAACAATCTGGAATTTTTTGATCGCCTTGATGAGTTCAATAGTTTTGGATCGGAAATCTGTATCCAAATTGTCGTCACATCAGATACCCTTGATGTCCTCGAAGATAAAATTAGAAAAATATATCGGGCGGGTGTACGCACTGTTGTAATGCCTGCCACCCATCTTAAAGGGACTGAGGATTACTATCCTAATCCTCTTCTCTTTCGAGAAAAGATACTGGAGTTAAAAAAGAAATATAAAAATACCCTTACCACCCCGCGTGTCTTTCTGGACAACATCACTAAAAATCATGGTTGTTCCCCCTCATCAATCATTATTGATTCTGACGGGGGTCTTTTTTATCCCTGTCGCACCATAGGCAAACGGTTATATAGTTTTACAGAGGGGTCTTTCTTAGAGTTCTTGCAATCCCCAGAAGCTATTGGTGCGCGCGATGAAATGAAAAAGTGTTCACGGAGCTGTGGTTGGTATCAATATTTTGCCACGGATGCCTTTTCCTCTCCTTTGTCCATTATATCGTCATTTAGTCCTTATCTTTTTAAATAATAAAGTGGATGAAGAAAAGTGAAAATCTTGTTTACAACGGAATCCTACTATCCCAATATTGATGGGGGAGCTATAGCCCAAAGGAATCTTGTAAAAAAACTGCTAAAAAAGGGGCATGATGTCAGAGTTATTGCCCCAGGTAATCGTTTTGTTAATTACTGTGAAAGAGATGATGGCTATCTTATTTGCAGGCTGCGGGGATTGACGCTTCCAGGATATATGAGCAATCGCTATAAATTTTCATTTTTTCCCTATTTTCAAGTAAAAAAAATTATTGAATCCTTTCATCCTGATATAATCAATGCGTGTTCTCCCTATCCCAATAGTCTTTCTGCTCTTCATATCGCTAGAAAAAAAAACATACCCTTTGTGGGATCAATACACATTCTCCCTCAAAACATGTTAGCTCCCTTTCTTCATAAAAAAAGTTATGAATTCTTGGAGCCGTATGCATGGAAATGGCTGATTTGGTTTTTTAATCAATGTAGCCATACAGTGGTGCCCACACGGACAGGGGCGGACATGTTTCAGGAGCATGGTTTGCAGGTACATATTGCCCCCATATCCAATGGTATAGATATTCAAAGATTCACTCCATCTAATGATGGCGCCTATTTACGGAAGCAATTTAGCATTCCCGATAAGCCAATTGTACTGTATACCGGCAGAATCAATGAGGAGAAAAACCTGGATGTTTTCATTAAAGCTATCCCGTTGGTGTTACAAAGTGTTGATGCACATTTTCTCTTTGTAGGTTCAGGGGGGAAATATCGTAACTTTCTTATTGCCTTAACAAAGCAAATCAAGGTAGAGCAACATACTAGTTTTATTTCTTTCTTACCTGATGAAGATTTTCCCAATATCTATTCACTTGCGAATCTTTTTGTGATGCCGTCTGAAGCGGAACTTCAAAGTATCGTTACATTAGAGGCATTAGCTTCAGGTTTACCTGTTGTGGCAGTCAATAAAGGGGCAGTTCCTGAGCTTGTGACCCCGGACAATGGTTTACTCTTTGACTCGGGGGACAGTCAGCAGCTGGCACACCAGGTCATACATCTACTGCAAAATGACCATTTACGGTGTATCATGGGTAAAAAAAGTTTAGAGATTGTTCAACATCACACAATGGATTTTGTAAGCTCTGAATATGAAAAGGTATATAGATCCCTTTTATCCCCTTAACATAAACCTCCGCTACTCATCGGTATTATATGCTTATCTATCTGTTTTTTTTCTGAAAAGCTTTTTGTGTTTAGAGAGATATAAAAAAGAGAGTGTATCTAGTAAGACGGGTATACACAGCAATCTGCTGAACAGATGGCATCTCCTTATACAAAAAAAGAAGGCAATCCTTAGCTAGTCCTTTAAAAAATATTGTTATCTACCTAAATCCCTTTGTTATTTCTGTTAGGATAGGTAAAAGGTGTTATCCTGATACCATTCAATAAATTTTTTCAGGCCCTGTTTTATGTTATATCGTGGTTTATAGCCAAGATGTTTTCTTGCCTTATTGATATTTGCGTGTGTATGACGTGCTTCTCCTTTCTTTTCTTTTTCATGGATTGGGGTAATTTTTCTATCCACTAATTCACCAAGTAGCGTATAGAGCTTGTTTATAGTGATTCTTTCACCTGAGGCAATATTAAAAATTTCTCCATCAATATTGTTTTTTGTCATGGCCCTAAGTGTTCCATCAACGATATCATCAATATAGGTAAAATCTCTGCTTTGTTCTCCATCCCCAAAAATCTTTACTTTTTTATTATGTACCAATGCTTTTGTAAAAATTGGAAGTACCAAATCCGGTCGTATTCTTGGGCCATAGACAGAGAAATATCTCAAGGAGACCGTAGAGAGACCATACACCTCATTGAACACCTTTGCATAGTGATCACCGGCAAGTTTGCTGACCCCATAGGGTGAGAGAGGTTGAGGGTGCTCTTCTTCTGTATAGGGTAACTCGTTTGTGTCCCCATAAACAGATGACGAAGAAGCAATAACCACCCGTTTAACATTATTTGCCACTGCGGCACGAAGAACATTTAGTGTCCCTGAAATATTTACTTCATGGGTTTTCATTGGATCTTCTAATGAGGCCCGTATTCCTGGCTGGGCAGCTTCATGAATAATTACCTGGACATCATCAAGGGCGGTACATACTGTAGTATAATCTCTAATATCCCCTCTTATGAATACATACTTATCAGATGGAGCAATACTTTCAAGATTTTTTCTTTTTAATTCCTCGGAATAAAAAGAATCTAGATTATCAAATATTATTATATCATTATTTAAATCAAGTAATTTTCTAGCCAGATGAGAACCAATGAAACCTGCTCCCCCAGTGATGAGAATTTTGGCCATACTTTGAATTCCATCTTCCATATTAAACATATACGATAAAGCTTTAGTATCGTAACTATCTTCCACTGCATCATGTATTCAGTGGTGATACCGGTCTTTAACGAAGAAACCAATATCCAGCCTCTGTATCAATCATTGACATCCGTAATGAAAAAAATAGGGGACTATGAAATAATTTTTGTTGACGACGGCAGCACGGATTCTACCTTCTCTCAAATCAAGGAATTACATACCCATGATAAAAAAATAAAATGTCTTCGTTTTAGAAAAAATTTTGGTCAAACACCGGCATTACGAGCTGGTTTTGACTTTGCGCACGGTGACTATATCATTACCATAGATGGAGATTTGCAAAATGACCCCTCTGATATCCCTCTCTTAATTGAGAAAATACAGGAGGGATATGATGTTGTTAGTGGATGGAGATTTCATCGTCATGACTCATTTAGTAAACGAATCTTTTCCAAATTTTCCAATTGGTTGGCTCGTCGTCTCACCGGGGTAATGCTACATGATTTTGGATGCACCCTCAAAGCCTATAAAAAAGAGGCCATAAAAGATATTGAACTATATGGAGAAATGCATCGCTATATCCCTGCAGTGGTTGCATGGCACGGATTTTCAGTCACTGAACTAAAAGTACATCATCATCCGCGCAAAAATGGGGAAACAAAGTATGGAGCAACACGCCTAGTGAAAGGATTCTTTGACTTGGTGAATTTTAAATTTTGGTCAAATTTCTCCACCAATCCTCTTCATTTTTTTGGGGGCGTTGGCCTGTTATCTTTTTTTGGTGGTTTTTTTATGGCATTATATCTTGTCATCATGAAATTTTTCTTTTCAGAGGAATTATCCAATCGTCCTCTCTTATTATTGGCCTTGTTATTAATGATACTCGGAGTTCAATTGACCATGTTTGGGTTCCTAGCAGAAATGATGACCCGCAACTATTTTGCATCTTCGCAGAACCATCATTTTGAAATAAAGGAAATAGTTGAATAATCAGGTATATCCGATGGTGTTTTAACTGTCTTATGAATCAGGGAAATAAGAAGAACAATCAATACCAGGGAAAGTATCACGGGAATAAAAGGAAAGATATCTAAACCAAGGGAGCCCGCATAGGGCTGTAGGGAAATCACCACTGCAATCATGGCCCACATCCTCCATCGTATCCCCTTGTCCATAAAATGGAAAGGTGTCAGAAGAGCGAGAGGATATAAAAAATAATTAGAATGTATTTTTCTATAGAGGACAAAAAAGGCCAGCAGGACAATGAGACAGGATTTCCATACACTTTTTTTAGCTTTGTATAACCACGCATACACCACACCCATTCCCCCTACCAAAATGGCCAATGAAATTCTTCCTCCATTTCCCAAAAATTCATAGACACCAAATCTCCAAAAACTAATTCCTTTCACTCCGTCTTTACCCACAATATAAAAACGCAAAAATTCGAGAAATTCATCAGGACACAAAACAATATAGGGAAGTATGATCAATAAAGAAAGAGCGCTCACAATTCCCAGATGCAGCAGTCTTTCCTTCTGTGTGTTATCCTTGATTAAAAGAATCGGTAATAAGAGAAGAGGAAAAGCCTTTATCCAGACCCCCAAGCCTATAATTACTGCGGCATACGTTCTTTTTTCCCATCTCATTAAGACCACAGGGAGAAGAAAAAAGAAGGCAACAATGGGTTCATCTTGTATAACAAAAACGGCGGTGTCTGTCGTTAATGGTATGAATAAATAAAGAAGGCTGGATATAAAAGCGAGGTTTTCATCAGTGTCCTTTAATGCAAAAAATAAAAGAAGGATGGTACAGAGATTAAAGAAGCTGAGGAAAATCTGGAAGGATAACGCACTGGATGAAAATGCGGTGGGGATAATAAATAAATATGAAATAAGAGGGGGTGTTTCTGTATGAATATCACGATATAACAAGTCCCCTCTGAGAATAGTTTCGGCTCTTGACGCATAGCGGTACAGATCGCATTTGATTTTGCTTTGCTCACCAAAAATTGTCGTTTGTGATACTCCATATGTATCGATAATGATGAGGGCGGTATGAATTATAATGGTGAGACAAATTAGGATCAGAATTTTCTTTTTGGTGGACCAGCCATTAATTCTTTCCATCACTTTCATACTCAGTGTTTCTTCCCGACTTGATCTTCTCTTACGTTGGACATTGCATAGACAATGCCTCCTATGATGTTCCCTATTACTTTAACCATTTGCATTGAGAAACCCAGGGCAAATGCGCTAGGGGAGGGGATGCCCACTTGGGAAAAAAGGGTGACATATGATCCTGATCGAACCCCAAAACCTTGAATTGTGATTGGGAGAAGAATTAATATTTCTGTTACCGGGACAAATATGAAAAAATAGAATATCTCAATATCTAATCCCAGTGCCAGTGCCAACACATAATTAATAAAGATTAATAGGATGTGATACAGAAATGATATCATAAGGGAAATAGATAGAATATATTTATTGCTGCTATATTCCCGTAAAGATATGTTAGCATCACGAATAATATCTGTTATATTGGGAAACCGGGAAAAAAATGGTCGGGATATAATTTTTTCAATCGCATTGAACTTAAAAATGAGCACCATCAACAAAAGTGGTCCTGGTATGACAACAAGAGTTGCTATAACAAATGCGTCACGGGGAATAAGAGTATAACCCACAAGTATTGCGCAAGCGCCAATGGACACTATGGCAATTAATCCAGTTAATCTTTCCATTATTATCGAGGAAAGTGCCTCGATTCGTTTATCTAGTTCCTTGGATAGATAATAGGATTTTACGGCGTCACCCCCTATCGTGGTGGGTAAAAAAGCATTGAAAAAAACCCCGATGTAGTAGTGTTTTAAGATACGTGCATAGGGTACATGGATGAGTTTGGATTCCAGCAAAATCTGCCATTTTTTGGCACTTATGACGACCCCAAGGGCATCGAGGGCGATAGCTATGAGCACCAGGTGAAATTTCATATGGGAGAATTGATCCCATACCTTTTCCATGCCCACATTATAAACTATAAAGAGGATTAATAGAAGGCTAATGATGATTTTTAGGATAGTTTTTATTTTCACGGTCGCTGTGGTACCTTTTAATTAAATATTTTTCTTTTGTTTGATTTTTTTTTTCTTGAAAGGGAACATGTTTCCCTGATTTTTTTTTTACCTTTATTACTATGACTGTGCTTTTTATTTTCTTCTCCTATTTTTTCCTCCTTCCTCTCCTCTTTTTTTTGTTTGTGGGTAAAGTAAATATAGCCTTTTATCGAAAAGGGCTTGTTTTTTGGTTTGTTATCACGTCCATGATGTTTTCAATGGTTTTTTCTACACTATATTTATGATTTACTCCTTTTGTTTTTTTTGCTGTTTCTGTGTTTTTTTTCAATTGAAGTTTTTTTTGATTGATTGAATAAAATATTTCCTGTCTTTCTAGATAACTAGCTAGATATTCTTGTTCTATTTGTCCTGGTGTAGGGATCATTAAAGCCTTTGTGCCCAATATGGCTAAATCCATGATAGTGGAATATCCTGAGCGTGAAATAACCATTTTTGCCTTATTCATTAGTATCTCCCGATTTTCCTTGGTTAAAAAGGAATATATCTGAAGGTTGTCCTGCATCATTTCTTTTTGTTCCTCAGTTTTTCCCAGTGTGATCACAATATTTCCCGTAAGATCAGTTATCTGGGAGAGTATTGTTTTTTCCAATAATGTCCTTTGGGGTTCTGGCCCAGAAAGGGATATGAAATAATCAATATCCTTTACACTATCTTTCTTTTTAAAGTCAGATAATAGACCCACATAGAAAAGTTTTTCTTCATCAATAAGTTTTAGATTGTGGGATAAATCCCCTGAAAAACTATTGTATCTATTATCTGGGATTAGTACCCCGCAGAATCGTTTAAAGAAAAATTTGTTAAATAACTCGCTCCCCCATTCAAAAAACGTGATTCTAAGAGGGTTCATAATCCTGATTTGATGAGAGATAAAAAAAGAGGGTATTTTTGTATTATAGATATCATATCGTCCATCTGAGAAAATAAGGTCATATTGGCCATTTTTCACCATCTTTGTTACCTTCGCTAGACCTGCCTGAATTCTTTTGAGAAATAACGGCCAATAAATCAAACTTTTAGCAATCAGCTGTGAAGCACTATTCGAAATCAGTAGGGGGTAATCGGGTATATCTAGATATTGTGCGGTTTCTCCTAACTCCCGTTGGAGTAACTGTAATGAACGGCCGTTGGAGATTATGGTTACATCATTCTCTTCCTGGATTAATTTTCGAATTACTGGCAGGGAACGTGTTGCATGACCTAATCCCCATGAACAGATACCATAGATTATCTTCATAAAGGATTAGATATCTTTCTCTCAAATTTATAATTTTTTAATAAATACTTCTTTGTACCATCATCACTTATTTATTGTAAATTATTTTTTCATACGGATATTACGATGTATGTTGATATTTTAGATTATAAAAAAACTTAAACTGTTCTATGACATATAACAATCCTTAGGATGAAAATACAGTGTAGATTCATATTTGAATATCCAACCATTCAAAATGCCCGGGTTATTTATCAATCTCTTCAAATAGATAACCAAAATTTTCTAAAATCCTGGATTAGGGGAAAACAAATAGAAGTGGAGATTACAGGATTATCCATCCCCTCGATCCTGCATACTCTAAATGATTTCTTGTCTTGCTTAACGGTTGCTGAACAAGTGGCGATAATGCCTTAAATGAAATACGGATATGTGGTCCTATGGAATTTGATTTGAAGTGTACTCTCCTATTCAATAAATCCCTTAATGACGCCCGGGAGCCACTCACTGATTTTGTCCAAGAGGCAAATAAGTCTAATCCTGAAAAATTTCATATACAGTCCTGGCTTATTGAAGATAACAAACTTTCTCTTCATCTTCTATCACGGGATGTTATTAGAGCCCATGTCTATCTTTTACAATTAAAAAAAAAATTGGATACATTATTGGGTAAAAAGAATCACCTAGGGCTACGGGGAATAAAACTTGATGACTATCATATCCTTTTTGACCTAGATACCATCCCCCTTGAAGAGATAAAGATACCCTTCGCCCAGATTGACATTAAAAAAAAAACAGTTAGTCTACGGATTCAAGATAAAGATGAAGAATTTCTTACCCAAAACTACATTGACCGCATGATCAATCTGGTACGAGAAAAAGCACACTTTCAAAGATATAAGGGAAAAAAAGAGGATTGGAAACTTCTCTGGGAGAGTTCGCAAAAAAAACCCCTATGGTTTAAGGATCCCACAGAGGCGTTATCCCATCTCGGATGGATCGAACAGGGTCCAACAAAAGGAAAATGGTTTTTTCGTCCACCTGCAGCTGCCATCATGTGTGCCATGGCACAAATCGCCATTGAAAAAGTTCTTCAGCCTCTCAATTTTCAAGAAGTTATTCCCTCCATGCATGTTCCTCTCACCACCTGGCTTAAAACTGGTCATCTTGAAGGAATGCCAGGGGAGATTTACTATATATCTGAGCCTGTCACCCGGGACGTAAAAAAATGGGAGACATTTATAGATTTACTGAAAATAAAAAAAGAGATTCCTATAAAAGAATTTTCACAAATGATAAGCACACCCAAAGCAGGGATATGCTATGCCCAGTGCCCCAATATCTATTGGTCCTTTTCAGGAAAAACTATAGCGGAATCTTCTTTACCCTTATTACTCTATGATCGTTCTGTGCCCTCGGCCAGATATGAATCCGGTGGTCGACACGGCATCGAGCGCGTTGATGAGTTTCATCGAATTGAGATTGTCTATATTGGAACCAAGAATCAACTTTTAGATATCAAAGAAAAACTTATTGAAAAATATCGAATGGTATTCAATGACATAATGGATCTTGAATGGAGAATGGCCCAAGTAACCCCTTTTTATCTTCAACAGGCTGGTCAAATCATTGAAGAAGAACCTAATGCTGGCACCATAGATTTTGAAGCATGGCTTCCCTATCGTGGAGATAGAGACACACCCTGGCTGGAGCTTCAAAATGTGTCAATAGTGGGAGAAAAATATATCCGGGCCTTTAATATCAAAACACAAAAAAGCATCCTTTGGTCAGGCTGTTCAGGTATAGGATTGGAGCGATGGACGACAGCTTTTTTGGCCCAAAAAGGTATAGATCCTAAAAAATGGCCTCCATCTTTTCAAAAATTTTTATCTGACCTTCCTTCCTCCCCAGAGTTTTTATAACCTGATTTATAAAAGCCATTATCATCACATGGCGATATAGAGAGTATTCAAGTAAGATCATTAATCACAATATTTTGATCTTTTGGTGAAGAAAAAAATACAGATACAGGTGTTGTCTCATTTTGTAAACATGTTTCTTGTGGATAGAGGCATTAGGATATCTTTTACCCCGGTCTTTGGTGGGAGATATCCCTTTAGACAGGATGATATTTTACTAAAATTATTTTATTTTTCATTCTTTTATAAACCAACCTATCCTTCATATAAGATATAGTTCATATCTTATTTTTACATTCACTCTCTTGGGTGGCAGAAACAGGGTAACAAGTGAGGAGTGTTTCGATTCACTTTCTTTTTATATCTAGGGGCTTAGACAAGGGATACTGGTCTTGATTGTTTTCTCCTATTTGGGTATAGGGTGTATCAATCACGTTATCTTTATTTTGATCATATGCCCCCTCATTTGGTTCATCAAAATCAGACCAATAGTTACCTTGATTTCCATCGTCCCAAAAATTTATGCCATGGCCATAGGCACTCAGATTATTGTTAATAAAATTGTTATAGGCTATGATGTTCCCCTGGGCTTGTATACTTGTTCCAATACCTTTATTTTCCGAGATAGTACACCAGATGATGCTATTAAAATTGCTGCCACAACAAAGTTTTATACCATTTCTATCATTATGGGTGATTATACACTGTGATATCTCATTTTCGCTACTGACTTCATTAATCATGATTCCATCGCCTTTGTTGTATTCAATAGTACAATTTGTGATTTTGTTTCTTGTTGCCTTATATAGCCATAGACCAAAAAAATTCTCTGTCAACTGGCAAGTATCAATATGTACCTGGGAACAAGAACATATTTTAATACCAGAAGAAGGAGAAGATGAAGAACTATTCCTGATGGTAAAATTGCTTATGTTCACCGTCTTGGCACAAACTTCAATAACGTGACCATTATTCCCTCCATCAATAATTGGCTTTTTTTCCGTTGCACCCACTAGATTTATTGATTTAGTGATGATGAGATTTTCAGCATAAATTCCTTCATATACATGAATCCTGTCACCGTACCATGCCTTATCTATGGCCTCTTGAATTTTTGAATAATTACCCTCTCCAGTACCGCCCACATAGAGGGTATAAATATTGTTCCTCTCTTTTGTATATACTGCACTTTCTCGATTTTTTTTATTTATCAATGTCAATTTATTACTGGCATTTATTTCATAAAAATAGCTTACGTATTCATGAAGTTGATCTATATCTAGTTTAATTGTTTCATTGATTATCTTGTAAGTTCCGGCATAGCTTATCCCTGTTTTCTGTGTTGTTATATTGATTGTTTCATTTGGATAGAATGTGATAGATTCATAGTCTCCTTCCCCTTCAGTATAATGCCAGATGCCATAAAATTGGCTTTTGTCATACACTGATATTATAACTGTATCAGATAAAGAAGTACTATCAGTAAATGTTACTGTGAGTTTTACCGCATAATCGCCGGGTAATGAAAAAAAGTGCGAAGGTTTTTCAGTCATAGATATAGTGTCGTCATCAAAATCCCAGAAATATGAATCGATCGCTACCTTATCTCTTGTTGTGGTTATAGAAAAAGATACATTTAGTGGCATGATGCCCATTACTGGATTTGCCGTTATCTCAAGGACAGGATTTTCAATATCATCATTCTTTTTATTTTCCATTAATAGGCACCCTGATACTAAGGCAAAGACACAACATAACACTATTGGCAATAATGCCTTTAAGCCTCTTTGTTTCTTTCCCTTACAGATTGCTGTCATGACTTGTCTTGTTTCACAAATTTTTTTTTTTGTTGTATTCCTAGTTTCTATTTTCGAGGAATATTTAATATGAAGACTTTTTATCTGTGGCGGATGTATTTTTGGGGCAGTGGAATGTATATCCTGTTCTCATCATCCCATATTTCCTTAAATGTTTCAATCTCATAGGTCCATGTCTCATTAGTATAAGGATTCATTTCGGTAAAACTAGTCTTGATAATATGCAGTTCTATTTCAATATCGTCTCCTTTTTTATAGTCATCTGTTATGTCTCCCTGGATACGGAAACTCGTTCCTGGAATAGAGACAAATCCGATACTTGTATAGCCATTTGCTTCTCCATAGGTAATATTATCTAGTGTATCCCAAATAAGAAGGGTGTCACCCTCATCAAGGAATAGAAAATCATACATGATTTTTTTAGACTCGTTGTTATAGGTCTGATTATATCCCTCAATGAATCCCTGGAAAGTCATTATCTTTTTTTCATTTTCATGGCTGGCATGATGAATATATCTCTGGGGTATTGGTACAAAGGCATTATTTTTGGAATCCCAGCCCTCCTGGAGAGTTTCACGGTTAAACGTCCATATCTCACCTGTAGTGGTATCTTGTTTTGTATAGTTTACAGAAATAATATGTAGTTTTATTTCAATATCATCCCCTTTCATAAATTCATTTGTAATATCCCCATTTATGGAAAATCTTTCATCTAAAAAAGACATGAATTCTATACCTGTATCATTAGACTCTTCCCTATATATGATGTCATTTATGGTATCCTTAATAATGATGGTGTTACCATCATCAAGGGTCAAAAAATACTCATGGAGAGTATTTGTTTCCTCATCTAATTCCCGGTCATAGTCATTGACCAGTTCGCCAAATGTCATTACGATTTGATTCTCATCCCCGTTTTCTAAACATCCGGTACTCAAAAGTAACAAGAATAGGCACAGTATTCCCATTATTTTATGATATTTTACCATTGTTACATATCCTCTTTTTTCAATCCGTTATCATCATATAAGTATTTTCCCTTGAATTACCAATGTGTCTCTCTTTGGTCCATAACTGCACTATTAAGACCGTCCTTCTAGTTTTTAGTGCCTGAATAATAAAAGGCATTTTGTTTCATTTTTATCCATTTATCCCTGTGTGTGCCAATATGATTTCCACAGGTGCATTCGACTTTGTTCCCTTTGTAGATACAAAAATCCTCCATGATTCTATCTTTATAACACCGTCATATTCTCCCTTTACCTATCTTGATGTATCTAAAAAGTTTGCCTTTACATTGTGAACATCTAATTGTTAACATGATATTTTTCAGGTCTCTTTTTTCAAAAGTTTTCTTTTTGGTTAATACAAGATAAGGGTC
>Ga0209121_10000239_pt1 | contig 58199 bp, 41 predicted proteins | sample Cruoilmetagenom3_FD_187292 | JGI IMG/M metagenome (GOLD analysis project Ga0209121, IMG submission 187292) | Oil polluted marine microbial communities from Coal Oil Point, Santa Barbara, California, USA - Sample 3 (SPAdes) (version 2) | ecosystem: Environmental > Aquatic > Marine > Oil seeps ...
ATGGTAAATAGCAGCATTGAATCCAAGTATTATTGCCCTCAAACTTCGACTTTTAAATTTATTTTCAACACCTTTTTTTAAAATAATTCTAAACTCTTTTTCATATGACCAATTTAATGATTTTGTCATTAATACTCGATTTAACTCTCGTTGTATTTGCTTATCAGATGTTTTATCTTCCTCATAATATATTTCAGGCAATTGACTTGAGTATATTATATCTTTAAAAGATGAACAAAGTCCAAAAGTTGTCAATTCATTTTCATCGAAACAGTAACAAATACCATAATGTTTATCTGAGTAATGACTCCACATTAATGGTTCAAAAGCGGTTCTACTAAAGCAACTAATTTGGGCATTATTTAGAAATTCTTTTTTAGATTCAATCAATTTTTTATATTTATAAGAAATTGGATCTTCACTTATGCTTTTTCTGTTTATCTGAAATTTATGAGCAATCTCAAATGGGTCATTTAGGCTAGAAACTTTACTAAAACCTAATGAGTTATTTAATATCGTATCCTCAAGGTGCTTAAGAGTTCCATATTTAAAAATTAAATTTTTTCCTAATCTAACCCTATTCGTCATTTTTTATTGGATTATTTTTATTTGAAATCAGTCTGAAAATATTACACAACTTTAGACATAAATCTTTCCGTTACAGAAATCTCCTATAATTCTTAAAATCTAACCTTACTAGCATCTGTCCAACTCCACTTACCAGTTACAACTCCTTTTTCTAAAGTAAGTACGCCTGGATTGGAACGAATGACTGTTTTTAAAGCAGTTTCATCGCAGAACAACATTTCAAAGTCTAGTTTGTATTTGCTTTTAATCTTTTCAAAATCTTCACCAGAAGATGCAGAAAGCGCATACACTTTGTAACCATCTGCAATAGCTCTATCGGTTACATCTTTTACATTTACAAAACCTGCTTTATCACTTTTGCTTAAGTTATAAGAAACGACTAACATTACTTTAGCTTCACTCAATACTTGGTCGGTTAAATCATCGCCATCATTACTTTCTAAATAAAAATCGTGAATTGGAGGATCAACATCTCCAACAAACTCCATTCCATCAGGAATACTTTTTCCAATTGCATAAGGTCTAAAATCGATTATTGGTAAGTGTACCAAAACATGATAAGTAATGTATAGAAAAACAAAAAAGGAAATAAATGTAGTCCACTTTGCAAAGTTTACACTTTTAAAAGGTTTAATCATTTCCCACTTCCAAACCAGCATTAAAATAAAGGCAATGAGCACAATATTTTTGTAAAATGTTCCCCAAGAAGAAAATTTAACAGCATCGCCAAAACAACCGCAATCTGTTACTTTATTATAATATGCTGAATACCATGTTAAAAAAAGAAAAACTAAAATTAACCCCAGCAAACTCCAAGTCGTTAATTTTGGCAAATAACCAACTAATAAGGTAACTCCTAAAAGTATTTCAATTAAAATAAGTAAAATTGAAAAAGGTAATGCATATGGAATTAGAAATTCTAAATTTAATACATCCGCACCAAAATATTCTTGAAATTTATAAGCTGAACCTAACGGATCGACCAATTTTACAAAACCTGAAAAAATAAATGTTGCTGCTACAAACAGTCTAGAAATAAGTACTAATATTTTCATAATCTAATTATTTTCTCCAATATGAATTAAAGCAAAAATGGCATAATTTATCATATCTTGGTAATTGGCGTCAATTCCTTCTGAAACAATTGTCTTACCCGCGTTATCTTCAATTTGCTTTACACGTAATAATTTCTGAAGAATTAAATCGGTTAAAGAACTAACACGCATATCGCGCCAAGCTTCACCATAATCGTGATTTTTATCTTCCATTAATTGTTTGGTTATTTTTACATGCTTATCATATAATTCCACAGCTTCCTGAATTGTCAAATCAGGCTGTTCAACAACACCCTTTTCTAATTGAATTAAAGCCATTACAGAATAATTTATAATTCCAATAAACTCAGAAACTTCTCCTTCATCCACTTTTCTAGTTGCGTTTTCTTGCAATTGACGTATTCGCTGCGCTTTTATAAATATTTGATCTGTTAAAGAAGGTAATCTTAAAATTCGCCATGCGCTACCATAATCCTTAAGCTTATTTTCATAGAGTGAACGACATTTTTCAATAACATCGTCATATTGTTTTGAAGTTTGTTGCATGTAGCTTTAATTATTTCCGTAAATTTCGAACAAATTTTATGAATTAAAAAATCTTATTTTATAAATGAAGAAAGTAGCAGTATTTTGTGGTTCTAGTTTGGGTTTTAATGAAATTTATAAAAATTCGGCTATTGAATTAGGGAATTACTTTGTAGATAACAATATTGGTTTGGTTTATGGAGGTGGGAAAATTGGTATGATGGGAATTATTGCCGATACTATGGTTTCAAAAAAAGGAGAAGTTATTGGTGTTATTCCTGGTCTTTTACGTCACGAAGAAGTTGCACACGACAATATTTCTGAAATGATTGTAACCAAAACTATGAGTAAACGTAAAGTTAAAATAAGTAGATTGGTAAACGGCTATATTGCTTTACCTGGCGGGTTTGGAACCTTAGATGAAATTTTTGAGGCACTTACTTTAGGTCAGTTAGGCATAGAAAGTAAACCAGTTGGAATTTTAAATATTAATGGTTTTTTCGATCATTTAATTTTACAATTAGATGTTATGGTAAAAGAAGGTTATTTAAAAAAATCGAATAAAGAAATGCTAATGGTAAGCGATTCAGTTGAAGATTTATTAGAACAAATGTTTCAGTACAAAGCACCAAAAATGACCAAAGTAATTAATAAAGTTGTTAAATAGTGAAATCCATAAATTGCAAAGGAAAATTAATCGATTTGAATTCTCCAAAGGTTATGGGAATTTTAAACATTACACCCGATTCTTTTTTTGACGGTGGAAAATTTCAACATGAAAAAACCATCATTTCACAAGTTGAAAAAATGCTGTTAAATGGCGCTACTTTTATCGATGTCGGAGCGTATTCTTCAAGACCCGGAGCAAAACATATTTCTGAAGAGGAAGAGTTGAATAGAATTTTACCAGTAATGGATTTACTAATCTCCAAGTTTCCTGAAATTTTAATATCTATAGATACTTTTAGAAGTAAGGTTGCTGAACAATGTATAGCTTTAGGTGCAAGTTTAATAAATGATATTTCAGCAGGATCTTTAGATAAAGACATGTTTAACACTGTTGCGAAACTTCAAGTTCCTTATATAATTATGCACATGCAAGGAACACCAAGAACCATGCAAAAAAAACCAACTTATGAAAATGTTGTTAAAGATGTTCTTTTCTATTTTTCGAAAAAAATAAGTGAGTTGCGAAACCTTGGCGTGAATGATATTATTACCGATGTTGGCTTTGGTTTTGGAAAAAATTTAGAGCACAATTATGAATTATTAAACAACCTCGATTTACTAAAAAACTTAGAAGTTCCGACATTAGTTGGTGTTTCTCGAAAATCTATGTTGTTTAAACCGTTAGGTATTTCACCAAACGATGCGTTAAACGCTACAACCTCTGCAAATACAATTGCGCTTTTAAAAGGAGCAAATATTCTAAGGGTTCATGATGTTAAAGAAGCTGTTGAAGCTGTTAAAATTGTCCAATTATTAAAAAACGCTTAAAATGAAGAGAATTCTATTTTTAATTATAATTAGCATATTCACTTTTTCTTGTTCAAAAAAGGAAATTAAAATTCCTGTAATTGCAGCAACAGGGATTCAAGAAGTTTTCGATCATTCACAAATTTGGATTTTCTTAGAAAAAAATGGAGAGGAAATTACCGCTAATGTTAACCGGAAAAACACCATTAGCTCTACCAACTGGATTTATAATATTGACCGAAACTTACCTTTGCATACTTTTGTAAATACACTTTCTAAGTTACAAGAAAAGCATTCGGGATCGATTCATTCAAAAGAAGGAAAGCAAGATTATTTTAGCTATTCAGATTCGGAAAGTCAAACTCTTTCTTTCATCACTTTTGATGAAGTAATATATAAAACAGACAGTTTACTATCTAAATATTACATTAAAGAAAATAGCGACAACTATATTAATTACAACAATATAAACCTCACATTTAATCCTAATAATATTTTAATAAATGATGGGAAATTTGAAAAAGAAGATTTTAAAAGTTTATTAGTAGAGTATATCGATTTTTCAGCTGAAGGAAGCCAAACTATGCTCCATATTAATTATAACGACCGTTTATCCTATCAAGATTATTTGTTTTACAAAACAATGTTAAACAGTATAAAAAATGAAGCCATTTTAATAAACCCAATTGAATTTGTTTTTAATCAAGAAAAAGTTCCAGATTGTGGCTGTGAATAAAAATTAATGCCATCTTTTTAACCTGTAAATTATTATTGATTTATTGATTAGATTGAATGCCCACCTTAAACATTTCGGTTAGTTTATAATTAATGTTTAGGGATATTTCATATTTTTACAAAAACATCCAAATGCTCGATTTCATTGACTTCACTTTTTTAGATATTTTAGACATTGTTCTTGTTGCAGTTTTACTCTATTATATCTACAAACTTTTAAAAGGCACAGTTGCCATCAATATTTTTATTGGAATTGCACTTATTGTTCTCATTTGGAAAATTACCCAAGCCTTACAAATGGAAATGCTTAGTGGGCTTTTAGGTGCTTTAATAAGTGTTGGAGCAATAGCGATTTTAATTGTTTTTCAACCAGAAGTACGGAAGTTTCTGCTAATGTTAGGCTCAACTAATTTCACAAACAAACGAAACTTTTTAAAACAATTATCATTTTTAAAAACCGAAATCCATACAGATATGGATGTTGAAGTAGTTGTAAATACTTGTGAAGCATTGTCATTAACTAGAACAGGAGTTTTAATTGTATTTGAACGAACACATAATTTAGATTTTGTAAAAGCATCTGGAGATGCAATGAATGCTGAAATAAATCAACCTATTTTAGAAAGCATTTTTTATAAAAACAGTCCGCTACATGATGGCGCCATCATTGTTAAAGAAAATTTTATCATTGCTACCAGAATAATTTTGCCATTATCTAAAAAGCAACTTCCATCAAGGTTTGGCTTACGACACCGAGCCGCTATTGGAATCACGGAAAAAACAGATGCGCTTTGTTTAGTGGTATCAGAAGAAACAGGGAAAATTTCTTATATAAAAGATGGAGAATTTATTTTATTCAAAAATAACAATGAGCTTATAGAAACTATTCGTTACGATTTAAACTAAGCTACTTTACTCGCAAATTGAATATCGTATAAATTTTTATAGTATCCATTTTTTTTAAGTAACTCTAAATGAGTTCCTTGCTCTACAATCTCACCTTTGTCCATTACAATAATTCTATCCGATTTTTTCACCGTAGTTAATCTATGGGCAATGATAATGGAGGTTTGATGCTTCGTAATTTTATCGGTTGCCTCTTGAATTAATTTTTCTGAATAAGAATCTATTGAAGAAGTAGCCTCATCTAAAATTAACACACTCGGATTGCTAACATATGCACGCAAAAACGCAATTAGCTGACGCTGACCAGACGATAACATTACACCTCGTTCTTTTACGTTGTAATAATAGTTATTTGGTAAACTCATTATAAAATCGTGAATTCCAATTTCTTTAGCTGCATCTTTTACCATATCTAACGTTATTTCATGATTGTTCAAAACAATATTATTAAATATCGAATCTGAAAATAAAAAAACATCTTGTAAAACTACTGCAATTTGATTTCTTAAAGATTCAACTGTATATTCTTCAATATTATGGTTGTCTATGCAAATTTCACCTTTATTAATTTCATAAAAACGGTTCACTAGATTAATTATGGTTGACTTTCCTGCACCAGTAGCACCCACAATAGCTACTGTTTCACCAGCTTTTACATTAAACGAAACTCCTTTTAAAACTTCCTCGCCTTTTATGTAGCTAAAATGTACTTTTTTAAACTTTAGATCTCCTTTAAAATGTTGAGCTTCGACCTGACCAGTTTTTGTAATTTGGCTTTGGGTATCCAATACTTCAAAAACACGATCACCAGCAACCATTCCCATTTGCAGCGTGTTAAATTTATCGGCAATTTGACGCAATGGTCTAAATAACATTTGAGACATCATTATAAACGCCACAATTTCACCTGCGGTTGTAATACCCGAATTAACAATATCTAAACCTCCAAACCACACCAATAAACCAACTGCTATGGAAGAAAGAATTTCTGCAATTGGAAAGAAAATTGAATAATACCAAATAGTTTTTATGTGAGCTTTTTTGTGTTTTTCATTAATTTCAACAAAGTTTTTATACTCAATTTTTTCACGAGTAAACAATTGAACAATGTTCATTCCAGTAACACGTTCCTGCACAAATCCGTTTAAATTTGCAACTTGTGTTCTTACTTCTTGAAAAGCAGATTTAATAGCTATTTGAAACAGTTTTGTAGCATAAATTAAAATAGGTAAAATAATGAACGCAATTAAAGCCAGTTTCCAATTCATGATTAACATAACTATTGCTACAGCGAACATTTTTAACAAATCACTTACAATCATAAACAACCCTTGTCCAAAAAACTGAGCGATAGTTTCAGTATCAGAAACCAATCTTGTTACTAATTTCCCAACAGAAGAAGTATCAAAATATGCCATTTTAAAATGAAGCATGTGTTTTTGAAGTTTCACTCTAATATCTTTAATAATATGCTGTCCAAGCCAATTTACTTTGTAAATAAATACAAATTGCAAGAGCACTTCTCCAATTAAAAAAGCACACATTAATAGTATAAAAAACAGCAAACCTTCAGCGTCTTTATTTTCGAAATGTGTATTTACAATTTCCTTTAACAATACAGGTTTTGCTATTGCCATTAAAGAAACTAAAATAGCGGCAAGCGTACTTATGATAAATTCGAATTTGTATATTTTAGCAAAACTCATTAAACGCTTAAATATTTCTACGTCGAAAGCTTTTCCTGTAATTTTTTTACTCATTTAAATAAATATTTTTTGGATATTTAACCTTCGTTAAAAACAACCCTTGAGATGGCGCAGATGTCCCTGCATTACTTCTATCCTCACTTTTAATAATATTTTTAAAATCTTCAATACTTGTTTTTCCCAACCCTACATTTATCAAAGTACCAACAATTGCTCTTACCATATTTCTTAAAAAACGATTAGCTGAAATGTGAAAAACTAATTTTTTATTATCTAAAACCCATTCAGCTCTCGTAATGTCACAATTATACGTTTTAACATTGGTATTTGTACGTGAAAAACATTTAAAGTTGCTGAAAGTTAATAAATTTTCAGCCGCTTCATTCATTTTATCAATATTTAACTTTTTATTATTAAGCTGCCAAGTTGTTTCGATTTCAAAAGGATTTCTTCCTAAATAAATTCTATACTCGTAACTTCTTTTAGAGGCTATAAATCGCGCGTGAGCGTCCGGTTTTACTTCAAAAATATCATTAATTACAATATCATTGGGCAATATTGAATTCACTTTATATTTTAACTGATTTAAATCGAAAATATTTTCAAAATCGAAATGCGCAAAGAGTTGTTCGGCATGTACACCTGTATCTGTTCTTCCTGCTCCCACCACATCAATTTTAGTTCGTAAAACTGTTGTAAATGCTTTATTTATATTTTCCTGAATTGAATCTGCATTTGGTTGAATTTGCCAACCATGATAATTTGTCCCTTTATATGCTATTTCGATAAAAAATCTCAACTGAAATGTTATTTTTGTACGGGTGCAAATATAAGGCATATTTACGAGTTCAGATTTTCAACAATGAAAAAAATACTTTTACTTTCCGATTCACATAGCTTCATTGATAAGCAAATTTTAAAATATGTAAAACTTGCCGATGAAGTATGGCATGCTGGTGATATTGGAGCTATTGAAGTTACCGATGAAATTAAAAAATACAAACCCTTAAAAGCTGTTTATGGGAATATTGACAATGGTGTTATTCGTTCAGAATTCCCTTTAGATCAAAAATTTGAATTAGATGGTATTACTGTTTGGATGACTCATATTGGTGGTTATCCTAACAATTACAATATGCGAATTCGAGAAGAAATTAAACAAAATCCACCTAAAATTTTTATTAGCGGTCATTCTCATATATTAAAAGTTATTTATGATAAAAAACTGAATTTATTGCACCTCAATCCAGGAGCCGCAGGAAAACACGGGTTTCATAAAGTAAGAACTATGCTTCGCTTTGAAATTGACAAAGGGGAAATTAAAAATTTAGAAATAATTGAATTAGAAAAAAGATGAAAAAGTAAAAAGCCACCTCTTTTCAGAAGTGGCTTCGTCGCACTAAATATACTAAGATGTTAGGATTACCGTAATCTATCAACAGATTTTACAAGCTCCTCATCCTTTTTTATAGCCTTGTTTGCCAAAGCAACCAAAACAATAACAACTAAAGGAATAAGCAACCCAATACCCTTCTCTGAAACGTTAATTTCTCCAGATAAATTTTGTGTAAAATATACGAGAATACCTAATAAAATAAAATTGATCAAAATAATAAATCGTCCAATTACAAATTGATTTTGCCTTTTCTTAAACTGAAAAATGCTAAACAATGCCAAACCAGACGAAACAGCAAACAATACAGCCATAAGCTTCAATATCATATTTTCAGTTGCGAAAGCATCTTTTACATAAAAAGAAACTCCTTCCTCATTTACCCATAGGTTTAATAAAAAAACCAATCCTCCAGAAAAGATTGATGCTAATAATAAATATATTGTTTGTATTCTTTGTAACATTCTATAATAATAGGATGCAAAAATACGTTTTATTTTTAAAGATATAAAGTTTCGTATCTAAAATAAATTCATATATTTGCAACATCTTGTATTTAAAACATATAAGAAAACTACAACTAAAACAACTAATTCAACTACTTAGTTAAATTCACAATTACATTTCTTATTTGAATAAAGAAATTAAATATATCATATTAAACACATTAATTATATAAAACATAATGTTTGAAATTTCCCAATTAAAGGAGAAAACACTTGTTGAGTTGCAAGAAATTGCAAAAACTATAGGAGCTAAAAAATATAGCCAATTAAAAAAACTAGACTTAGTTTATTTAATTTTAGATATTCAAGCTACAACTCCAACAAAAATTACTCAAAACAAAACTACAAATAGTTCAGAGAGTAAGCCTAGAAGGAAAAGAATGGTTAAAAAACCTGCTGCAAGTAAAACTCAAAATAAAGAGAATAACCCTGAAGCAGTTAAACCAGCTCCCGCTACTAAACCAGTTTCTCAACCAAAACCGAAAACGGAAAACGCTAACAGACCGAGTAGACCAGCTCCAGTTGCAAAAACAACAACTAAGCCTGCTCCTAAGCCTAAGCCAATAGCAAAAACTGAAAATGTTGTTGAAAAAACCGAAAGCGTAAGTAACACAAATAAGGAAGTATCAACTACCTCTAGTAATGTTGCAAAGCAAAATCCTGCTCAAAAGCAGCCACAACAACAAAACAAGCCACAAAATCCTAATCAACAAAATAGGAATAGGCAACCAAATAAGCCACAACACGCTAATCAACAGCGTGATCAAAAAACTGGACGTAAACCTGGTAACAAATATAGAGATCCAGATTACGAATTTGATGGTATTATTGAAAGTGAAGGTGTTTTAGAAATGATGCCTGATGGATATGGTTTTTTAAGATCCTCAGATTATAACTATTTATCATCTCCTGACGATATTTATTTATCACAATCTCAAGTTAAATTATTTGGACTGAAAACAGGTGATACGGTAAGAGGTGTTGTAAGACCACCAAAAGAAGGGGAAAAATATTTCCCGTTAATTCGTGTTTCTAAAATTAACGGATTAAGTCCGAATGTTGTAAGAGATAGAGTTTCTTTTGAACATTTAACACCTTTATTTCCAGACGAAAAATTTAATTTAGCAGGTAAAGGAAGTACTTTATCAACAAGAATTATTGATTTGTTTTCACCCTTAGGAAAAGGACAAAGAGGAATGATTGTTTCTCAACCTAAAACGGGTAAAACAATGTTACTTAAAGACATTGCAAACTCAATTGCATCTAATCATCCTGAAGTTTATCAAATTATTTTATTAATTGATGAACGTCCGGAAGAGGTTACCGATATGCAAAGAAATGTAAAAGGAGAAGTGGTTGCTTCTACTTTTGACGAACCAGCAGATAAACACGTTCGAGTTGCCAATATTGTTTTAGAAAAAGCAAAAAGATTGGTAGAGTGTGGACATGATGTCGTTATTTTATTAGACTCTATAACACGTTTGGCTCGTGCCTATAATACAGTTGCACCTGCTTCAGGTAAAATATTATCAGGTGGTATTGATGCAAATGCTTTACACAAGCCTAAAAGATTCTTCGGTGCGGCTAGAAATATTGAAAACGGTGGATCGCTTTCAATCATTGCAACTGCACTTACTGAAACAGGTTCAAAAATGGATGAAGTTATTTTTGAAGAGTTTAAAGGAACAGGTAATATGGAGCTTCAACTGGAAAGAAACATTTCTAACAGAAGAATATATCCTGCAATTGACTTAGTAAAATCTAGTACAAGACGTGATGATTTATTATTAGACCCTAAAACAATACAACGTATGTGGGTTCTTAGAAAATATTTAGCCGATATGAATCCTGTTGAAGCTATGGAATTTATTAAAGATAAAATTCAATATTCAAAATCTAACGAAGAGTTTTTAATATCAATGAATGGATAGTAATCTTAAATAAGATAAAACTTACTGAATTAAAAAACCTTTGTAGCTTAAAAACTACAAAGGTTTTTTTAGTTAAATTCATTTTCAAATAGACACTATTGAAGTGTTGCCTTTTTAAAAGATGGATGATTCCAATCAATAAAAAGAGGCTAGCAAAAATTTGCTAGCCTCTTTTTATAAAATATTCTAGGTATAATCTTAGAAGAATTTACCTCTATTATCGTTAATATCAGCCGTTTCTTGAAGCACATTAAATATTTGGAAACTTCTTCCAGTTAGCTGAGCTTGAATTCTTTTTCTAAAAGTTTCATAGTTCTCTAAATCAGCAGGTAAAGTTCTTTTAGTAACCTTCACTACAAAAACTCCTTTTGCTCCCTCAATAATATCCGAAACTTCATTTTCAGGCAATGTAGAAATTGCTCCTACTACAGCTGGTTCGTTACCAACACCTGAAATTAATGGGCTTGCTAATGAAAGAGATGATGCATTTCTAACAGTAGAATTTGCATTCTTTGCAATTTCATCTAAAGTTGAACCATTCAATGTTTTAGAAATAATTGCTGTTTTTTTCTTATTCATTAATTCTGGTCTAATTTCAACGATCATTGCAGCATTAACAGCTACAGTTTCTTCATCAGTTTTATTTTTTAATAAAACAACTGTATAACCTCTAACACCACCTACTTCAATATCAAATCTTTTTGAGTTCCCAACTTCAGTTGCTGAATTAAAAGCCCAATTTACTATTGGTCTTTGATTATTTAAACCAGGAATATTCTCGTCTAAAACTTTTAAGTTCAATGCAGATCTAACTTCATAATTAAGTTCAGTTCCTAAATCATCAATGTTATTTCCATCTGCCAATTTTGAAGCCAATGTCTCAGCCGTTTCAAATATATTATTTTCTGTAACTTCTGAGGCTTCAATAGCTCTAGCAAATGTTGCTAAACGTACTGATTTCTCTGTATTTTTCTGATCGTCAATTCTAATAACATGATATCCAAAAGCAGTTTCAACAACATCAATGCTTCCTGTTTTATTTTTATAAATAAAATCAGCAAAATCTTTATCAAATGCTGGCGAAAATGCTTGGTCTTTTCTAACATATCCTATATCTCCACCTTTACCTTTTGTTCCGTCAGTATTAATTTCATCTGCAATTTCAGTAAATTTAGCTTTATTGTTTCTTACTAAACTGTAAATACTATCAGCTGTTTTTTTAGCTTCTTCTTTTGTTTTTAAAGAAGTTGATCTTGTTGCACCAGTAAATGGCACTAAAATATGGCTAGATTGTACTGAATCTGGTAATTGAATAGTTTCAACAAGTTTTGATATTTTATAAAAACCATTTTCTTTATAAGGACCAACAACAGTTCCAATTTCAGCATCGATTAATACATCTGCTATTTCTGTAAATAATTGGTTTTTGTATTTGTAACCATTATTTAAATCTAAGTCAGATTTGTTTTCAAGGAAAAACTCTTCATAGTCTGTTGCGTTTTTCAATCCTTTTACAGCAACTGTAGATTTTGCGGCAGAGCTATATTCTTCTCTATCATTAATAAAAGCTTCAACAATGCTTTTAGTATCAGCTTCATCTTCAGCTGAAGGAACAATATCGAACTTAACATATTTTAATGTTCTTGTTGCTTCAGGCTTGTATTTTCCTTCATTCTTTTTAACGTAACTATTAACTTCTTCATTTGAAACCTTTGCTAATTCATCTTCTACACTAGAATATGGTACATAAACAAACTGCACATCCATTTTAGTATTGTTATAATCGTAGTCTCGCTTACCTTCTTCTAAAGAAGCTCCTAAACCAGCGCCTACCAATGAAGTGTACGCCTGACGTTCTATATTTTGCTTAATACTTTGCTCTGTTGCTAGCCAATTCATCCAAGCAGTATTATCACCAGCTTGTGCATCATCTTGCATATTAGCAATATATTCTTTTAGCTTTTCTTCATCGAATAAGTTTGCTTCATTTTTGAAAATAGGAGCATTTTGAATTGATGGCAATTCTTTCATTGCATCCCAAATATCTTTTTCCCCAACTACAATACCAGCTTTTTCAAGTTGATCCTGAAAAACCTTTTCGCTTACCATAGAATTCCAAACTGCGTTTACAGCTTGCATTTGAGAAGATCTACCTCCACTTTGCGCTCTATAAGCTTCTACTTGACGTGCAAATTCTTCACGATCTATCTCTTCTCCATTAACTTCGCCAATTGCATTTATTTTGCTTGAGCTAAAAAATTGTTGTATTGAACTTGGATCAAGAACAAATGCAAAAAGTGCTAATCCTACAATTAGGATTAAGAACATTGAACGATCTCTAATTTTTGATAATATTGCCATTGTTTATTTCTTTTATTACAGTTTGCGAAAATACAATTAACTATTTAATTATGAAAATGAAATGAACATAATTAATAGGAAAAACTTGTTTTAAATGAATGGGTTAGTGTTATTCAGGCTTATCTAAAACTTTTAAATAAACTTCCATAATTTTTGAAGTGTCAACTTTGAGCATTTTAAAATGAACATCGTCAATTTCTATAACTTCATCTTGCTTTGGAATATCTTCATTATGATACACAATAAAGCCTCCTAAAGTTTCATAAGCTTCGTTTTCTTCAAGGTCTAAATTGTAGGTTTCATTTAAATAATCTACTTCCAAACGAGCTGATAATTCAAATTCTCTTTCGTTAATTTGATTCTCGATTAATTCAACAGTATCATGTTCGTCTATAATTTCGCCGAATAATTCTTCAACAATATCTTCAATAGTTATGATTCCTGATGTACCTCCAAACTCATCTAAAACAATAGATACACTCCTTTTCTTTTTAATTAAGCTATCTAAAACATTATTAATCATCATACTTTCAGGAATAAATTCAACTGGCAGTAAAATGGAGCGAATGTTTTTAGGTTTTTTAAACAATTCAAATGCGTGTGCATATCCTAATATTTCATCTAAAGAATTCTTATAAACCAGAATTTTAGAGTAACCCGTTTCAATAAACAACTGTTTTAAATTTTCAACAGTCTCGTTAATATCTACAGCAACTATTTCTGTTCTAGGAATCATAATTTCCCGCGCCTTTACATTGTCGAACTCTAAGGCATTTTGAAAAATTTGAATTTCAGAATCGACCTCTTCAGAATCTTTTGCATTTTCTAATTGTTCGGTAATATAATTCCCAAGTTCTTCTTTACTAAATTCACTTTGTTCAATATCTTTTGCTGAATTAAAAAATAATTTTAGCACAAAATCTGAAATTACTGTTATAAAACTTGAAATAAAATGAAATAAAATATAAAAAACGTATGCTATTGGAGCAAAAAACCATAACGTGTCATTTGCATAAATTCTAAAAATAGCTTTTGGTAAAAACTCGGCAGTTACTAATATTATTATTGTAGATATAATAGTTTGAATTAGTAATATCGTAAACTCATTTAAATTCTGAATTGGTAAAAACCTCAGAATAAATTCGCCCATAAAAAAACTATACACCACCAATGCTATGTTATTTCCAACTAGCATTGTTGTAATAAATTTAGAAGATTTCGCTGTTAATTTTTTTAATATTTTTGCGGTAAGACCTTCCTTTTTTTTCTGAAGTTCAACTTGAAATTTATTTGCTGAAACATAGGCTATTTCCATACCTGAAAAAAAAGCAGAAAGCAGTATAGAAATTAATATGACCGCAATTTGAAACTCCATTATTATTTATTTCGTTGTTCTAATTTTTTTCTAAATCTTTTTCTGAAAAAGTACATAAAAACCGCTAAAACGGCAAAAACTAATAATAAATATGCGCGTTCTCTATCATCATTCCATTTTAAAATAGTTTCAACAAAAAAAACGATTGCTATTATTAAATAGCCGTATTCAAATATTTTCCAAATTTTATTCATCTTCTATTCTTTAATTTCAATAACTCCAGTTTGATTTTTAACCCACCATTGTTTTAAATCTTCAGACGCCTCAAAACCAACACCGTAAATGGTGTCTGTCTCTGTATAAAAAGTAAATCTTTTTTCAGTAAAAAAATAATGTGTGTTTTTATCCCAAAAAATCTGATCAGTAATTAATTTTTTCTTTTCTGAATAATTTATAATAACAACATTATTCCTTATTTCAGAAACTTGGGTTTTATCATAATTTCTTGCATAATCACCTTCAATAGTTACCGAATCTCCATTTTTTTCTATAGATGTGATTTTTAAACCTTCAGGAAATTCTGAGTATGGATGCTTTTCTCTGTTTTTAAAATCTAGCATTACTGGTGCTCTCATTCTAATATCAATCATACCTGAGTCGGTATGTTTCATATCAATATTATATGCCTCACCAATAGGCAAGTTTTTATCCACTAAAAAATCTCTGACTTCTTTTGCGTCATTAATACAAGAAAAAAACATTGCCATTGAAATTACAACGGCAATGTTTTTTAATTTATATACAATTGAATTTGTCATTCAACAAATATATCAATTATAATTATTAGTCTTTGGTTACTACCCTAACTGTTTCATTTATCCAACATCCAATTCTAAATGAATCACCAGCTTTAATAGCTTTTTCTGATGTAAATAAATCTTTTTTAGTTGGTAAATTTGATGCAAACTGGTTGATGTATTTATTCACTCTTGAAGCAATACTAGGATCTACAGATTTTGCTTTTCTTAACTTGTCAATTGCAGCTTGGTAAACCAATCTTTTTGAAACAACGTCAGTTCCACAAGAATTTGCGCTTTGAGCATACATAACACCAATTAATAAATAAGCAGTACCCATTGTTGGCGCATTGTCTAAAGCTTGGTAACAATAATTTCTTGCTTCTGACTTTCTACCTTTTTTACCTAATATTTGTGCTACTTTTAATAAGTTTTGAGCTTTTTTATAAGAATCTGTTTCTTGATCAATAGCTTGTTTAAAGTATTCCATTGCCTTATTCGTATCTCCTTTCTTCATTAAAATACCTGCATAAAATACAGATGCAGAAGGTGAAGGATCCGCAGTAACATATGCCTCAACTAAAGTGTCATAAAAAGGGTCGTCGGTACATTCTTTATTGTACATTCTCGATACCGCTCTTTTTAACCAAACAGGATCGTTTTTCTTTTCTTCAAAATATTTTTTATTTAAAGGAATTAAATTTTCACAAGTAGAAATAGAAGATATTTTAGCATCTAATCCAGTTTCAACTTGGTTCAACCCTCTCATATTTTGTTGGTAAATTTTTCTATATCTTTTATCTTTACTTCCTAATGTAGTTGAATCTTTTGCGTTGATCTTTTCAATTTTTTTAGAATAATCTGCTCTCTTCAATTCAAGACCTTCAGTTACTTCATCAAACGTGTCAAAAACAATTTGAGGGTTTGTATCTTTATTTCTTTGCATAATTACATCGAAATATTTAAAAATATTTTTTCCAGACATATCGGTTGGATCCGCTTTAAAAGATTTCTCTAATAAGTGAAATACTTCTTCATCTGTAGCACCATGAGAGGCTTTAAACGTAGCCCAATCGCTATATACTTTTCCAAAATCTTTTGGAAAATGTTCTAATCGTTGGGTATAAACTCTATTCATTAATTCAATAACCGCAGGTTTATCTGCTTCTGCTGCGTTGTCAAATCTATTATCCACAATCTTTACTCCTAACTTATAAATGTTAACCGAGAGTTTTGGACAGTTATCCATACACCAAATCCAGTTTTCATAAGCAGCAGCGTATTTTTTTGCCTGATAATCTCCCTTAAACAAATTGTATTTAATGGTGCAATCTGTGTTTTGCTGAGCAAATACCATTGGCCCTAAAACCATTAAAAATACTAAAGTTAATATTTGTTTCATGTTTTTCATCTTCTCGTGCTTTTAATTAATATATTTTTCTTTTGTTGAACCATTTATCACTTAATGAAAGGCTTAAACGAAAATTAAAATAATTTTCTTGAACCAATCCATTATCTGTTTTTCCACGTTTTCCATATTCAAAACCGAGGTTTAAATTTGATAGTTGATTACCTACAGGTAACCCTACTCCAAAAGATATGCCAAAATCATTAATTGATGAATAATTTGAACCATTTCCAGAACCATCAACTGCTAATCCTGTATTTATAAATTTCAACCCAGCTCTATAAGTTACTCTATCCCAGTAACTTGTAATTGAATTAAATTTTGGAATATAAAACCCTCCAAACGCTATTTTAGAATAATCTTCATACTTAACATTTGAATAACTACTTATTGGATCATTATCAAAATCAAAAGCGCCTTGATTAACATAATCAAAACCAGCAAACCATTTATTCTTTTTTCCTAATCCTATACCAATTGATGATTTCATTGGAGATACTAATGTCTTGTCTGAACTTACATTTAAAACTGTATCCTTAGGAAATTCTCCATCGCTTAATCTTAATGAATAAAGGTACTCATTTCCTTCAGATTTTATTTCATTTTCAAAATCAATATTGATTCCAAGATGTAAATTTAAATCATCCTTTATCGTTGCTTTATATTGTACTCCTCCATTAATTCCAAAGCCTTTTAATTTTGAGGTTGTTTCATATTTTGTTCCTAAAGCAACATCTCTTTTTTGATTTATGATGCTGTTTTCAATATTACCAAATATATAATTTCCTTGAAAACCAAGACTAAAACCTTTAAACAGTTCTATTCCTAAGCCAGCAAAAACTTTGTTTGTTCCTCCTTCTCCCTCATAAGCCGTTGCCTCTGAAAGAACATCGCCATTGTAAACATTAGAAGTTAAAGAATAACCTACAGATGTATTTGGCATTAATCCAAATGTAAATCCGGCTTTTTTACTTAAAGGAACTCCCATTGCTAAATAGGATAAAAAAGTAGTACCTGCTTGTTGTTTATCCGCATTGTCTTTTGCCCATAAATTTACATTATGTAATCCAAGAGAATACGTTGTAAATCGTAACGATGAATTTGCAGCGGGATTTAAAAAATTTAAGTGATACTCATCTTCAAATGCAACACCAATTCCTCCCATACTTGCTTGCTCAGTGGTTGTTGCTGAATTTTGATCACCAATACCAAAAAAAGAATATGCCGACGTGTTATTTTTTTGAGAATAACCAACTACAGTTATTAATAGTGTTATTACTATAATAATTTTTTTAATCATTTAGATATATTATAAGTCAAAATATGATTCAATCCTTCTAATAAAAAATTAGGATTGGCAAATATGGTATTTTTTAATCTTTTAGCCAAGAATTTAACGTCTCCTCCTGTTAAAACTACTGTTAAATCTACATTTTTTTCTCTATACTTATTAATAAAGCTATCAATTTCACTTATGACACCTATAACAACTCCCGATTGAATATTTTCGTTTGTAGTACTACCTATTAGTTTCGTTTGTTCCTGAAGTTCTAAAAATGGCAATCCGTTTGTGAATTTATGCAAAGCTTTTAAACGCATTTTAAGTCCAGGTGAAATAGCTCCACCAAAATATTCTTTTTCCTTATTTACAAAGTCATAGGTAATACAAGTTCCGGCATCAATGATTAAAATATTTTGTTTTTGAAATTTTTCTACAGCCGCCACAACTAAAGCTATTCTATCTACTCCAAGTGTTTTTGGTGTTTCATAGTTGTTTATAAATGGAATTTTAGTTTTAAAATTTAACTCTATTGAGTTAATTTTTTCCTTTATTTCTTTTAAATGAGATTTTTTTAAACTTCCAACAGAAGATATTATAGCATTTGTACAATTGTATTTTGTAATACAATTTTCAATACTAGCAACTACTTCCTCAACACTAACAACCTCATTATAAACCATTTCTAATTTATTAAAAACGGCTAGTTTTACTCTTGAATTTCCTACGTCAATAATTAAGTTCATTGTATTTTGAAACAAGTTTCAAAAATACAACACATTTTTTAAAAATTGTTTTGAATTGTATAAAAAATACATTTATATTTGCATCCGCTAACGCAATGGTGCCTTAGCTCAGTTGGTAGAGCAAAGGACTGAAAATCCTTGTGTCCCTGGTTCGATTCCTGGAGGCACCACCATAAAACCCTTGATAATCAGTAGATTTTCAAGGGTTTTTTTAATTTTATAAAACTCTATCTTTTAACAGCTTATCCTTTATTTATGGACGTTCCTCCACTTGGATTTGCCTCAAAGGATGTTAATTTAATTTTAAATTTCTCGTAATAAGCTAACGAAACTTCTTTTACAAAAGAGTTGATTGCATCTTTGTGAATAATGTTTATAGTACATCCGCCAAAACCTCCACCCATCATTCGGGCACCAATAATGCCATTATATTTTTCAGAAAAATCAACTAAAAAATCCAATTCTGGGCAACTTACGTCGTATAAATGCTGTAAACCTTTGTGGGTTTCATACATATAGAAACCCAGCGCTTTTAAATTATTCTTTTTCAATGCCTCCACCGAATTTAGAACTCTTGTTTTTTCATCAACAACATAAGAGCATCTGTTAAAAGTATTTTTATCCATAATATGTTTAAATTCAGTCAACATATCTGAAGAAACATCTCTTAAAGAATTTATTGCTGGATACTTCCTCTTTATAATTTCTACACCACTTTCACAAGTTGCTCTTCGCTTGTTGTATTCACCAGAAGCTAAATTGTGAGAGACATTGGTGTTTAATAGTAAAATTTTATAAGGTTCAATTTCTATTGGAACATACTCAAAATCTAAAGATTGGCAATCTAATAGAATAACGTGACCGTCCTTACTCATCACGGAAGCAAACTGATCCATAATCCCGCATTTAGTTCCCACAAAGTCATGCTCAGCTTTCTGTCCTATTTGTACAATTTCAAGTTTGGATAAACCCAAATTAAACAACTCGTTCAGTCCAAATGCCAATCCACATTCTAATGCCGCAGACGAACTAATTCCTGATCCTACTGGAATATCACTATCTAAAACACAGTCGAAACCTTGTAGATCGTCAGTTTTTTGCTGAATTCCATGAATAACTCCTAAAATATAATTTTGCCATTGTTCGTTACTTGGCTTCACACTTTCCAAATCGAACGCAAAACCAGTATCAAAATTTGCGCTATATACCGTGCATTTATTCTTATTATCGCTCTTTCTAAATTTAAATTGAATTTTCTTATCAATTGCAGTTGGCAATACAAAACCATTATTATAATCTGTATGCTCACCAATGATATTAATTCTACCTGGTGAATCGACTATTATATTATATTTTATACAATCATTCTTTAGTTCATTCATCATTAATTATTTCAAATTTTTAAACGTTAAATTTACATTTAATCATAATATTGCTAAAAAATAATAGAACAATTTTAATTAATTTTCAGCAAGTAAATATATGTTGATTTTAAATGTATTAAACACATTTATATTATTAAATTTGTATTGTTCACAACAAACTTATATTTCAAAAGTCTTTTCATGAATTTTATTAAATCAACAAAAAAACTTATTGCATTCTCTACTTTTTTTGCGTTGATTAGTATTTACATTTCGTGTAAAAATGAAGCTTCCGTAAATAACAACTATACAACTATTGAACCTGTAACATCTACATTTGTTGGTGGAACTTCTTGCAAAACGTGCCATGAAGATGAATATGCGTTATGGGAAAATTCTCACCACGATCAGGCAATGAAAATTGCAGATTCAAGCACCATTTTGGCAAATTTTAATAATACTTCATTTTCACACAAAGGCATAAAAAGTACATTTTTCAAAAAAGAAGGTGACTTTTTTGTAAATACCGAAGGCCCAGATGGCAATTATAAAGATTATAAAATACTTTACACTTTTGGAGTAACTCCCCTTCAACAATATATTGTTAAATTTCCGAACGGAAAATACCAATGTTTGATTACTGCATGGGATTCTGTTAAAAATAAGTGGTTTCATTTACAACCAAACTTAGATATTGTACATGATGAATGGATGCACTGGTCTGGAGGCTCAATGAACTGGAATAATATGTGTGCCGATTGCCATTCAACCAATTTACAGAAAAACTTCAATGCTGAAACCGATACATATGCTACTAAATTTTCTGAAATAAACGTTAACTGCGAAGCCTGTCACGGACCATCGAGCGAGCACGTTTCATTTTATGAAAAAGAGGAGCAAACTGGCACACCTCCTAAAATGTATATGGGTGCAAATATGAATTCGAAAGAATTGGTTCAAAAATGTGCTCGTTGCCATTCAAGAAGGGTTCAGCTCACTGAGTTTTTCGATTATAAAGGTCATTTTTTAGACCATTACGACCCACAACTATTAACCGACCCTACTTATTTCTTAGATGGTCAAATTCGTGATGAAGATTATGTTTATGCCTCTTTTGTTCAAAGTAAAATGTATAGATTGGGAATATCTTGTAAAGATTGCCACGATGTTCATTCTATGAAGTTGAAAAAAGAAGGAAACAATTTATGCCTTTCGTGTCATGTGCCAAAATACGATACATATGAACATCATTATCATAAGGCTAATACAGAAGCTTCGCAATGCATAAACTGTCATATGACGGGTAGAACTTATATGGGAAATGACTTTAGAAGGGACCATAGTTTTAGAGTTCCTAGACCAGATCAAAGCGTTAATTTTAACACCCCAAATGCTTGCAATAATTGCCACGATGACAAAAGTGCTACTTGGGCAAGTAATTTTATTATTGAAAAATACGGTGAAAAACGAGCAGATCATTTTTCCGACCACATGCTGAAAGGTTATGGAGGAAATAAAGATGGTTTTCTTGAAGTTTTTTCAAATCAATTGTATCCCGAAATTGCACGAGCCACCGCCATTAACCAATATATAAATCAACCTCTTACCCAAGTAGATGTTGAAGATTTACTAAAATATTTAAAAGATTCTTCTGCAATGGTAAGAACTGAAACGGTTAGAGCTATAGAAGAAACTGGTTTAAACCAATATTCTGCAAAAATTTTACCCTTGTTAAACGATTCTACTCGAGTTGTTAGAATTGCCGCTGCTCGATATTTTACCTTGAAAAATGAAGAAAAGTTAGGAAACCCTGATTTTGAAAAGGCTCATAAAGAATATCTCACTCAATTAAATTTTAGTTTAGATTTTGCAAGTGGAAACCACCAAAAAGCACTCTATTTTCAATCTAAAAATAATACGGAAGAAGCTATAAAATATTACGAAAAAGCTATTGAAATAGACAATTATTACAATATGTCTAGAATGGATTTAGCACTTCTTAATTACCAAATCGGGCTTACTGAAAAAAGCGAGCAACTTTATTTAAAAGTCATTGAACAAGAACCAAAATTTGGGCTAACCTACTATATGTTAGGGCTTTTATACAATGAACAAGGAAATACTCAAAAATCGCTTGAATTTTTAAAACTTGCTAGTGAAAGAGAACCTGCTAGGGTCAATACTTTTTATAATTATGCCTTAAAACTTCAAGAAAATAAAGATTATAAACTTTCAATTTCAACTATTGAAAAGGGTTTACGCCTTTTTCCAAATAATGAAAGGTTGTTATATACAAAAGCAATTGGCTTTATAAATTTGGAAAATTTAGAAAAAGCATATGAAGCTGCTATTTTATTAAATAATATTAATCCGAACAATCCAAATTACCAGCAACTTATTAAAAATATTGAAACCAGCATTCAAAATAAAATCTAATGAAACTTATCGATAATTCACATATCTATAACACACAATAAAATATATTAGTAGCGGTTGATTATATCATTTTTGGTTTTACAGCAAACAAGCTAAATTACTTTTGTTTAAAAGAAAAGTTGAACCTGCTAAAGGATCTTGGTCATTAATTGGAGCATTTATTAAAAATGTTCAGTCGGTAGATGATGGTGCCAAGCAAATTTTGTTAGAGACCACAGGTTTGCAAAACATATTTTTATAACAATTAAAAACTTATGGTGCTGTAAATAGAAATTCTGCCGAGCGCGTTATTTCCATTGTTTATTATAGCTTAACGAGTATTACTGAGTTTGAATTAGAAAGTGTTGAAAAATTTGATGCTCATTGGTTCAATTTAAATGAAATTCCTGAACTTATATTTGACCATAATGAAATGGTAAACGATGCCATTAATGAGCTGAAAATTAAAGCTAAACACCAGCCAATTGGATTTAATTTATTACCAGAATACTTTACAATTCCTGAACTTCAATCTTTGTATGAGACTATTTATCAACGTAGCTTAGATACACGAAATTTCAGAAAAAAAATTCTTTCATTAGACGTATTAACAAAAACTGATAAGAAAGACAAATCTGGCTCAAAAAAAGGAGCATTCCTGTACTCTTTCAATAAAGAAAAAATCGATATATTAATTAAAAAAGGTTTGAATTTTGAGGTGTAATAAAATCACTTTTGAATTATTATTTCCAAAAAACGGCATACAACGCTACTAAAATTATCATTACCGCAAAAGCACCAATATTAAATGCAGGACTAGTTTTAAATAATTTCTTTGTAATGATTATTCCTTTACTATCATCAAGATATTTAGTTACAATTCTATGTAAATATGGAGCTTCTGCCTTAACTGCATAAACTCTTTTATTTTGAATCAAACTAACCAATGCAATCACAATCATCGTTAAAATTAACGTATATCCCATTTGATCCATAAAAGGAACATCAACAAATAATGAGTTTGTACTCCATCCTTTTGGAGCTACTTTAAAATACATAGCAATCGGAATTGAAACTAATGCACCAACAATGGCTCCTTTGTTTGTTGTTTTCTTCCAGAATAACCCAAGCATAAATACCGCTAAAATACCTGGACTTACAACACCAGTATATTCTTGTATAAATTGAAAAGCTTGATCAATACCTCCTAAAAGTGGCGCCATAATACAAGCAATTACCAACGCAACAGCAGCAGATAACCTTCCCATATTTACAGTTGCTTTATCACTAGCATTTTTATTAATGTACTGTCTGTAAATATCCATTGTAAAAATGGTTGATGTTGAATTCAACATAGAAGCCAATGAAGAAACAATTGCAGCAGCTAATGCTGCAAAAGCAACACCTTTTAAACCTGTAGGTAAAAATTGTAATAACCAAGGATAAGCTTTATCAGCTTGTTCTGGCGAAGGCAAATTCTGAAGTCCGGCAGCACCTAAACGAGCCATAATTTCAGGATCATTCACCATTACATAAGCAGCAATTCCTGGTATCACTACAATTAATGGAATCACTAACTTTAAACCAGCAGCTAACAAAATACCTTTTTGGGCTTCTTTTAATGATTTAGCAGCCAAGGTTCTTTGAATAATATATTGATTGAAACCCCAATAATACAAATTTGCAACCCACATACCACCAACTAATACCCCTAAACCAGGTAAGTTTTTAAATTCTGGATTAGACTCATCTAATATCATTGCAAATCTTTCTGGAACAGCATTATAAACCGTTCTTATCCCTTCAACAACACCTTCTCCACCAGATACCGTGTTTAATGCTAAATAAGTTGTAGCCAAACCACCTAAAACTAAAAACACGACTTGAATAACATCCGTCCAAGCAACAGCAGATAATCCACCGTATAAGGAGTAGGCAGCCGCAAATAAAGCCAATCCCATAACGCCATAAATCATTGGGACACCCATAATGGTTTCTAATGCCAAGGCTCCTAAATACAATACAGTTGTAAGATTTACAAATACGTAAAGAGCAATCCAGAAAACTGCTAATATTGTTTTTAAATTTGTTGAATATCTTTTTTCTACAAACTCTGGGATTGTATATAACCCTTTTTCAATAAAAATTGGTAAAAAATATTTTCCAACTATAATTAAAGTTATAGCAGCCATCCATTCATAAGATGCAATTGCCAAACCAGATGCAAACCCAGAACCTGACATACCAATAAATTGTTCAGCCGAAATATTTGCAGCAATTAAACTTGCTCCAATAGCCCACCAAGGTAAACTTTTACTCGCTAAAAAATAATCTTCGGCATTCTTTTCATGTCCTTTTTTATCTCTCGACACCCATAAACCAACTCCCAATATTATTAGAGCATAACCTATAAAAATTGCATAATCTAGAAATCCGAAATTCGTAGTCATATTTATTTTTTTATAAAAAATTAATGCAAATATATACTAAAAAAATATAAGCGGAATAAACAAATTTAATATTTATTTGCTTTATATATTTCATCATTTTGTTGAGTGTTTTGTGCTTACAAGTTAAAACTTCAAATACTCATTTTTATCCCAAAGTCCCCAATAAGCTCCAACATCTCCTTCTGCCCCAACTTTCCAAGACTCATCAAAAGATGCAAAGTAAAACATATCAATATTATCTTCATCAGACCACGCTTGACTGTTAACAAAGTATTTCATATAATTTTCTTTCGAAGCTGTAGAACCTTTAAATCCACCTCCTTTACTTGGCCAACCAGTTTCTGTAATAATTACTTTTTTCCCATTTCCAGCCTGCGCTGCTTGGTAATACATTTGCTTCATATGTTGCAATGAATATTCTAATGGACAGCCTTCCCAGTATGGGTAACAATTTGCTAAAATAACATCACAAGCTTCTGTAATTCTAGGTCTATCTGAAAATTCATAATACGCATCGACATAACCAATTGGAATATCACTTGGGATAGCTTCTTTTACTTCAGCCATAAAATTCAACAATTCGTCTTCGGTTAAATCTTTACGATACATAACTTCATTTCCAACCGCAGCAATATCCACAAAACCGTCGTTTGCTAATTTTATAAGACCATCGATTTCTTGTTTATTAATTTCTGCATCATCACCTAACCATGCTCCAACTAGTGTTTTTATCCCAAATTCTTTTGCAATTCTTGGAATAAATTCATTGCCTTCTATACAAGAAAAAGAACGTATCCATTTTGTATAGGGTTTTATAATTTCCAAACGCCTTCTTACTTGTTCTTCTGTAATTATATCTCCAGGTTTTTGGCCGTCTTCATACAAACTAAAACACAAACCATGCATCCCATTTTCTAACGTGTTTTTACATAGTTCTTCTAAACTTTCTGTTGAAACATTTGTGAAATCAACACCAGCATAAGTTGTATGTTTAATTTTTTTTAATGAAAATTTTCGTTCTTTTCTAAAGGACATTTTTATTGTTAATTTTAATTATTTATTTGTTTGAATCTAACCTTCTTTTTTCTAATTCAGCACTGATTTCATGGGCTCTTTCCTCAGTTAAATTATAATTGCGCATAATAAACATTGCGGCAAGTGTACCCACTATTGGTAAACCTGAATAGAATAATCTTATTCCCATAATTGATGCTTCAGTATTTTCGGTATCTGGTACAAACCCTACTAAAGTCATAATAGCACCTGTTAATAATCCTGCTATTGCAAAACCAAACTTTACCATCCACCAATAAATAGCTCCAAAAACACCTTCTCTTCGTTTTCCCGTATTTAACTCATCAATATCAATAACATCTGAAGTCATAGACATCATTAGCGTAAATAAACTTCCAATTCCAAAAGAGAAAAATGGTAATGCAATTAAAAACATATATGGTTTTCCAGGAATAAACAAGAACCAAAGCATAATATATCCTGACACAGAAATTCCTTGCGAAAGCATAAAGGCTTTCTTTTTGCCCATTTTTTTAGACATCCAAGCCACAATAGGTATTACCAAAAACGTAGTTGCTAAAGCACCTATACTACCTAAAAGTGTTGGCCAAAGGCCTGCTGCTGCTGCATCGCCATTAAATAAATAATAGACAACAATGAAAAATGAAAAACCCGCAACAACATTAAAAGCATTGTATATTAAAAATGTTGAAAAACATAATTTTCTAAATTGGTCAATTTTGAAAGCTTCTTTAAAATTTTGTAAAATTTGTTTTAAACTTCCACCAATAGTTTTTAAGGTTAAAGGAGCCAAATTATCGTCATCTATCGTTGACTTACTTTTAATAAAAAGTGCAGGTACCATAGCCATAACAGCAAAAATAACACCAACCCAAATTCCCAAAGTTCTGGTAGTTTCAGTTGTTTTCCCAAACCAACCGTCGTCATACATAACCACCCAAAACCAAGGTGCAATTACCCAAGCCCATTGCCCAATCCATTGTGCAATAGCCATAATGTTTGTACGTTCATGAAAATCATCGCTCATTTCATAACCCATAGCTACGTACGGCACAGAAAAAATGGTCAATCCTAAATAAAATACTAAAGACCATATTAAGAAATATGTAAAATTATAACTTACTCCATTTTCTAAATACAATTGCCATAAGAGCGAAAAAGAAATCCCCATAATTACTGCTCCTAAAAGCACATACTGCCTGCGTCTTCCCCAAATGGATCTTGTATTGTCTGAAATAAATCCCATTATTGGATCTGTAAAAGCATCAAAAATACGTGGAAGGAAAAACAAAATTCCCCACATCCAAGTTGGAAAGGCATAATCTTGAACTAACACCACCATAAAAATAGCTAAAGCAGCTGGGAACATTTGATTGGCGAGCATTCCAACTCCAAAAGCAATTTTTTGACCGAACGGAACTTTGTTTGTGGCTGTTGACATAATTTTTTAGTATTAATTGGCAATTACTATAGTCTGGATAGCTTTTGCACTAATAGTTAAATTCGTTGATTTATTATTCAATGTTAGTTCAATCGTTTTTTCATCTTCACCTTCATTAAATGCAATTACAGCTATGGACCCATCAGGGTTTTTAGCAGCGGTTACTTGTAAATTTTCGTCAGAATTTTCAAAACCAATTCTTACGGCTTCTGGTCTAATGTATTTACTAAAGTGAGCCATGGTATAATACAAAGGCGTAAAATATACCTCATCTGTTTCTGGATCTACAATAACAGGTGCAATACACCAGTTTTTAAACCAGTTTGGTCCACCTTGCTTGTCAAGCACCATATTCCAATCTACCCAACCGTCAACCCAGTTATTTAAACAGCCTATAATATCTCTAGCGTATCTATTTACTGGTGCATATTTAGGATGTAAGTGTTTGTCTTTTTCAGGAGCCCAATCATAACCCCAATCGGTTGCTTCTTTCTTAAAATACCATTCATCGTCTTGCCAAACTGGCACTTGAGAATCGACACAAGCTTCCGATTGAATTAGTAATTTTTTTGGAGCTTTGTTATGCGCATATTGCAATTCTTCTGGATAAACCTCATAAGTACTGGCGTACCAATGAATTGCTGTTCCATCGAAATATTTTGAAGTTTCTTCATTTTTAAATTGAGAATCGACCCACTCTTTTAGGTGTTCACGATTTTGATCATATCCTAAAATTTTAAGATCACCTTTTCCATCAGATTCTAATTTTGGACCTAAATGATTCACAACGAAGTTTGTCATTTCATCAGGTGAAAAGTGCATACTTTCCCAGTTATTACCATTTCCAAGTGGTTCGTTTTCTACTGTAAAACCCCAAATATTAATCCCTTCTTCTTTGTAAGCATCTGCATATTTTGAGAAAAATAATGCCCAAGTATCATAATATTCTGGCAATAATTTACCTCCTACCCATTTGTTATTGTCTTTCATCCAAGGAGCAGCAGACCACGGTGAACCAAAGATTTTGAAACCATCTTTAGATGCTGCCATGGCATCTTTTATAAAAGGAACTAAATCGTCTTTGTCTTCTTGTATAGTAAAATGCTCCAAATCCGTATCTCCTTCAACCGGTGTATAAGAATAATTGGTCAATGAAAAATCACAAGAATTCATATGAGTTCTTGTTAAAGAATAATTTGCGCCTTCTTCACTAAAGTATGCATCAATAATTTTTTTACGATTCTCGGCACTTAACTTATTTAATAAATATGCTGAAGACTCTGTAAAAGCACCTCCAAACCCGGTAATAGTTTGAAATTTCTCTTCGGGTAGTAATTTTATATGAATAGCATTTTTATTAGTAGCAAAATCAGATAATTGTGTTAATTTGTTCCCACTTGCTGAAGTTTCATACACTTTAACTTCTAGCCTTTCAACATTATTACAAGAATTTAATACCATAAGCGTCATTAAAAAAAGTACGATTGTTTTATTATTTTTCATGTGCTTCACTTTTATAGTTTTGTTTGATAACATCAAATGTTAATTTCTTATTTCTATCAATATCAACCATACCCCAAAATTCTTCATTTGGGGATCCGTCATAAGGAACTCCACTGCTATTTGGTGCATAACCGCCAATATCCTGGCTATCAACATTTCCGGCTTTCCACCAACCATCGGTAAAAGAAAACATCGTTACTCCTAAACCAATTTCTTTATTATTAAAAATGCTTTCTAATATTTTTGCATTAGCATCTGCTTGCGCTTTTTCATTTACTCCTTGTTCGTAACCACTTTTAGTTATGGTCATATAACTATCGCCACCTGCTTCCGATAAATACATTGGTTTGGAACTTAAAGCTTCCCATTGAGAAAATATTTCTGTTGGATCATCCCACCTGTATACATTCATTCCCCAAACATCAATATTACTAGCTAGTGACATTGCTAAAGCATTAGGCAATTCTCCATGCGCTGTTGTAACTGGATGATTAGAATCTACTTCATGAATTAATTGTGCTGCATTGTTCATTGCGCTATACCAATTTTTCATATCGCCCTCAAACCATTCTGGGTGGTAATTATATTCATTCCCAAGTTCCCATAATAAGATGGCGTTATGGTTTTTATATTTTTTTACATACTCTATAAACGAACCGGAAAGTATATCGAAATTGCCATCTTGATTGTATCCAAAACCAATAATTAATTTTATCCCTTTACTATCAATTTTATCAAGAATTATTTTATTATCAATAGGAGCATAAACTCTAATTGTATTAATTCCAGCTTCCACCATTAAAGCTAAATCCTCATCTATTGTGCTAAAATCTCTTTGATTACTTCCTAAAGGCACAGGATGATAGCAAATTCCCTTTATAAAATACTGCTCATTATTAACCAATAGCTTCCTATTTGAAATTGAAATTTCATCAATACCAATCTTACTTTCACAAGAAAGAAATAAACCAGTAACAACTAAAAAAATAATTTTAAACAATTTCATTTGGTTGGCTTTTTATTCAACTTTTATTACTTCTGTAGGAGGTATTAGCACATACTTTTTTAAAGCTTCTTTATCTCCATCGAATGATTTTGAAATTGCTTTTCCGTCACGAGTTAACCCTTTAAATATTCCTTTATCCACTAAATCCCAAATTGCATATTTAGCTTCACCCTTTAAATTGATTAACCCAAAATGGTTTTCTGAACCTTTTGGATTTTTAGAATCCTTCCACTGTTCATCAAACGCTTCAAAATAAAACAATGAGATTTTTTCTTTATTTGTCCAATCACGCATTAATTTAAAGAACTTTCCAGCTTTGTATTCATCAGCAGCTCTAGAACCTTCGTCTCCATAATGATGGTTAGCGAATGTTGTCCATCCAGATTCTCCTATATGAATTGTTTTTGTTGAATCGATACTTTTTACATACTTCGAAACCTCTTTGAATTGATTTTTGGCAAAATCTAAGGCTCTAACCATTGCGTTTTCAATTTTTTCTTCATCTGAAAGCTTTTGCTCCTTTTCTGGAACCACCCAAAATTGTGGATTGTAATAAGAATTATGCATTGGATAGGTATGCATTGAAACATAATCAACAGCTTTTATAAGCGCTTCTAAATCTGGCGTTTGGTAACTTGAATCGCCTCCACCCCAAGAAGCAAAATCATCTGAACTTGTAATCCATAAATCTTTAGGTAATTCCCCTTGTTGTTTTAATTTTTGTAAATGATTTACCCATTTTAAAATAACACTTGGTTGCACATAATAACTAGTTGCCCAGCGAACCATAGCTTCATTCCCTACTGCAATTACTTTTACTATAGTTGGATATTGCTGTGCTAATTTAATAGCCGTTGCTATTTCTTTAGGATTACGTTCACTTCCCAGATTATGATCAGGAACTAAATCTGTAAACGCATTTTTACAATCTATCCAAGCGCCTAGCATTACATACATTTCAAAAGTTTCATCTTCTTGTTCCAATTCAGAAATTGCTTTTAATAAATTCGAAGCTTGATCTAAATGAACATTGTATGTACGCAATATTTTAACACCCATTGCCGAAAGAATTTTCATATCTTCTTTTAACTGCTCAATTGTTGGCTGAACATCTCGTGTAATTTCTCTATAACCACCATAAGAAATTGCTAAATACTCTGGGTTTCCAAAAATATCTTTAGCAGTTAACGCTGGCTCTTCTTGTTTTTCTGAACAACTTATCATCATCATTAAAATAGTTACTAATAATATTTTTAGTTTCATTTTTAAAAATTTTATTCTTCGTATTGCAATCCAAACCCAAACGGAAATAATGGTTCTATAGAATTATCCCAAAAATTAGGACCATAGTTTCCTTTAAAATCTTTTACAAACTTTGGCCAAGAATGTGGTAATTTTCCTTTGAAATTATAATCTCCAAAAAGCACTTCAGCAATTCCATCACCTTCTGAACCTGGTAACCAAGCTGCTACAAAAGCATTGGATTGATTAATTTGATTGGTAACAACCAATGGCCTTCCAGAAATTAAAACCGTAATTACCTTCACGCCTTTGTCCTTATATGTTTTAATATGTTTTTGATGGCTTTTAGCAAGAGTTAAGGTCAATTCATTTGAATCGTGACCTATGTCTCCAAAAAACTCTGCATAAGGAGGTTCTCCAACAACTACAATGGCAACATCAGCATCGAAATGATTTCCTGTTCCATCTTCATCATAAACTATAGTTCCTTCTGATACATTCTTAATTCCATCTAAAATAGTGGTTGCTCCCTTGTAATTTTCATTTCCTCCTTGCCAAGCAATTGTCCAACCACCAGATTGCAATCCCGCATTGTTCGCGTGCTCTCCAACTACAACAATCTTTTTTGTCTTCTTATCAATTGGAAGTACATTTTTTTCATTTTTTAACAAAACCAATGATTCTCTCACTGCTTGTTTTGCAACGGTTCTATGTGCTTTTTTACCAATTTCTTGAATTAAAGACTTTGTAGGAAATGGATTCTGAAACAATCCTAATCGAAACTTTTGGCGTAAAACTCTTTTCACAGCATCATTTATTCTTTCGATTGAAACTTTAGCAGCATCTACCGATTCTTTTAAGTCATTTTGAAAAAAGTCTAAATCTCCATCAACTGCCATTACCATATCAATACCAGCATTTATAATAGTATGTCTTCCAAATCGAGAATAACCTTTCCAATCGGAAACTACAATCCCATCGAATTTCATTCCTACTTTCAACGTATCAGTAATCAACTTTTTATGAGCGTGCATTGGTAAACCTTCATAAATATTAAAAGCAGCCATCACTGCACCAATTCCACTTTTCACAGCTTCGCGATATGGAGTTAACAATCTTTCATTTACATTGGCTGCGCTTAAGGTTGTAATTCCTCCCTCAACCCCATTCTCAGTTGAACCATCACCAATAAAGTGTTTGGCGGTTGCCATCACTGTTGTACTATCCGAAAGATTTCCTTGGTGTCCTTTTACCGATGCTTTCGTTAATTCTACTGTTAATTCTGTGCTTTCTGAAAAAGCTTCATAAACTCTCCCCCATTTTTCATTGAAAGGTATAGCAATACAAGGAGAAAACACCCAATTAAATCCTGTTGCTTGAGATTCAATTGCTGTAATTCTTGCAACTTTTTCAACTAATTTTGCATTTTGTGTTGCTCCTAAACCAATGTTATGCGGAAAAATAGTTGCACCTTCAAATGTATTTTGACCGTGAACAGCATCCACGCCAAATAGCAATGGGATTCCTAACCTTGTTGCTAAAGCCTCTTTTTGCAATTCAACAAATCTATTTTGCCATTCTTCTGCATTATTCCCTGGAGCGGGACCATCGGTATGAATTACAGAACCAATAAATTTTGAAGTAACATCGTTTTTACGAATATCCCAAAAATGCCTCACTTGTGTCATTTGACCAATTTTTTCTTCCAATGTCATTAACTCCAATATTGAATCTACTTTTTGCTCAATGATTTCCTTATTGCTCATCTTTTTATTTGATTCATTATTACAAGAACTAATCAACACTAAACAAAAAAATAGTAGAAATATAGTTGGGATTATATGTAAGCTCTTAAACTTCATTACTATTTCTTGCTTCTATTTAATTGAAACAATTATTTGTTCTATCTCTCCTGTTCTGTTTGCTATTTTTGCACTTACTTCTTTATTTAATTGAAGTCCATTAACTGTTTTTACACTTGAATTATTAAATACAACTTTCACTGCTTCTTTAGATGCTAATTGATAAATAATTGGTACTTGACAATACGTAAAACAAAGTGAATTTTCTTTTAGTTGAATTTCTTTATTTTGTTTTGAAATTGATTGATATTTAAATGTTTTTTCTTCTTTTAAAAATTCATTTTTCATTAACAATCTTGGATTGAAATTGATTTTTCCATCTTTTACAGAAACTCCCAACTCTCCAAATCTGCTCAACACATCTTCTTTTACCTGCCCAGTCATTCCTGGTTGCTGCGCTCCTTTTCCTCCTGGAGTATGCGAATATGGATCGGTAGGAAATGCACCATACAATTCTGGCGATTTGTGAACTCCAATTCCTGCATTAATTTCGTAATAATGGTCTAATAGCTTCCCAATTAAAACTTCATCTTCCTTCTCTTCAACTGCCTTTAAACAAACTTCTTGAACAGCCAACAACAATTTAGAAACCATATGCCAGTAAATTGAACCAAGTCCTTCATAACCAAAAAACGTTCCTGAACGACCTGTAAACGACTTGTGATCAAACACTTCTTCAAATATTGCAAACAATAATTTGGAGTCCTCAACTGCCAAATCTTGGTACACTTCAGGTAAATTTTCTAACGCTGTTTTTAAACTAGTTGCGTTGTTAAACGAACCATTAAAATGATAATTTCCATACACATCTTTTTCAACAATGGTTTTATTTCCATCCTTTTCAAGCTGTTTTAGCAATTTAGATTTTTGTGCTTTTTCTAAAGGGATGTTATTCTTAACACTAAATCCGGCTAAATTTTTATTAGGATACAAAATATAACTGTACTGATCTGGTCTAAACAATGCGCTATTCTTTAACGCATCTAACAATTCCAATGCTTCTTTACCAAATACAAAACCTGAACTTAAAACAGCCACTTGACCTTCTAACATTTCAGGTAAATACGAAATTGAAATTCCATTGTTTTCAACAGTCATTAAATTATAGGCATGGTATAAATTATCAGCTCGTTTATTTGCAATAATTGTGTGATCGATGTATTTTAAAGTGATTTCAACAAAAGCTAGCAAATCACTTTTTGAAACAACTTCTTTATCGCTTGAAAAGCCATTATTATAGATGATTTCTCTAAATTCACTTCCAGCATTACCTAAACCATCAACTATTATTTTTCTGTCTTTATCTGAAATTTTATTAGAAAGAATTTCTTTATTTTCTACTAAAATTGAAACTACGCCATTAAAAAAATTCGCTAATTCCTTTGATATTTCATTGTTTTCAATGGAAGCATTTTTTACTATTTTTTTAAAAAAACTTAAAAAACGTCTTAAATAATAAAGTGTAACCATTGAAACTCCATTACCAACTAAAGCGTTATTGGCATCGTTCCATTCTGGGCGTTGCGTATTCATCCAAATTCCTCCTTCAGGAATAAAATTTGAAACTTTAGCCAATACCGTTGCTAATAATTTTTCAACAAGATTAACTTTATAAATAAAATAGTTTTCATCTCGTAACAAAGCACCATCTACACCCAATTCTGTTCTTTTCTGACGAATTTTATCATCTTCTTCTTGATCAAATACAATGGTATCTTTTGAGTTTGTTAAAATATCGGAATAACTTTTTATTTTGTAAGGAACATTTGCATATACAAATATTTCTTGATTAAAGTAATTCTCCAATTTATTTGGATACTGTTTTTCACTAAACTCTAAGAACTTCAACAAATAAATAATTTGATGATCTCCCCAATAACCAATGTAACTCCAAGGGTCGTCTGGTTCAATAATTTCCCAATCAAAACCTCCTTTTGTAACTCTGTATGGATTGTACCCATCAAAAGTTGTTGCGTTTAAGAATTTATGAATCATACTTTCAATAAACGCTGGATATGAATGTGCTAACGCTTCCCAGTTTTGGAAAATATCGCGCCAATTTCCTTCATAATCCAATATTTTTGAACCGTCAATTTCGCTTTTGGTATTAATCGAAAACTTGTTCCAAGGACGACTTGGGTCTCCATGTCTTCTACTAAATTTTAGTGGCATGTATTCAAAAACAAGTCTTTTAAAGTTTTTATCCATTTGGTTATTCGCCAAATCCTTTAAAAAACTTAAAGTAAACTTCTCTGGTAATTCGTCCAATAACTCACCTTTTTTCTTGAATACTTTTTTATTTGCGTTTTCAATGTATTTTACAAAATCAAGCTTTTCAATTTGATAGTTATCATCAAAAATTCCACCTCGCATGATGTTAAAAAGGGTGTTTGCAAAATGGCGCCTGTTAATTAACGTATCGGCGGTTAATTGAATTCCGTCTGCATTTCCGGTGAGTTCCACTAACTTCCTAGTACCTTCTTCAATATCTAATTCAATTAAACTTGTAAGATTTTGCTCATTTTTAATTTGATATTTCAACTCATTAACAGCTGAAATAGATTTGTTAACATCGATAATTGTTAACCAATATTTTTCTGATGAAGCACCTAATTTGAATTTTGAATGTACAAAATAAGCTCCTTTTTCAGCTTTCACATCATTTTCTTGCTTAATATCTTTCCCTTTTCTAAAATTATTCAATTGCAATGAAGACACTAAATAAGTTGGATTATCAACACCTAAAGACCAAGCTGTAGTTGCTTTTAAGGCCTCGCTTGGCTCTGCTTTATCAACAATTATTGCACTTAAAGCAAAAATACCGATACCAGATTCGGTATCTAATTCACTTCTTTTATAAGCATCAACTAAATTACTATAGGTATTTTGCATGGTATCACCAACCCCATACGGAATGATGTTTTGTAAGCCATCAACAACCTCAACATTTATAGCGTCTTTCGAAGTATTTATTAACTCCGATTTTTTTACAAAACCATATTTTTCACTAGAATTCCAATGGTATTTAAAGGTTAATCCAAGATCCTTATTAATCTCTTCAAAAAACACTTTATTCCCAAAGCTGTTTTTATATAAATTTCTTTGAATAGTATATACTCCTTCGTATTTATTTGAAAATGGTTCCCATAAAAAAGTTTTGTTATTTAAACGGACTTTAAAAATGGTTTTACTTCCAGTAATTTCGGCTAATTCGGTTATTTTATCATCGGTATAATATGGAAATATAGCACTGTTACTATTTTTTCTACCAGCTGATAAACCACCATTACTTGATAAAAACATCCAATGGTTAGAATAACTAACAATACTCATAAAAAAAGGACGCATTTCGTTTACATTCGAAATTTTGTAATAACCTTCATTCCCAATAGTTATTAAATCTCCTTTTACTTCATTTACTTCATAAGAAGTTTTATTTTCACCTATATACATTTAGATATATTTTACTTTATATAACTTTAAAAAACCTCTTTTCAATACTCTTTAAATGAGGTGTATTTTTTATGAACTATTTTTTAAATTACTTTAAACGGTATATTCGCTGTAGCTGTTTGGTTTTCACCACCTTTGACATACACAAATAACCTGTAAACACCTATGTCTTTTGGTGCTTTAAAAACCAATTTTCCTGCTGTATTACTAACTATATCCAAAACAATAGCATCAGGTTTGTTTTCAAAATCACCACCGTCCTTTAAATCAATACTCTCAGACAAAATTTCCCATCTATAATTTAAATTATCATTTTCAAAATCCAGCATTTTAATATCCACAACACATTCTTGATTAGTAGCAACAACTACATTATCATATGCTGTTTTTTCATTCATGTGAAACATTTGAATTTGTGGCGCTCTATTCTTTGGCCAAGTATTGTTATTCCAAATATAATGCATAACATCAACTGATTCTGTTTCGCTTCCATCTTCTAAAAAGATTCCATACCAAGTAGGCGTACGCTCTTGTTTTTGTCCCCATAAAAAAACATAGGAACCTATACACTGATTTGGATCAACAGCTATTCCTCCATTATATCTGGCTAAATAATTTGCGGCTTTTACAGTGCTGTTTTCTTCAATTGGAACACCCCAAGAAGTTTTTGGTACTTCCCAGTGCCCCGTTGCTCCCCATTCTGTAACTATGTAAGCTCCTTCCCAGCCAGATTCTTTTACTAATTTCGGCAACCTTAATAAATCTCCATAAATTTGAAAGCACAATAAATCTAAATCTGAACTTCTCTCTTTTATAAGATCTACTTCCTTTTTCGATATTCCAGCTAACATTGTAGTTGTTAAATGATTTGGATCTTCTTTATGAATCATTTTTGAAATATCATTTACCGCATCCCATACTTTTGGGTTGGTATAATGTAAATTCAATTCATTACCTATTCCCCACATTAATAGCGCGGGATGGTCTTTTAAAGCTATAACTTCTTGCTTAATTCTTTCAAGCTGTTCTTTTACAGCATCCTTATCGTTATAATCAAATCCGTGGCGTTCACGAGCTACCTCAATTCCCATGGTTACTTTTAAACCATGTTTTTGAGCTTCATCAAGCACTTCTTTTCCGCTTTGTTGTCCGTTTTCGGTACGCCAAGTTCTAAATGAATTTCCACCATGTGCGGCGACTGAAGCTATGTTTCCAAACTCCAAACCAGCACCTTTTATAAAAAATGGTTCATTGTTAACTTTTAATCGAAACTTACCATCTGCTTCTTCTAAGGTAACTTTTACAGGTGCTTCCGAATTGTTTACAGATTCCACTTTATTAGTAGTATTGGGTTCATTTTTGCATCCCATAATTATTGAAATAAATATGACAATTGTTAAAATATTTTTCATTATAATTTTGACTTTTAATTTGTGACTAATTCTGACTCAATTTGTTCCAATGATTTTCCTTTTGTTTCTGGTAATATTTTTAATAGAATAAAAAAACCTATTGAAGCTATTACACCAAATATTAAGAAACTCATAGCATTCCCTAATGTTGATAATTCCCATGGAAATATTTGCTGAATTAACCAACTTACAAAGGAGTTTACAAAACCAATAACACCAATTGCTAAACCACGATATTTATTTGGATATAATTCTGATAGCATTACCCACATTACGGGCCCTAATGAAAATGCAAAACAAGCAATAAAACCAAGGATTCCAGCTAAAACTAATACAGGATTCATGTTAGTTGCGGCTTCTAATATTACCCCTTCATTTTTAGCATAAACTTGATTCCCTAGAGCCGTTTTCACATCTCTTTTAAAATCTAAATCATTGTTGTATTCTTTATTTTCAAAAGGTTTTAGTTTATTTCCGTCAAACTTTTCAAAACTTGCTATTTCCTCAGAAGTTAGTTTATAAGTAGCCTCATTAAAACCGTATGCACAAACTAATAAACTAATAGCGATGCCTGCCATACCTACTAATAATAAAGGTCTTCTACCCATTTTATCAATTAATAAAATAGCAACAATTGTAAATAGAACAGACGTAAAACTCAATAACACTCCAGAAGAAAATGCAGCATCTGTTCCAATTCCAGTTTGTTTAAAGATTGAAGTAGCATAAAAATAAACTGCATTTATTCCTGTTATTTGTTGAAGTACTCCAATTACCAAACCAACAATTATAATAAACCTTAGTGATGGTTTCAATAATTCTTTTATCGATATTTTTGAGGTTTGTTTTCCTTCTTGAATATTTTTCTCTATCGATTTAATTTCAATTTCGCCCTGTTCAACGCCGTGGATACTGTTCAATACAACTTTTGCTTCACTTGTTCTCCCTTTTGCAAACAACCAGCGTGGGCTTTTCGGTACAAAAAACATAAATATAAAATACAATACCGCAGGTACTAATTCCACACCTAGCATCCATCTCCAAACGTTTTCATCAGTAAAAAATGTTGAACTTTGTGAATTTAGATGATTTAAATAGTAGTTGCTTAAAAAGGCTGCAAAAAATCCTAAAACAATATTTAACTGTTGAATAGAAACTAATTTTCCTCTATTCTCGGCAGTTGAAATTTCAGCAATATACGTTGGCGCTAAAATAAGTGCTGCACCAAATGCAAAACCACCTATCATTCTTGCTATATACATCATTTCATATGAAGTAGCATACGCTGAAAGTAGTGCTGAAATTGCATACGAAAAAGCCACGTAGATAAGGATCTTTTTCCTTCCAACAAAATCACTTAATCTTCCCGAAATTAGCATTGCAATCATTGCTGCAAAAGACGGAGAGCTAACGACCCAACCTGTTTGTCCATCACTAAGATTAAACTCTGGACCTGCATAAGACATTACGCCTGAAATTATCCCTGCATCAAAACCAAATAAAAACCCTCCAAGTGATACAACAAACGCAATAAATACTAATTTTTTAGACATAATAATTACTGATTTTAAATAGGTTTAATTTAATACTATGGTTTGTATTCCTCTTGAAGGTAATGATAGTTTTGCTGTTTTACCTTCCATAGTTAACATATAATCAATTTCACTATCACTATCATTTAAAGCAACAACAACAATACTTCCATCTGTATTTAAAAATGAAGTAGCGCTTAAATGGTTAGCTGTAGTACCAGTTGATAATCGTTTTGCACCAGGTCTGATAAATTTTGAAAAGTGACCAATATAATAGTAGGTCTTTGTAAACATTAATTCTCCAGACTGAGTATCACCGTGAACTGGAGCAAAGCACAAATTACCTACATGATTTGGCCCTCCAGTTTCATCTAATAAAATATTCCAATCTGTCCAAGCTACTGTACCGTTATTAAAATCATTTATCATAGATTTCCCATAGCGTTCTGCAAGTTTTGGATCATCTGCTTCCAATCTTTCCAAATCATATCTTTCGTTACAACCTTCAGTAAATATAAGTTTCTTATCAGGGTAAGCATCATTTACTTGATCAACATTTTTGTACATAGGAGTACCATCTTTCCAATCTTCATACCAATGAAAACCAGTTCCCCAAACATATTTATTTGCTTCCGGATCACTTAATATAACGTTTGCTCTTTCAAACAATAAATCTCTATTATGGTCCCAAACAATGATTTTTTTATCACCTAAACCTTCTTTCTCCAGTGTTGGCCCTAAATAATTCTTTAAAAAATCACGTTCTTCTTCTGCTGAATAAATACAAGATTCCCAGCGCTGTGTCGCCATTGGTTCATTTTGAATTGACAAACCCCAAATAGGAATTCCTTCTTTTTCATAAGCTTTAATAAACTTAGCATAGTAATTTGCCCAAGGCTGGTAAAATTCAGGCTTTAATTTCCCACCTTGTAACATATTATTATTAGTTTTCATAAATGCAGGTGGACTCCAAGGACTTGCATACATTAACAATTCACCTCCAGCAGCTTCAATTGCTAGTTTTGTAAAAGGCAATCTAAACTCTCTATCGTGGTCGATATTAAATGTTTTTAATTCAGCATCTCCTTCTTCAACATAGGTATAACTCCCACTTGAAAAATCGCAACTATGAATGATTGTTCTTCCTAAAGAATAACCAATTCCTTTATCGATGCTATAATATGACTCCATAAACAGTTTTTTCTGATCTTCCTTTAGCTTATAAAAAGTTTCTGCCGCAGCATCGGTTAGTGCTGCTCCAATACCAACAAATGTTTGATGTTGTTGAGAAGGATTAATTAAAATTGATGCTTCCGTTTCTAAAGGTTGTTTAAAATCGAAAAACTTCACTGAACCACCTTCAGTTAGCTTCAATTCTGAATTATGTGCTGTTGTAAAAATTTTGCTTGACAAATTTGAAAAATCAATACTACTATTTGCTTGATTTATTATTGTCTTTTCGGTTTGAGTTGTGTTGTTTTTACAGCTAAAAACTAAACATAATAACATAAGAGTAAAACTCTTAAAAAGTATTTTTTTTATCATCTTTTAAAATTTTGAATTCTCAAAATTAAGAATTAAAAATCGTTTTTAATTCTATTATTTTTTATTAACTTATTGATAAACTCTTACATAGTCAATTTCCATAGTGGATTGACTAAAATCATTAGGAATGTTTCCTCCTAAACTACCGCCCATAGCAATGTTTAAAATCATAAAGAATTTATCGTTAAATGGCAAGTCTGCACTATTATTCATCGCGAAAAATTCAACGTCATCAACGTGAATTTTTAAAGAATTTTCATTCCACTCTAAGGAATAAATATGAAATTCACTCGTACTATTTACAACAGCTGTTGTTGTACCATAACTAGCATTATTTGAGCCAGCAGTATTCCACCAATGTAAAGTTCCTAAAGTTGTTTCCTTATCCCCTCCTGTCTGTTCCATAATGTCAATTTCACCACAACGAGGCCAACCAACAGTTGAAAAACTATCGCCCAACATCCAAATTGCAGGCCAAGTTCCTTGTGAAGCAGGCAATTTAGCCCTTACATCAACTCTTCCGTATTTAAAACTTTGTAATCCTTGTGATTTTAACCTAGTAGAAGTATATCCTCCGTTTCCGTCGGCTTTTGCAGTAATCTTTAAAAGTCCTCCCTCTACAATTACATTGGAAGACTCTTTGGTATAAGTTTGTGCTTCATTATTACCCCAACCACCTGCACCAAGATCATAAGTCCAATTAGAACTATTTGGAGCACCATCAGTATTAAATTCATCTGACCATACAAGTCCTGAATTTATTTTTACTGTGATTGAAATACTTTTTGATATATATTTAGCACCATTATAAGCAGAGATATAAATATCAAAATTTTGAATACCTGAACCTGTATAAGTATAATTTATTGAAGATGCTGTCGATTCAATTATCTCTCCATTACCTAAACTTAATTTATACAATTTTGCATTTTGAGCTGAAAAAATAAATTGAACTTCTCCACTTCCATCTCCATTTGGATTAGAAGCATCAACGCCTTTTATAATAGCCTCAATTTCTAAATTAATAGGCGCCTTTAGTAATTCATCATCTGAATCATCACTACTACCTCCGCAACCAATAAAAATTGAAAGCATAAAAACTAATATTCCCATATTTATTTTATCCATATTTTTTAAATTTTAAAAAAATAGCATACTTGGGATACTGCTTTCCAAGTATGCTATAAAAATTAACTCAAATTTACTCGTCTGCAACTAAAATAACATACCAGGAGTTTGTATCTGCTCCAATAGTACGTAAGCTCATTTCATTTTCAGATCTAGATTGAATCATATAACTATGATCTCCTCCTACGTAAAAACCGTGATATCCAATAGATGAAAATGTTAATGTTTCTTGTCCATTTGGCGCTGATAAAGCCCAACTATCTTCATAATTGTCTAAAGCATAAACGGCTTCATCATTTCCATCAGGTACTAGTCCTTGGTCACCACCTAAATCAGCGGCCATTGCAGTTAATTTACCGAATGTATCACCATTTGTTGTATGTGAAAAAGTACCATCAACATTAAATGTAAATCTATCGTCATAAGCACCCCAATCAGCTTTATCATTAGAAGCTGCAGACCACCAAATTGGTTCAAAACCATCAGTTGGCCCAACACCAAAATGTCCTGGTGCTTCAGCTTTTATTCTCCAAGTTCGTGAACTATTTGCTGTTAACATTGTTAATAAATCTGCTGGTGGTTCGTACACTACCAATACTTCTAGTTCAATTATCGTACTTGAAGACGCTCCTGCTGTACCATATGCAACTACAGTAACTGTATATGTTTCAGTTCCAGTAGTTCCAAAACTATAAGTTATGTTACCCGTAGCAGAAGTTTTTTCGGATCCGTTATATATAAACTTATATGTTATTGCATTATCAGCAGTAACATTTAAATGTACGACTCCACTACCATCACCTGTTGGGTTCACATCTTGTCCAACAATATTTGCCGTTATTTGCAAATTCGATGGAGCAATTATTTCTCCAAATTCATAGCTTTCCTCTTCACAACTTGTAAAAAATACTAGTGTTAGAAAAAGACCTAATATATATTTTAAATTTTTCATCTTTTTAAATTTTATTGTTTAACCAATCTGAAGTACCAAGTTTCAGTACCTCCAGTACCACCATAACCAACTACTTTTAGTTCCATTACAGTTCCTCCTTCAGAAAGAACATAATCATATGTAACCGAATTACTTGGTGGCATTCCATCTTCACCAGAATTGTGAACTTTAGGAATACCTAAATAAGCACCCATACCACTAACTGTTATCGTTGATCTTGAACTACTCCAAGAAGCAACACCTGCCCCATTGTGAGGAGTAACTGGTGTACCACAACCTTCTGAATCTACTCCTTGTTGCCAAGTTTCAACCCAAGTGCTATTACCTAAAACATTGTTAAATGATCCATCTGCATTAAATACATACTCATCATCATACAAACAAGCTCTAGCTGCTACATCATCTACACCAATTGACCACCAACTTAAATCATCTGGAGTTGGACCAACCGCTAAGGAACCGGCTTCGTTTGCTAATTTCCAAGTTCCTTCAAATGGAGAAACCTTTCTTACTAATTTGAAGTACCACGTTTCTGAACCACCAGTACCACCATAACCAACAATTTTAAGTTCTAGTGTATTACCATCTTCTGACAGTACATAATCATACGTTGTTGAGTTTCCAACTGGCGCTCCATCTTCACCTGAGTTGTGAACTTTAGGAAGCCCTAAATAAGCACCCAATCCACTAACTGTAACTGATGTATCTGAACTACTCCAAGTTGCAGCATTTGAACCATTGTGAGGTGCAACTGGTGTTCCACATCCTTCTGCATCAACTCCTTGTTGCCAAGTTTCTAACCAAGTGCTATCTCCTAAAATATTTTGAAATGATCCATCTGCATTAAATACATACTCATCATCAAATAAACAAGCTCTTAAAGTAAGGTCATCTACGCCATTTGCCCACCAGCTAAGATCGTCTGGACTTGGCCCTACAGCGAATGCGCCAGCTTCAGGTGCAAATACCCAAGTTCCTGCTAATGGAGAAACTTCAGAAGGCGACTTGTAGAAATAAATATTATCTACAAATACACTTCCTGCTGCCCAAGGCTCTCCAACTAATTTTAATTGGAAAATATCAGCAACTGTAAATCCTTCTTGATCTGTAAATTCTGAAATTGGAATATCAATACTTGTCCATTCGTCTTTTGTTAAGTCTCTTTTAACTGGTCTTTCACCATTAGATTGACTTATTAAAGAAGTTTCTAGTACATCAACATTTGCTGTCCACACATCTAAATGAATAAATTCCATATTAGAAACATCAATAGGTGTATTTTCAAAAGTGATTCCTTGGTAACTTAAGTTAATATAGTTTAACATCATATCACCATTCAAATCAAATTCAGCAAATCCACTTCCCTGACCTGATTGTCCCCAATCTGGGTTCACATTTACATCTTGTAAGTTGTTATAACTTGAAGAGTAGATTGAGTAATAATCACTATCATATCTTCCTGCAGGCACTGGAGCTGACTTTAAAGGTTGAAGAATTTCAGTAACTTCAAAACCTTCTAGTAAATATTCAACTGTCGCAATTGCTCCACCTTTTAAAATAATTTTTATGTCAACCATTCCAGGATTAGCATATGTATAAGAAACTGTCTCACCTACATTTCCTGTAATAATGGTTTCAATTCCATCTTCACTAAAATAAGCATCAAAGTACATAGCAAATTGAGCGTCATCTGGTACGGTTACATTCACTTGTTTCGTTTTTGCTAAGTCATTTTCAATAATTGGATTAGTTCCAAACATTGGCGACTGAAATGAAACCTGTAAATCTTTAGATAAACTAGTAGTTAAACCAGTTATTCCTTTTGCATTGATAGTTACATTGTAACTACCCTCAGCATATATATGATCTACAGTTTGCCCTGCTTTCACAACTGCTGGATTTCCAGAGCCATCTCCGTATTCTATTTCAAATTGAACTGCACCATCGGCAGTAGGGATCATTGATACTAATCCTGAATTATCTTGAGTAATCGTAAATAAAGCAGCTACATTGGTGGGTGCCACAGCACTATCAAGAAAATCTAGATTGTTTAATTCATCTTCGGTACAACTCCAAATAACCGCAATTACTAGGAACGTACTTAAAATATATTTAAATGCTTTCATATTTTTATTTTTTAGTAATTAGGGTTTTGTAGAATTTGTGTATTCTCTAATTCTTTATAAGGAATTGGGAATATTTCATGTTTGCCAGCTACAAATCCTCTATCAGATAATTTTGTTGAAAGTAAGTTGCTTCTTCTTAAATCGAACCAACGGTGCCCTTCACCAGCCAATTCAATTCTTCTTTCATTTAAGATAGCTTCCATACTTACAGGAACAGATGGTAAACCTACTCTTTCTCTAACAGCGTCTAAAAGCGCTTGTGCTCTTCCACCTGAACCACCTAAGGCTTCGGCTTCCAGTAAATAAGTATCTGCCAAACGAATAGCATAACTATTTTGTCTGTGATTTAACCACATATCACCAGCACCTGTATGTTCTTCCGATACTAGTGGAGCATATTTGTTAAGGAAATACCCTGTATCTAAATATCCTTTTTGATACGAAACTTTCCCTTGTTCTTCTAATGTTTTTAAGTCTAAAATAGTCGCTTCAAAACGAGGGTCATCCTTCATTAAATCATACAATCCAGGTAAAATTGGATTGAAACTCCATCCTGAAGAATATGCAGGAACATTATCATTTATATCTAAATCTACATAACCTCTTGGCCCAACCATTGTACAAACCATATTCCCCTCAGCATCATCGTTGTAAGCATTACCCCAACCTGCCAAACTTTCGTTTGTATGAGAGATTTCAAGAATTGATTCTGAATTAAACTTGTTGTCGATTACCCAAAGGTCCGCGAAATTCTCTAACAGTTTATTACCATATTGGTTAGTTTGTCCTGGTGTACCATTTACTTCTGCAAATTGTGCAGCAGCTTGTGCATTTTTCCCTTGTTCTAAATATACTTTTCCTAAGATAGCTTGTGCTGCTCCTTTGGTTAATCTTCCAAATTCTTGGTTTGGTAAAGTTGCTGGTAAACCCTGTATCGCTTCTAATAAATCTGACTCTATTTGAGCATATGTCTCTTCAGGAGTAGCCTGAAGAACGTTATACGTTTCAGAAGGAAGCACTGGTTCGGTAAATAAAGGAACATTTTTAAACATTCTAACGAGTGTAAAGTGATAATATCCTCTTAATGCTTTTGATTCAGCCATAAATCTAGCTTTCAACGCATCATCCATTGGGATTTCAGGTAATTTCAAAATCATTAAGTTAGCTCTATTGACTCCTCTGTATTGATCTGTCCAAAATGATTCTGGCATTTCAATTGCATTTAAATTATAGTTAGAGAAATTTTGAATTCCTATACCATCGGTAGAATTTCCTCCACCTGCATAAAAATCGTCAGAACCTGCATTCATCATTGTTACCATATTATCAAAACCTCCAGAATTTTTTCTTAAAAAATCATAAGCTGCTACAAGACCTGCAAATGCTTCATCTTGATTTGAGTAATAATTTTCTGTTAAAAAAGTTCCTTTAGGTTCAACTTCTAAATAATCTTCAGAACACGATAAAACTGTTGCCAATATTGCTATCGCCAATAATGGAAACTTATATTTTTTTATATTCATAATACTTTTCATTTCTATTAAAATTGTAAATTAACACCAAACATAAATGATCTAGCCTGAGGATAGAATCCTTTATCAATTCCCAATACATTTCCACCAATTTCAGGGTCATATCCTGTATAATCGGTTAATGTTAGTAAGTTCTCACCAGTAACATAAACTCTCATTTTTTGAGCTCCTATTTTACCTATTAAATCAGATGGTAATGTGTACCCAAACTGAAGTGTTTTAAATCTTATAAAATCTCCATTTTCTAAGTAATGATCTGAAAATTTACCATAGTTACCATTAGGATCTGAATTGCTTAATCTAGGATAGCTATTTGTGCTTCCTTCTCCAGTCCATCTATTTAAAATTGAAGTTTGGTAGTTTGCATTTGCAACATCTAATCTTCTCAATCCTTGGAAAATTTTGTTTCCTGCAACACCTTGTGTAAATACCATAAAGTCAAATGCTTTGTAGTTAAGACTTAGCGTTAAACCAAATGTATATTTTGGTAACGGTGTTCCTAAAAATGTTCTATCACCTTCAGTAATAGCACCATCATCATCTGTATCTACCCATTTAAAATCTCCTGGAACAGCATCTGGCTGAATAATTGTTCCTGCTGAATTCACATATGAATTTACTTCATTCATATTTTGGAAAACACCATTTGTTCTATATCCATAAAAAGAGTTGATCGATTCTCCAACTTGAATTCTAGTTACAGTTCCCATAGATTGGAATCCTGCTCCACCGCTAATAAACTCTTTACCGTTTCCTAAGAAGGTTACTTCATTCTTCAGGTAAGAAACATTTCCATTTGCTGAAAAATTAAAATCCCCAAATTCTTTTTTAAATCCTAATTCTAATTCAAGACCCGTATTATCCATATCGGCTACGTTTCCTATTGGGAAACCTGAAGCTCCTACATATCCAGGAATTTCAACTGGTTGTAATATCCCTGTTGTTGTTTTTGTATAGTAGTCGAATGTTACGTTTATATTGTTGAAAATTCTTGCTTCAAAACCAATATTAACCTGTGATGTTTCTTCCCATTTTAAATCTGGGTTATCTGGTGCATTTGGACTATATCCAGTATAAATAACACCACCATCTTGACCAAAGATATAATTTCTTCCACCGCCAATTAAAGCTAAATAACCAAAGTTTCCAATGGCATCGTTACCAGTAACACCGTAACCACCTCTTATTTTTAATCTACTTACATAATCATTTTCTGGCCAGAATTCTTCGTTTGTAACATTCCAACCTGCTGAAAATGAAGGGAAAATACCAAATTTATTATTTTGTCCAAATCTAGAAGAACCATCTCTACGAACAATCCCTGTAAAAATGTACTTCTCATCAAAATTATAGTTAATTCTAGAAAATAATGATGTTACTTTGTGCTCCGTTCCTGTCCAAGTATAACCAACTTTTTGATCGTCTGTAACTGGGAAATTAAAACTAGCATCTTCTCTCGAAGAAACTGGTAAGTCGTAATAAGTAACTCCTACTTCGCTTGTAATATCATCAACATAAACACCTTGACCTAATAATATTGAAAAATCATGTTTGTCAATTGATTTATTATATGATACTGTGTTTTCTAAATTCCAACCAAATCCTTTAGCTCTACTTCTACTTAATCTATTTTGTGTATTAACACTAGTAGCTGATAAATAGTATTCAGGAGTGAAACCTTCATTTCCCCAATAAGATAGTTTTCCACTTAATGAAGATTTAACAACAAGTCCTTCTATAGGTGTAACTTCAATAAAAGCGTTTCCAACCAAATCATCCGACCATCCATAATTTCCAATTGAACGTTGAATATCTGCTAAAGGGTTTGTCATTTCTTGCCCAACCCATTTTGAAATACCATAAGGGTTTCCGTTATCGTCTCTAAACACATTTTGAGTGCTATAAGGTGTGCTATTTGCTAACACAGGATCCGTAACAACCACTGGAGTTAAAGGATCTAAGTTAATTGCAGAACTCAATGGGCCTCCAAACTCAGAGTTTGTACCAATTCCCATAGATTTTTTATGAGCATATCCTAAAGTTTGACCAACTTTAAAAATATCGGATAATTTATGTGTAGAGTTTAAACGAATGTTCTTTTTGTTAAACTGAGAAACTTCGGACATTACAATACCTTCTTGATCACTTAAACCAAAAGAAGCAAAAAATGTAGAAACTTCATTACCTCCTGAAAGGCTAATTTCGTGAGAGCTTCTTATGGCGCTATCATTAAAAATAACATCTTGCCAATTAGTTCCTACTCCTAATGAAGCAACATCTGGAAAGACCAAACTTCCACCATCAGCAACTGAAGCCTCATTTAAAACAGCTCCATATTCTGCTGCATTTAATAAAGAAAGCTTTTTTGAAGCCGAAGATACACCTGTAAAACTAGTATAACTCACATTCAATTTACCAACTTTACCTTTTTTAGTGGTTACTAAAATTACACCACCAGCGGATCTTGCTCCATATATTGCTAATGAAGCAGCGTCTTTTAATACTTCAATAGAAGCAATATCAGACTGGTTTAAATAACCAATTCCTCCTGCATCTACAACTACACCATCAATTACCCATAGTGGATTATTGTTTCCTAATGTGGTAATACCACGTACACGTACTGTAGAAGATGAACCAGGTTGTCCGGCATCTGCCGCAATAACAACACCAGAAACTCTACCTTGCAGTGCTTGTTCTACTCGCTCTACTGGTAAACCTTCTAGGTCTTCAGCTTTTACGCTAGAAATAGCTCCAGTAACAACGCTTTTCTTTTGAGTACCATAACCAACAACAACAACTTCATCTAAGCTTTGTGTGTCTTCATCTAATACTACATTTAAAATACTAGCATCGTTAATAATAATTTCCTTAGTTGTAAATCCTATATAGGAAAAAACAAGAATGTCTCCTTTTGATACTTGAGAAATAGTAAAATTTCCATCAAAATCAGAAGAAGCACCTTTAGTAGTGTTTTTTACAACTATAGTTACACCTGGTAGCGGGCCACCAGCTGCATCAGTAATAGTTCCGTTAATTTCATATGTTTGAGCGGATATTGAAAGACCGCCAAAAACAAATAAAAAAGATAAAATGAGTGACTTCATATATATTTGAATTAAGTTTTAATCAAATTTATTCTACAAAATCATTTATTCATAAATTTTGCACTATACAAAAAACATACAGTTCGAAAAAATCGATAAAAAATGAATAAATACTATAAATATTAACCTATTTATGTTCTAAATTTACTTCAAATTCATATTTATTTAGAATGTTTCTAAATAGTTAAAAATTAACTTAAATTGACTCATGTTGAGGTATTGTTGAGGTACTTTGCAATAATGTTGTATGTAAAATTTCAAAATATATCTGATAAAATAATCGATTTCATCAATTATAAATTCTAATTTTTTATAAATGTAATTTTGTAAAACAAAAAATAGGTCTATTTAATGTTCATGAATTTATTAGAAAGTTTAATTTTTTATTATTGTCAATATTTCAGGAATTTCTAAATTGAGTTTAACTAAATAAACCCCATTAGATAAAGAACCTAAATTTAGTTTCACCTTCTTATCAATAACAGCATAGGTTTCAAAAGATAATAATTGACCATTCGTTAAATAAACTCCAATTTCAACTGTGCTTAAATTAATTGGTATAACTATTTCAATTAAATCATTGGTTGGATTTGGAAACGCAATAATTTCATTATTCAAATAAAAGGTTTTTGATAAAATACCTTGACAATCACTTTTACTTTTCACTTCTACTTTATCTCCGTTATTAACTTCAAGGTCAAAAATTGAAGAAGTTGTTGAAAAAGAGATCTTTTCATTTACAAACACATAAAAGGGAGGAGTTCCACTCATTATTTCAAAAGTAGCCTTATTTGACGTTAAACTCGTTTTTCCTGAAACTACTTCCCCATTTTCAATTTCCAATGTATAGCATTGCGAAAAATCTTCGTACTCAACACCTAAACAAAGTTCATAAGTCCCGGGTAAAAGTCCAGACAAAGTTAAGCCCACAGTAAAATATCTTTTAATCCCGTTTAATTCTAATATATAATTATGAACCTCACTTGCAGTTATAATAATTTTCCCATTTTTTCTATCGGGGCAAGTTTCACCAAAAGTTTCAATTGAAAAATTTGTTGCTGGTAATGTGAAAATTTTACAACCGTATTCATCAACTATAGCTCCAATTTCAGAATTTGGGCAATTATCATACTCATCTTTTATACCATCATCATCTGCATCACCATCATCTTCCAACACAATAAACTCCATCCAATTCATATTAAACCCTCCTTTAATAACTTTAAGACGTAGTTTATGAATGCCTTCTGGTATGTTTAAATTTTCTGAAGTTGTAGTCCAAGTTTGCCAACCACCAGTAGCGGGAACTATACTCGTTACTAGTTGGGTTAAATTATCATTCTCATCTACAAGATATAGCCCTATTTCTCCACCATAAAGTCCTGAAAATCTAAAATTAACCTGAAAATTACTATCTAATGGGGAAAAAATCATATAATCGGCATAATCATCATCATCGGTATAACCAATATTAGATCCACCGCCCAAATCAGAAGTTTCTTCTAAACCTAAGCCAAACATTTCAATAAAATTTTCGGCTTCAATTTTTCCAGGAAGTACAAATAATGATGACAGGGTATTACGAATTTTAAGGTTAGAAAATGTTTCCAATGTCATTCCTGATTGCGAGCTAACTTCAATTCCAATATAACTAACATAAACCTCGTCGGTATGAATAATTGTTTTTTCCGTAGTTAAAACAATCGTTTTTGCTTTAATTGAGTTTATTGAAACCGAATTTATTTCTTGTTCTTCTCCATTAATTAGCAATATAAAATCATCTTTTGTGTTATTTAAACTTGAACTTAAAATAGGTAAGTTTGAAACTATTTCAACTGATTTATTTGTTGCAGTATGTCCATTCAACGCCTTAAAATCACTTTCTGAAACATCACCAATTTTAGAGAACTTAATACTGCTTAAATTAAATTCACCATCAGAATCAAAATCAAATCTTAATACATGTTTTCCCTCTTCAAGATTAATATTTTCAACATCAAATGTTTTAAATGTCTCCCAACCACCTGTTGAATTAACAGTTTGAGTTTGTGTTACTTCTTCTCCATCAATTGATAGGTGAAATTGACCACCATTACTTTGAGCAGCCAATCGAACTTCAGCTTTATAAATACCAGATTCTTGAATGTTTACGGTATAATTCATCCATTCGCCTTTTTGAACAAAACCAATTTGGTAACCATTATTGTTTACATTGTCATTACTTAATTGAACATCAACTCCGTCATTTCTATATACCCAACCATTATTCCAAGCCTGAAATGTACCTGTAGATTGATTATAGTTTGCATAATCCTGATCGAAATAAGCAAACCCATTTTTCCCTAGATCAAAATCGGACATATATACTATTCCTGGTATTTTGTGATTGCTATACGGCATAGTTTCATTTGTTACTACTTGACGAATCATAGCATCGGGAACATCCTTTTGAAAATCGCAATTACTACTATTTGTATTATTAGCTAATTCCATTAAGGCCGTAAAAGCTTCAAATTCTGATGGTTTTGAAACTTCTCCTCTCCAATATTTTAAAATATTTTTATATCCATCCGTAAATTTAATTGAATAAGGACCTACAATAGTTTCAACCCTTTTCATTGGCCACCAAGACCAACCAATGTTATTTTCTTCAAAAAGAGTTATGGCTTCTGTAAACCAAACATTTGAGTTTTCACCTGCTTCACCCATCCATAAAGGAACATTTTCATTTTCACGCAAATCTAGTACCCATTGTATTGAACTTAGATCGTTATAAGTCCAATATTTATGAAAACTATACACCATATTATCATCCCAAGCTGGAGTTAAGCTGGTAAAATTATTTGCCCAATCATGTCCTTCAATAAAAATTATATGATTTGTATCTACCTCGCGTATAGCATTTGTAATTTGAATATAAAATTGTTTTAATTCAGCATTTGTTACATGGTCTCCATTAACTTCATTAATTAAATCATAGCCACCTATCCATTTTTCATCTTTGTATCTATCCGCTAACTTACTCCATAAAGCAACTGTTTTTGACTTATTCCGTGGGCTTTCCCATAACGAAGGTTTATTTTCATCATAATCTGATATAGCGGCATTAGTGCCTTGCCCTCCAGGAGCTGCGTGTAAATCTAAAATGAGATACATATTATTAGATTCGCACCAATCTAACAGGTTATCAACCATATCAAACCCTTTATTTAACCACGTATTTTCACCGTTTATAGGTTCGTCTTCTATAGGAAGTGTAAATAAGTTATAATGCATAGGTAAACGGACACTATTAAACCCCCATTTCGCCAAAGAATCAATATCTTTTTTAGTTACATGGTTTTGCAACCAAGTATTATAAAATTCATTGGTTTTATCTTCTCCTATTAAGTCAATTAGTTTGTTTCTAAATTCGTGTTGTGTGTCTGCCACATCGCTAGATTGCATCATGTAACCTTCCATTAGCATCCAACCACCAAGACCCATTCCGCGCAATAGAACTTCGGTTCCATTTTGGTCAACAATTTTTTTACCGTTGGTTTTTAAACCTTGACTAATAGAGATACTAGTAATTAAAAGAAATATGGCAAGAATTATTTTTTTCATTTTTCAACAAATATTATCGAATACTTAAAAAATAAAAATATAAATTCCTTTGCTTAAATACTAATAAGTTACCTATACAAAAAGTATACAAAACAGCTTTAATCTAACTTAGATTAATTACATTTTTAAAATGTATTCCGCTAGACTTTTTTCATGTTGGAGTTGCATTTTTTTACGAAGTCTGTATCTTTTAATTTCAACACTTCTAGGAGAAATATTAAGAAGAGGCGCTATTTCTTTTGAAGCCAGATTTAACCTAAGGTAGGTACACAATCTCAAATCGTTTGAAGTTAAATTAGGATGAAGTTCCTTAATTCTTTTTAAAAAGTCTTGATCAATATTATTTATAGCATCTTCAAATATTTTCCAATCCCCTTTTTTCGTTAAATTTTTATCAATTATTTTATAAACAGCTTTAACTTCTTTTTCCTCCTTAACATTGTCCAATTCTTTTTTTATAATATTTAATAATTCATTTTTCCTTAAGATATTCATTGATGAAGTTGATAATTCTCTTGTCTTACTCTCCACATCATTCTTTAATTTATCATTCTTCAAACTCATAATTACCTTTTCACTTTCTAATTTATTTAAGGTTAATTGGCGTTGTTTTTCAATTAGCATTTTTCTCTTTTGTTTATTATAATATCTCCAATATAAAATATGAATTGAGAAAAACATAGCTATAATAGCAATTGAATAAAACACAATAAATAAATTTGAAATATACCAAGGTCTAAGGATTGTAAAAGAATAGGTTGCAACATTTTTAGAAAAATCATTACCTATTCTTGCTTTTACTTTAAAAATGTAATCTCCAAAAGGTAAATTTTTAAAAGCTATTTCAGGTTTTGTAGACCATTCACTCCAATTATTATATAAACCTTTTAGTTGGTATTTGTAATTAACTTCCTGAAATTTATCGAATTGAGGAACATTGTACGAAAAGTATAAACTATTATTATTAAACTCAAATTCTTTTATTTGATTTAAATTAATTGGAGATTTTACGCCATTTAAGGCACTTTTCTCAACATAATTAATAGTTATCTCATGTTCCTTTTTAATTACTTTCTTAAAATCAATTAGAATGTAACCTTCTGCTGTTCCACACAAATAAATTTGATTATTTAGGTGTGTAATATTTTCATATGAAGGTATAAAATTTCTTAATGAAGATGGCAAAGATAATTTAACTGCTTCTAATTCGCTATCTAGTTTTGTAGGCTTAAAGTATAAAATATTTTTATCGGTAAAACTCCATAATACATTTTCAGCCTCATCAGGAATCAATTTTCCTGAAATAAATTTCTCTTCAGATAAAAATTTTGAACTCAAAGTTGAATCTAAAATAAATTTTTGAACTTGTTCATCAAATTTAAAAATACCTTTATTAGTAGTATATAATAAATCTTCCTTAAATTTTATCAAGCTCGATTTTGATCCTTTTAAACTACTTTTCTCAATATTATAATTTATAACTTTTTTAAAATCATCGTCAATATTCAATTTAAAAATACCCTTCCATTCATGACTTACAAAGACTTTACTCTGTGAGTCAATCGCTAAGTATCTACTAGATATATTAAACCCTTCTATTTCATTTCTATATTGCCATTTGCCATTTTTCTTTTCAATTATGTTAATTCCATTATAATGACCTTGGAGTAGAAAATTTTGTTTTTCTTTTATGGGAACTATATCCCAGGTCCCCATTTTATCTGTTATCAATCTTGCAGATCCTTCATTAACTTCAAATGTTCCCAAGTTATGACCACAAAACAATGTATCATCATAAATTTTTAAACACCAAACTTGACCTTCTGTACCCTGAATTAATTTAAAATCTTCACTCCCCTTTTCTTTATAAAATAAACCTTGATTAGTACCAAGGTATAAATTACCATTATGAATTTTAGATGTATAAACCGAACCTATTCTCCCATCTAAACTAGTATATACACTAAACGGTGAGTTTAAATTAATTGTACTAATACCATTGTCTAAACCAAGCCAAAGATTTTGCTCTTTATCTTCAAACATTGATAAAACAGTATTATTTATAATACCTTTTTCTCGATCAATTTTATAAATTAACTCACCATTTTTATTTAAGTGATAAATTCCGTTGGAAATTGTTCCTAAAATAAATCCTCCTTGTTTAATATTTAAACTACTGTAAACACTAATTAGTGGAAATTGTTCATTAAAAGGAATATTCCATTTTTTAAGTTTGTTATTCTTATACAAAAAGAAACCTTTTCGTTGAGTTAAGAACAAAAGTGAATCACCTTTTTCATAGATCCCAACTAAAATATTTGATTTTAACAATTCGTTATTCGATACTAATAGTCCTTCTCCATTTTCAATTTTAAAAATTCCTTCTCCATTTTTTTGAAAATAAATATTATCGCCCAACTTAAACATCTTTGAAATACCAGATTTAGACCCAATAATGTCAAATGTTTTATTCGTTGTATTGTAAATATAAATATTGTGTAGTGATTGGAACAAAACCCACTTGTCTAACGAAACAATATTCCAAATATGTTCATCTTCATGAAGTTTACCAATAATATCATTACTAAGCGAAGTATAACTAAGCCCTCCTACTTTATCTCTAACCCAAAAACCAAATTCTCTAAAACAACCCGTATAAATTTTGGAGTCTATTGCCTTGATGGCCCTAATAAATGTATCGTTAGGTGAGGGATATAAATTCCATTGTGAGCCATTAAACTCTAATAACCCACTATTATTTGCCACATAAATAAAATCGTTATTTCCTTGTGAAATTGACCAATTTTGATTCTCTCCTGAATAATCTATAGGAGTATAATTTTTAATAGGTGGTAATTCTTGTGAGAATAAATTAATCGTGAAGAAAAATGAAATTATCCAATAAAAAATAAGATGTAGATATTTAATTTTATTCATTGCTAAAGTCTATAAACAAAAATAGAGCTTTTATTTGAATTCTATATTTCCCTTTGGTAGTTAATTCCTATAGAATAATTAAAAAAATCACCATTTAAAATAAATTGAGTGTATGAACCTAATCATCTAATAAATCTTCATTCGTATTAGAATCTAGGTCTTCATCTGATGGGTTTTCATCAAAACTCTCCATAGAGTCTACCAATTCATCGCTAATTTTAACTAAAAAAACAGTATCTTCAGTTTTGACTTCCACAGCATCAACATACTTTCCTTTATGGTTTGTAAAATGAACAATATCTCTTATTCCATATCCATCAGGGAACTTTTCTACTAATAAATTAAGAATCTCTGGTGTTAATTTTTTGTAATCTACAATTATCCTTTTCAAAATAAAACAGTTATAATTAGGGTTTAAAATATTATTTTTCTGCTAAAACAATGATTGTTTCATACCAAATATAAAAAAATTATTCAATCATAAATAAAAAAATGACTTTCTTAATGTTAAATTTACAGCCTACTATTTTTAAATTTTTTGCAAAAAAAAGCCAAAACAAATTTTGGCTTTTCAATTTTATATTTTTCAAATGCTAAAGCATTCTTAAATTGTTTAGTTCCATTTCTGTTAAATGTCTCCAATGCCCTCTTGGCAAATCTTTTTTAGTTAAACCTGCAAAAATTACACGATCTAATTTTATAACATTATAATCAAAATGTTCGAAAATTCTTCTTACAATTCTATTTCTTCCTGAGTGAATTTTTACACCAACTTCAGATTTTGGCTGATTTTGAATATAGGAAATCTCATCAACAATCACTCTTCTTTCATCTAACACAAATCCTGCATCTATTTTCTGCATATCACTCATACTTAACTTTTTATCGAGCGAAGCATGGTATATTTTTTGAATATTATGTTTTGGGTGAGTTAATTTTTTCGCCAACTCTCCGTCGTTCGTAAATAACAATAGCCCTGTAGTATTTCTATCCAATCTTCCAACTGGATAAATCCTTTCTTTTGTTGCGTTTGCAACTAAATCCATAACGGTACGCCTTCCTCTATCATCATCCATTGTAGTAATGAAATTCTTAGGCTTGTTTAATAAAATGTATTGTTTTTTTTCAGGTGTAATTGTAATATTATCAAACTTTACAACATCGTTTGGCATTACTTTATAACCCATTTCGGTAATAACTTTCCCATTTACGGTGGCATTTCCAGCGGCAATGTAAACATCAGCTTCTCGGCGCGAACAAATACCGGCATTAGAAATATATTTATTCAATCTAATTCCGTCCAATTCACTTTTAACAACTTGCGTTTTTGGTTTTTGAATTGGTCTTGAAGGTTTTGAAAACTTCCCAGTTGGTCTTGTAGATGAGTCTGCAGGTTTTTTGAACGCTCTTTTCGAACCTTCCTTTGGTTTGCCAGAAGATTTTCGTTTGCTTTCAAACTTACCACTATTTGTAGATTTCTGAGGTTTTCCCTTTCCTTGGTGTCGTCCTCTCGACGATTTTTTATTTGAATTCATTGGTATTGGTATTAATTTAATTTTTTGCAAAAGTAAGGTTAATACTTTAATAATCTAATAAATAGTTATTTATAAATAAAAAGGGCAACAAAAATGTTGTTTCGTGTATATAGTAGTATAAAACAATTATAAACATTAAAACAACCATTATGAAAACTAAACTAATTATTGCAATATTAATGATAACAAGTTGGATGTACTAATTTAGCTTACAGTTAGAGTTAAGCATAAACAATTATATTTAACTTATGAAACGAGAGAGAAAGATTTACGATCCAGCTTTTAAGAG
>Ga0209121_10000240_pt1 | contig 58139 bp, 49 predicted proteins | sample Cruoilmetagenom3_FD_187292 | JGI IMG/M metagenome (GOLD analysis project Ga0209121, IMG submission 187292) | Oil polluted marine microbial communities from Coal Oil Point, Santa Barbara, California, USA - Sample 3 (SPAdes) (version 2) | ecosystem: Environmental > Aquatic > Marine > Oil seeps ...
ACAGACTGATTAAGAAAACCATTCTCCAAAAATAGGGGGTATTATGGGAATATTAAATCTCCTCATAACTGCCTTTCTTCTGGGCTCGGGAGCGGGCACCACTGCCTTCCCCCTTTTAAAGGTTGCATGCGGACCGAGAGCGTGCGGTATGGGAGAGAGTTTTACCGCACTATCAGATGATGCAACATCTATCTTCTGGAATCCGGGAGGACTTGCAAATTTAAAGAACACAGAACTATTCTTTACTCATCACGAATGGTTCCAGGACATAAGGGATGAAAATCTCATCTTTGCACTCAAGACTCCTCGAGGAACTTTCGGTTCGTCTCTCCTCGTGTCAAGTGTTGATAATATCGAATCCAGGGGACCTGACCAGCGCAAACGAGAGAGCCTGAATTTCTCGTCTGGTATCTTCACCCTATCATACGGAATCGGACTTGGGAGAAATTTATCCGTGGGGATGTCATTAAAGGGGTTTTATGATGACCTGGGAGAGGTAACGGGTAGTGGATGGGGTATGGATTTTGGGGGAATATATAAGTTGTATTCCATAGTTAACCTTGGACTGAACCTATACAATCTTGGACCGGATATGGACTACGAGAGGGAGAATATTAAACTTCCATCGGGTATCCGCACAGGTGTGTGTATACAGCCAGAGTTTCCCGTTTCACTTCTTCTCGATTTCAACTTCCCGCGAAGCGGAAAAGTTGAGCTTCACTCCGGTGGTGAAGTCTGGATAACAAATGTTATTGCCCTAAGGGGAGGATATAGAAATGGCCCTCAAGATACGGAACTCGGAGGATTTACCTGCGGTCTCGGTATAAGATGGGAGAAATTTAACTTTGATTATGCCTATGTTCCCTATGGAGACCTCGGTAATACACATCGGGTTTCCCTCGCGATGCTTTTTCCGCCCATAAAGAGAAAGACGTGCCTTCTTATAAAAGTAATCGATAGTGAAACCAGGGTTCCCTTAAGGGCAGATCTCAAACTATCGGGGAATGTCTCTCTGAAGGCAACGACAGATTCTCTAAGAGGCGAATACAAGATCGTTGGAATTCCCGAAGGTATAACAGATATTGATGTGATAAAAGGGGGTTATCATATCGCTTTCGACAGCGCATATACAAAGGAATACGAATCAAGAAAGAAACTCATTGAATTGAGGAAGATAAAGCCGGGCATCCTTAAAGGTCTGGTTCTGGATGCGGAGAGAAATAATCCTGTCCCGGCTCTGGTAAAATGTGATGGCAAGGAAATTAAAACTGATGATAACGGTGTCTATAGTTTTGAACTTTCAGCGGGGATTTACAGAATTGAAGTCTTCCCCGATGACACATTGTATATTAAAAGGGGAGAGAATGTTTCTATTAATGAAAGTGCGGTGATGGAGAAGAACTTCTATCTTCTGAAGAAAAAAGTAAAACTCATCTTTGATAATATACATTTTGAAACGGCAAAGGCAGATATCATGCCAGATGCTCACCCAACTCTCGACAATATAGGTAGAATACTTGCAGAGAATCCCGAATTGGAACTCTTTATAGCCGGGCACACCGATTCAAGGAGGATTTCGACTCCAGAGTTCCATGATAATTGGGCGTTATCGAGGGCAAGGGCTGAAGCCGTGAAGGATTATCTCGTAGAGAAATTTGCCATAGAGCCAACAAGGTTAAAGACAGAGGGTTATGCTCATACCATTCCCCTTGTCCCAAACAACTCTCCCGAGAATATGGCAAAGAACAGGAGGGTGGAATTCACCATAATGAAAAGCGAATAAAATGAATTATACAGAATTAGTAATCTTATGTCATTCTTCATAATATCTCGAAAGGAGGAAGAGTGGGAATTAAATTTGTCTCAACGGGGAGGTATCTACCCGACAAGGTCCTGACAAATTTTGACCTTGAAAAGATGGTTGATACATCGGACGAGTGGATAAGAACCAGAACCGGCATAAAGGAGAGAAGGATCGCACCTTCCGAAATGGCAACCTCAGATATGGTAACCGAGGCAGCTCGTATCGCGCTTGACAGAGCCAATCTCAAACCGGAGGATATAGACTGCATCATAGTCGCCACCGTAACACCTGATAACGCATATCCATCCACAGCCTGTTGGGTCCAGAAGAATCTGGGGCTGAAGCATTTTCCCGCATTCGACATAGAGGCTGCCTGCTCTGGATTCTTATACGGCGTTATTGTCGCGAAGTCGCTCCTCGAGAGCAAGGCGGCAACGAGGGTTCTCGTCTCTGGGGCGGAGACGATGTCAAGGGCTGTGAACTGGGAAGACAGAGAGACCTGTGTTCTGTTCGGTGATGGAGCGGGAGTTGCAATACTGGAACTATCGAACGATGAGTCCGATATACTCTCCTATAACTGGGCTGCAGATGGAAATCTGGGAGAACTCCTCATTCAGCCCGCAGGAGGCTCAAGACTCCCACCAAGCCATGAGACCATAGATAAGAAACTACACTCCGTTTTTATGCAGGGAGCAGATGTCTTCAAGAATGCGGTGAGGTGGATGGCAGATTCTGCGGAAAGGGCACTCCGGGATGCCGGAATGACAAAGGACGATATAGACTTATACATACCACACCAGGCAAATATACGCATAATAGAATCCACGATAAAAAGGGTTGGAATACCGAAAGAAAAGACCGTAATAACAATAGATAGATTTGCAAATATCTCCGCCGCCACCGTTCCCATAGCGATTGACTGTGCAGTAGAAGAGGGAAGACTCAAAAGGGGGGATATCGTATTACTTAATACATTTGGGGGTGGATTTACCTGGGGGGCAATGGTGGTGAAGTGGTAGCAGGGCAAAATCAAAAATCAAATATCAAATGTCAAAGTTACCGCTCTACCATCAAGCAGACAACAGGCAGATAATAGATGGGGTCAGGCTCAAGTATTCAAGTATTATGGCAAGGAAACCTCGCATAGAGATTGAGGGTGGGTTATATCACCTGATAGTCCGGGGTAACCATAAGGAAGATATATTCCTTGAGGAGCGGGATTATAGGAAATTCCTTGAATTACTTCAAAAATATTACAAAAAATTTGATTTCGTTTTATATGCCTATGTCCTGATGAGGAATCACTTTCATTTATTAGTAGAGAAAGGCTACACCAGTATATCATCTATCATGCAAGGTTTGAATCAGAGTTATACCCAGTATTTCAACAAGAAATATCATAAGACAGGACACCTATTTCAAGGAAGATACAAATCTATTCTATGTGATAAGAATTCTTATTTCTTGCATCTCGTTCGCTACATCCATTTGAATCCTGTAAGAGCAGAAATAGTCTCTTCACCTGATGAATATCGATGGAGTAGCCATCATATTTATATGGGTAGGATAAAAAGTGAGATTATAAACAGGATGTTTGTCCTCGGTCTCTTTTCGGAAGATTTGGAGAAAGCAACCAAGCAATACGAAAAGTTTATAATTGATGGAATGGGTGTAGTAGACAAAGACTTTGAGAAGGGGACATATATTGGGGATAAGGAGTCTATTGAAAATGTTAAGAAAGAACTCCATTCAATCCCGGTTATTCAGCTATCTTTAGATACCATTACAGATTTTGTATGTAAATCTACGGGAATTGAGAAAGAAAAGTTGTTTTTGATATCCAGAAATAGGATATCTGCCAGGGCAAGGGGTATGGTGGGGTATCTTGCTCGTCAGTTTGGAGGATATACTGTAACGGAAATAGGGCAATACTTGCACAAAGGCATCGCAGCAATAAGTTATATGATAATAAAAGTGGAAGAAAATATCCCCGAAGAACTCATCCAAGAATTCAAGGAAAAATACTTGAATACTTGAGCCTGACCCCTACTACCACTCGTATAACTTTCCCTTATAGAGAGTATACAACACCTTCCCATAGAGTTTCTTACCTATAAAGGGGGAGTTTTTTGATTTCGACAGAAACTTCTGAGGAATCCACTCACATGTTGGGTCGACTATCGCAAGATTAGCATATTCTCCCGCTGATATACCTCTGATGGATAGTGAAAGGATCCTTGTGGGGTTGACCGTGAATTTCCGAAGAAGCTGTTTCATATCCATTAACCCCGGTTTCACAAGATATGTTATCCCACAGGCAAGGGCAGTCTCAAGTCCTATTACGCCAGAGGGAGCCCTGTCAAATTCAAGTTCTTTTTCAAAATCAGCGTGAGGGGCATGGTCTGTCGCGATCATATCAATCGTATCGTCCACAAGTCCCTCAATTACCGCCTTTCTATCCACCTCGGTGCGCAACGGTGGATTCATCTTATAATTTGTATTGAAACTTCTCACACACTCATCCGTAAGTGAAAGATGATGCGGAGTTGCCTCACAGGTAACATTTACTCCCTCTTTCTTTGCCCTCCTCACAAGTTCAATAGAGCCCTTTGTAGAGATATGCGCTATATGTAGTTTGGATTCTGTAAACCTCGCCAGCAAAATATCCCTTGCAACCATAGCCTCCTCGGCACAAGAGGGAATTCCGGGAAGTCCAAGCTCGGTAGAAACAATCCCCTCATTCATGACACCGGAGGAGAGATTCAGATCTTCAGTATGGGATATAACGGGAATACCAAACTGTTTGCAGTACTCAAGTGCCCTCCTCATTATAAACGAGTTCATAATGGGCATTCCATCGTCAGACACGGCGACGCAACCCGCATTCACAAGGTCACCGATCTCCGATAGCTCTACTCCCTTAAGTCCCTTTGTCACTGCACCCACGGGATACACATCACACACCCTCTCCGCCTCTCGTATATACTTCACTATTCCGAGGTTATCAACGGGTGGTTCTGTGTTCGCCATACAAACAACTGCCTGATACCCACCCTTGAGCGCGCTCATCGTTCCCGATAGTATCGTCTCCTCATCTTCCCTTCCGGGCTCTCTCAAGTGTGTATGCATATCTACGAGTCCGGGGATAACCAACAATCCCCTCGCATTAATCACTCTTCTCTCTTTCCTCTTCATTCTTCCCTTTTCTCTTTTCCCTTTTCTCTCTTCACTCTTCCCTCTTCCCCTCATCTCCTTCACCCTCTCCCCCTCTATGAGGACATCGAAGGCACCGTCGGTATCTGTGAAAGGGTCTATAACCCTCGCATTTTTGATAATCAATTTAGACATAAGACCAATATAATTGACAATTAACGATTTACAATTGACAATTGAAAGATAGAGAACAAATGCTAATTGCTAATTTTGCATTGCCAACGGTTCAACTGAGCCTTCGTCCCGAGCTCAGGCCGAGGGGTTCACCGAAGTTTGGTAATTGAAGCTTTTAATGACCCAATAACCTAATGCAATTGACGATTTACAATTGACGATTTACAATTGACCCATCCCCCTCCCCTCCCCCGTGCCCCCCGGGAGCAGATAAAAACACGCCATCCTCACAGCGACTCCATTGGTTACCTGTGGAAGAATGAGAGACCTCATTCCATCCGCAACAGAGGGGGCGAGTTCCACGCCACGATTCACGGGCCCGGGATGCATTATTACAACTTTCTTCTTCGCATATTTTTCAAGCACTTCTTCCGTTATAGAATACAACTTGATATATTCCCGTGTAGAAGGGAATAACCCGGCAGCCTGACGTTCTTTCTGAATCCTCAAGACATATATTATATCCTTCCCTTTTATTGCCTCTTTCAAGTTATAGTACACCCTCACGCCCATTTTATCTATATCTCTCGGAATGAGGGTGGGGGGACCACAGATCGACACATCCATTCCAAGCTTAGTCATCCCCCAAATGTTGGACCTCGCAACCCTGGAATGCTCTATGTCACCCACTATTACAACCTTCAATTCGTCGAATTTGCCAAAATGCTCTTTTATGGTGAGCAAATCAAGTAGTGCCTGGGTTGGATGCTCACGACAACCATCACCGGCATTTACAACAGAAGAAGTGAGATTTTTTGCAAGAATATGTGAAGCACCGGGGGAGGAATGTCTCACCACAACAAAATTCAGTTTCATTGCCTCAAGATTCTTGGCGGTGTCGAGTAATGTCTCGCCTTTTAATACACTTGAGGACGATGCGGACACTGAAACAGAATCACAGGACAATCTCCTTGCGGCAAGACTGAAGGAATTGAGGGTACGGGTGGATGGTTCAAAAAAGAGAAATGCGACCGTTTTACCCCTGAGATAAGGAACAACCTTTATCGGTCTCTCAAGAATTTCTTTGAAGGAGACAGCGGTGCTGAGGATGAGCTCTATCTCCTCTCTTTCAAGCTCCAATATCCCAAGGAGATCCTTCCTCTTCAGACCCTTTATCTCGGAACTATCAGGACACATTCTTCCTCATCAATCTCGTGAAGTCTCACCTCTACCATTTCACTTTTATCTACTTCAAGGGATTTACCCACAAAATCGGGACATATGGGAAGTTCTCTCTCTCCCCTATCTATAAAAACTGCGAGTTCAACCCTTTTCGGTCTCCCTAAGTCAACAAGCTCAGTAAGGGCGGCGCGAATAGTTCTTCCCGTAAAGAGTACATCATCGACCAGTAGAAGACTCCGATCATCAATATTGAATGGGATTTCTGTTTTCCTCACTATAGGCTTTTTATCTATGGATGTGAGGTCATCCCTGTACAGGGTTATATCAAGACTACCAAACGCAACATCTATTTTCGTCCCAAGTAATTCCACAATGCGCTTCGCGAGAATTTCTCCCCTTCGCTTTATCCCAACAACAAGTAATCTACCCTCGGCCTTATTTTTCTCGTATATCTCTTCTGTAAGTTTTTCGAGAATCTTCCCCATCTCATCCTCACTCATAAGTACCCTGGCATTTTTGTATCCCTTATCCATAGCAGAGTTAGTTGGTTAGTTAGTTGGTTCTCTTTTTTTCCTTGGGCCACAACTGGATTATTATACCATAAATTTTAAACTTTGTCAACAAGTTTTTTATAAACAATAAAAAAAGAGCAATCTTCCTTATATAAAGATAATAACCACCAAGGCACAACGAACATAAAGATTTTGGATTTCATTTTTTTCTTGACATTTTGAAGATAACATGCTAAAATAGATATAGACGATTGACAATTGAAGATTGGCAATTGAAAATTGTGGACTACAGATTTAAAGGATAAAGGAAAAAATGACCCAATGACTATTTCAGATGGATAAAGATACGAGAAATAGGATCGCCACTTTTATGGTCGTGGGCATCTTCACGGTTCTTTTTTTGAGGGTCTTTTGGCTTCAAATAGTATGCGGAGAAAGGTATGAGAGGCTCTCAATGGAGAACTGTGTGAGACAGGTAGAGGTCAGAGCACCCAGGGGGTTGATATATGACTGCAGAAAAACGAGCCTTGCGGACACGAAACCCAGCTATACACTTTATCTTCCGGGTGAACAAAGGTTTTCTTATCTTGAAGACACCCTGAATTTAAAATTCAAGGAATTAGATGATACGAAGCTGGTGAGGGATATTCCATTCAATCTGGTGTGTATGATAGAGGAGAGAAGAACAGAGATGCCGGGAGTGAGCCTCGTTGCGGAACCGGTGAGAAGGACATACTCTGCCGACACCATCTGTCACATTATGGGCTATGTGGGGCAAATTTCGAAAGAAGAGTTGAAGACAACCGAGGGATATAAGCCGGGTGACATAATTGGCAAAACGGGAATCGAAAAAGAATATGAAAAATATCTGAGGGGACAGGACGGGCTGAATTATATAGAGGTAGATGCGAGTGGAAAAGAAGTGGGAATATTTTCTCCCGGTAGACAACCCACGCCCGGAAACAATGTTTATCTCTCCATAGATATGGAACTTCAGAAACTGTGCGCAAAGTCTCTGTCTGGATATCAAAGTGGGGCGTTGGTTGCGGTTAACCCTCAGAATGGGAGGGTGCTTGCCTATTACTCTCGTCCCGGGTTCGACCCAAATAAATTTTCCCCCTGCATAGATGAAGATGCGTGGAGAGAACTATCACGGGACCCCAATTTTCCTCTTTTCGACCGAGCGGGAAAGGGAAGGTTTCCACCCGCATCGGTATTCAAACTCGTTGTGACTGCGGCGGGTATTGAGAAGGATCTGGTGACAGAGCACACGCACATGAAGTTACCCTGCAAAAAGGGTGTTCCCATAGGAAACAAATTTTACGAGTGTTGGAAGGAACACGGAAGTCTTAACCTCCTCGATGCCGTAATACAATCATGCGATGCATACTTCTACCAACTCGGGATGGAACTTGGAATTGAAAATATCGCGACCTACTCCAAGATTTTCGAGTTAGACAAGAAGACGGGGATAGACCTTCCGGACGAGGGTGAGGGATTAATTCCCGATGAAGAATGGTACAACTCTCATTACGGGAAGAACGGCTGGTCACGGGGAATTGCGGCGAACCTTTCGATCGGGCAGGGGGAGATCTTACTTACTCCATTGAGAATCGCAATACTTATTTCTACGATAGCAAACGGTGGTACCATATACCCTCCCACACTGGTGGACAGTATCGTATCCTATGGCGGAAAAAGGGTATTTACAAATACTCATCCCGGCAAAAAGGTAAACCTGAATGAGAACACCATCGCCTTCCTGCGTAAAGCAATGCTCGAAGTCGTTGAAAATCCAGACGGAACGGGAAGGGCAGCGGGCATTCAAGGTGTGGAGATTGCCGGCAAGACCGGAACGGCCCAAAATCCAAGGGGTGAAGACCACGCCTGGTTTGTCTGCTTCGCTCCCTACAATAACCCGACCATCGCACTCGTGGTCTTTGTGGAAAATGCGGGCATGGGTGGGGAAGTAGCCACACCGATAGCGAGAAAGATACTCGAATATGTATTCCGGGAAAGGGAATAAGAAGACTGGCGGTGAAAATGTTCTCATTCCACCATTACCTGCGTATCCAATATCTTCTTGAACTTGTCTTTCGACGAGTATGTGGGAGTCAAAACGAACTCAATCTTATAATCTCCCGGTGGCACGACCTCTCCACGGTTACTCCTGCCGTCCCAGATGAGATAGTGTTCAAATGGGGTTTCCTCGTAGTTGTTTAAAAACTCTCTTACCATTTCACCTTTACTGTCGTAGATTTTGGCATCCATGATGGCGGGCTCCGTTATGAAGAATACGATATCCGTCCCCGGTTTGTCACTTGAAAAGATCGGTGGGAAGCATCCCTTTATATATCCATCTATCCCTATCCAGTAGTAGTCTATTACCGTTGCATCGACCACGAATACCTGTCCGAAACGCCTCCATATCGTTATACCCCTTGGGTCCATAAACTCTTTATCTCGCGAACCCCTTCTCCCGAAAGAGGTGATATACTTGAGGTCCTTATCAAATTTATGGATACAACCATTTTCCCTGTCCGTTACCCAGATATGGCCGTAGTAGTCTATCATACAGAAGGCAAACCTGTATCTTTCCAGTCCAAAGTCCTCTCCCCTTCTTTCACCCAAAAGTTTTCCATCCATTGAAAACTTTTTGATGCCATCTTCGCACAATACAACTACAAAGTCGTTGCCGCGATAGTTCCAGGGGCTACCTCCCGCAATGACCGCGATCCCCTTGGGACGGTAGAGTCCATCTATCATTCTCACAAGGCTTCCCGAGGAATCTATGATCTGAACCCTGCCATTTCCTTCATCTGTCACATAAATATTATTTTCAAAATCACACGCAACATCGTAAGGGCTGTCGAACTCAAGTTCAGCACATCCGAAGGACCCTATACTCTGGACCCACAGGAGGATATCGCCCGTGTTGAGGAGTTTTACCACCCTGTGATTGCCCGCATCCGCCACCCACACCCACCCATCGGGCGATGCGGCAATACCCGTTGGCGACCAGAACTCACCTACTCCCCTTCCAAATTTGCCGTAGATCCCAACATCCAGAAGTGATTTATTATACACAATTTGATGACATCCCGTATTACAGCAGTATACCGTGAGTTCGTCGTCGTCATCTATTCCCGGTATATCCTCACTCTTCAATTTTACCGCAGATATCCCGTAGGGACTGATGAATGAAAGCCTGCTGCCCAAAAGGAGCCTCACCTCAAACGGAGTAGCACTGTGGTATCCCATCGTATGTCCGAACGGAGGATATACAAGGGTCGTCGGGTCGTAGGAGAGAATTATGAACATGAGAAGCATATCCAATATTATACATCATAAACCCCACAAAGTCAAGTTATTTTGTGTCAACCAAAAAAAACTTTCCATCACAAGGTCTACAGTCTTTGGTCTGTGGTCTTATATCTGTGCTCAATTTTTTCTTGACATTTCTTAAAAATCGGTGTATAATTGCACTATGATTTGGTACTACCAAATATGTGCATTTCTGTCCCATGTCTTACCATATAAACTTGCCGTTTTTACTACAAGGAGGATAGCGGATATTTTGTACTTCACATTCTACAGGAGAAGAAGAGGTAATGTCTTTGAAAATCTCAAGACTATCGAGAAGGGGGAATTATCTCCCCGGGAACTGTATAAACTCGCAATAGAGACCTACGAGAACTTTGCAACATTTGTATACGAATTTCTCATACTTCCTTCGATATATAAAAAGGGCATACTGAAATTTCTTATCCCCGTAAACGCCGACAGAATACGAAGGCCTTCTCTGGTGCTTACTGCACATCTTGGAAACTGGGAGTGGGGTGCCAGTTTGCTGTCTGAACTTGGGTTTCAACCCACGGTGATAGCCCTCGAGCATCCCCAAAAAGAAGTCACCGCTTTCTTCACGAGAAGGAGAAGGTCTGCGGGCATGAAGGTGATATATCTTGGAAAGGGAATAAAAGAGGTATTGAGCATACTTAAAGCGGGCAATGTTGTGGCAACCCTTGGAGATAGAGATTATACCGGTAATCATATCCTCGTCCAATTTATGAACAGGAAAATAGGTGTCCCGCGGGGTGTATTTGAAATTGCACTCAGGCTCAAAATACCGATAATTCCCGCATTTTGTGTAAAGGAAGACAACAGATACAGGGTCTACTTTGAAGAACCGATAGCCTTCACCTGTGAAGACGATGCCGTGAGGAAATGGATCGATGTGCTTGAAAGATATGTGAGGAGATATCCAACACAGTGGTATATATTTGACGATATATGGAAAGGATAATGATCATAATACCCGCCTACAACGAGGAGGACTCCATCGTAAAAGTTCTTCCGTTGCTTAATTTTTCGCCGCGGGATATAGTTGTGGTGGATGACGGTTCTGCCGACAATACTGCCCTTCTGTCGCGTTCTTTTGGTGTACATGTAATAAAACACGAAAAGAACGAAGGAAAAGGAATGGCCCATAAGACGGGGTTTGACTTTGCATCGAAAGAGGGAGCCAAATGGATAATAACGATGGATGCCGATGGACAGCATTCTCCAGAAGACCTGCCGAAGTTCATCGAAGCGATTAAGGAGAAGAGGGGAGATATGATAATCGGAGAGAGGGAAATATCCACAAGAACCATGCCACTTTTAAGATTTCTCACCAATCTCGGGACATCCTTTTTCGTTTCCATCCTGGGGGGGAAGAGGGTAAAAGACTCCCAGTCTGGGTTCAGGGCAATAAGAAAGGAGATATTTGCCTCTATCCCCCTCTCAACCAACAATTTCCAGACAGAGTCCGAAATTATAATAAAGGCGGCAAGAAGGGGTTTTAAAATCACATCGGTGCCGGTAAAGACAATCTATAACATATCACAAAGTTATATAAAACCATCTCTGGACACGGTGAGATTTATGGAACTCGTGTTTCAGAGTTTATGGATATAATTACATCAACATATGCTTTAACCACGGATAGACACGGATAAACACGGATTATATTAAAAATAGTAATTAGGTTATTGAGTGATTAAGTAATTAAAAAACACACTTGGAAATAACTTAATAACTCAATTACTTAATGACTTATTGGTTTGTATCTTGTCCATACGGATCTTGAGATGATAATCTCGTGTCAATCTGTGGTTTCAAGATATTTTTTAACCATTTGGGCACATTAGAAAATATTTTTATACCCCGATGTATCAGAAAGTTTCAGCTCATATTTAATTTTTGATTTGTAATTTTGATACCTGCCTACCGCAGGCAGGTTTGATTTTTGATATTTGATCTATGAGTGATTATCGTCTTGTCCATACGGATCTTGAGATGGTTTCTTAATGCATATTCTGGGATTATCAAATGAATATTCTCATCACAAATGACGATGGTTTAGCATCGGAGGGACTTCGGTTTCTCTACGAACTCCTGTATCGAACGCATAATGTAACCATAATTGCCCCTTCAAGGGAGATGAGTGGATGCTCACATTCTATAACCCTCCGTAGACGTCTCAAGATGAAACAGATTAAAGACGACATATATAGCATTACGGGAACACCAACAGATTGTGTTGTGCTCGGCATAAATTCAATATTGGAGGAAAGACCGGATCTCATCATCTCCGGCATAAATACGGGACCAAACCTCGGCTTTGATATCACATACTCCGGTACAGTGGGCGCCGCACTCGAAGGGGCAATACAGGGAATTCCATCTTTTGCTATCTCTATCACGGGTTGCAGAAACTTTGAAGATACTCCGGGGGTCATACTTAAACTCATTTCCTCGGTAAATAAGGGTGACATTGACAGGCTTTTCCTGAATGTCAATGTGCCCCCAGAGCCCAGAGGAATGAAGGTAACAAAACTTGGGAGAAGGTCCTATCAGAACGTGATAATTACTCACAGATCTTCCTATGAGATAGGGGGTACACCCATTCATGCTCTGAGCGATGGAGAAACCGATGTGGAGGCAATAGACAACGGTTATATATCTATTACTCCCATCTCTATCGATCTGGTCGACCACGGTTTATTCGGGGAATTGTCTATACTGAATGAAGAATTCAAAAACAAACCTGGAATATACATTAACCACGGATAATCACGGATAAGCACAGATTATAAATTCAGACCGAAGACTACAGACCGCCCCGTAAAGCTCCTTCAGAGCAACGGGGCAAGCAGACCACAGACTAAAATAACAAACGAATAGGCAAAAGGATATAAAAGGTCTTGCCTGCCTGTCATACGACCTGTATGGGCGGTAGGTAGGTGTAATCTTGTCCATTCCATACGGCCCTACGGCTCGTTCACAGAATCCGTATGGATATGAGATCCTGCCCATACGGGTCTTGAGATGGAACGGATCTTGAGACGGTTTCTTAACGCATAATCTGGGATAAATGTATAAAGCAAAAACATATCTGATACTGCTCCTTCTACTTGCCTGTAGCAGGACTCCACGCTACAAGAAATGGGAAGTCGGTAACTGGTCAACCTATCAAAGGGAAGGAGATACGGTACTCTATACCATTAAAGACGCCGAAGATGGTGAAAGATTTTGGCTCGAGGTGGCTGGCAATGGATATTGTATAATGGCACTTGTAAATAATGGAACCATTGACAGTGTCGTCGGATACGACGGCAATTTAATAGATGTGAACTGCTTGTCTTTTAATACATTCGAACCCTCTACACAGACAAAGGATACCATCGTTGGAGACAAGAGAATCGTCATACAGCAGCTGAACGATACTTTGTGGGTATCGCCGCAAGTCCCAATATTTGGTATCGTAAGTTGCGGGAATATACACCTCCTGGATTTTGGTTATAATTTAAAGACACGTTGGACGAAGATTAACACGGATTGACACAGATAAATCGTTAATCTTGTAGGCACGATTTTCCCGAGAAGCGAGACCCCATCAAAGGCGGTGACAAGTCGTGCAAAACAATAATTAACCGCAATGAGCACGGATGTTCACAGATAAATAAAAAATCAGCGCAATCTGCGTAAATCTGCGTCCCGAAAAAGATAAAAAGCAATCAGCGTCCAAGATAATAAAAAAAAGGTTGACAAAGTAAAAAAAATATGTTATACTTAAATTATGAGGATTAGTTTCAACTGGCTAAAAGAACTGGTAGATACGGAAGACGATATCTACAAAATTGTCAACCTCTTCTCCAATATGGGACTTGAGGTGGAGGAGATCCTGCAAATTGGTGGCGATACCGTGTTCGACATAGAAATTACTCCCCAAAGACCCGATCTGCTTGGGATGTTGGGAATAGCAAGAGAAGTCGCAATATTTCTAAATAAAAGTCCGAAACTACCCAAAGACAAAAACTCCTATGGCAAGCTGGATACAATTAATATTAGAATTGACGATCCCGCTATGTGTTGTAGATACTCCTGCGGAGTTGTAAAAGATATAAAGATAAGGGAAACACCCGGGTGGATCAAGGAAAGACTACTGGCAGCTGGTTCTATTCCACAGGACAGCATCATTGATATAGCCAATTATGTTATGTACGAGACGGCTCAACCGATACACATCTTTGATCTCGATAAGATATCTGGAGATATTGTGGTAAGGACATCCAGAGAAGGAGAGTATATTACGACACTCGATGGTGTGAAGAGAGAACTACCGGGAGATGTACTGCTCATCTGTGATGGAGAGATACCGATTGCGATCGCCGGAATTATGGGGGGAAGTGACACAATGGTAACGGACATCACAAAAAATGTCCTGATAGAAAGTGCATACTTTGACCCAATAATAATAAGGAAAGGAGGTAAAAAACTTGAAATTTCTACAGAGGCGTCCTATAGATTTGAAAGAGGGGGAGACGTGGGGATGACAGATGTGGCATTACACAGGGTGATGTCACTCTTAGAGGACTGTTACGGGGCAAAATCGGAGGGCACCGCCGACGAGTATCCCCTCAAAATTGAAGAGAAATCAGTGAAAATATCCTCTGAATCTGTAAATCGTATATTGGGCTCCTCTCTATCGGAAGACGAAATTCTCGTCTGTATTAGAAGACTTGGATTTAAACCAGATGATGGAAAGATTAAAATTCCATCGTACAGGAGGGACATATCTCTCGAGGTGGACCTTATAGAGGAGATCGCAAGACTCGAGGGCTATGACAATTTCCCTCCAGAGACGCCATTCTCTCTCACGATAGAAAAAACAAAATCCTCCGAAAACAAAATAAGGGAAACTATGGTGGCGCTCGGCTTCAATGAGGTATATACACTGCCCCTCGTTAGGGAAGGTAATGTTAGGAGTATGAACTGGATGAGGGAGGATATGCGTGCCCTCAGGACCAATATCACAGAGGGGCTTCTCTCCGTACTTGTCCACAACAAGTCCCACGGGAGCGCCAATCTGCGTTTATTTGAGATGGGGAGGGTATTTAATAAAGATAACGAAAACATTGAGCACACAGAACTCGCGGCCACCATAGCGGGAGAAAGGGCGAGAAATCCATTATGGACATCTGGAGATGTGGACTTTGCCGACCTGAAAGGGATACTTGAGGCAATGTTTGAAATAATCAACCTTAAGGGATGGGACATTGTGTCATCCTACACCCAGAACTATGACCCCGGCTGTAACATAAAACTCGGGGAAGACACACTGGGATGCATGGGTAGATTTAAAAAAGAAATACTAAAAAAGCTGGATATTGACTCTCCGGTATACGGCTTCGAACTTGACATAAGTAAGATAAAATCCACGGGAGAGAATGTCTATAATCCTATATCTAAATTTCCATGTATCGTGAGAGATATATCCATAATTGTCGACAGGGAAGTGCCCGCCACTGGCATCCTTGACTTTGCGCGGGAAAGATGCCCCGATATCCTTGAAAACCTGACGGCATTTGACTACTACACGGGCGGAGATATATCTCCCGATAAAGTAGCTCTCGGCCTACGTTTTTGCTTCAGGGGAAGAAACTCTACATTGAAAAAAGCCGATATAGATCCGATTGTCGCCTCAATAACCAACGACCTTCTCAGAGAGTACAATGCTGTATTGAGGGTCAAATAAATTCTATCTGAGCAAACATGGATTTGCTCGAAAAAATAGACGAAATAGATAAGACTGTCAGCAAGTTAAGAAAAAAAAATGAACGCCTGACAGAGATCAACAAGCAACTCATTGAGAAAGAGACAAGAGCGATACAAAAATTGAAAGGCGTAATGGACAGTATAAACACGCTTCTCGGCGCGCAGGGAAACCCTTTAACCAATGAAAATAAAGCTAAAAATATTTGATAGAGAATATGAGCTTGATTACAAGGAAGAGAGTGGTGAATATGCGAAGAAGGTTGTGGACTATGTAAATGACAAGTACAAGGAAATAGGTAGTTTAAGCAAGATAAAATCTCTTCCCGATATAGCCCTTCTCGTCTCCCTGAACCTGGCCGATGAACTCATGGAAGAGAGAAGGAAAAATGAAGAGCTCATACAGACAATAAAAAAAGGCATTAGTAGTCTTAAAAGAATTAAAAAGGGTTCCCTGTCGTGTTCGTGATGGCATGTAAATCCTGAGCTAACAGCTGAACATCGGGGGTCCTTATCCTCCCAGTAAAGTGGGGGAAAAGGATACCCACCTGAGTTAAGAGTTCAGAGGATAAAGTGTCACACGGCAACTGGCGGAGAACCCTTTTTTTGAAGAATAATTTCGAAATTATCAATCCTGCCCGTCCATTCCATTCGGATGCTGTGCAACGGATCCGTAAGGATTGGCAGACAGGTAAAACTTTGACTCGCTAATTGTTAATTTTACATTTTAGCTTCGGTTGTCTGTGGTCTGCTTGCCCCGTTGCTCTGAAGGAGTTTTACGGGGCGGTCTGTAGTCTTCAGTCTTAACTATCCGTGGTTAATGCGCATTCTCGGATAATTTTACCGATGAATTTAAAAAGCAGTTTTACTTGGAGGACATATGATGACAATATTGACGGTAATAGTTGCAATTGCGGCAATAACAGCAGGTGTAATAATAGGTTACTATTTTGCAAGGGCTGTTACTTTGAAAAAGAGAACAGAAGCAGAAAAAGAGGCGCAGAGGATCGTAAGGGAGGCAGAAAAAGAGGCAGAAAAATATACGAGGATGGCTGAACTTGATGCAAAGGCTGAATGGACAACGCGTAAGACTCAATTTGAACAGGAAACAAGCAACAAAAGAATAGAATTAGAGAGAAGAGAACGCATTCTCGAGGAGAAAGAAAAAAATACAGAACGGAGAGGCGACTTGATAAAAAGAAAGGAAAGGGAACTTGAACGAAGAGAGAGGACTATACAATCCGATGAGCGTCAGATGGGGATAAAGGGGAAAGAAATTGAGAGGTTGTTATTAGAGGAAAGGGGGAAACTCGAGAGGATAGCGGGTATGTCGAAGCAGGAGGCAAAAAAGGCGCTTATGTCAAGTCTCGAGGAGGAAGTAAGACATGAGGCAATGCAGAAGATATACGAGATTAAGGAACAGGCAAACAGAGAGGCGGAAAAGGAGGCAAAGAAAATTATAACAGTCGCAATTCAGAGGTACGCCCAGTCGCGTACCATAGAATCCACTGTAACAACTGTCGATCTGCCATCGGATGAAGTAAAGGGAAGACTTATTGGTAGAGAAGGCAGAAATATCAAGGCGTTTGAACTCACGAGCGGTGTAGACCTCCTCATAGATGATACGCCAGAGGTTGTTACAATTTCCTCATTCGATCCCATAAAGAGGGAGATCGCCAAAATAGCGCTTGAAAAACTAATAACCGACGGTAGAATTCATCCCGCCAGGATAGAAGAGATATACGATGAATCTGAGAAGGAAATAGATGCATATCTACAAAAAGTGGGAGAGGAAACCGTTATTGAAATGGAAATAAGAGGACTCTCGCCGGAACTCGTAAAACTACTCGGAAGATTGAAATTCAGAACAAGTTACGGACAGAATGTATTAGAGCACTCGAAAGAGGTAGCAAATCTGTCAAGCCTTATGGCGCAGGAACTTGGATTTGACCCTGTGATTACAAAGAGAGCGGGACTTCTGCACGACATAGGCAAGGCGCTGAGTCAGAATGAGGTGGGAACCCACCAGGAAATAGGGGCAAGGATTGCCAAAAGAAACGGTGAAAGTGAAGAGGTGGTGAAGGCAATCGCATCACACCATGACTCGGTAGAGTTCCTGTCACCGATAGCCGTATTGATTCAAGCGGCGGACGCGATATCGGGTGCGCGACCCGGCGCAAGAAGAGAAACCTTCGAGGCGTATGTTGAAAGGCTCGAAAAATTGGAGTCGGTCGCCGTATCTTTCAAAGGAGTAGGTAAGGCATACGCTATCCAGGCGGGAAGAGAGATCAGGGTTATTGTTGAACCGCAGGAGATTAAAGACGAAGAAGTACAGGACCTCGCTGATAGGATAGCCAAAAAGATAGAGGGAGAATTGAAATATCCCGGGCAGATCAAGGTAACTATTGTAAGGGAAAAACGAGCCATACAGTTTGCGAAATGAAGATACTCTTTATAGGGGACATATACGGTAGACCCGGCAGGATGGTATGTTCCACGGCGATTCCTTTCTTAAAGGATAAATACCATGTGGACTTTGTGATTGCCAATGGCGAGAACGCAGCCGGCGGATTCGGACTTACTCCCATGGTGGTGGGCGAATTGAAGTCACTTGGAATAGACTGTATAACTACAGGGAATCACATTTGGGACAAAAAGGAGATAATCCCCTACCTTAAAGAGGGGAACAGAGATGTTCTCCGTCCGCTCAATTATCCAGAGGGTGTACCGGCAGTGGGCTCTCATATGTATGGGAAGATCGGCGTTATAAACTTACTTGGGAGGACATTCGTCAATTCTATCATAGATTGTCCCTTCAGAAACGGGCTCAAAGAGGCTGTGGATATGAGGAAGAAAACAAAGACAATAGTGGTAGACTTCCACGCAGAGACGACCGCCGAAAAGCAAGCATTTGCATTCTGGATCGACGGAAAGGTATCTGCCGTGGTGGGTACGCATACACACGTACAGACCTCAGACGAACGCATACTTCCCGGAGGAACTGCCTTTATAACCGATGCTGGCATGACGGGGGCTTTTGACTCTGTAATAGGGGCAAGACCAAAAGAGGCAATAGAAAGATTTCTGTATGGCATTCCGAAAAGACTGCAGTCCGCTAAGGGGGGAAAGAGATTCAACGGAGTATTAATAGATATCGATGAGGAAACAGGTACGGCAACTTCAATAGAAAGATTAAACTTCCCCGTGGAGTGACATCCTTCAGGATGTTAAGCAACGGGAGTGACATCCTTCAGGATGTTAAACGATAGGGATCAACGCAACGACGCTATAACTCAATGACCTAATGACCTTAGTTTAAGGAGGAGTTATGAAGGTTTTGCCCCATGGTGATGTAGAATTGGAAGATGTGACTGCTGAAGGAGCAACGGGGGTAAAGATAAGATGGGCGATAACCGAAGATGACGGCGCACCAAATTTCGCGATGAGGGTATTTGAAATAGAAAAGGGAGGACATACACCATACCATTCGCATCCTCACGAGCACGAGGTATATATTCTCGAGGGAAAGGGTGTCTTGAAGTTTGAGGATGGGAAATATCCATTTGAAGAGGGGTATGTGATATTTGTTGACCCTAAAAAACGGCACGGTTTTTATAATACGGGCAACTCAACCCTTAAGTTCATCTGTATAATACCACACAAGAAATAGATTGTAGATTACGCCTTACTGTCATTAATAACCGATAACTTATGTACGATGTGATAGTCGTTGGAGGTGGGCACGCGGGTATCGAGGCAGCACTCGCCGCACACCGTATGGACTGCAAAACGCTTCTCGTTACAAGCAGAATAGAGGGAATTGGCGAGCTTCCCTGTAATCCCGCAATGGGAGGGGTTGGTAAAAGTCAGCTGGTCTTTGAGATTGACTCCCTCGGTGGGGTTCAGGGACTTGCCACCGACAGATACGGTATACACTTCAAGATGCTCAATACAAGTAAGGGACCGGCTGTATGGTCGTTGAGAGCACAGGTGGACAGAAAGAAATACAAAAATGGAGTAAGGGAGTTGGTATTGAAGTCCGGTCTTCCCCTTGCAGAGGAGCTTGTCACAAATATTATAACGGAAGAAAGAAGGGCAATTGGGGTAAAAACCAAAGAAAACGAATATTTTGGTAAAACAATTGTACTCACCACTGGAACATTCCTCTCGGGGATGATACACATAGGCAATAGAAGATTACCATCAGGCAGATACGGTGAACCACCGGCTTGTGAACTCTCGGATTCTCTCAAGAAACTTGGATTCACACTCGGAAGATTAAAAACCGGTACCTCTGCAAGGGTAAAGAAGGAATCGGTAAATGTAAAAGGCTTGCTCGTACAGAAACCGGATGAGCAGCCAAAACATTTTTCCCATCGAACGGTGAAATTTGACCCACCCAAGATTCCCTGCTACATCACCAACACAACTGAGGCAACACATAAAATCATATATGATAACCTCGAACTATCGCCCTGGATAAAGGGTGAGATAAAGGCAACGGGTGTAAGATACTGTCCGTCGATAGAAGACAAACTCGTGAAATTTCCGCAGAAGAAATCGCATCATGTATTTGTAGAGCCCGATGGAATAGAGAGTGACATCTTCTACCTTGGCGGCGTATCTACATCGTTACCGGAAGATATACAGCTTGAGTTTCTCCGTACCATTCCCGGGCTCGAGGAAATACAGATTGTGCAACCGGGATATGCAATAGAATATGATTTTGTACTTCCAGTACAACTGTATCCAACCCTCGAAACAAAACTCCTCGAAAACCTATTCCTCGCTGGTCAGGTAAATGGGACATCCGGATATGAAGAGGCAGCTGCTCAGGGAATTATGGCCGGAATAAATGCGGCACTCAAATTGAGGGGAGAGGCACCATTTATACTTCCCCGCTCCCGTGCATATATAGGTGTCCTCATCGACGACCTGGTTACAAAGGGCACGGAAGAACCCTACAGAATGTTCACCTCCAGGGTGGAACACAGACTTCTCCTCAGACAGGATAACGCAGACGAGAGGCTTATGAAATACGGCAGGAGCTTCAAACTGGTAGAGGAAAAGGCGTATCGGGATGTGGAGAAGAGAAAAGAGGGGATTCATGAGCTCATAGAGAGATTAAAATGCAGGCATCTGAGAGAAAGAGAGATAGCGGAGCTCGGCTTGAACGCAGAACCCGGGATAACCCTCTTCACACTTCTCAAGCGACCGGACGTCAACATTGGAACCATTCGTCAACTCATAGGGGAAATACCGGAAAGGGTTGCCGAAGAGGTTCAAATCTTCGTAAAATATGATGGTTACATAAAAAAGGAAAAACAAAAAATAAAGCAGTTCCGTGAACTGGAAGAATGGAAAATACCGGTAGATTTTGACTATGAGATGATTCATTCACTTTCAAATGAGACAAAGGATAAACTGTCCAATATTCGTCCTCTTACACTCGGACAGGCAAACAGAATACCGGGGATAAGACCAAATGATATTATCTTGCTCTCAATATGGCTCAGGAAGGGTGAAGGGCAAAACAAAAGGAGGATTTATGCTCGATGAAACAAAAATATCAAAAGCGATTATTAAGACCTATATGGATAAATTGGTAAATAGCTTAAACATCGATGTTGCCATTGTCGGCGCCGGACCATCGGGGTTAACCGCCGGTTACTACCTCAAAAAACAAAAGCCCGACCTTAAGATCGCGCTGTTTGAACGCAAACTTTCAATAGGCGGTGGTATGTGGGGTGGTGGAATGATGATGAACGAGATAGTTATACAGGAAGAGGGTAGAAAGATTCTTGAGAAGTTCGGCGTGGAAACCAAAAGGTTTGAGGAGGGTTATTTTACCGCAGATTCCATAGAGAGTGTAAGTGCAATAGCGCTCTGCACGGTCAAGTCGGGGGTCAGGATATTCAACGCCATCTCGGTGGAGGACACAATCATAGAAGACAATATTGCAAGGGGACTTGTTATAAACTGGACATCGGCACTTGACATGGGCCTACATATAGACCCTCTTGCCCTGAGGGCAGCTCACATAATAGACGCCACGGGACACCCATGCGAGATCGCACATCTAATTGCGAAGAAGGGAAAGAAGCTATTCACAGAGACCGGAGGAATTACCGGCGAAGGGGCTATGTACGCAGATGAGGGGGAAAGGATTATCTTGAAAAACACAAGGGAGATATTTCCGAATGTATGGGTTTGCGGAATGGCGGCAAATGCGGTATTCGGTGGTTCCAGAATGGGTCCAATATTTGGCGGCATGCTTCTCTCCGGGAAGACAGTAGCAGAAAGGATACTGGAGAAAAATTAATTCCTTTTATTTGTCATTCGTCCTCTCCCTTTTCCCTCTATGTCCCACGCCTTACTCCCTACTCCTTACTCCCTACTCCTTACTCCCTACTCCTTACTCCTTACTCCGTACCATCCCTTGTCTTTAGTCTGCTTGCCCCGTTGCTCCGAAGGAGCTTTACGGGGTGGTCTGCGCTCTTTAACACTCGTCATTCGTCATTTGTCATTTCCTTTATCCTTTTCTGTCTCACCGAAAGCGTCCTTAAACGGTTGGCAGCTGCGGCGAGTTCCAGTCCCCTGAACATTGCGTAATCTCCAACGGGTCTTGGATTGAGCACATCTAATCCCTCCTCCATATCCCTCAGTACGGCATCAACAATCTTCTTCAGCGTTCTTCTTCCGTCCATATATCTCGTGGCATAGTATATGGCATCCCCTATAGCCCTTGTCTGGCTTTTATCGACTAATTGCCCAATAGCTCCGAGGTCTATCTTGTGAGTGCCGAAGGCAATGGACTGTAGCCCCTTGGACGAGATCTTGACCTCCCTTCTGCCCTTACTCGGATCAAAACTGTGTGCCAGTGGAATACGCTCGCTTATTCCACCAAAATGTTTCCCTCCCTCGGATTTACGCTCGGCTGTGTGCTTCTTCGCGATGGCTCGCGCCTCTTTGGTCCGGTCGTAAGGTTTGTACTCCACCATACAGAGCACACGATCGGCAACATCGAAGTAGTCCCCCGAACCCCCTATCACAAGGATCGTCGAAACCCTGATATCCCGATAAAGCTGACGGACCTTATCTATGAAAGGCGTGATGGGTTCCTTATCCTTGGAAACCAACTCCTGCATCCTGTGGTCCCTTATCATGAAGTTGGTTGCCGAGGTGTCTTCGTCTATAAGCAGTAACTGGACCCCCACTTCCAAGGCTTCTATGATGTTGGTCGCCTGAGAAGTGCTTCCGCTGGCGTCTTCGGTCGAAAACGCCCCGGTGTTCTGACCAAAGGGGAGGTTGTTTATAAAGGGCGAAATATCCACTTTCTCTATACGCCTTCCATCCTCTGCCCTTATCTTTACGGCGTACGGGTTTGTCACGACGAATTCCCTACCGTCTCCCGGTATGTGATCATATACGCCCAGCTCAAGGGCCCTGACGAGGGTGGATTTACCGTGATACCCTCCACCCACCACGAGGGTAACACCCTTGGGTATACCCATTCCGCTGATAGCACCACGGTTGGGCAGAATTACCTTTACCCGAAGGGATTCTGGCGACTCGAAGGGCACCACCCGACCCCCTGTGAGGGGACGCGAATCCACTCCACTGGCGCGCGGGAGAATTGCCTCGTCAGCCACGAAGGCAACAAGACCCAGGTGGACCAACTGTTTTCTCAAGAAGTCGGCATCTTCAGCTACCTCTATGTGCTCATAGAGGGTACTCTCATCGAGGTGTTTAAAAAAGAGTGAAGCCCGCACTATCTGCGGGAGTTCCTCAAAGAACATTGCCTCGGCATGTCTTCCCGCCACGGTCCTGCCGAATGCCGGGAGACCCATCACGAACCTGACTTCTACATATGGCTCCGTCACAAATGCGGATGAACGTTCAAGGATCTCCTGCCCGGGTCTATCTATAGATATAATTCCACTTTTTCCAGTTCCCCGTCTACCCTTACAGAAATTCGTCGAGGCGTCAAAGAACCTGCGGGTGAGAAAATCCCGCAGGGCTATCTCCCTGCTCTTATTGTGATAAGCATCTTCGGGGAAACCCGCCACTTTCTGCGGAACCTGTACCCTGACTCGGCTGGGCGACGCAAAGGGGTCTCCCTGAACATGGTCCACAAAGAGCACATACTCTCCGCAGTTATATACGCCCTCTATATCCTTATATGTTTTGTATCCCCTTCCATCTATCCTGCGCAATATTCTTCTCAGTTCTTCTGCGGCACGCATCTCTCCTCCCCAGCGCACCGGGGCCGTTGGCACGCTGATTTAAACTGACAACCTCTATTTTTTAAAAGCAGATTATCGTGGATTTACCCTGTCTTTGTGAGATATTATAGCACTAAATAAGCGAAAAGTCAAGTGAAAAATATATCGGCACTGGTAAGGGTGTGGTTCACTTTTTCCTTGATTGCATAGGAAACTATACAACAAGTCATAGTCTCGAGTATGTGTCAGGTGGTTAATCTGTCACCGCCTTTGGCGGGACCCCGCTATCGGCGGGGCGTCCGATTTCTTTTTTTCTTGACAGACAGAAATTCCTGTAGTATAATTACTACAATATGTGCAACCTTGATTCCATACTTCCCCTCGTGCGCAAACCCGGGAGATACATAGGCGATGAAATAGGGCGTAGGGGCGAACGGCAGTTCGCCCCTGCCGACACATCGGTCGCGATTGCTTTTCCCGATGTGTATGAAGTGGGGATGTCATCTCTTGGAGTAAGGATACTCTACCATCTATTTCGTAAAGAGGGAATGAGGGTTGAGAGGGTATTTTCCCCCTGGGTAGATATGGAAGAAAAAATGAGAAAAAACAAGATCCCCCTCTTTTCACTCGAATCCCACACGCCAATCAAAGATTTTGACCTCGTGGCATTTTCTCTTCAGTACGAGCTGAACTACACCAATGTGCTCTGCATGCTCGATCTGGCGGGTATCCCACTTCTGAGTGAAGAGAGAAAAGAAAAAGACCCGATCATCGTTGCCGGGGGTACCTGCGTCTTCAACCCACTGCCGATCCTCCCCTTTTTTGATGTATTTCTCGTTGGCGAGGGAGAGGTTCTCGTGCCGGAGATGATACCCGTAATCGGGGATAAGTCTCTCACGAGAAGTGAAAAAATTGCCGAATTGAGCAAGTTGTCCGGGGGTTTATCCGTCAAAAACACGGGTAACCTTCAGGGGTCTGTAAGGAAGGTCTTTACAGCTATTCTTTCCCCCGACACAATTCCAGATCCGCCCATCGTGCCGTTTATAGATATAGTACACGATAGACTGGTTGTTGAGATCGCGAGAGGATGCACACGCGGATGTAGATTCTGTCAGGCGGGTACAATCTATCGACCCTATAGAGAGAGGGATAGAAAGACCGTGGCGGAAGCTGTTCGATGTGGACTCTCAAAGACGGGGTATGGCGGTGTCACCCTTCTATCACTGTCTTTACTTGACCACTCGGAGATCGAAGAAATAATCCGCGACCTGCGGGGAAAAAATATATCTCTTTCTCTTCCATCGCTCCGGGGAGATGCCCTGACCGACAGAGTTGCGCGGCTCATTGGCGGAGGGAGCGTAACTCTCGCTCCGGAAGCTGGTACAGAGCGGCTGCGGAGGGTCATAAACAAAGACATCAATGAGGATGAGATGATAGCATCCACCAGAAGACTCAAATTATATGGGTTTACACATGCAAAACTCTATTTTATGATAGGATTGCCTGGGGAGACTGACGAAGATATCGAGGGGATAGTGAAACTCGTAAATACCATCAGAAAGAACACCTCGGTAAAGGTCTCGATATCCCCATTTGTCCCCCGTCCACACACACCGTTCCAGTGGGAGAGACAGAATGATATAGAGGAACTCAGAGAAAAAATCAACTTTTTAAAAAGTGGTATCAAGAAGGTGCGTGTGAGTTATAGAGACCCCGAAGGTTGTCTCCTCGAGGGCGTTTTCTCAAGGGGGGACGAGAGGCTTTCAAAAGTTGTAGAGCGAGCCTACGGGCTTGGGGCGAGGTTTGACGAGTGGAGCGAGCTGTTCTGTTTTGATAGATGGATGGAGGCATTTGAAAAGGAAGGGATTGACCCAGCTGGGTACTTAAGGGAAAGAAGTGTTGAAAAAACCCTGCCCTGGGAGATAGTGGATACGGGCGTACGGAGGGAGTGGTTACTTGAGGAGAGAGAATTATCGAGAAGAGGGGATATGAGAAGGGATTGTAGAATTATAGGATGCACAGGATGCGGCATATTTGACTGCGAGATAAAACCCCTCAAAGAGAAATCCGTTATTCAGATGGACTATGGCAGGAGAGCAAAAATGGTGCATTTGACCCCCGTAAAGATGAGATACAGAATCATGTACTCAAAAACCGGTGACTTACGATTTATAGGACATTTAGACACGACAAGGGCACTTATAAGGGCACTCAAGAGAGCGGGATTGCCCCTCGTTTATTCTCAAGGATATAAGCCGAAACCAAGGGTTGCATTTTCACCCCCTCTCACACTTGGATTCACATCAAGGGTAGAGTATATGGATGTAATTTTGGAGAGACTCGTTCCCGACATAGAAGTGAGAGTTAAGAGGACTCTACCAGACGGGTTTGCCATAAATGCGGTGGAGATATTGCCTCCAAAGGGTGCTTCTCTCTCTTCCACTCTTCTACACCAGAGACTCAGGGTAGATATTCCTCAATGCGGCAGGGATCCTGGAGCGCCCCGCCGCGATGGGCTCATAAGACTTATAAACGATTTTATGGAAAAGGAAGTCGTTGAGATAGATGGCGTAAATGTGCGACCGGCGGTACTGGAACTCAAAAAGAGAGGCGACGGTGTGGAGATACTTATGAAATTGGGTAAGGCGAAACCCATTCAACTATTTCAAGCATTGTTCAATATCATCGATGAGGAGGCAAGAGTCCTCAAGGTCGAGAGGATAGGATGGCAATAAGGAGGATCTATGGCTATGCAGAAAAAACATCATATCGGGGAGGAAGATCTGTACAGATTTCAGCTTGTCACAGACTGTCAGCTCTCGCCGGATGGGCAATATGTAGTCTTCTGCCTCCAGAGGGTAGATAAAAAGACGGAGAAGAAGTATTCCAACCTTTGGATCGTTCCCTCTGACGGAGGTTCTGCCGGGCAATTCACCTATGGTGATCAAACAGACAAACAGCCCAGATGGTCACCCGATGGAAAGGAAATTGCCTTTCTTTCTAACAGGGGCGATGAAAAACAGGAGCAAATTTACCTCATTCCATTTCACGGGGGTGAGGCGCGAAAATTAACAAATATGAAAGGTAATTTCGGTTCCATTGAGTGGTCTCCCGATGGCAAAAGGATCGTTTGTACCTTTCGTAAAAAGGATAAAGAGAGCATAGAAAGGGAAAAAGACAAACAAAAGAAAAAATTGGGTGTAGTCTCGCATCATATCACACGGCTCTTTTTCAAAGAAAATGGCGTGGGAATTTTACCCAAAGAACGCTGGCATATCTGGACAATCAACGCACGAACCGGACGGACAAAACAGCTGACGGATAGTGAAATCTACGATGAATATCAAGCACGATGGTCACCCGATGGAAAGGAAATCGTCTTCTGTTCCAACCGCAGTGATGACCCCGATCTCGATCCAGATGCCGTAGATTTGTTTATAATTCCGTCGAAAGGAGGGAACTTCCGCAAGGTCGAGACACCTTTTGGACCAAAGACAAGACCCACTTTTTCGCCAGATGGAAAGTTGCTCGCCTATTATGGACGAGAGGGGCGAGGCCAGTGGTGGAAACTCACCCGCTTGTGGCTTGTTCCCGCAGATGGTAAGGGGAAAGCAAAAAATCTGACAAAAAAATTCGATTTCAATGTATCCAGCTACACGATAAATGACATGCCGGGAAGCGTGCCGATGATGTCCCCCACCTGGTCGAAGGACGGTAAAAATATCTATTTTCAAGTGTCTCATCACGGCAATACCGTCCTCAAATCGATATCTTTGGACACCGAAGATGTGCAAACTGTAATCGACGATAAGGGTGTTATCGGGGTTTTCAACCTTGACAAAGAACAGTCGAAAATTGCATATTTCCATGCGGATATGAAGGATCCGGGGCAGGTCTGGGTACATAATATGGCATCTGGACACTTGCACAAACTGACGCACATAAACGGGAATCTTCTGCGGGTATTGGACCTGGGTGAGATAGAGGAAATCTGGTTCAAGGGAGCCGCCGGTAATGACTTACAGGGTTGGATTCTTAAACCACCCTGCTTTGACGAATCCAAAAAATATCCTTCTATTCTGGAGATTCACGGTGGTCCCCGGGTGCAGTACGGCAACTTTTTCATGCACGAGTTTTACTATTTAGCCGCAGCTGGATATGTTGTCTACTTCTGTAACCCTCGTGGAGGGCAGGGATATGGAGAAAAACACTCGAAAGCCATTTGGAATAACTGGGGCACTGTGGATTACGATGATTTGATGGCCTGGGTCGACTTTGTTGAGAAAAAGCCGTTTATAGATAAACAAAGAATGGGCGTTACCGGTGGAAGTTATGGTGGTTATATGACGAACTGGATCATTGGACATACGGATCGATTCAATGCGGCAGTTACGCAGAGAAGCGTCAGCAACCTCCTCAGTATGTGGGGTTCCTCTGATTTTAACTGGACCTTTCAGGTTGAATTTGGGAACAAATCTCCATGGGAGAATTTCGAGAACTACTGGCGGCAATCACCTATGAAATATATTGGTAATGCCAAGACCCCCACACTCTTAATTCACAGCGAACAGGATTTGCGCTGCGCCATCGAGCAGGACGAGCAGGTCTTTGTGGCATTGAAAAATTTGGGTGTGGAGACTGAAATGATTCGATTTCCCGGGGAATCGCACGAACTCTCGCGTGGAGGGCGTACAGACCGACGCGTTGAAAGGCTCAAACATATCCGTCGCTGGTTCGATCGTTATTTGAAGGATAAATAAATGAGGAGATGAGTAAGTCCCGTCATCGATCTGGAAAAGAATTCGTCTCCACTAAAAAAATTCTCTTGACTTTCTAAAAATTCTATGTTATAATTTTGGGGACGCGATCGAGACCGAACAGTTAAAGGAGGTGATGTTTATGTTGTAATGTATCGCAAATCCAAGTACACGGGCAGGAAAGGGACATCGATTTATTTTGCTATATTCATAAGGGAGGAAAGATGCATCGCAAATGGATGATACCCATAGGATTGATCTTGGTATTTGGTCTCATGATGACGGGATGTAAAAAGGAAGGGGTAACAGATGAAGGAGAGCCACAAGTTGAATTGACCATTGCTTTACCAGACCCGGCACAACAACCATTGTGGAATGATGTTGATGTACTTGTCCTTACAGTAACCGGTCAGGATAAGTGGGTTATAGCTGATACGCTGAATATAGTTGCTGGAGATACAATAGCCGTCTTTACATTGGATGTTCCACCCGGGGATAACAGGCTCTTCACACTGGATGCAATGGATACACTCTGGGTGGTTCTTTTCTGGGGCAGGCTTGAAACGGATATTGAGGAAGGACAGACATATGATTTCGATATAGACCTCGAACCAGCCGGTGCTGCCGCAGCCACTCATATAAAGATATTTAGAGATGGTCTGCCGTGGACATCCAGTGCTATGGATACAATGCTCCAAAGGGAGGGCTTCACCCCGGGTCCGGGAGAAAACCAGTATGAGATATTCCCATCTGACAGTTTCGCCTCCGTGCCGCTCGAGGTCGGGGTAGATATGGTTATAATCGTAAATGACCAGAATCAGACCTTCTATAATAATTATGCCGCCAGCCAGGCGAAGTTCAACAACTTCGTATACAGTGGGGGTACCATATTCTGGGAGGCATGCGACCGCGGTTGGGCATACGGCTCCATCCTCGACGCCGGTATAACATTCCCGGGAGGAGTTTCCGTGGACTCAACATACATTTACGATAATTATAACCTTGTGTATAACCCATACTACGAGCTGGTGGCTGGACTGCCGGACACCCTCTATGGAACCTACTCAAGTCACGAAACCTTCACCGGTTATCCACTGGGAACTCAGACCTTCACAGTTAATATGACAGAAGGAAAGCCAACACTCATACTCTACCACTACGGAGTGGGTTGGGTCATGATAACGGGGCAGCCTCTCGAATACTGTTACGACAGACTTCCGTCGCAGACTACCGGAGAACTTCTTCCGAGGGTGGTGAGATTCTTCCTGGGCAAACCACCGGTTCCACCGAAAGGATACTATTATCAGGGACTCGGCATCAGCGGAAGAAAGAGTTCTGGGGAGATGTAACTACAGTTTTACCATTTAAGGGGGCTTCACTGTAGTGAGCCCCCTTAAATTTTATAATGAGTTTTTCTCGCGGGTCGCCGAAGTATTTCTCTTTCCATCTCTGGCAGTATTTCCCCCACCTTACTGAATAGGGAAACCTCCGCGCCGGACAAGACCACAAGGTATTCACCCTCTGAGAGGATTTTAGCAGTTTCTTTATTTTTTAACTCCACTGTATCTACAAATAACCTGACACCTATCACCTATTAATATTTCACATTTCACCTAATACATAACACCCTGAAGGGTGTCACTCCTGCTATTTAACATCCTAAAGGGTGTCACTCCGCTTATACACTACCTCTCCATTCAGGATTGTCACATCCACCTTCAAATCGGGTGGAGCGCCCGAAAGCACGACGAGGTCTGCCCTTTTACCCTCCTTTATAGAACCTATGAGTTTCTCATCAAAGCCCGCATATGCAGAATTTATCGTATACATTTTCAGCGCATCGTGGATAGGGATACCCTCGGTCGGATGTTCCACTGCACCCCTGATTCCGTATATAGGTCCCGGCGGCATAGAATCCGAACCAAAACACACAATACATCCCTCCCGCAATACCGTTTTAAACCTGTTTGTGTGTAAACCTCCCTCTCCAAAAACCTTCTGATACATGCCACCACTTTTACCCCAGTTTGTGATAAAGTTGGGCTGCATTGCGAGGATGATACCCAGTTTTCTTGCCCTCCTTATTAAAGTGTCATCTGCAAGTTCAAAGTGTTCTATTCTGTGTCTTCTGGAATTATCTTTTAATTCCCTTCCGTAAACATCGAGAACCTGTCCTATCGCCCTCTCCCCTATCGCGTGGATAAACACCTGAACCTTTTCAATATCCGCCTCGCTCACGATCTTTTTTAGCTTTTCCATCCTGTAATTGAGGATGCCGTAGTTTTTGGTTCCGGGGTATGGTGAGTTGAGCGCGGCGGTCCTCGCACCTATTGAGCCATCCGCAAACAGTTTAACTCCACCGGTCTTGAGCCATTTTCCATTAACAGATGTTATATGGTCAATATCCCTTGCGGGGAGCACCGCATAGACCCTCACTTGGAGATTCCCTTCCCTCTCCATCTTCCTGTATACATTGAGGTATCTCCCCGATGTCATATCGTGGATGGCTGTTATACCGAGAGAGTGAGCTCTCTTTTGTGCCCGCATGATCGCGGTCTCTATTTTCTTCCCGTCGGGAGGGAATACCTCATTAATACACAAAACAACATCTTCGAGAAGAATACCGCTACTATAGTCTATCTTTTCCCACCCCTTTGGAATACTTGAAAGTGCCTTTGTATTTGCGACTGCCAGGTGACCGCACATCCTCCTGAATATGACAGCCCTCTTTCTGCTCAGTCTGTCGAGTTCCTCTCTTTTCGGGAGCCTATTCTCCATCCATCTTGACTCGTCGAAATCCACGCAGATGAGCGGTGTGGTTTTCTTTTCTTGTTCTAATCTGCCTTCTGCCTTTGCCAGTGCATCTCTCAGACTTGTAGTTTGAGAGAGGTCCACCCTCGCAAGATTCAGCCCCATATCAACGAAATGAATGTGGGAATCGATGAAACCCGGAATGAGCATACGGCCTTTAAGGTCAAAAACTTCAACCTCTCCCATATCTTTTAATATACCCTTATGACCGACCTTCTCTATCCTCTCTCCCTTAATGACGACTGTCTCTAAACCATCTCCCTCCATCGAGAGAATATTTCCATTTATGAAAGCAATCATACCTTTATACTCCAGGCAAGATAGGCCAAAAGATAGACCAGAATAATTGTAACGAGGGTATCTCTCTCACTTTTTAATGCTCTTATGAAGTTGGGGGTAATTCTTTCTCCATTGTATCTCCTGAGCAACGGTATTATAGACGGTACGCTCTGTTTGTATCTTTTATATTCCTCCTCGAATTTAGTGAGAAGAAAATTCTCCTCAGTATTTATTATAATTGCATACTCAACGAGAAAAAGGGAGATATAGATGGGAAGTATATAGGACACCCATACATTGAAAAGGAAAACAAACCCAAGTCCTATAAAAAAATTCCCGATGTATATCGGATTCCTCACTCTACTGTACGGACCATCGCTAATGAGCCTTTTTGCCTTTATTTCACTGCTTCTGCTTCTTCCTCCTATGTATGCGGTCGATAATATTCTTATTAGCTCTCCGAAGACAACCAAAAGCAATGATACAACCACAGGTTTTCGGCAGGGATTTGAAAGGAGAATAAGAACCAGACAGGGTAAAACAGGAATGCAACCTCTATACCTGAATATCCACTTCTTCCACATCATATAAGCACTCTCTTAACAACTCCCAGTTTTCCTCACTATGAACATCGTATAGCCATCAATCCAGGTTATCCTCTGGAGATCGGGAAAATTCTTCTTTACATTTTCTTCGAAACCGCACAGCGCATCCTCGAACTCTTCCCTCTCATAGAAACAGAATGTTGAGTAATGGCGCTTCCTTGCCTGCTCTTTCAAGAAACGAAACTCGGAAACCCTTTCGACCTTAAAATAATCAATCGACTGTAATTTCAGGGAGGTAACTTCCGAGATTGCGGATTTCATTTCCCCAAGATTGTAAAGCCTTTTTTCTTTTTCATAGAATCCCGGAAAGTATCTCCCCCAGATATTTCTCTTATTTTGGTTACGCAGTCTCGTGTATATAAAAAGATAGCCGTCGGTTCTTAACACCCTCGCACTCTCCTTTAGAAACATCGAAAGATCAAAATGATGCACGGCATTAAATGTAAGTACACAGTCAAGTAAATTTGCAGAAATTGGCACATTCCCCCCAATAGCCCTTATTGCCGCAAATTGTCTTATATTACCCATAGTGAGGTATTTCCTCAACTGGGAAAGCATTTTCTCGTTTTCATCTATACAGAAAAGGAAGAGTCTCTTTCCCAGGTACTGAAAAAATTCCCGGTCATATCTACCCGCTCCGCATCCCACATCTGCCGCGATTATTGTCTGTAATTTCTGAAGTTCCTTTTTGATAACCAATATCGGACGCTTATCCGTCGTGCGTATGTCCCGATATATAGCGGCTACCCTTGAAAAATGTCTGTGTATCACTTCTTCTATCATGGCGTTATCCAGTTGGTTTCTATTAAATTTACTTCTCCAGCTTCTATATTCCCCTTCAATGCCTCCTTCACCTCGTTCTTTGCGGTGAAATAAAGTATCTGCCAGCCTTCGCCCACTATTTTTTGGAGTACACGCATCTGACTTCGTAGTCTTTTGAAGTCCGATTTTACGAAGGGGTCATCCATTACGAAGAATCCCTTATTCAAAAGTTCCTCACCGAGTGCAAGTCTTATACAGAGATATAACTGGTCATATGCCCCACCCGAAAGTTTTAAGGCATCGAGTATATTATCATCCCTTGTATGTACAAGAACACGCTTATCCTCCGCTTCTATTTCTACTGCTGTGTACAGTCCGTCGGTAATGTTGGAAAAATACTTTGAGACTTTGCTATCCTTCCCAAAATATTTAGATATTTTACTTTCCTCTTCTTTCTCTATTTCTTCAAATATGCGAATGACGGAGAGTACATTCTTTGAGTTTTTCTCAACCCCATCAACAAAATGCCTAAATGTCTTATGTACAAAGGAAAGTTCTTTCAGGGTACCGCAGTACACTTCACTCTTAAGTATATCCTGTGCATCTCGCTCGATCTGCTTTAAACTATCCTGCCAGTTTATATACTTCTTCTCAATCTCGGCTCTCGTTCTATCGATATCCTCTCTCTTTTCCTGTAATTCCCTCTTTTCCGCGTCGCTGTATTTAACACCCGCTGCTTTGTTCTTATATACTTCGAGTTCCGATAAAGTCTCATCCCAATATTGCATTAATTCTTCCTTGCCGCTGTAATCTCCCGTTCCGAGCAACGATTTCAATACAGCGGCATACTCTCTGCTCATTCTCTCAATTTCTTGCCTTCTGTCGAGGTTTTTCCTGTATTCATCCAAATCCTTTACCCTCGATACATTCTTAATCTCCTCAACAGCCTTTTCAAATTCTCTCCTTTTTCTCTCCAACTCGCCGATCTTTCTCTTTATGGTCTCTATTTCCCGTTCAAGTATGTTCGTATTTTCCTCCAATCTTCTTAATTCCTCTTCTTTACTTTTTACTTCCTCCTCAAATTTCTGGAGGAGAGAAAGAGTACCTTCTAAAGTACCTGATGAAAGGCCTATAGGAGCAAGAATAAGCCTTATCTCCTCAAATAGCCTCGCGAGACAGGAAGCCTTTTTCAGCAACCTGAATCTTTCGATCAAGGGATAGATAGAGACAACTAAAAATATGGTAGAGAATATTCTGAAGATAGGACCGGGTCTTATTATAGCACCTATAAGGGAAAGAGCGAAAAGAGACAATGATATAACAAGTAAAAGTCTTAAGCCTTTTGTCTCACTTTGCCTTTGAACAACTTCCCGCCTAAGTTCCTTGTATCTCTTTATATCAAGCTCCACATATTCCACCTTCTTTTTTCTATCGCTTATTATGCGTTGGTCTTCCGTCTTTTTTCCTTTGATTTTTTTAATATTCTGATAATCAGTTTCTTTCGATTTTATCTCACTTGTAAGTTTCTCTATCTCTTCATTTGCAAGTCGGATGTCTCTTTCCGAATCTCTAAAATTCCTTTGCACATCCTCTTTGAACGGTTCCAATTCTTTCAGTTCTCTCAATGAATGCTTCAATCCGTTGAGGGCATCAAGTCCTCTCTCGTATCTTTCCCTCCTTCCGGCATCTTCAAGGTTTGTGAGCTCCGTCCCAATTCTCTCCAATTCTTCATTCATATCTTCGATCCTTGCTTCGATCTCATCGAGCCCCTCCCCCCCGGCCTCGACTTTTAAACTTTCAATCACCTCTATCAAACTCTCCGCACGATTCACCCTCGAAAGCAGTTTCTCATCTGCCTCCCTATCCGACAGCTTTCCACTGCTGTCGGGCCTGGTCAATTTCCCAATATCCCTCAATCTATTTTTCACCGACATAATCCTTTTGCTTTTCAACCCGGTTAATCTGTCAGTTACACCTGTATAGAAACTCTCTTCTTCAGATATGGACAGGTCGCTATTTCTTATTATGAATATATTTCGCCATTCCCGCGGTGAAAAATCAGCAAATTCGGTAATATCGCCGGCGTCGGGAAATTTGATCATATCACCCTCATCTTCTACAATAATATATCCCTCAGGTACATTATCAACTCTATCTATCCTTTTGAATACATTCTTCGTCGCCTTTTTTGAAAAAAGGAGTCTTACAAGACCATCTATGGTAAGTGATTTCCCCTCCTCATTCAAACCGAAGAAGAGATTGAAATCTCCGAGGGCTATCCTGCCGGAGTCAGTCAGAGGACCGTATCTGTATATGCGAAACTCCCTTATATGCATACTTTTGAAATCCCAAGTTCCAAGCACGGCTCGACCGAGCTCGCCGAAGTCCAAATCTCAAACAATATCTAATTTCAAATTTCTAAATTCCAAACAGTGTTTAGAATTTTGGTTATTGGGTTTTGGTATTTGTTTGTTATTTGTGATTTGTCATTTGCAATTTAGAGACATAAGTTGCTTAACATAGCACTGGGGCTCTGTCTACAATCTTTAATCCGTCAACATGGCTCTTATAGCAATATCTCTCAGTTCTTTTCTCTGGTCTTCAGGATATGAGGCGAGTTTTTCTTCAAATGCCTTAAACAGGTCATCTTCAAGTATATCCCGTATATCTCTGAGTTTGAAATTCTCCTCAACTATGCTTATACTCCTTGTTGTCTCCCCTAGAAGAGAGCGAAATTCTTTCTCGGTCATCCCGAATTTTTCTCCATTTATGGCACCATCTATTGTGAGTATTATCCTGGAGAGGGGATGAAGATCCGAAAGTTTCTTCTTTACCGTTGTGAGTGGATTTTCTTCATCTGTTGGATCAAGTGTTATGGAAACCTCTTCGAAGTGAGGTGTATCGATATTGTAATCTTCTGGAGGACTACCCACATCAAATATGTTTACCTTCCTCCTCCCCGTTTCTCTTCTTGTAATGGAGATTGGGGAACCCGAATACACGAAATAACCGCCATTTTCGATTTTTCTTACGAGAAATTTGCTGTGGAAGTGACCGGCGAGTACATAGTCTATGTTGAGTCCTTCAAGGTAGGAGAGTTTAAGTGGCATATATCTACCCGTTCCCTCATCCCCGAAGTCGTCTCGCGAAAAGAATACATCGAGCAATTCGCCGTGATACAATAATATATTTTTCCTCTCCGGTGTGAGGACTTCCTTTAATGAACGAATTCTGGCTAGTAGTTCTCGGGAGGTAATCTGTTCAAATGGCAATCCGATTATTCTTACACCTTCATATCTCTCCAAAGGAGTTGTATTTGATAGTATAGTTACCTCGTCACCGAAGTATAGACCCTCTCCATAAGAATCCCTGTCGTGATTGCCGGGAATTACAATTGTATCAAACCCCGTATCTGAAAAGATACCCCGTATACCCGGACGAAGGGATTCGGCATCAACACCGCTATCAAAGAGGTCGCCACTTATAATGAAAAGGTTCACATTCTCGTTCCCGGCAACCTGAACGATGGTTTTAAGGGCATTCCAGCGGTCATCCCCTTCATTTTGAAGGTGAAGGTCTGCAGTGTGAAGTATCCGCATAACTCATGCTAAGTAAACCACAGATTGACACAGATGAGCACAGATAAAAATATAGTAATTAATTATCAGAAAATTAGGGTCATAGGGTCTTAGAGTCCTGTAGACTCAATGACCCAACGACGCTATGACTCGATGACTCAATAACATATCAGTGTAATCTGCGTCTCTACCTGTCGGTAGACAGGCATCTGCGTCCAAATACAACTATACTGTGAATTCAGACACTATCTTTCCCCTACTCGTGAGACAGGAGTATCTACATCCGAACCTCGAGCACACACAAATCGAATCTCTTGGGTCCAGTTCCTCTGTCAGGTACATATAGACTATATCTGCACTGCATCCACAGGGAGAGAATATTTCCAGTTCCGTACCACATTCGGGACAGAGAAGAGTAACTATCTCTCCCTTTTCTATGATACCGTCAAGTACCCTTCTATTGTCACCCTGATACGGGGAGAGATTGATATTCACTTTCCTCTCCCCTATCTTCCCGATAAGATTTATCCCCCTGTTCCCATCCCATATCTTTTCTCCCCTCACGAGGTTGTGACCGTTTCTGCAGTATGCCTGTGTCACGAGTATGTTCTTGTCCCTCACTATGACCTTTGCCTTCGCGGGAAACGCCCCCTTTTCGGGGAAGATAAGTCTTCCCTCCTTATCAAATCTTTCTTCCATTCGCCCCCCTGGACAATAAGTTCTAATTATCCCAAATTATGCGTTAAGAAACCATCTCAAGACCCGTATGGGTAGGTCACAGACTCGCATGAGATCCGTATGGACAAGATTTCATAAGATTAGCACCTGCCTACCGCCCATACGGGTCGTATGACCTATACAGGCCGTATGACAGGCAGGCAAGACCTTTTATATCCTTTTTGCCCATTCGTTTGTTATTTTAGTCTGTGGTCTGCTTGCCCCGTTGCTCTGAAGGAGTTTTACGGGGCGGTCTGTAGTCTTCGGCCTGAATTTATGATCTGTGTTTATCCGTGGTTAATGCATACTCTGAGACTATTATACCACAAAAAACCTTATAAGTCAAGGGATTTTCAGTGGATAAGCCCTGAGAACTACAAGGAGACACAAAATCAGCGAGAATGAGTCAACAGAAAGGAGGTGTCAGTTGTGTAATGTTTTGCGGGTTAGACCTTTGTCTGCTCTATGGTTATGTGCCCCCCTGGAAGGAGGTAATTTTTGGGGGACTTTCACTTTTAACGAAGACTTTGACGAAACCCTGAAGAAAATTTGGAGAGCAAATATCTGTAGGCACGAACTCAATTCGGGCCATAAAATAGGAGTCCCTCATCTGACTGCACAAGTCTCTGTTTTCTCCTCAACGGGGACTCCATTAATAATGCAATGCCAACCAGACGGTTCTCTCCACTTTATCTGTCCATTCAACCCTGTGTCGCCGGTGGGCGGGGATGTTTACATAATCTCCCGGGTGCATTACCACTGTTTCTGTCTCACCTTCAAACAACAACCCGGCACTGCCGCTCAATAAGATAACCCATTCATTGGTCTCCTGGTCGCACCATTCTCCCGAAGACGTTGCCTGCCCCGTTGAGATGATTCGTTCCAGTTTGAAGCGATCGGTTTCCAGCAGGCTCTCAAAAATTTCTTCTCCAATGGAATTGGGAATTTGCGAAAATATATTGTTGCATTTCATGAACTCTCACCTGTGCTCTCAACCCGACCCCTTCGGCGGGAGAAATTATCTATTTGCCAGTGCTTTAAATCTCTTTACCGCCTCGGCGGGGTCCCCTTCACCAAATACACCCGACCCGCTCACAAGTATATCTGCCCCACTCTCGATTACTTTCTTCGCATTTGAAACCTTTATTCCCCCATCAACCTCCACCGTCACTCCCCTCTTATTCAATCTTCTGACCTTATCTAAGGGTTCTTCCATAAACTTCTGTCCCCCAAAGCCGGGGACCACGGTCATAACGAGGATAAAATCCACCAATTTTAGATAAGGTAGAATATCTTCCAGCGGTGTTGCCGGATTCAGCGCAAGTCCCACCGTGATATTCTCTCTTTTCATCTCATCTATTAATCCCTCCGGTGATTTTACGGTTTCTCTGTGGAATGATATGATGGACGCTCCCGCGTCCCCGAACCTCTTCCAATAAAATCCGGGGTCTTCTATCATCAGATGGACATCGAGAGGAATATCTGTTATTTTGTGTAGGGCTTTTACAAGAAGAGGGCCAAATGTTATATTCGGCACGAAGTGTCCATCCATTACATCGAGATGGAGCATGTCGCAGCCCGCATCCACTACTGTTTCTACCTCTTTTCCCAACCTTGTAAAGTCGCAGGAAAGTATCGAGGGCGCAATCTTAATAGTATTCATGGCTCTTATTATACAACGACTTTTGATAAATGTCAAGTATAAATTTGCATCATCCTCTCTTAAATTCTTATGGAAAAGTTTTAACAACCGGAAAGAATTAACCCCTGAGAATTTTACACTTTAAGAGGCTGACGCCTTAACTCCAATTAAGTTCTATGGACATTCAATCCGCTAAACCCTGCACCTACCTGCCTGACGGTAGGCAGGTGCATAGGTGCGGGGTAAATCCGCTAAATCCGTTCAATTACTTTTTTGTGCTTATTCAATCCGCTAAATCCCTGCCTACCGTCAGGCAGGCGCTAACTTTTTTCTTGACTTTTCACAAGAGTTGTGTTAAAATCAAGAGTCTTCTTGACAGGGATTTCCTGCCTACCGACAGGTAGGAAAGGGTCTTGAAGCTAATTTTTTCAACAGGGACCGTAAGAGATCGAAAGAGATTTTAATCTTTCATTTTATATGTTTTTTTCTCTTATATTCTCTTTCAATCCCTGTCCATACGGATCTTGAGATTAAATTCTTTCTTTTAACTTATGCTCTCTTTTCTATACTGATCTCATATCTACACGGATCCTGTGGACGAGTCTGTGATCAGTGGACCTCGATACCGGTAAACGAGGGATGTAAGTGATTACGAGTTTTGTGAAAGGCACATATATTTCAAAAGGAGGGGTATATGGGGAGTGATGAGGTCATAAAACTCACCGATGATTTTGGCGCGAGGAATTATCTACCACTTCCCGTTGTACTCGAAAGAGGAGAAGGTGTGTGGGTATGGGATGTGGAGGGGAAAAAATACATGGATATGCTGTCAAGTTATTCCGCCCTCAATCATGGACACAGACACAAAGAGATCGTAGATGCGGCGAAAAAACAGCTCGACAGACTGACACTCACATCCAGGGCGTTCTATAATGATAAACTCTGCGAGTTTCAAAAGAAGGTCTGTGAACTCACCGAAAAGGAGAAGATGCTTCCAATGAACACGGGGGCAGAGGCGGTGGAAACGGCAATAAAGGCGGTGAGAAAATGGGGGTACCTCAAAAAATTAAAAATGCAAAATGCAAAATATCCAACGGATTCTGTGAACAAAATGGATAATGCGGAGATCATTGTGTGTGAGAATAATTTCCACGGACGCACCACTACCATCGTGGGTTTTTCATCAGAACCTCAGTACAAATTTGGCTTTGGTCCATTTGCCCCCGGATTTAAGATGATACCCTACAATGACCCCGATGCCTTGAAAGAGGCAATAACCGATAACACGGTGGGTTTTCTCGTGGAGCCCATTCAGGGAGAAGGTGGTATCATCATACCCGACCCAAGATATCTTAGAGAATGCAAAAAGATATGTGAAGAGAATAATGTCCTTTTTATGGCGGACGAGATACAGACGGGACTTGGAAGGACGGGTCGCATGTTCGCCTGTGACCGGGAGGATGTGAAACCCGATGTATATATACTTGGCAAGGCATTAGGGGGTGGGGTTTATCCCGTATCCTGTATAGCCTGTGACAGCGAGATTATGGATGTATTCACCCCCGGTGACCACGGTTCGACATTTGGAGGTAATCCCCTTGGAGCTGTTGTGGGTATTGCATCTTTGGATGTTACAACAAAATACAACCTTCCAAAAAGGGCAGAGGAAATGGGAACTTACTTCATGGGAGAATTAAGGAAGATAGAGAGCGATTACATAAAAGAGGTGAGGGGTAAGGGTCTCCTCATAGGGGTCGAGGTGAAAAAAGAAAAGGGAACCGCCCGCCCAATATGTGAGAGCCTGGCAAAAGAGGGCGTCCTCTCGAAGGAGACACATGAGCAGGTTGTAAGATTTGCACCCCCACTCATTATAGAAAAGGAAGAGATAGATTGGGCACTTGAAAGGATAAAAAAGGTGTTTGAATCATGAATTTTGTATTCGCTCTGGGCATCTTACTATTCGTAGGGTATTGGGGTGGTAAATTAGTAAGAAAGATTAAACTCCCGGAGATTACGGGATATATCGTAGCGGGTATCATCATAGGACCTTCTTGTCTCCGCCTGATTCCCCGTGTTGTTCTGGAGAATACCCTCTCTCCTGTCGTGGATATAGCTCTGGGGCTGATCGCATTTCTTATAGGAAGTAGTTTACACATGGGACGCATAAGGAAACTCCATCGTAGTGTCCTCTGGATAACCGCATTACAGTGTTTTTTTGCCTTTGCCGTCGTCTCTGTTTCTATACTCGTTTTATCGCCGATTCTGGTGAATGTCGTGGGCGTGGAAACAGAAAATCCGTTCATTGAGGTGCTACCCGTCGCCCTCGTAATAGGCGCCATCGCATCTGCAACAGCGCCCGCTGCGAGCATCGCGGTCATTGAAGAATTGAAATCAAAAGGACCCTTTACCAGCACGCTGTTGGCAGTTGTTGCACTTGACGATGCCCTTGCGATTGCCCTCTTTGGACTGTGCAATACGGCTGTATCTCCCGGGCATGCGGTCTATTCTATATTTATGCCGTTCATTGAAATAATAGGTTCTGTCGCCATTGGAATATTCGCCGGTTTTATCCTGCGATTATGCTCTAAATTTCTCACCACGACTGCAGAATTTTTGATCGTCGCTCTCGGTATGATCTGCATAATATCGGGTATAACCATCTTTCTCGGGGTCTCACCGCTTCTTGCAAATATGTCAACGGGATTTGTAATCGTGAATAGCACCATGAAAGTGAAACGTTTCATAGGGGCACTGCATAACTTTACACCTCCCATATATGCGGCTTTCTTTGCACTCTCGGGGGCTCATCTTCATTTTGGAATACTGGCGAAGGTCGGGTTTCTGGCTGCCGCCGCCATATTGGCGAGGATCATCGGTAAGACCCTGGGCGTTTCCGTTGGAGGACATATAGCAAATTCCTCTGCTTACATCAGAAAATATCTTGGGCTGGCGTTGCTTCCACAGGCGGGCGTGGCTATGGGTCTCGCTCTTATCGTGGGGCAAAATCCACGACTCGCACCCTTCGAAGATGCCTTGATAAATATAGTCATTGCCTCTGTGGCTGTAAATGAGATAATAGGTCCTCCGCTCACGGCTCTCGCCCTGAAACGCAGCGGAGAGGCGAGGGTTTAAGTTGAGAATTTAACGCAGATTTACCCCGTTAAATATCTCAAAAATGAACCCCAGAATATCGCTACTAAAACAGTTCTATTTAACGGGGTGAACGCAGATAATAGATTGCGGATTACAGATTTTAAATTGTAGATACCCAACGACACAAGGACTCAATGACTCCACAACGCTCCAACGCCACATTTGATTTTTAATTTGTCATTTTGCATTTTGATACCTGCCTGCCGGTAGGTAGGTTTGATTTTTGATCTTTATACGGAGGGAGGGATTATGTTTTTGAACGAAGTTATGGACGAGAAACTCATAAACTGCGATATCGCCGCAAGGGACAAAAAGGGACTCATTGAAGAAATGGCCGATATGTTTGTGGAAGCGGGGGTGGTTACCAACAGAAAAGACTTTTGTGATTCTATAATAAAACGGGAGGAGATAGAATCAACGGCTATAGGGGGTGGAGCAGCCATACCACATGGTAGATCCAACGCCGTGAAGTCTCTCAGGGTTGCATTTGGTAGATCGAAGAAGGGAGTTAACTTCGATGCTATGGACAAAAAACCTGTAAATATTATCTTTATGATTGCTGCACCACCAGATGCCAGAAAGGAATATCTGCAGGCGGTCGCCAAGATAGCGAGATTGTTGAAATCCAGGGTTATGAAGGAGGCTCTGCTTCTGTCCGAAACTCCGAAGGATGTTATGAAGATCATATACGATTTCGATAATGTGCTCATAGAGGAGATAAAGGTTGTAACAAAGGAAGGTAGAGTCATACACAGGGATTAGAAGGACCCAGAACGGGTAGTTGGCGACAAAACTTTTTTATCTTCCGATCTGTAATTTGCATTGAATAATAACGTCTTATTGGGGGATATATGTATCTTTTAATGATAGTTCTAAATAGAGAAGAGTATCTGGAAGATGTCCTTTCCTGCTTTCTGGAACTTGGAATAGAAGATGCGATTACCGTCGATGCGGAGTCTATGAAGCGTTCACTCGCGGCACAGGTACCTATATTTGCCGGACTGAGATTAGACCTCGGAAGGAGACCATTCTCCAAAATTATAACGGCGACATCGGACGACAGGAACACCGGTAATGAGGTAATCAGACTCCTGAAAGAGGTTGATATAGACCTCGAAGCACCGGGTGTGTGCAGAATATACACACTCAAACTCGACTCGCTATTGGGCACCCCGGAGACAATAGAAGAGATATAACACCCGCTACTCTTCCTTTTTCCTTTAATTATTTGTCAATATTGCTCATAATGACTCCCCTCCGTCATTGCGAGGGATGTCTAGCAGGGAATGTCATTGCGAGGCGAAGCCGAAGCAACCTCCGAAGCAATCTCATACGGGATGAGTAATTGAATTGTTAGTAAATTGTTTTACACTATTTATATACTCCGATGCATATCGCGATAGAATTTGAGGGCGAAAATCTATTATTCCCCATCGAATATAATCATATCGTCCAGGGATTCATATACCGAAATATAGATGCGACTCTCGCCTCATTCCTGCACGATAAAGGTTTTGTGAGTAAGGGAAGAAGTTTCAAGCTCTTCACATTTTCAAGACTCCTGGGAAGATAAAGGAATTGAAACCTCACAATTTACAATTGTCAATTGAAAATTATTTTTGGTTTAGAATATTCTTGATCTCCGTCACTATCTTGGATGTTTTAACCTTCCTCTGCCCAATCCTTGCCTCGAGCCATTTCCGCCTGTCTCCTATTTCTTTCTCCGCCCTTTCCTTTGCCTTCAAATCTTTCACCGAAACGACACCTTCCTGGAACTCGTCTTCACCAATCAATAGGGCAATCGGTATCTCCTTTTTGTCTGCGTACTTCAGTTGCTTCCCTATCCCCCCCTCTCCAATATAGACCTCCGTGTTTATGTTATTCTCCCTCAATTTAAGAGCAAGTCTGTTGTATTCAACGAGCTTATCTTTAACCATAACGGTAATGAGAACATCTATGTTGTTCTTCCTTCCCTTTACGAGTCCCAGTTTCTGCATCGCCGAAACGAGCCTGTCCACACCTATGGATGCACCCGTAGCGGGTATATCCACGCCCGCAAACTGGCCGATGAGCCTGTCATACCTACCACCTCCCATAACACTTCCATATCTGGGTGCATCGGTAAGTATCGCCTCATACACGGGTCCCGTATAATAATCCAATCCCCTCGCAACCACGAAATCGATTACCACTTTATCCTCATCGATACCGAGCCCCTCAAGGTATCCGTCTATCTCCCTCAATTCCTCTATCCCCTCACAGTCTCCGAGAATGGAGGTAACCGACTGTAGGGCTTCTTTTCGGTTCTTCCGCGGAAGCATTATAAATTCCTTTACCCTGTCAATCTGTTGTTTTTTCAGCCGGAGCCCCCTTATTTCCGCACCGGACGCATCAGTTCTCCCATCGCCAAGTTCTGCGAGGACGGCATCGAGACCCAGTTTATCGAGTTTATCGACCACACGAAACACGGAAATGGAAAGGGTGGGTTCTATACCGGAAAATCTAATCAGTTCCTCCAGTATCTTTCTGTTGTTTACCCTTATCTTGAATCCGGATACTCCGAGTGCCTCTATAGACTGATACATAGCGGCGATAATCTCCGCATCAGCTATTACAGAAGAGGTTCCCACGGTGTCTATATCAAACTGTAGAAACTCCCTGAATCTCCCCTTGTCGGGTTTATCATATCTATACACCTCCTGTATCTGGTATCTTCTGAATGGCATCTCGAGGTTTTTATACTGTGCTATAACACGAGAAAGGGGCGATGTAAGGTCGTATCGCAATCCCACTCCACTACCATCGGGGTCTCGGAAGGTGTATATCTGTTTATTTGCCTCTTCCCCATACCCCACGAGGATGTCCCTGTATTCGAGGGCGGGGGTGGCAAGCGGAGAGAAACCGTAGGACTCATAAACCCGCTTTATTTTGGAAACTATCTCCTCGCGGGCTATTATTTCGTCAGAGAATATGTCTCTGAATCCCTTGAGTGTTCTCGGTTCTATTATTTTCATAAGTGATATTATATGCTAAAAAAATCTGACATACCGACTGATTTTCGAGTCCTGCGAAATCTAACTCGGCCTTGCCTGCCTACGGCAGGCAGGCAAGACGCTTTTAAGAGACACCCATGCCAAAGCGTGGGTCGTGTAATGACACGCAAGCTGAAGCTTGCGACTACCTTCTTTGCAGACAGGAAGAGAATGTGAATATCGAAACGCGGGGCGAAATCGTCCCCATCGATATTTATTTACTCCTCAAGTATGCGAAATTCTATTCTGCGGTTTTGTGCCCTACCCGCTTTGGTCTCGTTGCTTGCCACGGGTTGGTTCTCACCGTAGCCACGAGCGATAAGCCGACCTGCCTCTATACCATGTAAAACGAGGTAATCTCTCACCGCCTCGGCACGCTGTTTGGATAGCTTCAGGTTATACACTTCCGAGCCCACCGCATCTGTGTGGCCGGCGATCTCGACTCTAATTGTCGGGTGCTCTTTGAGCAATGCCGCCGATTCATCCAATGCAGGATACGAAGTGGGCTTAATCTTTGCACTGTTGGTCGCAAAATTTATTCCGTGCAGGACGATGCGCTCACCCTTCTTGAATAACTTGAACTCGCGCTCAACCGTCTGTCTCGCATTGAGTGTCACTATAGCACCCTCCGCCACATAACCTTCGGCTTTAATCTTTACAGTATGTGTTCCAAGTGGCAATTCCACCTGATATGTACCCGTCTCCGCATCTGTCCGAATCGGCTCACGCTCGGTACCGGGGAAGCTAATTTCAGCCTCAAGTCCATAATTAGTGCTGGCATCAACAACCTTGCCGACCAAAACGGCAGTTTGAAACTTCTGTACAAGTTCAAAATCAAGTATAGAGGTTTTATTGGGCTTACAAACCACTGCCCCACTCACTGTATTATAACCAGTTTTTTCTACTTTCACTATATATGTACCCGGGATGAGCTCTACTTTATACGCACCGGTCTCGTCCGAACGTGTCTCTGGCAAATCCGTTTCCGGGAACGAGATCACTGCAATACAGGGCTTACCCGTGTTCTTCTCCCTTATCGCGCCGGCAAGTATCGATATCGGCTTCTCTTTCGGTTCGAGCTTGAAGTTAACAATTCGCTTCTGTCCCTCTTCAACGGTTACGGTGATAACTGAAGAGGATGCATATCCTTTCTCTATCGGCGCTGCATAAGCCTTCGTCTTACCCACAGGAAGCTCAATTTCATACTTGCCGTCACTCGCGGTTGATACTACCATGTCAAAACCAGCAAATGTTATTTGTGCCGCCACTCCGGCACCAGTACTTGTATCAATGACCTTACCGGCAATAATACCCCTGCTAATCGGAGGTTTGACGAAGTCTAATCCCTGTGAGAACACCAGTTGTACGCGCCAGGGTGGTGTGGAACCAAACCCCTTTTCAATGTCATAATTTTCATCTAAATACAAGGCGTCTGTGCCTGAGAGCCTGAATTCAACAAGTAAAGTGGTCCAGAAATTATTGCCGCTTGCAAACTTCAGCCCCGGCGTGAGGTATGTACCGCCGTCGTTAAGGTTGCTCTCCGCTCTACCTTCGGTATAAAGTTCAATGAATGGTGTGAATCCTTGGTATAAAAATTCAACGCCACCTCCGTAACTGTATTTGTTGCACTTACTATCGGGATAAACCATATACCCACCATTAAGATGAAGGTTTACCTCTGGTTTCATCGGAAGCGATGCGGTCAATAGTACTTTACCGCCGTAGGTGAATCCGTCCGCACCGAAGTAACGAAGTAAGCCACCTCTATTAAACCGACACGCCTTTCCAAGGATCGTATCCGATGCATATACGGTTGAAACAGGTTCTCTCGCCTGTGCGGTGGGAAAGCTGACCATTGGGTAAAGGGCGAAGTCCACGAACGGCAAAAACTGTGGTGAGGTAGTTCTTATCAGCCTTGATGCGTTGAATTTTAATCCCATCCGCGTGTCACTTAAACCGAAACTGACACAGCCCACGCCGGTCGGAGTTCCTCTCGTTCCCATCATATCTCCGAGAAGCCTAATGTCACTGTTAAGTGACAGGTATTCCGTAAATGAGAAGCCCACACCGAGAAACAAATCACCCAATACAGATGTACCCGCGGCACATCCAGTGTCTTGTGGCACTAACTCATCGATAATTTCATCCCTCTTGCCCCAATAGCCGGAGAATCCCCAGGAGTAGGTAAGCCGTCCAAATGGTTCAGTCTGCGCGGAGATTATCGAATGCAACCCATTCGTAGCGGTGGCAGTAGGAGCAGACCACGCAACTGTTCCCACGAGTAGGGATGTAAACAAGTACACACGCATACGACCTCCTTTGTGAAACTGCAGAAACAAATGAAACACCATCAAGGCTCGGTTTCAATTTATTCTTGTTTTCCATTTTACCATAAAAACCTCGAAATGTCAAGTAATTTTTGACCCTTGCAAAATTTAAGGTGAGCAAAACACTTGACTTTTTCAAAAAGTTGTGGTAAAATAAAACCACCGATGAGAAACATACTTTTAACGGGTAAGCCCGGTGTTGGAAAGACGACCCTCATCTTAAAGGTTTTGGGAAGTCCAAATCTCGATGCGCGGGGATTTTACACGCGGGAGATAAGAAAGGGTAATGTACGGTTGGGATTCGAGCTTGTGGAGATAGGGGGCAGCAGAAGAGATGTGTTTGCACATATCGGTTTTGAAAAAATACACAGGGTGGGCAAGTATGGGGTGGACATCTCTGTGCTCGAAGAGATTGGGGCAGAGGCGATAAAAAAGGGCATCGAGGAGAAAAGCCTCATAGTGATTGACGAGATCGGCAAGATGGAGTTGTATTCAAAAAGATTTCGGGAGGCGGTCACCCTCGCTCTCAACTCATCGTCGCCCGTTCTGGCGACCATAACAATGAGTCCCCTTCCGTTTGTGAAGGATATCAAACAGAGAAAGGATGTGAGTATTTTAGAGGTAACAAGAAACAACAGGGACGAGCTTTTAAGGAAGCTCATTAAAAAACTGGAAGGTTTGAAGTAGCATTATAATATAACTCCGAGAAAAATTCGATGGCAGGATTTGCTTCTCCACAATTTTCTTACGCCGCCTTCTCGCTGTATCCGAGTGAGAATGCCATTGTAATTGCATTGTGTTCACACTTCTTATAACAGAGGGCGCATCCTATGCACTTTGAAAGCTCGACCCTGTGTTGCTCTCCTTTCTCTCCCGCTATCGCACCGGTGGGACAGACCGGTTTACATTCCTCGCACCCGGTGCAGTCTGTTCCAATCATCGCCCTCGGTCTCGATGCAGCCTTATCCACTATACATTTTGTCGGACACTTAAAAATACATACGGTAGCATTTTCGCATATTTTGGGGTCAATTCTCGCGAGGTTGTTCTCCACCTTTATCGCGCCATATGGACAGTTCTTCTCACAGAGTCTGCAGGCTATACATCCCACACTACAAACCTTCCTCACAGAGGGACCCTTTGCCCTCGAATTACAGGCAACATACACCTTCTGTGTCTTTGGAATGAGCTCGAGAACATCCCTTGGACATTCTTTAACGCACATTCCACATCCCGTGCACTTATCATCCGCTATGTGGGGCAATCCGTCGTCTCCCATTACAATAGCACCAAACGGACATACCCACTCACAGTTTCCATACCCAAGACAGCCGTACTCACATCCCTTATTCCCTTTCTGTATGAGGTTTGCGGCGACACAATCCATAAGACCGTCGTAGATAAATCTCTCCTTAACTTTATCCTTGCTACCACTACACCGCACAACCGCGACCATCGGTTCAATCTCCGATGTAGCAACGCCGAGTATCTCGGAAATTTTTCTATCTACCTCCTGTCCGCCAACGGGGCAGAACCCCGCACTCTTACCAGACTTGGCGAGTGCGACGGCAAATGCCTCACACCCTGGGTATCCACATCCGCCGCAGTTAGCCCCCGGCAGTATTTCAATGAGTTTTTTTTCAATCTCTGAAGGTGCGACCGCAAGTTTCGTATAGGCAAAGGTAAGACCCAGACCCAGTATGAGTCCAAGCCCCCCAAGTACCACAACCGCCGTTATCACTGCCATAAAACCCCCCACGACAGAATTAGGTATTAAACCTCATCCACAGATACAGGGTATCTTTCCGCACTTCGGGCATCCATTCTCGTATTTTCTCACGGCATCTTCCATATTCACACCCAATATATTCGCTATAGAAAAAAGCCAGGCAGCACAGTCAGCCAGTTCCTCCTCAAAGTTCCCTTCATTCCTTATTGCCCTCGCAAGTTCGCCCACCTCCTCGACGAACCAGATGAAAGTCCCTTCAACCCCCCTGCTCGCATCTTTCTTCAGGTATATCTCCTCTATCTTCTTCTGAAATTCGCCTATAGTCATTGTTCTTCCTTGAAATTTTTCAGTCTTCTTTCTTCTTGCAGACAACTCGTTATCTCGGTCTTTTAATGTGTAATCTTAGAGGACACCTGTCATTGCGAGGGATGTCATTGCGAGGCGAAGCCGAAGCAACCTCCGAAGCAACCTCCGAAGCAACCTCCGAAGCCCCGAACAAAGTGAGGGGGCAAACGAGGGACCCTGGTGAAGCAATCCCATTGAGATTCCTCGCTTCACTCGGAATGACCTTATTGGTCAGATTGCTTCATCCCAATAGTCATCGGAATTCGCAATGACAGATGAGATCCGTATCATTTCGAATGAGCATGACAATCCCTATAGAATAAGATTGCTTCGTCGTTTTCACTCCTCGCAATGACGGAAGAGGAAGCGTCATTGCGAGTCATACGACCTGTATAGGTGAACGAAGTGAACGTGGAAATCTCGTCTTTAATATCATTATTACACTCCGTAACGAATTCTGGGCAATAAACCCTCCTATCCACCTGTCCATTCCATTCGGATGCTGTGCAACGGATCCGTAGGGATCGGTAGACAGGTTGAGATGAAATTTGTTAAAGTCCGATACAGATGGCTTTAACGCCATCACGACACTTTGGGACATTCCCCAATCTGGAATCATGTTTTGCCCATAAGTTCCATTATTATGGTTGATGACTCCTCTATCGACCTGGATGTCACATCAATGACTATCCAACCAGTCCTGTTAAATATCTCCGTACTATATTTCACTTCTTCCTTTATCCTGTCAATATCCACATATCTATCACCTATGCCCATCTTAAGGCGATTTGCTCTTGCTATCCTTATCGCCTGAAGCCTATCGGGTCTTATGGTCAGTCCTACAACCTTTCTTACATCAAGTTCATAAACCTGTGATGGAAGCTCAACTTCCATAATTATCGGCACATTTGCAACCCTGTATCCCCTGTAGGAGAGGTAGATACTTATTGGTGTCTTTGATGTTCTGGAAACTCCAATAAGCACAAGGTCAGCAAGGTTGAGTTCCTCCGGTCTACATCCATCATCATGATTTACTGCAAAATCTATCGCCTCGATCCTCGCAAAATAATCCTCGTTAAGATGCTTGAAGAGACCGGGGAGTGCAAGCGGCGAGATCTCAAGCAGGTCGGTGAACCGCGTGAGAATGGGTCCCATAATATCAATCGTGGGAACTGCCCTTTTAATGCCCTCTCTGTGTATTACCCTTCTCAACTCGGGAGAAACAAGCGTAAAGACCACGACTCCCCGAACCTCACCGGCATCTTCAACCACCTTTTTCACCTGTTCTGTATCTCTCACATACTGAACCCTGTGAAGTACAGCCCTCGATGCATCAAATTGCGTAAGGACAGCCTTCACAACAAGTTCACAGGTGTGCCCCGTTGCATCGGATACAATAAATATGTGCCTCTGTCTCCCGGGCATATGCGCACTGCATCTATCCTTTGCTTTCTAATTTTTTTATCAATGCGGGCACCACCTCGAACAAATCTCCCACTATACCAAGGTCTGCCACCTTGAATATGGGCGCATCGGGGTCCTTATTTATGGCGATGATGTAATCCGATGAAGACATCCCGGCGAGATGCTGTATTGAACCAGATATTCCACAGGCTATATATACCTTCGGTCTCACCGTCTTCCCCGTCTGCCCGACCTGGTGAGAATAGGGAATCCACCCATCATCCACGGGTGGTCTTGAAGAGCCGAGTGCCGCCCCCAGCAAGTCAGCGAGTTCCCGCAAGAGTGTAAAATTTTTTGCATCCTGGATACCCCTTCCACCGGATACAATTATGTCGGCGTCTTCGAGATTTATCTTCTGTGTCTCGTCAATCACATCCCGCTGCAATTTTGTTCGAGGTGTTTCCGGAACAAACTCCTCAACCACAACCTCTCCCCTCCTCTCCTTCTCCACTGCCTCTTCCATAACCTTATACCTTACGGTTGCCATCTGGGGTCTTCTGTGCTCACATACTATCCTCGCCATTATATTGCCGCCGAATGCCGGCCTGGTTTGAACCAAGAGCCCGTCCTCGTTTATATTAAGCCCCGTGCAATCAGCCGTAAGCCCCGTCTCAAGTCTTGCGGCAACCCTCGGGAGGAGACTCCTGCCCTCCGATGTCGCCCCGGCAAGAACTATCTCCGGCTTATATTTCTCTATGAGATGCACGAGGGCATCTGTGTAGGGTTCCACCAAAAATTCCTTGAAGGCCTCGTTTCTGATTATATAAACTTTATCCGCACCCCTTGCGATCACCCCATCTACGACCTCACCCCCGGAGGGGAACTCTTTATCTCCGACGAACGCCACAACCAATTCTGTGCCCAACTTATCTGCCAGTTCTCTGCCCTTTGAGAGCAGTTCATACACCACCCTGTGAACACCATTAGCCGTTATTTCCCCGTAAATCAATACGCCGTGATAGTCCAAATAGGAACGCGGGGAAGTGGGTTTTTCCTCTATCACTATGGCTTCAAAGGGACACTCCGGCACACACACGCCGCACAGGTCACAGCTATCGAGGTCTATGAGGGCAATTCCATTTTGTATACTGATTGCCCCATATGGACAGATGGATACACACACTCCACATCCATTACAATTTTCCCCTATTACCCTTATTGACATACTACCCCCGGATATTTGTCAGGATGAGACACCCTTCAAAAACTCAATTATCTTTTCTGCTGCTTCTTCCCTGGTCCCCGTGAATTTCTCACCCGACTTCTTGCGTTCGGGTGTGAATATCTCTATAACCCTCGTGGGAGAACCCGATAATCCAACTTTTTCCTCTTCTACTTCGATATCTCGTAGCCCCCAGTGAGGAATTTCTGCACTTTTTGCCCTTATCTTTCCCCGTAGGGATGGTAACCTCGGTACATTTATCTCCTTTACTACCGTTAACAGCGCGGGAAGGGGAGTTTCTATCACCTGATAACCCCACTCCGTCATCCTCTCAACCACCGCTCCCTTCTCGTTTATTTCCTCTATCTTCCTCACATATGTAACCTGCGGAATTCCAAGGAACTCTGCAATTTCGGGTCCAACCTGTGCCGTATCTCCATCCGTTGCCTGCTTTCCGCACAGTATCAAATCATAATTCCCTATCTTCTCGATCGTCTTTCCCAATGTGGACGAAGTCGCAAGGGTATCTGCACCCTTGAACTTCATATCGGTGAGAAGAACTGCACCATCTGCGCCCATACCTATCGCCTCCCTCAAGGCATCCTCTGCCTGAGGCGGTCCCATGGAGATCGCAATCACCTCTGCTTCACCTTTCTCCCTTATCCTGATCGCCTCCTCGAGGGCGTATGCATCGAGGGGATTCATCACAGACGGCACCCCTTCCCTTATGAGCGTATTCGTGTCGGGGTCTATCTTAATATCCTGTGTATCGGGTACCTGCTTTATACATACAATAATTCTCATACATCACCTTCCCTTTCAACGTTCTCCAACCGTCACCTGCTTGTCACCGATACATTTTCAATTCTTATGTATGGCAGAACGAGGTTTGCGAGTTTTTTTGTCTCCTTCGATATAGCGGATACATTTTTAAGTCCCTTATAGACATTGCCAGATATAAGTGTTCCGAGGAGTGGTTTTGTAACTCTTCCGTTCTCAACGAGAAATCCGCCCTTTACAACCCCGGAGAAATCTCCGCTTATTGGATTTGGAAACCCAGAAAACCTCGTTACAACAACACCCTTTTTAATCTCTCCTATTATATCATCCTTTGCCTTATCACCGGGAGGGATAATCATGTTTGTGGGACCTATTCCCGGTACGCCCCTCGTTCCCCCTCGTGCATGTCCCGTGGTGTCTCTTCGCTCACGATTTGCGGTATAGGCATTGTACATAAACGACGATAGTATACCATTCTCTATGAGTGACAGTCTGCTGTGCGGCATACCCTCTCTGTCAAAGCCCTCCGTACCTATCCCCCCCTCCAGGGTCCCATCGTCTATCAGTGTAAATATACCCGAGGCAACACTGCTTCCCAGTTTGCCGGTAAATCTCGACATACCCTTCTGCATATTGTTTGCGTTGAGTGCGAATATAAGAGGTCTGATAACGAGCGAATTCACGGCATCCGGGGAGAGAAGGATACTACCCTTGAAACTCTCGCCTTTCTCTGCCCCCAGAGAGGCAAGCACCTTGTCCGCCAGAGACCCGCCTATTTTTTCGACATCTATCTCCTTAAGCCATCTCGTCGCATCAAATTCCACATCGAACGAAGATACAATATCCCCCTCCCTCGCCATACCCATAAGATAGTATACAAAATAATTGGAAGATTCTTTCTCTTCCGTGCACTTTGAGGTCACTATCGCCCTCTTTTTTATCACTGCATTAAACCCTCCAGACTCAATACTCACCCTTTCATCCTTCCTCGCGGATTCGAGAAGCCTTACGGCGAATTCGATGCCGTTCTCTATGCTGAAGGTCTCCGACCCCGGGTCAAATATGTTGAGCTTCTCTACCTTCTTTGGGGCTGGAAGATAGTTTCCCGGATCTCTCGGCGCAGCAGAGGCAAGTGATGTCGCACCGTCTACGGCGATCACCACATCCTTCTCCAGTAGAGAGTTACAGGAGGCGTATCCGAGTCCACATCTTTTAAACGCCCTGATTCCGATGCCCTCGTTCACATCCGAACGGGCAAGGTCTATTGAATTGTTCTGAATTGTAATTCTTATGGTTCTGTTGCTTTCTGCGTAGATCTCTACCTCATCTGCACCCAGTAACTTTGCCCGCGAAAGGGCAAATTCACAAATATCGAGCATAACTTCCCCCCGATTGATTGCCAAATCTATGCTCGCGTTGAGTTTTCAACATCTGCCAGTATATCATTAATGTCGAAAGGCTTGGACTTGAAACCGACAGCCTGCTTACCCCCACCATGGCGGCAGGCGGGCGCGTTATTGATGCATATTTTGGGCTCATCTTGCTATATCCGTCTCCCTCCGATAGTGACCTCGCATCTTAAGTACGGTCCCCCTCCATCCACCTTTGCCGGCTGACCCTTCCCACAGTGACCCGCACCGAGCCCCCAGGAAAAATCCTTTCCGACGGCATCCACACTCTTCAGCACTTCGAACGCCTGTCCAGAAATTGAGACGCCCCTCATCAGTTTTCCCAACTTACCATTCTTTATTCTGTACGCCTCCCTGACACCAAACATAAACTCTGCATTCGCATCCGCCTGGCCACCACCCTCAAGCCCCTTTAAAAGAAATCCGTCCCGCACCCCGTCAATGAGCTCCTCGAGGGTCTTATCCCCCGGCTCTATATAGGTATTTCTCATCCTTATTATTGGCTCCGAATCGTATTCCCACGCCCTCGCATTTCCAGTTGGTTCCACGCCAAATATTGCACTGCTCTCGAGGTTGTGAAGGTAGGATTTTAAGATTCCATTCTCTATTATCACCACCTTCCTGGCGGGAGAGCCCTCATCATCGACACACACCATACCGCTCGCAGATGGCTTGTGGGGTGAATCACCTGAGTCGACGAGGGTAACGAGTGGGGATGCCACCTGTGTATTTAATTTTCCATTTGCGACAGAACCAGACAACACGAAATCTGCCTCGCAGGTATGTCCTATGGCTTCGTGTGCGAGTGTGCCAACGAGATCGGGGTCAAGTATAACGGTTGCCTTTTTACCTTCGGGATACGGTGCAGACAAAAGGTCCACGGCAAGCTTTGATGCCCTATCACACAGTTCAAAGGCGGACTTCTTGCCAAAGAGGTCTCCCCATCCCCCAGTTACCCCAACTGCCTGTGTGGCGGATGTGAGGATACCGCCTTTTCGTGCCACACAGGTGAGCCTGAATTCTGGTTTTGCATCTAATATGTGCGCCTTCGTCCCAGATGATGTGAGGATATACTTTTCATCAATTATCTCGCAATATCCGGATGATGCACTGGTTATGAGGGAGGATGAATTTCTCGCCCTCTTTTCTATATTCAGGACAAGGTTTAACTTTTCTTTAAAGGAATGATTTGTGACGGGGTCATTTATCTCAAAGGAAAAGTCACCAACCGCCGGCTCCTGGACGGCAAGTCTCTTTACCTTGCGGGTACGTCTCGGGGCAGAGAGTCTTGCCGCTGTTACCGCCTCTCCGAGCACGTACTCCAGAGACCGCTTATTTACCTTGGAGGTGGAAGAAAATCCCCAGGAACCATCCAGGAGGACCCTTATGCCAACTCCATTGTACAGAGATGTTGTGGCTTCTTCAAGATTGCCTTTCCTGGCGATGATCTCGGTAATTTCTCTCTTGTGATACCGCACCTCGGTGTAACCCGGCGATTTCGACAAAACAAACTCCAGTATATCAAACATCTTTCCTCGCTCCCTTCAACCACTTTTCAAATTCCCCGAGCGGCAGGACATTTATCACATCACTCTTCCCGACCCATCCTCTTCTCGCCACCCCAACCCCAAATCTCACCTGCGACAATTTATCCTTGTTGTGTGCGTCCGAGCCTATTGAGAATTTTACCCCGTATTTCTTTGCCTCCCTCGAGTTTATATCTGAGAGGTCGAGCCTATCGGGATACCCATTTATTTCAAGTATTATTTTATTCTTTGCCGCCTCTTTGAATATCGTCTTAAGGTCTATTTTGTATTCCTTCCTTCCCGATATCAATCTCCCCGTTGGGTGGGCAAATATGTGGATATAGGGAAAAGCGGCGATCACATCGTGGGTAAAATCGTATTCTGCCCTCCTCTGATGGATTGCGAGCGTCACTATATCGAGTTGACGGAGAATCTCCTCCGAATAGTCGAGTCCATCGGGCGTAAGTTCAAGCTCAGTCCCCTTAAATATCCTTATTCCCACCTCTTTCTCAACTCTCTCGCATTCTTCATTCCTCTCTCTCAGTCTGGATGGAGAAAGACCTCCGGCATATTTCGCCTTCTGTGAATGGTCCGTTATACATATGTATTCATACCCGAGTTCTTTTGCTTTCCTTGCAATCTCGCTGATCGAGCTCGTTCCATCGGAGTAGTTTGAGTGTATGTGGAGGTCGCCCCTTATATCGGAATATCCTATCAGTTCGGGCAGTGCCCCTTCCATGGCGGCTTTTATCTCTCCTGAATCCTCTCTTATCTCCGGCGGAATCCGGGGCAGACCGAGCACTCCATACACCTTCTCTTCTGTTTTCCCGGCGATCTTTTTGTCCCCCCTGAACACCCCATATTCAGATATCTTGAGCCCCTTCTTCAGGGCAAGTGTACGCAGATGTATGTTGTGCGCCTTTGAGCCCGTAAAATACTGGATACAGGAACCATAACAGTTCCCCGGGACAACCCTGAGGTCAACCTGCAGCGAACGCCCTCCAATCGGAATCAGTACCGATGCCTTCGTATCGCCCGCACCGAGCACCTCACTCACCGATTTCATACCAACGAATGTATCCACTATCTCTCTCCCCCTTGAGGAACTCGCCATTATATCTATGTCACCAACGGTCTCCTTCATCCTGCGGAGCGAACCACAGGGCGTGAATTGGGTCGTCGGGAATTTTCCTTTAAGGTGAGCTATCACCTCCTCCACAATGGAAACCGCATCACCTATTGATATTCTCTCGTGTCCCCTCTCGTATATTTCAAGCCCCTTTTTTATGTTTAAGACCTTCTTCTCTCCCATTCCTTGAAGGGATGCCAGACTCCCGTTTTCCAGCACATTTAAAAAATCCTCTCTCGTTCTAACTCCAAGTTTGTCGTATGCGATCTTGAGGGTCTTTGGACCAATTGACGGCACATCCATAAGCGAGAGTAAATCTTCGGGTATACCCTCCATTACCTCCCCATACTTTTTCATCTTTCCCGTGGTCAAGAACTCGTCTATCTTTTTGTCAATACCCTCACCTATACCGGGAACGCCGCGAAGCCTTCCTTCTTTCCACAATGTTTCAACATCCTCTGCCATATCAGTAAGTATTCTCGCCACTTTCCTGTATGCATTTATTTTGAAGACATTGCCTCCCTTGAACTCGAGGGCATCTGCAATTCTCTCAAATATGAATGCGATCTCACGATTCCTCATATAAAAGATTTTGCATTTTAAGAAACCATCTCAAGATCCGTTCCATCTCAAGACCCGTCCACAGGATCCGTATGGATATGGGCAGGATCCGTATGGAATGGACAGGATTACACCTGCCTACCGGCAGGCAGGCAAGATTTTCACAAGATTATTCTTCTTTTTTCTAATTTTTCTTTACCAAAATTTAAAAGCAGTCCAACTCTA
>Ga0209121_10000241_pt1 | contig 58065 bp, 51 predicted proteins | sample Cruoilmetagenom3_FD_187292 | JGI IMG/M metagenome (GOLD analysis project Ga0209121, IMG submission 187292) | Oil polluted marine microbial communities from Coal Oil Point, Santa Barbara, California, USA - Sample 3 (SPAdes) (version 2) | ecosystem: Environmental > Aquatic > Marine > Oil seeps ...
TATCTACCCTCCCTTTTAGGGGTAAGAAACACGTTGTATGAATATGTTACCCCTTGGGTAAGAGATACGAATTCACTATGTCCTTTTTCAATATCAAATGTTGTTGGGATATTCCATAATATTTGTGTTTTAGAAGAATCAATCTGTGGAGTAATAAATAGGGTGACTGGTATTTTCTTACTTAAGGATTTTTGTGAACCTATATGAAGTTCTAAATCAAAGTATTTGTTACTACTTTTTACTGTTTTCTTTTCCTCATCTACTTCTATTTCAGCAGTACTATCTATTTCTTCAGGAATTTCTTCTTGGGCAAATAGAGTGGTGCTTGTGAGTAGAGTTATAAATACTGCAAGTATGATTTTTTTCATTTTAAGGTAACCCTTATTCCCATTTTATATATGTTATATACTCTTTTAGCTTCTTCATAATCTATGTCTCTATCATTATGTACTATCCTATTTCTTAGTTTATGAACATCCCACAACTGTTGGTATCTCTTTTTCTCAAACAGTCCTTTTGCTTTTTTAAGATTACTCCCACAGCTTTCACTGTTTCCATATTTTAGATGAAAAGCTTTACTAAGTAAATTGTCTAGTTTAATGATAGCATCTCTTCTTGCATAGCTATCATGACTTTTAATTTGGATTTTTAGCTCATCTAACTTCTCGAGTATTAGCTCTTTTTTCCTTTTTGGAATTCTCTTACTGTTTATGTAAGCAACAACAAAAAGGAGAGATATTAGTGCAAGTATAATTACTGTTATAGCTACTTCACTAGGCATTCTTTTGTATTCTGTTTAAAATAATGTAAATGGTTCCTCCAAGTATTATATAAAGTAAAAGAGATAGTAATTTAGCAAAAATATCTAGATATTTATACTCTTTAACTGTTTCAATTTTTACTTCTATATGTTTGTCCTCTGTTTGCTGGGTTCCACTAAGGGTATTAATTACTGCATAAATTGTTTCTTTAACATCTTTAGTTGGGATATTAATCCTTATAGAGTATGTTTGTCCTGGAAGTATTATTTCTCTACTGTTGTTTTCTATGTAGTCAATATACATTGGAAGATTAGGGTTTGATTTTTCAATATTGAAAGAGTCTAGGATTGTTGTTCCTGTATTTTGTATTGTTAGTGAACCTATTAGATAGGGGTCTGATATGTTGTATGGCTGAAATACTAGAGAGGGTTCAAAGTTATTAATGATATTTGGTTCTATTTCGGAAATTGAAATTTCAAAATCTTGTTGGGAATAGAAGGGGAGTTTGGGAGTATTTGCATTAGAGTATCTATATATTAATGAGACATGATCTTTCATATCTCTTTGCCAAAGGGATGTGTTTGAGAGATCTTCTAAATATGGATCAACTATTACCCAATCGTTGTTTTCTTCATCAAAATACTCAACCCAGTAATGATACATTCCCTCTGAGTGGTAGTTTGAAATATCTGTTACATATCCTATGACAAATCTAGCAGGGATACCGTAGTATCGGTACAGTGATATCAAAGCATCGGCAAAATCTTCACTTGTTGATATGGATTGTTTTAAAAGGGTTTCTTGTCCTCCTAATCTTTGTGAGCCTGTTAGTGAACCTACAGTTAACTTGTCAGGTTCTAGATTGTCTATTACATAGTGATATATGGATTCGTACAGGAGTTCTTTTTCTTCCTTAGTTTCTAGGTCATAGATATCTGAAAATTCTTCTGACACATTAAGACCAGAGTCTTTAAGTTTGCGGTTTAGATGTCTTGGGAGGGATTGGTTTGTTATTTTCCATAGCTTTTCTTCTTCAATACTGTATTGCTGTTTCAAAGGGTAAGGAGTTTTGTTCATAATGATATTACCTTCTATAGAGACATCAATACTGCTTTGTGGGGCTATGTGGTATTGTAAAATATTGTTGTTATCAATATCTTTGTATGCTTTATCAGGAAGGGAAGAAACACTGTTAACAGAGATGTGTTGATTATTATTGTTTAATGGAAGAGTTATCTCTGAGAGAATCATTTCCTCACTAAGGTTTAATAGAGTTTTGTTAATGGTATATGTATATGAGATGTTTTTACCTAGGGAAATTGTTACAGTATCAGTATTGGGGGATGCAGTTATAATTTCAATTTTATTGCCCTTACTATTAACTTTGGTTATAGGGGCAGAACTCCATGATATTTCACCTATTGATGCTGGATATGTAAAAGAGAAGTCTCTACTTACCGTATCTTTAACAGAGGATATTAGGGAGAGTTGATCTGCAGTCATATCTGTTGAAAAGGTAATCTTTAATGTTATTGGTTTATCAGGATATATTGGAGTCTTTTCCAAATCAATAACTAGATCTGTTGCCCCATTTCTTCTATGTACAGTTGGAATTAGAGAGGAGTTTCTGTTTATAGATAGAATTTCAGGAGTAATATTTTCATCTGGAATAGTGATTGTATAGTAGGTAACAACTACTGGAGAGTTTTGTGTAGTCATTGTTAAATAAATGACAGAGTCAGTACTATTTCCATCCCAAGTATGATGGTAATCAGCATATACTGTAAATTCTTGGGCTAGGGTATTTTCAGGCAGTGAAAAAAAACATAAGAGGATGCTACAAATCAACAGAGTCTTTTTCAAATAGCCAGTTAAACCTTTCATATTTTCTCATTATTTGTTTTACAACTGGTGTCTTAGGTGTTACACCATATTTTTTAAGAATAGCCTCTAGATCAATTTCCTCAAGTTCTTGAACTTTTTTATATTCAGGATTTCGAACAGTCTCCTGTTTGGCATTCTTCCTGATAATATAATAGGACATTCCTTTGCGCTCATCAAGAACATCTCTTGGTCTAGCATCTCTTGAGTGCATTTCTACTAATATGAAAGCAGAATTCTGTCTAGAGTTAATTAATGAAAATGCATATCCTGGAGGAACAATTATTTTTTGTTGTTTTTTGGTTACTATTTTTATTACTTTGTTCTCGTCTTCACCTTCATATTTTTGAAGGATTATAATACCACCCCCGTATGCTACATCTAGGATTCTAGGATAGCTTTTACACTTGGTAGCTATTGTTTTTGAATACTCTATACCAGCTAGATTTGAAAAGAGAAGATATATGTTTATCCTAATATTTTTCTTTTTAAATACATCATCCTTATCAATATCTTTGTATCTTTTGTAAAATACTGCAGGACAATTTAGATCTTCATTAAGTAGTTGAGGACGGATATCATCAATACAAACGGTAGTTGTATCTGATACTGTTAATCCTTGGGGTAAAAGATCCTCTCCACTGTAAAATATTGGCAATCCACTGGATCGCTTAAGGTCAATTTTCGCCATGTGAGGCAATTATATCATATTTAACGCTATTTTGTCCTAGAAAAGGTTTTTGAGAGTTCTGAAAGTATGAAGCCTAAAATAAGAAAGAATATGAAAGAAATAAGGGGTGTTAGTGGTGTACAGAACCTATCAATACATATCTCTTCAGCTAATATATTTTCAAAGGGTCTAGTAAAGAGTAAAGAGATATCATTTAACCAGTTAATAAATGGATGAGAGGGGTTAGCTCCTAATATTTTAGTTAATATGGAAAAGAATATTACAGATTCTATAAATACAACGGTTGTGTAAAGGATTTTAAAAATTACAGACATCTATCTAACAGATTAATTTAAATTATCATTGTAGTACTTAAGTTCTCTCATATATCTTGACACACCATTTGCCCATACATGAGCTGGATTTAAACCACAGGGAGGACAGTAGGCAGATTCAATTTGAAAAGGAGTTAAATGAATACCGTAGCCTTGAGCTAGTCCTCTTGTAACTTCTGCTATTCCTGCATCCCAAGTTCCAAATTGGCTCCATCCTTCTGGATTTCTATTAATACCTCTCCATCCCCAAGCGTTAGAGGTTCCTCTTGGAATTAAATTCCCAAAGGCTGACTCTACTCCTGATATTGAAGCTACCAATCTCCAGTCTAAACCGTATCTATCTGCTTCTGTAATAAATGTTTTAGCTGATGGATACATAGGGGAGTTGTAGTTAAAGAGAAATTTTTGCATAGCGATAGTTCTTGTATCCTCTGTTTGTATTCTAGTTTTACTATCAACTTTCTTTAACATATCTGCATTTACTACAGTATTAATATCATAGGTACTTCTGTATATTTCGTGTGTGTATAGGGGGCTTAAGTAATTGAGTGTAACATTTTTGTTGTTTCTTACACTTTCAAGCAACCATCCTTTAAACAGTAGTTCAATATGGGGAGAGAGAATGAACATGTAAAAAAGGAAAAAAGTAATAAATAGGGGCACTCTTATTAAATTAGGTTTAATATTAATGCCTTTCTTAAACTCTTTTTTGTATACACTTGAAATGTAAGGGCTATCCATATTAATCTAGTATATCAGAACTTGATGAGCTATTGAATTTATGTTTAATCATTTACATCTGCATTCAGAGTATTCTCTGTTGGATGCAACAATTAGATTACCAGAATTGGTAGAGAAACTTCAACAAAGGGGTATGAAGGCTTGTGCCTTAACAGACCATGGGGTTATGTATGGGGTATTGAAGTTCAAAAATATTATGAAGGAGGCTGGTTTAAAGCCCATTATTGGTTGTGAGATATATGTAGCTCCAAGAGGAAGGGATAAAAAGGAGTATGGAATTGATAATAAGTTTTTTCATCTAGTTTTGTTAGCGAAGAATTTAGAGGGTTACAAGAACCTGGTTAAGATTGTTAGTCTTGGTCATATGGAGGGCTTTTACTACAAACCAAGAGTTGATATTGAAACACTTTCTAAATATTCAAAAGGATTAATTGCTCTCTCAGCCTGTCTTGCAGGCCCTATTTCTAAACCTATTCTAGAGGGTAACAAGAAATTAGCATTAGAGAACGCAAAAAAATATTCAGAAGTTTTTAAGGATTCCTTCTACATTGAATTACAAAGAAATGGTATGGAGGAGCAGGAGATAGTTAATGAAGGTTTGTTAAAGATATCAAAAGAGCTTAAACTTCCACTTGTTGCCACGTGTGATTCCCACTATTTAAACAGGGAAGATGCAGAGATACAAGAAATACTATGGTGTATAGGGGATGGGAAGACATGGGATGATCCAGAGAGAAGAAGAATGCCAACTAATGAATTCTATGTTAAGACCTCGCAGGAGATGGAAGAGCTTTTCGCAGATATTCCCCAAGCAATTGAGAATACTCAAAAGATTGTAGATATGATAGAGGATTTTGATATTACATTTGGTAGGGTAGAACCTCATTTCCTAGATTTACCTAAAGATGAAACTTCAACTACATATCTTAGGAAATTAACTATGGAGGGTGCTAAGCGTAAGTATGGAAAGATTACAAAAGGATTAAAGGAGAGGATAGAGTATGAATTAAAGATAATAGAGGATAAGAGATATAGTGATTACTTTCTTGTCGTTAGGGATTTTACTACCTTTTGTAGAGACAATGGAATTGTAGTGGGAATGAGAGGTTCGGGTTGTGGCTCTGTTGTTGCATACTGTGTTGATATTACAGATATAGAGCCTATTTCTTGGGAGTTGTATTTTGAAAGATTTTTAAATCCTGAAAGAGATTCACCTCCAGACTTTGATATAGATATAGCAGATGCAAGAAGAGATGAGCTTTTGGATTACACAATAAAAAAATATGGGATTGAGAATGTAAAACAGATTGGTACTTTTAGTAAATTACAAACACGTCAAGCGATTAAAGATGTAGGAAGGGTATTAGGTGTAGACCTATCTGTAACGGACAAATTGGCAAAGATGGTAGAGATAGTATTTGGGAAATCCAAGGGTATTGATTACATGATAGAGCATAATCCAGAGTTTGCTGAAATTATTAATTCTTCAGAAACTAACAAGAGGTTAGCTCAAATTGTACGAAGAGTTGCAGGTATATGTAGAGGAACTTCTACCCATGCCTGTGGAATAATTGTTACCCCCAAACCTGTTGTTAATTACTGTCCAATACAAAGAGATTCTCATGGTGGAGGTATAGGAATGACACAGTTTGAAATGTCAGATATAGAGTATGTAGGATTAATGAAGTTTGATTTTTTAGGTCTTAGAAATCTCAATGTCGTAGGTGAAGCAGTTAAGAAAATTAAAGCTGATAAAGATATTGAGATAGATCTGTTAACATTAGATCCCAATGACAGGGAAACATATCAAACCATTCAAAGTGGACACACTGTAGGAATCTTCCAAATGGAAAGCGAAGGGATGAGAAGTGCCATTAGGAAGTTAAAACCTCAAACCCAGGAAGATATCTGCTACCTTCTTGCAGCGTATAGACCTGGACCGATGCAGTATATCTCTGAGTATGTAGCTGTTAAAAAGGGTAGACAGGAGCCAGATTATGTATTTCCAGAACTTAAACCCATTTTAGAGGTAACAAATGGAGTAATAACCTACCAAGAGCAGGTAATGAAGATTGCACAAGTTGTAGCTGGGTATACCCTAGGAGCTGCAGATTTGTTACGAAGAGCAATGGGTAAGAAGAAAATGGAAATAATGAAGAAGGAGAAGCCTAAATTTCTTAAGGGAGCTAAAAAGAATGGATTTGATAAGAAAGAGAGTGAAAGGTTATGGAACAAACTAGTACAATTTGCTAACTACGGATTTAACAAAGCACATAGCGCATCTTATGCAACTATTGCATATTGGACTGCATATCTTAAAACACACTATCCACTCGAATTTATGGCTGCTCTTTTAGAGGGGGACTTAGATAACTTTGAGAGAGTAATTAAGGATTTAAATGAATGTGAAAGGTTAGGTATTGATGTATTACCTCCTACAATTAACAAAAGTAAGGTATTTTTTACAATCGAGGGAGAGAGTGGTATTAGATTTGGATTAGGTGGAATAAAAAATATTGGTCAAGATATTATGGAAGCTATTGTAAAAGAGAGAAAAGAAAATGGTGAGTACAAAAACTTAGATGATTTTGTTGAAAGGACTCATAAAAAGGGTATTCAAAAAAGAGCAATAGAGTATTTAATAATGTCGGGAACAATGGATGAATTCGGGGAAAGAAATGCCCTCCTTACTGCTCTTCCTTCTGTTTTTGAAGGTATTAAGAAAAGCTCTTCTTCTAGAAGTGTTGGACAGATAGATATATTTTCTCTTTCTCAAGATGGTACAGGAGCATCTATACAAACTAAAGAGACTCCACTACCTGAAGTTGAAAAAGCTCCTAAGTATGAAGTTTTACAATGGGAGAAAGATCTCTTAGGTTTGTACTTCTCAAGTCATCCTCTTGATAATTTACAAACTTTCTTTGATTCAAAAAAGAGTGTTTCTCTTAAAGAGGCTTTGGAGAAGAAAAATAATGAACAGGTAGTTATTGGTGTAATGGTGAGTAAGATTAGAAAGATTACTACTCGAAAGGGTGATATTATGGCATTTCTAAAAGTTGAAGATAAGTCTGCTCTTTCTGATGTAATAGTATTTCCTAAGATATATCAAGGGGTTAGAGAGGTATTACAAACTGGTAAACCTATGCTTTTAGTTATAAGAGTTTCAGTAAAAGATAATGAGAAGAGTTTAATTATGCAACAGGGTAAATATATTGATGAATCTAAATATGGTGATAATTTTGATGGTATTACATTTAGGATTAGAGATTCCCATACTCAAGATGAAGTTAAAAAGCTTAAGGAATATATAGCGAAATCAGAGGGGGAGACTCCTGTAAGAATAGTGGTTAGTAATGGGCATGGAAACAAGAGTGTACTTTTGGATAAAAAGATTGATATGAATGGTGAAACAAAGAAGTGGCTGAGAAGGTTCTAGGGTATAATATGGGGTGGATAGTAAATTAGAAATAAAAATAGAGGCTTTACCAGAGGTTTGTGGTGTATACAAATTTTTAGATTCTAATGGAAAGATTTTGTATATTGGGAAGGCAATAAATCTAAAAAAAAGAGTACAATCATACTTTCAAAAAGATAACTACGAGAGAGCACGTATAAGGCAGATGATGCCCTATGTCTCTGATATACAGATAATAGAGACTAACAATGAAATAGAGGCTTTAATACTTGAGTCTGCATTAGTAAAAAAAAATCAGCCACTCTTTAACACAGATTTAAAGGATGATAAATCATATGCATGGATATATATAAATAGTAAGGATAAGTTTCCAACTGTAAAAATTGTAAGAAGTCTAAAAAAAGGAGAGTATGAAAAAGGGAAACTCTTTGGTCCATATCCGAGTGGATTGGTTGTCAAACGAGTGTACTCATATTTAAGAAAACTCTATCCTTTTTGTACTTGTAAAAACAACGATTGTGCCTCATCTTTGTACTTCCATATAGGGCTATGTCCTGGACCGTACGCAGGAGCAATATCAGAAGAAGATTACAGGGAGAATATAAATAACATTATTAAATTTCTTTCAGGTAAGAAAAGGGGACATATTAAGAGTTTGGCAAAGACAATGGAGAGATATTCAAAGAATGAAGAGTTTGAAAAGGCTGCTGTTTTAAGAGATAGAATAAAGGATTTAAAATATATTGGTCAGGATATTGGTTTTACATATTACGATGATACAGAATCATATGAAAGTAGAAGAGTTAAAGCTAGGAAAAGAAGTTTTGATTCACTCTCTATTGATTTAGGTATATCAAAGTTAAGTAGAATTGAATGCTATGACATATCAAATATACAGGGTAAATATGCTTACGGTTCTATGGTTGTAGCAGTAGATGGTGTTTTGGAGAGATCTAAGTACAGGATTTTTAAAATCAAAGGTAGTTCTACCCCTGATGATTTTAGAATGTTAAAAGAGGTATTAGAGAGAAGATTTAAGGGTAATGAGCCATTCCCAGATTTAGTATTAATTGATGGAGGTAAAGGACAGGTATCCTCTGCAATGAATATTATTTTCCAAGGTATTAATATTGTAGGTATTTCTAAGGGAAAACACCTAAAGAGAAAAGGGAGGAGGATAAAGGATGAATTTTGGATTATAAGAGATGGAAAGATATACAGTATAAATATTGAGAATCCTGAGATATTGATAGATTTAAGAAATGAGGCTCATAGATTTGCAATTACACATTACCGTAAGAGAAGTATCAAAGAGGCTAGGAAGTCAGTATTAGATAGTATTGAGGGAGTAGGTGAAAAAAGAAAGAGGATTTTACTAAAAGAGTTTAAGGATATTAAGGGGATAAGGAATGCTAGTTTAGAAGATATAAATAGTGTGATTAAAAATAGTAAGGTTTCAAAAAGAATTAAGGATAATTTAGCTAATTATCAGCATCCCAAGGTTTAATGTTTTCAACAATATATTCTAACAAGGGGCTATTTTCTTCGGTTGATGAAATAACGTATACAATAGAGTTAAATGTATTTGGTATGGTATAACTAACTAAAATAGTTTCTCCTGCTGATATAGTAGATTTAAGACCTAGGTTACTTCCAAAAGAGATTGGTATACTGTTAATGACACCATATTCTACCTCCTCGTTACTTTTTGTTTCGCAATAGTCATTTAAAATATAGTCAAGCTCTTTACTTTTCCAAAAGCCTGAGGGATATATCTCTATAATTTCATTACTTCCCATTTTTTGGAAGGATACAGCTCTAAGTTCGTCCATATTTGTAGGTGAGTATTTAATTATATACTCTTTAGGAATTTGAATCTTCCAGGGGTAATCAGGTAGTAAATCCTGTTTCTCACTTGTAGCCATTAACATTTCTCTTTCGATTTCTTCTTGAACTAAAGATGCCAGAGCACTTCTAGCATCCTCTTGAGTAATCGTTTCGTACCACACATCATTAAATTTAGAGTATATACGTAATCCTTTACCATCCTTAATCCAGTACTGCCCATATTTTTTATCTCCAGTGCCTTTAGGTATACTTTGTATATACTCCCATCCTAGCTCTTTTAACACTTCAAAATAGTATTCCTCAAGCTCTTCACTTGTTGTTTGAGGGGGTAGAGTATATGCAGAATTACCATTAGCTAAAAATTCTTTTACAACAGGATCATCCATATTATTTTGAAACAGGAATTCTGAATTTTTATAACTTGGTAATTCTTGAAAACCTAATACATTCGTTATTATGTACTCTTTTTCTCCATAGGCATTCTCTCTAAGAAAGAGGATATATTTAAATGATAGATAGAATATTCCTGTAATAATTAGTAAAAGGAATGGAATAATTAAATATTTCTGATTCTGTTTTCTTCTTCTACGATTACCATATCTTGTTTGTTTTTTTGTAAATATGTTCTTAACTTTAAATTTTGCTTTCCTTCTCCTATTTATACTTTGAGTTTTACCTTTAGGCATTCTAATAGGGCTAGCTACTTTCCTCTTAGGTTTTTTCTTAAAAATCTTTTTCATATATATTCATTATAATTTCGATGTAGTAGAATTTCAATTAGAATATTTAGTATAGTATAATACATTCTGTATATGCGGGATCGTCTAATGGTAGGACACCGGCCTTTGAAGCCGAGAATCATAGTTCGAATCTATGTCCCGCAATTTTCATTTGACATAGTAATTTCATTCAGCATATATTATATTAAGGCTTTTTAAGTTCTTAATAATTTTTTTTAACCTTCCTTTTCAATGAAAAAGAAAACTGCTCCAAAGCCAAAAGAGGCTGTAAATAAAGAGAAAACAAAAAAGATAGAAAATATACCAGTAGAGAAAGGGAAAAGAAAATTTCTTGATATAGTTAAGGAGGTATTTAGTAACAAGAAAGTCTATATACCTATGATTATAATTGCTTTGGTTATAGGGGTAGGAATTTCCTACCTTATTTTTTCTGGGAAGGTAGAAGATATAGGATCTTTTATAGATGTTTCTCATAAAGAAGAAAATAAAATAGAAGAGAATCCTCAAAATGATTTTATTGAAATATATGACTTAAGCTATACGTTTGCAGATTACAATCTTGAAGAGACAGAATTTATTCCAAATCTGCCTGATTATTCAATAGCTATTACTGAGTTATCCAATCTTGGGGACTTTGAAGATGATCAGGAGGTTGAATTCACCTCATCACAGAAAGGAGCTCTTACTTCTAGCCATTTCTTTATCACCCAGAATTTAGATACTTTCTATGGTTCAGACCCAGAGGAGGAATCATATAGGAATGATGATTGGACACAGTTATACTCAACAATTTCTAAATCGGGTGTATCTGAGGAGTACAGAGAGCCGGAGAATGCACTCTTTATTACTACCGATTTCCTTTTACATGTTTATCATAGATTGTTGGAAAATGAGTTCGAATATATTGAACAAACTGAATTCTATCCAAACCTAAGAGAAATGACTAATGCTTTGTATCAAAGAGCTCTTCTTTCATATGATGAAAGTACCGATCAAGATAATATTGAGAGCTATAAAAGAGTTATAGCTTTCTTTGTAATACCTAAGGTTATGCTTGATTCTGCATATGACCCTGAAAGTCAATATGAGTTTACAGATAAGAAGCTTGATACTCAGGAAAATGTATTGAAAGGGTTAGATTCGATAGAAGATGATCTGCCAGAGGGTGTATATGATCTTGCTAAAACTGAGATAGATAGGATCTATGATAATAGTGAAATTCTCCTATCTTCAATCTTTGGAATGTATAAGGATTATACCCAATATGGACCACGAAGCCACTACAATAAAAACTCAACTCTTAGATCTTACTTTAGATCTATGATGTGGTACGGAAGGACCAACTTTATCGTTAAGAGTCCAGAGCTTACTCGGGATGCTATTCATATAACACAGCTAATGACTCAAACTGGGCAAGCTAAGAATTGGGAGAGTATATATCTTCCTACAACTTTCTTTGTTGGAAAGAGTGATGATTTAGGAGTATATGAATACGGAGAGGTAATAAGTGACTTAGAGATTGATTTAGATATAGTAAATGATGCTATGGTAGATCAAGTTCAAACAGAAATTGCTGATTGTGAATCTCCATTAATAATGTCTTCAGCAATTATAAGTGAAGATATCCTAAATTCAAGTAAGGAGGAGGTTCAAGAGGAGACAAAAGGATTTAGATTTATGGGACAAAGATTTACTCCCGATGCTTTCATATCCTCAACATTAACACAGGGGGATGAGGCTGCAGATGAAGAGACAGGAGAAAAATTGCCATCCTCAACTACAGCATTAATGATTATGTCAACTTTAGGTAATGAAACAGCCAAACCATTAGTTGATGAATGGATAGATGAGAATGCTTCAAGTTCAACAAATGTCTTAAACAACAGGTTAACAGATTTAGAGGAGGGATTTGATTCAATATCTCAAGATACTTGGACACAAAATATATATTGGGGTTGGCTATACACTATTAAGAGTCTCTTTACTGAGTCTACTGATAAGAGTGGATATCCAGGATTTATGAAAGTTGACCTTTGGAATAGAAAGAACCTTCAAACATCCTTAGGCTCTTGGACTGAATTAAAGCATGATACCCTATTATACGCAAAACAATCATATGCTGAGATGGGAAGTGTAGGAGAAGAGCAAGGGGAGATTCCTCCTGTACCAAAAGGTTATGTAGAACCAAATATCCCCTTCTTTGATAGAATTATTGCTTTAACAAATATGACAATGGAAGGATTCTCTGAGATGGAGCTACTGGATAATGAGTTCCTATGGAGAAATGAGAATCTTATCGAATCTTTAGAATTCTTTAGAGAGATTGCTGTAAAAGAGATTCAGAATGAAACAATTTCGGATGATGATTTTGAAAGATTGAGAACAATATCATCCAAGTTAGATAACATATTAGCTCCTCTTCCAAGTCAAACGCAAACTGAAAACAATGCTAGATCAGCACTGATTGCAGATGTCCATACAGATATTATTAAACAAGAAATTCTCTATGAGGCCACAGGTATACCAAACTATATCTATGTAGCTATAAAGGATAAAAATGGAACAAGATTAACAAAGGGATTAGTTTTTTCTCATTATGAATTTACAGACGCTTTGACTAACAGGTTAACTGATGAGAATTGGAGAGAAGACAATTATACAAGTGATAAAAGTAATTTACCTTCTACTGCAAATTGGATTGAAGTCCTTATGAAATGAAAAAAATAATAAGAGGAGGCATCTTTTTACTATATTTAGAGATAATAGCTATTTTAACTATCTCTTTTTACAAAGCTCCAATCTCTCAGGAGTATAAGGGAGCTTTTGTAAAAGAGGACCTTCTAGAGAGTTTTTATAGAGATGAGATAGACTATACAGAATCATTTTCTAAAATCTCTGGGGATACAAAGGAGAACATCCTAGCAGGAGTTATAACACATCACTTTCTAGCTAAGGATCTAATAGCAGAATTCTTCTCCGAGATTACTTTAGAAAATGTTGAAACTATATATATTGTAGGTCCAGATCATTTTGATACACTGGATTTTGAGGATATTGATGTTATTTCTACATATCTAAACTGGAAAACTCCTTTTGGAAATTATTTTTCAGATAGGTCAAGAATAGGGGAGTTGGTTGAAGGAGGAGATATTGAAATAAAGGATCTAACCTTTAGAAAAGAACACTCCATATATACATTGATACCATTTGCAAAAAAGGTATTTCCAGATAGTAAGGTTATACCTCTTGTATTAAGATCGAGAATGAGTCTAGAGAAATGTTTTAAGATCGGTTCAGAACTGAATATCGAGAATTCTCTGTTAATAGTAAGTGTTGATTTCTCTCATCATGCTACTAAAGAGATAGCACAAGAGAATGATGGAAGGAGTATAGAGGCTCTAAGCAGTATGGAAATTGAAGATATTAATAATATTACATCTGATTGTAGGGAATGTATTTCACTTCTGTATGGGTATGTATCTAAGCAAGATTCAAAATTTGAATTATTAGCAAATATGACATCAGGGGATTTTGGAAGTGAAGATTTGAATAATCTCACAAGCTATATCGCTGGCTACTATATTTTGAGATAGCTTGGAATATTCTGTTATACTGAGAAGTAGACAACTAATTTTTGAAGTATTGTCAATAAGTATGAAAAAAGGTATGAAAAAAGGTGTATACATTCTAGCTTCAGTAGGGATATTCCTCTTTGCATTAACTGTTGGAATTGTTTCATCAGTACTCTTTTGTGAAGGCAGTGAAGAGTTTGAAGCTGCACAATCAGTGGTTGTTGATGAGAAGACAAGGGCAATAATGTTAATGATAGAGTTTGAGGGAACAGAAGGGTTAGCAAATTTTGTTAATCAAATTAAAGAGAGAGATATTCCTGGATTACTTATTGCTAGGGCTGAATTTGTAGAAGAGAACTGCGAAGTTATTAATACCCTTTTAGAATATCATGATATTGAAATAGCTGGTTCTACACCCTCAATGACCTTTTGGGATGTAGAGTATGAACAACAAGAGAGAATAATAAGAGAAACAAAAGAAAAAATATATACATGTACTGGAAAAGAAATAAGGGTGATGAGTTCAAGATATTTTGCATATGATGAGAATACTTTAAAAGCAGCTCAAGCAAATGGCATTGAATATGTTTTAGCTAGAGGTACAACAGGTGCTAAAGCAACAATATATAAACCTGAGGAGTATGATGTAAAAATATTTTCGGTATCCAATGTCGATTCTCAAAGTTGGGGAACAGGTAGTCTATGTGATTACAGTTATTGGGCAAGAGAAGGGACCCCCGATGATTTTGAAAAAGAGCTTTTTGGAGCACTCAAGTATGACAAAATCTCACCTGTATCTCATACATATTTGGGAGGTCTTAAGCAGTCTTGGAATGATGTATATCTTAAATTTATGGATGAACCTAATATAGAGTGGTTAGATTTAGATACATTTGGACAAGTAGATATTACATTGCCATTTCAAAATATCCCTGATAATAGAGAAGTTTTGTATGAGACTCCTCATCCCTCAACACCCCTAGAAGAGGAAGAGAATGTAAGTAATCCATGTGCAGTTGAAGATATAACTGAAAAAGTTAGTATAGATGTAACTCTTGAGGACAATGAGATAGTAGTATTTCATAATGGCACAGGTCCTATGTGTATAGAGGCATTGGAGTATTTTGATAATATGGGATATGAATATACAGAGTATTTAAACAGTGAAGAGGATTTCTACGCAACACTAGACTCATATCAAGGCAACTTTGAAGAAAGCGAGGGTGTATCTCAAACCTTCGGTTTCTATCCTATAATGTTTGTAGAAGATAGGGCATTTTCTGGCTATGATGATGATGTTAAAGATGAAATTGATAAACTAATGGAGTAGGGTTGTATATTTTTTAAAAAGATATGGTATAATGAGTGGTCTATGTTAAGAAAGGTGTTAACTTTTTAATGCCCTGTGTAGGTTACTTTTTAAGTGTGCTTATCCGTAGTCTTTTAATTATTATTATTTTATATAATGCAGAACAAACTTTTTGTTGGGAACCTATCATGGGAGACCACAGACGAGTCTTTGTCTGAATTCTTTTCCCAAGTTGGTGAAGTAGAAGAGGCAAAGGTTATTGTAGACAGATTCAAAGGCAGATCCAAGGGATTTGGTTTTGTAACAATGGCTACAGAAGAGTTAGCTCAGAAAGCAATTGAAGAGCTAAACGAAAAAGAACTTGATGGTAGAGCCATCAACGTTTCCGTTGCAAGACCTCCAAAAGAGAGAAGCGACAGAGGTAGAAGAGATGACTTCTATAGATAATCAGTATTTCCAATATTGAAATCAATAAGAGCTGGGTTTAAATACTCAGCTCTTTTATTTTATCCCTATACTCTGCTGCTTTTTCAAACTGGAAATTATCTGCAGCCATTAACATCTTAGCCCTTAGGTCTTTAATAAACATTCTTCTTTGTCTTTCACTTAGTTTTTCTACCTCTATATCCAACTCCTTTTTATCTCTATCCTCTTTTTCAACAAGTGAATCCCCAATTTCCTTGGTAATACTCCTTGGGGTTATATTAAATTTTGTATTGTAATCTTTTTGGTACTTTCTCCTTCTGTTTGTTTCATCAATTGCATATTTCATACTTTCTGTTCTCTTGTCTGCATACATAATAACTCTACCGTTAACATGTCTTGCTGCTCTACCAATTGTTTGAACTAAACTAGTTTTAGATCTTAAAAAGCCTTCCTTATCTGCATCTAAGATAATGACAAGAGAAACCTCTGGTAAATCAATACCCTCTCTTAAGAGATTAATACCAACTAACACATCATACTCACCAAGTCTTAGATTACGAAGTATCTCGACTCTTTCTACAGTATCAATATCAGAGTGTAGATACGCTACTTTAATACCAAAATCTTGTAAATATGAGGTAAGATCTTCTGCCATTCTTTTGGTTAAAGTCGTAATCAGAACTCTTTCTCCATTTTCAGTATTCTTTCTTACTTCAGATATTACATCATCAATTTGATTTTCGGTTTCTCTTACGTCAATACTTGGATCTAACAGTCCTGTGGGCCTAGTTAAAAGCTCTACAACAGTATTCCTACTATCCTTGATCTCCCATTCATTAGGAGTAGCAGAGAAATATATTGTATCATTCTGTTTCTTTCTAAATTCCTTAAAGTTAAGAGGCCTATTGTCATAAGCAGTAGGTAATCTGAACCCATGCTCAATTAGATTAGTCTTTCTAGACCTATCTCCATTAAACATACCACCAACTTGAGGGATAGTAATGTGGGACTCATCTACAAACATTAGATAGTCGTCTGGAAAGTAATCGAGTAGGGTATAAGGGGGTTGACCTACCTTTCTACCATCAAAATATATAGAATAGTTTTCCATACTTTTACAAAAACCAATTTGGGTCATCATTTCAATATCATATCTAGTTTTTTGTTCTAACCTTTGTGCCTCTACCTCTTTCCCAAGATTTCTCAAAAAAGCTGTTCTCTGTTTTAGATCTTTTCCAATATCTTCGACTGCTTTAGCCATGGTATCAGCATCATATACCAAAGGTGTTGCTGGAAATATATCCAAGTTATCTACACTATTTACTTTCTGTTTAGATATAGGCTCTATATATGTAATACTCTCTATCTCATTTCCCCAAAACTGTATTTTAACTGGGAACTCTTCATAGGGCATAAATAGCTCAACGGTATCTCCTCGTATTAAGAAAGTACCAGATATTAAGTCTGTAGACTCTCTTTCATATCTAAGAAAAGTTAGCTCACCGGCTAAATCTGCTAGAGCAATCTCCTGTCCAACTCGTATCTCTATAGATTTGTTTTCATAGTTATCGGGACTACCAATATTGTAAATACATGAGACACTTGCAACTACAATAGTGTCTCTTCTAGTTCTTGTAGCATTCATTGCACTAAGTCTTAACTTCTCTATCTCTTCATTTACCTCCGATTCTTTTTCGATATATAGATCTCTTGCCGGTATGTAAGCTTCTGGTTGATAGTAGTCATAGTAGGAAACAAAGTATTTAACAGCATTGTTTGGGAAGAACTGTTTAAACTCATCATAAAGTTGAGCAGCTAATGTTTTGTTGTGAGAGAGAACTAATGTAGGTCTTTGTAGTTTAGCAACTATATTAGCCATTACAAATGTTTTTCCAGAACCAGTTACACCTAAAAGGACCTGTCTCTCTTTTCCATTCTTTAAATTGGTAGTTAAAGTGCCAATAGCGTTTGATTGGTCTACTGGGGGTTTAAATTTTGTTTCAAGTACAAACTTCTCTTTCATAGGTATAATTTTAACAGATTAATGTATTTCTGTGTTAAAATATCGAATATATGAAGAAATTTAAACTTAACAAATTACCCCAAGAGATAGTAAGTCAAATAGCTGCTGGAGAGGTAATTGAAAGACCTGCTTCAGTAGTAAAAGAGTTGTTAGACAACAGTATAGATGCAGGTTCTACTAAGATCAAAATTAAGGTTGTTAATGGTGGCATAGATTTGATAGAGGTTAGTGATAATGGAATAGGGATTCCCCAAGAGAGTCTTTCTGATATTTTTAAAGGTCATACTACAAGTAAGATTTCATCTTTAGAAGATTTAAATACCCTTCTTACAATGGGTTTTAGGGGAGAAGCTCTTTCTACAATTGTATCAGTAGCTAAAGTTTCATTAATTTCTAAATATATTGAAGCAGATACTGGCGCTGAAATTGAATTTAAAAGTTTTGATGATTTTGATATTAAAAGTGCTGCTAGAGAGTCAGGTACAGTAATATCTGTAAAAAACCTTTTTAATAATATCCCTGCTAGAAGAAAATTTCTTAAAACAGCTCAAACTGAGTACAGGCGAATACTAAATATCTTGTATCCTTACTTTCTAATCTATCCAAATATCAATTTTGTTTTGGAAAAGAACCGGAAAGAAGTAATGAATTTAAAAAATATTTCTAATTCAAAAGAGAAATCACTTCATAAAGACAGAATTAGTGAGGTTCTAAAGGGAGATTTTGTACAAAGGATGCTAAAACTGTTCTTTAATGGTGCAGGGATAAAGATATCAGGTTTTGTAGGACATCCTTCTGATCATCAAAAAAGAACTTCAAATCAATATATATTTGTAAATGGTAGGCCAATTTGGGACAGTGGTATTGCCAGAGCGGTAGTTCAGGGATATGAAAGATATATTCCATTTGGAGAAAAAGTCCCTTTCCTAATCTCTATAGAGATTAATCCAGAGCTAATAGATGTAAATGTACATCCTAAAAAAGAAGAAATACGCTTCTTAAACCCTTACAGAGTATATGCATCTGTGGAAGAAGCAGTAAAGAAAGCTTTAGTTTCTGTTACCTCATATCACAAAGAAAATGAACCTAAAAACTATCTTTCTAAACAGCCATCCTTTGTTTCAAAAGAATATAGTAACAAAAAGTCAGTTCAAAGAGATATTACTTTTGAAAAGAACAGGAGTAGCTCTGTGAAAGACAGTTTACTTTTTAGTAAGGAAATACTTTCAGAGAAAAACAGTGAGGGTCTTTCTTTTAAGCAGAAAGAGAGTTTACGAAATGAAACGATAAGAAATATATTCCAGATATTTAACAAATATATAGTTATTGAATTTGAAAATGATATACTTTGGATTGTTGATCAACACGCTGGTGCAGAGAGGATTACTTTTGAGAAGCTGAGTAAAGTTAACAAGAACAGTATAGAAAAACAACAGCTTTTAGTTCCCAATGAAATTCAGTTTTCAGATGAAGAAATAGAAGCACTTAACGACCTAAAGCAATTCTTTAAAGAAAGGGGATTTGAATATGATGTAAAAGATAACCGTATTCAAATAAAGAGTGTACCTGTAGAATTTGTAGAAAGTGATTTGAAACTTCTTTTTGATGAAATATTTTCACTTAGTGAGCATCCTTCCCAGCTATATAAGGGAATTAAAAAGCTTAAAGATGATATCCTTGCTACAATGTCTTGTCATACAAGCATTAGAAGTGGACAAAGACTTCATAGAGAGGAGATGCTAGATTTGTATAATCGCTTAATTGAATGTGAAAATCCATATAGCTGCCCTCATGGTAGACCAGTTGTATGGAGATTGAAATTAAGTGATATTGATTCTAACTTTGAAAGGACATATTAATGAGAAATACAGGAACCCTATACCTAATACCTACATCATTGAGTAAAAAGCCCCTTAAAGAAGAATTAAAGGAATTTGATTTAGATATTATAAGGGATCTTAAATATTACATAGTTGAAACACCTAAAGTAGCTAGAGCTCATTTAAAGAATTTAGATATTGTATTACAAGAATTAGATATGAGAGTGTTAGATGAACACAGTAAGCCAAAGGATATTCCATATCTGTTGGAGCCTCTGATAAAGGGAAATGATGTGGGATTAATGTCAGATGCTGGTACACCTGCAGTAGCAGATCCAGGAAATATTGTTGTTCGGGAGTGTCATAGATTAGGAATTAAAGTTATTCCTATGGTTGGACCATCTTCCATACTTTTAGCATTAATGGCATCAGGTTTAAATGGTCAATCCTTTGTTTTTCATGGATATCTCCCCCGTGATCCTGAAAAAAGAAAGAAACGTATTAGTCATATAGAAAGAGAATCTATTAGAAGAAACCAATCTCAGATATTTATAGAAGCTCCATACAGAAATAAAGCTATAATTAAAGATATCCTTGAGGTTTGTAATCCTAATACAGACTTTACAATTGCTATTGATATAACGGGGGAAAAGGAGTATATAAACACAATGAGTATTGTGCAGTGGAGGGAAAGTAAAGAAATAAAGGTATTAGATATTCCAAGTATATATATCTTACAAGGTAAAAGAGTATGAAAAAGCTAAAAAAGAAACATATTTTAGTTCTAAAAACACTTTTCTTTTTCTTAGTACTGTTCTTTACTCTTTTCTTTGGTGAAAGACAGTATGAATATATTATGAGCTCCCCCTACGATGTAATAGTATCTGATATTAATTCAGATTCTGCCGTAATCTCTTGGAAAACTAAAAATGATGTACCCACACATATTTTACTAAATGAAACAACTCTGTTGGGCAGTGGTGTTAGAGAGAAATTTCATAGAGTAGATTTAGAGGATTTAAAAGATACAACTGAGTATACCTTTTCCATTTTCAATGGGAAAAGAGTTTGGAATTCATCCTTAGTTGAAAACTCTTCACATCTAGAAAATTTTGTTAAAAAAGAGTTCCTTTTTACAACTAAAGGACAGAAAGATGAACTATCTCTTCCATCACATCTAACCCTAAAGTTACTTCCAAATGAATTGGTATATGTTACCCTTTTTGATAATAATACAGGTCAGTATTCAGATATTAGGAGTACATATGCAAATAGGTATGGGGGAGCTGTTTTTGTTAAAGAAAATTTCGAACTAGAAAACAATGCCAAATCTTCTTTAAAAAACATAAACTATTTCTCTATCGCACATCACACACAAACCCTAATTCCAAAAGTATACTCAGAACAAATTAATTGTAATCAAAATATCCCATATATCGCTTCTAATGCAATTAGTAGAGAAGCGTTTACAGATCTTGCAAATAGATGGATAGCAGGTAGGGGTAAAAATTATGCATATGAGTGTTACAATGATGTCGTGTATAGAGCTAAAAAAGTTGGAGTAGACCCTGCTTTTGTATTAACTATGTGGTTAAAGGAATCAGGTGCTAGTAACTATATTTGGAAACCAGAAAATATTGGAACTGTTGAAGATTGGGGTATTCATGGCTTAAAATCAGTACCTGCTGAAAATTTTGATTTACAACTTGACCACTTTTTAAAACTATCTCACCAAGTGAGCTGTCCTGGGCTTACAAAATGGGAAGCATGGGGGAATATGTATAGGTATGGCACATGTAATGCTAATGATCCTGCTCAAAGAGCAGATGGTATAGATTACTATCATGATGTACAGAATTTATATACTTGGATTACTAATGGGAAAAAGCTACCAGATAGGGTTACAGGATTGAGTAAGATAGAAGCTATTCCAGAGGAAATATATCAGCAGAAGTGTTGCACTATTAAGATAGATAGTAGGGAAAACTTAATAGGAGTATTTCGAAACAATGTAGGTACCCAAAGATGTGAAGACCTGTTTAAACCAGGAAGTACATACCTAGGAGGCAAGGTTGAGTATTCAATACTTTTGCAAGAGCAACATGAACAGAAGAGTTGTGAAGTGAAGTATGAAGGAGTTTGTTGTAGATTGGATAATGATATTAAATGGTATCCAAAATATATATGTGAAGACATTATCTCTGATTTAACAGATTCAGATAGCTGTAATAACTATCAAGGAGCAAGGGAATGTTTTTTTAGAGATGGTAAATATAAATGGTTACCGGATATTCTTTCAGAGGATAGTATAAAGGGAGTTACTAATGAAGCACTTTGTTTAGAGAGAAACAAAACATCTACATATGTAATTGATATATATCAGGGAGTAAATTTTGTTGGTTTTGATTTCACACCTCTTAAAAATGGAGAGAGCTTGTATGCATCAGACCTTTTAGAGATGTACCCTGAGTTATCACTGGTTGCAAATTTTAAAAATTACGATTGGATAGATATTATTGTTAATTCTGATGATATACCCTTTGCTGGAAATGATTTTGAACTTAAACAAAACTTTGGATATTTACTATTCTCTGACAAAGATATGAAGATATCTATAGATGGATGGGTTGATTCCTCTGTTGGTTTAAGTAATTTAAATAAAGGGTGGACTCTAGTAGGAGGAAGTATTTATACAAGTAATAAAGATGCTTCTAATTTAATATTAAAATTAAATGAAAAGGGTCTTAATATTGATACAGTGGCAGTTTGGTCAAATGAGCTATCTTCATTTACATACAGGATGGAAGAAAAGGGGGAAGTATATGGAGAGAATATATATTTACCAAAAAACTCTGGAGTATTTCTTCGATTAGAGGAATAGTTGGAAAAATTACTGTCTCTTTTTAATGTTTATAGCTTTCCCATCAATTAAAGCTTCTGTAATCTTCTTTAATGCCTCTGTGATATCCCTTTGATACTGGCTTTGAGAAATACCCATCTGTTTTGCAGAAACCTCTTGATCTAATCTTTCAATATATCTTAATCTTAATGTCTCTAATTCCTCATCTGATATTTCTACCTCTTCTAACTCATTAAGAGGGATATTTCTTGGTTTAAAATATATATTCTCAAAATCATATTGTATTCTTCTTCTAAATCTTCTTCTCATTACTTAATATGGTTAAAAAATAGAGTAGAGCAGTACTTTAAAGTACTGCTCCATTATATCACTCAATTACAAGCAGTAAGAACCTTTCATAGGTGTATCACACTTAGGACACTTCTTTTGTGTACAAGGGACTCCTCTAGTAGCCTGTTCTTTGTATCCACACTTAGGACATGTACACTCTTTAGTTTGAGTAGCTTTTCTATTTATAGGTCTACCTGCTCTTTGTGATCTTCCTCTTCCAATTCTGTTTACCATATTTAAAATATTAAAATTTATATATTGGGTATATACCCACAACTAATATTAACACAATTATAAATATGGGTCAATACCCATGTTAATATTTGAATCCATATTTATTAAAATGTAAAATACATTATGGATGTTAACTATTATCAACAAAGAATTTTAATGGTTGAAAATCAGCTAATAGCTAGAGGTATTTCTGACATCAATATATTAGAAGCTTTTAGAAAAGTACCAAGGGAACTTTTTGTACCAAATAATTTAAAGAAGTACGCATATTTAGATAGGCCTTTACCTATTGGATACGGTGTTACAATATCTCAACCGTATGTAGTTGCACTGATGATTGAGTTACTTAATATTGATAGTAGCTCTAGAGTATTGGATATCGGCACAGGTTCTGGATATCAGGCTGCCATACTCTCTAAGATATGCAAAGAAGTGGTTACGATTGAAATAATTAAACCACTATATAGAGAAACAAAGAAAAGACTTCAACACTTAGGCTATTCTAATAGTAAGTGTATATTAGGTGATGGATCGAAAGGATATAGAGAGTTAGCACCCTACGATGCCATCATATCTGCAGCTGCTACAAAGGGCGTACCCCAGCAGTGGAGAGAACAAATTAATAACAATGGATACATTGTATTTCCCCAAGGTAGGAGTTTAGAACAGAAATTAGTAAGAATACAAAAAAATAAAAGTGGGTATGAGAGAGAAGAGTATGGGGTTGTTAGTTTCGTCCCCTTGGTTAAAGATGGTCGGGGAAACAGGACTTGAACCTGCGACCTCTGCGTCCCAAACGCAGCGTTCTAGCCATCTGAACTATTCCCCGATGACTTAGAATTTTACCATATATGTTAAAAACAAAAAAGGAATAGGGTATTTGACATGGATATAAGGATATGTGAGTATGATTATATATCAATTTATTAAAAACAATTATGGAAGTTAGTGAACTTTCTAAATCTAAGTATAAGTTAAAGAAGGTACTTAAAACATCAATTTTAGTCCTTCTTTTAATATTTATAGGATTCCTAATATATGAATATATTAGGATTAAACCTAGAGATGTGAGATTTTCCAATATTTCATCTTCTTCTGTAACAGTAAGTTGGAATACTAAGACTCCTACTTCTGCAACAGCTATAGCATTTGAAGGGGATACACCATTACCAATTAGATTGTTCTGTTTTGGAAAAGAAAAATTTTTTGATACTAGAGATGTAAGAGAGGCTGAAATTGAAGCAGCTCAAGAGGTTAAAACGAATAGTGATGATCTATCTTTAACGATGGATGATTTCCAGACAGAGATAACAGTAGAAAAATTGGGTGAATATTACACTCATCATGTCACTATAACGGGATTAAACCCTGAGTCAACCTATTCCTTTATGACAGGAGAATCTCTTCTATTTAGTGAATTAAGTATATCAAACTCTTTAAGTTCAGCCACCACTTTGCCCATTTCTGAATATATTAGTGATCCATCACCAGCTTATGGGACTATAAAAGATGCTAATAATGAGATTAAACAATATGATGAATTAGTTAATGTTACAGATGGAGTTGTTTATCTTTTTTATCTAGACAAAAATACTCAACAAAATAGTCAACTACTTTCAGGAATCCTAAATTCTAATGGAAATTGGTATATAGATTTAAGTCTTTTAAAATCATTCAAAGAAACTTATGCTTCTGTTGGGGATGCCTTAGTAGCAGAATTAATTATTGATGCTGGTCCACTAGGACTCTGGAGAAAGACTGAAAGTGCCTATTCATTAGCTCCAAGCACACTTATGATTATAAATGCACCTGATTCTATACAAGAAGAAAATAGTGAGAATATTCCAATTAAGCTAAGTACCTCTAGAGCTTCTACGAGCACTAGTCTTTCATCATTAAATTTAAATAATCAAACAAACTATTCAACTAAGAAGTCATTCATTAGCAATTTTGTAAGCAATTCATATGCTCAGGCTGTAGGTTGTGATTGTACTCCCCAATGTCCATCTTCTCATCCGAATTCTTCTTGTACTCGTGTTGGCTATGATTGTTTGTCTACTACAGTAACTTGTATCAAAGTTAATAGTTATGGAACTCCATGTGGGGGGACAAACTCTAAAGTCTGCTATTCTGCACCTCCAGACCAACCTACGTGTGTTGGTTGCTCATGTACTCCAAGCTGTCCTGCTAATTATCCATATAGCTCTTGCGATAAAGAAAACTGTAATTCGAATGTTGTCAAATGTGTTAGGCTTAATAGTTGTGGTACTCCTTGCGGAGGAGAGAGTTCAAAAACCTGTTATTCTGCTCCAACTAAAGATCCTAAACCAGCTTGTACAGGTTGTTCATGTACAGTTTCATGTCCATCAGACTACCCACATTCCTTAGCTTGTCCTTCTGGAAAAACTTGTGAATCAAAAATAGAGTATTGCTCTAGAAAAAATAGCTGTAAAGAATATTGTGGGGGAACAGAATCCCTTAAGTGTTTCAAGGTTGTATCAGATAATAATATCAACACTTGTCCGACACCAGATTCACAAAATCGTTCACCAGCGTCTAGGGAAAGCAATAATAGTTGCAAATATTTTGATAAACCTTGTGGTAAATGCTATTACATCTCCGAATGGTTTCCTGATTGTTCACCACACTATGTTGAATGTAGTACTAGCAATTGTAATACAGGAAAACTTGAAGAATGGAATTGTAACAACTTCCCACAATATGATCCAGAAGATACCGTTTGCCCAGGAGGCTCAACACAAACACCTTCAAATGGTAGTTGGTGTACATACTACAATGAGAATTGTAAACATTGCCAAAGAAATGAAACAGCGGGTGGTACCTACTCAATATGGAAAGTGACAGACATAGAAGACTGTGGTAATAATAGAACTGCTTCCATATTTGAGTGTAATAATCCTATTGAACCTAAGCCAGAACCAGATCCTGAGCCAGAACCGGAACCGGAACCTCAAACACCTTCTATGTGTCAATGTGGAACTGCTAATGGAACTATTTTCAAAGAGATTCCACCTTCAACCAAATGGAGTGATATAGATCTCACATTATGTGCAACAGGATGTTCTGTTAATGGAGAACCTCCTGTTTTTCCTCTAGGTAATGGCACTATATCTTGGGAATGCTCAGGAACTAATTATACAAAAGGATCATGTCGAGCTGAACACCAAAACTTAGAATATGTATGGGACCAGGGTGATATTATAAATCATGATCTTATTGGAGGAACCTTTGTATTAGAGCTCGACCCAGGTGTAAGATGTCCAAGTATAAACTTAGATAAAGAAAAAGTAAGCCACTGTGTATGTAAGAGTGGACCCGATGAGGGTAAAATTGTTGATATTGATAGATATTGCAGATCTACGACAAGAGCTTTTCTAACATCTTTCAACACTTTTGGAATTCCCTTGAAATGCGCTCAAGATTCAGTAAAAGGAGACGTTTGTAAGAGAGATGGAACAACATGCCAAATTCGTTCATATAGATATGTAAATGAAAACGCCCTGTATTGTGATGGAGATATTAAAGGGTTACAGGATAATATCAACAGCACTCAGCCTATAAATACTTCTAGCATTAAACTTGTTAAGAAGGTTTCTGCTCAAAAAAGTGATAATAATCTCAGATATATTGTAGATAAAGAAACTGGACTATTTATTAATCTCCCTATAGGAGTGTATCATTTTGAATATCAAGGTGATATTTATTCAGTTAAAATTGCAACCCAAGGAGAGGGATATGGAGTTTTACTATTTCTAGATCAAAATGGTAATAATATCTATGACGAAAATGTAGATATTAATTTAAATGAAAATGCTTCCTTATTAAAATTAACTCAAATTCAATCAACTTATTTTTATTCCTTCAAGAAAGGTTTTAACTTTATCTCAATACCTTTCCTTTGGGATAATTCAGGTGAACCTGCAACTGCGGCCACACTATTACTTTACTTAAATGAAAATTACAATAATAATTTCTATTCTATTTCAAAATATTTTAATAATTGGAAAATTGTTGGCCAAAATATAGAATTATACGATAGTAATGATTTTCAATTATTACCTGGAGAAGGTTATGCTATTAAAGCTAAAGAGGATGTAAATATAGTTCTAAGAGGATATCCTATTCAATATGAAAATCCGACTGATACCGCTCCTATAACCCTATTTAAAGGATGGAATCTAATAGGTCTATATGGTACTGGAGTTAAATCCTACACGGCTAAGAGTTTAATTGAAGACATCAATGGATTTAATGACCCTGATTTTACAGCAGATAATGTAAGTAGATGGGAATCAGACATGCAAAGATATGATGGCTTCCAGGTAGTTGATGAAAATGGTGCTACACTAGAATACGGCTTTGATTTCCCAATTAATCTTTTGCAATCGTACTTTGTTAGAGTACAAGATGGTTCAGGAAATTGGCAACCAGAATTAGGTCAATAGAGGCTTAATAGGATTGAGATATAAAAAAGGGGAACTAGGTTCCCCTTTTTATTTACTTAAGACTAAAATCTTACAAAGCACCCATTAACTTAAGAGCCCATTCAGATACAAATGGAATATCATATCTCTCTCCCTTTGTTATCTTTACAATACCCATTACTATCAATATGAATGTTCCTAAACCAATAAAAGGAGCTAATACAATAATAATACTAGCAACTATCTGGATTACACCAATAATAGTATATTGTGCCCCCATATATCTAACGAATTGATCATCTTTTTCTACTAGAAGAAGTATAAAACCGACAATTGGAATACAGGATAAAATTGCTATAGTTTTATTCTCCTCATTGTACTTTATTTCATCCAATGTGTAGATTTTCTTAGCTTTCTTTTCTTCCATAATGTATTTTAATTATTAAATTATATTATCTTAGTATACACATATGATATTAACTTAACAACGGTATACTATAAGTACTTGAACGGTATACCATTAGTGGTATACTAGTGTAATAAAATGAGTATACTAAGTATATGGTAGGCAAATTAACAGAAAGACAAGAAGAGGTACTTAGAGTAATTAGAAATTTCTTTTTAGATAACGGATATGCACCTTCACTTACAGAATTACAAACCATTCTTGGTATAACTACCAAAAGAGGTGTTGTTAACCATTTAGAGGCCCTAGAGAAGAAGGGGTATATTATCAGAACCAGTGAACCCAGAGGAATACAAATTGTCTCAGAGGATGAAGAGGTATATGAGTATTTAGTAGGTATACCTATATTGGGATATGCTAATGCTGGGATACCAATGGTATTAGCAAATGAACAGAATTTAGGCTTGCTTCAAGTAGAAAAGGAGTTATTAGGTAAAAAAAAGGATCTCTTTGGATTAATAATAAAAGGAGATTCAATGAATCAAAGAGAAATAGATGGTAGGAATTTAGATGAAGGACATTACCTTGTAGTTCAGAGAGATTGCACAATTGAAGATGGTGATGTTGTTGTAGCAATTGTTGATGGATGTGCAACTGTAAAAAGTATTAAAAGAGATGAGGAGATGGTAATCCTTTATCCTCAATCAAATAATCAGATACATAAACCAATATACTTAGATAGGAATAGTGACTCTATAATAAATGGGAAGGTAATAATGGTATTAGATAATCCTCAGGCTTAATTTCGAATTTCTACATTTCTAACATATTTCTGCATTTCTTTTTTCATACTCTCTAACTCATTTTGAGTAAATGAATTCCTGTTATTTAGCTTAGGGTTAATAGTTTTACCTGGTCTGAAATTTTGAATATAGTACTTTTTAGAACCCTTTATTAATTTCCCAATACCTTTAACAGATTTAAGTGTATGTATACCCTTAACATAGGTAGTCCTAAATTCATAGTCTTTTCCTCTCTTCTGAATCAACCTAATACTTTCCTCAATCTCTTCATACTCTATACTCTCTTCTAATTCCTGTTTGTATATCTCTGTCTCATATTTAACATCCATTGCCCAGTAATCAACAATATCCAAATCTAAAATCTCTTTAACAATCTTAGAATTAGTTCCATTAGTATCTAGCTTAACCAAATATCCCATCTCTTTTATTTTTTTAATAAAAGGGATTAGATCTAAATGAAGAGTTGGTTCTCCACCTGTAATAACAACAGCTTCTAAGAGGCCTTGTCTCTCTTTAAGAAAGGAGAAAATTTCATCCTCATTAACAACTGAAGACTTTCTGTATGGAGAAATAACTAGCTCAGGGTTATGACAGTACTCACACCTAAGGTTACAACCATATGTAAAGAGTATACATGCTATTTTCCCAGGATAGTCTAAAAGGGTAGATTTTTGAAATCCCGTAATTAGCATCTATATATTAAATGTTACTCTATCCTTAAACTCTGCTTGTTTCCCAGGATTCCATTGAGTAACTGGTCTAATATAACCGACTACACGTGAGTACACCTCACATCTTTGTCTTGTAGCTAATTTATCTTGTTTTGCCATTATACGAACAGTAAAAAATTAAATAAGTTCTTTAAAAAGCTGTCCATCAATATATCCTGACTGTGCATCACACTTAGGACAATACATATGCTCTCCTGCAATATATCCATGTATAGGGCAGATACTAAAAGTAGGAGTAAGAGAAAAGTAGGGAAGTTTGTAATTCTCTGCTACCTTTTTTACAAAGTGTCTTACCCCTTCTACAGAAGGCATTCTCTCTCCCAAAAAGACATGTAATACTGTACCACCCGTATACTTACACTGAAAATCATCCTGTAAATCTAAAGCTTCGAATATATCATCTGTAAAACCAACAGGAAGTTGAGAGGAGTTTGTATAGTAAGGAGAACTACTTCTCTTTTTGCCAATATCTGAAGCTGCAATAATAGCATCTCCAAACTTTTTCTTATCAGCTTTAGCAAATCTATATGTTGTACCCTCTCCAGGAGTAGCTTCTAAATTGAATAGCTGATTAGTTTCCTCTTGATATTGTATTAATTTCTCTCTCATATGCTCCATTACCTCTAACCCAAACTCTCTACCTTTTTTAGAAGTAAGATCAGTTTTAGCATCATGAAAAAAATTAATCATAGCTTCATTTAAACCTAAAAGGCCAATAGTATTAAAATGGTTTTTAAAATACTCCCCAAATCTTTTTTTAACATCTGAAAGGTAAAATTTAGAATATGGATACAAACCCATATCCATATATTTTTCAATATGTGCTCTCTTTATCGACAAACTCTCTTTTGCAATATCCATTAACTCATCAACTTGTTTAAGGAACTCCTCTTTATCTTTCGCCTGATACCCAATCCTAGGCATATTTAAAGTGACAACTCCAATACTTCCAGTTAAAGGATTAGCTCCAAACAAGCCTCCACCTCTCTTTCTTAATACCCTATTATCCAATCTTAATCTACAACACATAGATCTGGCATCATCAGGACTCATATCAGAATTAATAAAGTTGGAAAAGTAGGGGATACCATACTTAGATGTCATTTCCCACAGGGGTTTGTATTTAGGGCTCTCCCATTCAAAATCATCAGTTAAGTTGTATGTAGGTATTGGGTAAGAAAAAAGTCTTCCTTGCGCATCACCTTCCATCATCACTTCACAAAAAGCCCTATTTATTAAATCCATTTCTTTTTGGAAATCCTTGTATTTCTCTTTCTGAGGCTTTCCCCCAATTATCACATTCTCCTCTGCTAACATTCCATTGGGAACCAAATCCATAGTGATATTAGTAAAAGGAGTTTGGCATCCAACCCTAGTAGGGACATTCATATTAAAGAGAAACTCTTGCATCTTTTGTCTAACTTCAGGATATTTTAGGTTGTCATATCTAATAAAAGGGGCTAGAAGGGTATCAAAACTTGAAAATGCTTGTGCACCTGCAGCCTCATGCTGTAAGGTGTAAAAGAAGTTAACACACTGGCCCAGAGCTGCTCCTAAATGCTTGGCAGGAGCAGATGAAATCTTTCCTGGAACTCCTGTAAAACCTCTTAGAAGCAGATCTTTCAAATCCCACCCACAACAGTAAGTAGCTAACATCCCAAGATCATGTATATGTATATCAGCATTAATATGAGCATTAGAAATATGTTTAGGATATGAAGAATAGAGCCAGTAATTAGCCTGTACTGATGTAGAAATATGGTTATTTAGCCCTTGCCATGAGTATGCCATATTACTATTTTCTTTAACTCTCCAATCCTCCTCCCCTATATATCCTCTAACTAACTCTTCTGCATCTATTAAAGACTTAATGTTTTTTACTTTGTTTCTTAAATTAACAAAAAGCTCTAAAGCAATAGCTGTCTTTCCATGACCCATATCTTTTAATGTTTCTTTTACAACCTCCGATATTTCTAGGGTAGATACATATTTTCTTCGGGAATATTTTTTCAAAAGCCTCTCTACAACCTCATTAGAAACCTCTCTTGCTCTCTTCCTATCATCACCTCCTACACTTTCTGCAGCCTTAAATATTGCACTAGTTATTCTTTCCTTATCAAATCCAACAATTCTTCCATCTCTTTTCTTTACTTTAAAAGGGACCTTTTTTGTACTTGCTTTGGGCATGGCAGTTTTAATTAATATGTTAAACCAAATTCTCTATTTCTTTTTTTAATTCTTTAATATTTTCAAAATCTTTGTACACAGATGCAAACCGCATATATGCTAATGGATCTATTGTTTGTAACCAATCCAATACCATATTTCCAATATCTGTAGTGGTAATTGGGTTCGGACTTGTGATTGCTTTTCTAGATACTCTTTCACAAAACTCATCAATGTTCTCTTCTGTAAGCCTTTCACTATCAACGGCTTTTTTAATTCCCTTCTTAAGCTTTTCACAATCAAAGTTTTCAAAAGAACCATCTTTCTTAATTACAACAACCTCTACCTTCTCAATCCTTTCATATGTTGTATATCTCCGTCCACACCTTAAACACTGCCTCCTTCTTCTAGTGGAGTAGTCATCAGCATTATCTCTTTTGTCTACTACCTTTGAAGTAGTACTTCCACAGTATGGACATCTCATTAAACACAACAGGTTGTATTAAGTAGTTTAAACTACCCCAACCCCTTGTGTCTGTCAAGGACCTGTAGTTTCCAAATATTTAGTTATTGGCTACAGTAGGTTGTATTTGAATTCCATAGATAGTACTACAGGTTGTGCTATTGCTTTCTATGTACCCTTAAATTATATCTTGCAATATATATTAGTAACTGGTTAAATATGGAATAACTTTTTAATATATAAATATGGTAATAGACCTAGAAAAATTTCATAAGTTAAGAGAGAACAATTTAAAAGGTATGAAAATTGTTTGTACATCTATGTATGCAGACCCTTTACATCCAGGACATGTCTCATTACTCTTAGATTCTAAGAGATTTGGAGATATATTTGTTGTAATAATTGATGGTGATACTAGATGTGTTAACAAAAAAGGAAAGCCCTTTATGCCTGCGATAGATAGAGCAGACATTGTTGATGCTATAAAGGGGGTAGATTATGTTATCATTCATGAAAATCCTAATGCAACAAACTGTTCAGAGGTAGTAGAGATAATAAAGCCTGATGTTTTTACAAAGGGTGGAGATAGGAATGAAAAAGATAGAAATGATCCAAAAAGTGGATTGAAAGTAGAAGCAGACATTATTGAAAAATATGGCGGGAGAATAGAGTACAATGTTGGAGCAGAAAAGGTATGGAATAGTTCAAACTATCTACAAGATTGGGTAGATTTTATAAATAGTGAAAAAGATTAAGAAGATTTCTCGCCCTTAAGATATGTAAATATTGCATTAGCAGATACTGCACCCTCGCTAGCAGCTGTAATTACCTGTCTAAACCTATTAGAAGCACTTGTGCAATCCCCAGCAGCCCATACACCCTCCAAACTTGTAGATTGGTCTCCTTGTACCTGTATATATCCTTTCTTGTCTATATCAATCCCTAATTTCATTGCTAAGTCTATATTTGGTTGTGAACCAACCTCTACAAATGCTCCATCTATTTCTAAATACTCAGAACCGTTATACTTTTTAGAAAGTTTTAATTTTTCTAGCTTCTGTTCTCCCTCTAATCCTGTAACTACTGTCGTATATATAATATCAACATTATTCTTTTTACTCACCTCATCTATCCATGCAGGTTCTCCTCTTAATTGAGTCCCTCTATATACTATGTAGACTTTTTTAGCTATGTCAGAAAGCATAGTAGCAGCCATTGTAGCAGCACTACTACCACCAATTACAGCAACCACTTTATCTCTGAAAAATGCTGCATCACATGTAGTACAGTATGATAGACCCTTACCTAGGTAGTAATCTTCTTTCTCAACATTTAACTTATTCCTGTTTGTACCAATAGTTAGAATGATGGTTTTAGCAAAATAATCCTTCTTAGTATCTGTAGTAATATGGAAAAGATTATCTTTTTTATCAATATCAGTAACATGTTCAATTACATGCTCTCCACCCAAGTTCTTAGCATGATTGTAAAAATTCATAGACAGCTCCATCCCACTAATGTCTTCTAATCCAGGATAGTTACAAACCTTGTGTGCTTCTGATATAGCTCCTCCTAATAGCTTTCCAAATACAATATTACTCATCCTATATCTACTAGCGTAAATACTAGCTGCAAAACCCGCAGGTCCACTTCCTACAATAGCTATATCATATATTTTGTTTAATGAGTCTGGCATATTAATTTTCTGTTTCGGTTGGAGGATAAATTGAATTAATGTTCCCAATAGCATATTTCAAATCTTCAAGGGTAACACCCTTTTCAAGATATGTTTGTTTATAGTCCTTATTCAATGTATTAATAATATCCAAAGAATTAACTAAATATTGAAGTTCTAACTTTGAGAAATCTTTAAGGGGTTCTGAAATAAGATATATTTGATTAGGGTCATCCAAATCAATATTTTGTTCAAAATTAGGACTTTCTCTTAGAAAAGATAGACCCTTTTTTGAGAAAAATAATCCCTGTTTCCTATTTACAGAACTAAAAAGGCGAATAGCATGATCAACAACTGTTAATTCATAACTTGGTTTGTTAAAGAGTTCAGAAAATTCTGGAATACTTCTCAAGAGATTTTTATATTTCATCACATTAGTGCTTCGCTCTGGGGTAGGGGTTAGTAAACCGGCTTGATAACTTTCTATACCATTAACATCTTTAAATTTCACAAATGCATCAGGAAAAGAGCTCACAAGAGTTTCCATAAAGACAATATTTTCTTGTTCTTGGGTAGTTTCAACAGTTTCATTAGATGCAATAGGAGTCTCTGTAGGGGAAGAGTCTTCAACTTTTTGTGAAGAAGGTTCCATAGGCTGTTCCCACCAGCGAGGGTACCCCTTAGTTTTTGGGTCACTGTCTTCTTTTGGTTTTGATTCTACATTTCCCTGAGTCAAATTCTCAGTTTGTTTAATTGGATTTTGTTTATCTAGTGGATTAGGGCTTGTTAAATCAATCTTAAACTCTTTTTCTTCTCCTTCTCCCATTTTCATAAAATACAATAAATTTATCTTTTTTAACTCTATTAAATAATATCATATATGTCAAAAATATGTTGTTTCCTTGATATTCTCTTAATTTTCTTCTATCATTTCTTTAGTTATGCAAACAAAAGAAAAAATATATATTGTAGGACACAAAAAACCAGATTTAGATGCTATTGCATCTGCAGTAGGCTATGAAGCTTTTAAACATGCTCTTGGTCATATGAAGTACGAAGCTATTAGATGTGATAGGGTGAATGAATTAACAAAGTGGGTATTTAAGAAATACGATGTTCATTTACCTAGACTTGTAGAGGATTTTTGTGGAATGAATTTAGTATTAGTAGATCATACTTTTGTGGAGAGTAGACCAAATGGATGGGAGAAAACAAATATATTAGAGGTAATAGATCATCATGATGTTAAATTAGAAGACATTATTCCAAAAAGTATTACTATTAGACCGTGTGGTAGTACTTGTTCATTGATCACAGAGATGTTTTTTAAATCAAAGATTACTGTTCCTAAAAATATTGCATATATATTACTAAGTGCAATATTAGATGATTCATTAGGTCTTAAATCTCCTACAACAATAAAACTGGATAGGGATATGGTTGATTGGTTAAACAAGATATGTAAAATAGAGGATCTATGGGAGTATTCAAAAAAGCTATTTAAGATTAAGGATATATGGCATAGACTTACACCTAGAAGGATCATAGAAGAGGATTTAAGGTATACAGAAATCAATGGCAATTGGGTTTCTATTAGTCAGGTAGAGCATGTAAACAATGAAAAATTACCAGAAGATGAATTAATAGAGGAGTTAAAAAGAATTAATAAAGAGGAAAAGTTTAGTACAAGGCTTGTTATGTTAACAAATCCTTTAGAGAGTAGTTGTACATTACTTGTAGTAGGTAAGGATATAGAGAAACTTGAGAGAGAATTAAACAAAGAGATTATAAATAACAGAGTATATCTAGAGGGGATAGTTAGTAGAAAGAAACAGGTATTACCTTTGTTAGAGAGAATCTATTCTTAAATATTATTTAAGAACGATCCAGAGAGAGTACCTAAAATATATGCATTAAATGCAAAATATTAAAGCTAGGTACTCCCCCATTAGATCTATTCATGATTTTACTTTTCAGGTGCTACGAACTTAAGTTTACCTCTTGTAGACCAAATATGTCCTACAGGTTCAATTCTAATGTCAGTGGCCAATTCGTATGAGCAATTTCTTAGTTCTGTGCTTGAAAATGTTCGTTGTGATTTTACAATGAAATCACCCGAAGGACAACGGACTATCGCCCATGGCGCATCCTTTAGAGTTGATTCCCAGTTAAGGGTTCCAATTTGAGACATGGTCTCAAGATCACCTTGGGCATTTCCAAAAGAGCTCTCCTGGTGGATATTCGCTATGTAAATAGCGAACAAGATGAATAAACCAGAAATAAGTACCAATGCTCCAAGTACAAATGGGAGTGGTCTTGTTGATTTCTTTTCTTTCACTTTTTTCTGAATATATCGTTCTTTAGCTTTTTCAGCCCTTGTCTTTTCATTTTTATCTTGATCAGACATTTCAATCTCCTTTTCTATATTTTTGATTTATTTAACAAAAAACATTCATTTCCCCCTTACATACAATATTTATATAAAAATGTATAAATACCATATATTAGGGGGAAACAAGGAGAAAACCTTTATGAATAGATCTTTTTAAAGAGCAGATTCCCTTTCTCGTATTAAAACAAGAAAGAAAAAGTAGGTATCAAACCTACATACATACATTATACCATAATACTATAGGGTGTTAAAGGGTTATACTACTGTCTTCCAATTCCTCATTTTGGTTAAAACCTCAGGCTTTTTATCTCTGACAATAACCATATACTCATACATAACGCTATTCCCTCCATTAGCTGTTTTAGCTGACCAACCATCATCATCAATGATAACCCTACCATCATCATCAACAACCTGACACTCAATACATATAACCATACCATCTCTTAGCACTTCTCCAGAGCCTTGTTTTCCAAAAGCTGGTATATCGGGTGAATCATGTAAAGTTCTACCTATACCATGACCAATAAACATCTTTAAAATATTGTAACCAGAACTCTTTGCAACCCTCTCCATTTCATAACCTAAATCACCTGTATAATTTCCTGTTATAGCAAGAGGTATACAGTTTTCTACTGCCTCTTTACCAGCTTTAATTAGTTTTTTTGCATCCATATTTGGTTTACCCAAACTCCATGTCCAACAGTGATCTGTATATATACCTCTGTGAATTATTCCAAAATCAATGGATATTAAATCACCTTTTTTTAAAGGTATATTCTTTGGTATTCCATGCACAGCTACATCATTAACAGATATACATGTATTAAAATTGTATCCCTTAACCCTCTTAAAAGCAGGCTTAACAGAGTACTCCTTACACAAAATACCCGCTTTAATATCTAATTCCTCTGGTGTAATTCCAACTCTAATATCTTCTCCAAGCTTTTTTAGTATTAAGGTTGAAATATTTGTAGCCTCTTTAAGTAAGGCTTCTTGTTTGGGCCTAGTAATAATCATATCCGATTATATATCTATCATTGATGTATGACAAACTAAAACTAGGCAATGATAAATAGCTCCTCTTCTGCTCTTGTAACAGCGGTGTAAAGCCATCTTGCATATGTCTCATCATCTATTTTAGGAAAACGCTCTTCAAAAAGTACAACTCTTTTAGCCTGTCCACCCTGTGCTTTATGTACTGTAAGCGCGTATCCAAAATCAAAGTAATTTAAATCCTCTATCTTTAAGTCATTAAGAGTAGGGGAATTAAACTGCTCTATTGAAATCTTTCCCCAAAAATGAGAGTCTTCATAATCAAGCGCTATCTCTGTATCATAATACTTAAAACCCTGTTTAGAGTGTTTAGATATATCCAATATAGTACCGGTTATACCATTAAATATATTCATATTCCTATTGTTTTTTAAACAGATAACCCTATCTCCATTTTGAGGCTGTTCTTCGTCAAAGTGTAAACTCCTAATATCTCTATTTAGTTTAATTCTACTTTTATTGTATCCACACAAAACCATGGTACTGTTATCAAAAGAATCAAATATATCCCTTAGAATATCTTGAGTTGTAGGGTCTGTTTTACGTATCTTTTTAACGTTTCTAGAAAACTCCTCAAAGGGTATCTTTCCATTTTTTCTAGCTATCTCAGACACCTTAATTATCTCATTATCTTTCTCCTGCCTAAATATCTCCTCTAATCGTAATTGGGGCTTATCCATTAAGTTAAAGGTCCCATTAATAGGGGGGAGCTGTCCATGATCTCCAACTGCCAAAATAGGGACATTGAAACTTAACATATCATCCCAAATATCTTTTGAAATCATAGAGGCCTCATCTACAATGATAAGGGAACAGTTAAAATCTTCTTGAGGTATTTTCTCCCATCCGACAATATTATCTCTTGAGTCAAGAATAGGTCTGTATATTAAACCATGTATAGTTCCTATATAGTCATAGGAAAAATCGTAACCTGATTCATTAAGCCTTCTTTCTAATACTCTACTAGCTCTACCAGTGTAGCTACAAAATGCTATTTTAATTTCTTTCTTCTCTTTATGTACTAACTTACCAATATGAGCAAGTATGGTCGTTTTCCCCGTTCCTGCATACCCACCTAGTGTGATATAATCATTTTTAGACGACTTAAACCATTGTAATAGAGTATCAATTACTTTATCTTGGTTTTTGGAAAAAACAAAATCAGACATAGATATATAATATTACAATATCGATAAAAATGAAAAAAACAGTAATAAAGTTAATACTATCTATACTTATTACAATCTCTTTTATCCCCATTATAAGTATTCAAGCACAAGAAAGTAAAAAGTTTGGAATCCTTTTTACAGGGATAGGATGTCCTCACTGTGCCAAGGTAACACCAGAGGTTAACGAAAGGATCAATGATGGAGAATTAATCCTTATCGAGTATGAGATATACAATAATATAGCTAATGGACAAATATTAAATTCATATGCTGATAATTACGATTTAAGTTTAGGAATACCTCAATTACTTTTTAACAAAGAGTTAAAAGGGATAGGAGACACCCCCATTGTTAACACCTTAGATGAAATGCTCTCTAAAGCCCAAGGAGATACTATGTATCTTTCCGATGGGAATGAGATTAGTTTTAGTAATTTAAACCTAAATGATTTGGGAAGATATCCGACCATATATTCTAAAGATAGAGTAGCTGTAAGAAAATCTATTACAACTCTTTCTGATGAGCAGAATAGTCAGATAAAGAATTTCATATATGCTTCGGATATAAAGAGTGCAATTAACTGCTTGGATGGTGAAACAATAGAACCAATAAAGGTAGAGACATCTGCAGGGAAGCTAGAGTATGGAAATGCGGTTAAAATAAATGGTTGGATATTACAATGGAATGGAGATAGTAATCTCCTCGGAGAAAACAAAGAGGATTGTGACGATGAGTCAGAGTCTGTAGTAAGCGAGAATCCATATTTATCCATTGGAAGAGTAATTACATTGGGTTTAGCAGACTCTGTTAATCCCTGTGCTTTATCTATTTTAGCTTTAGTTTTAATAGCTATAGTCACCTACAATCCTAGGAGTAGAAAAGATATACTTTTAGCAGGGTTAGCCTTTATACTCTCTGTAGTAGTTATGTACTTCATATATGGAATTCTAATTATAAAAGCATTTGAAGTAATCAATTCTATAACTAGTGTAAGGCAGTTTCTTTATGGTAATTTAGGTCTGAATGTAATCCTAGGTATTGCTGCAATAGTTCTTGGAGTATTAGGACTTAAAGATTTCTTCTCTTACAAACCTGGAAGTGTAGGCACTGAAATGCCTATGTTTTTAAGACCAAAAGTTAGTAAATTAATATCCAAGGTAACATCTCCATGGGCTGCGTTTAGTATTGGGGCCTTTGTTACACTCTTTCTACTTCCCTGTACAATAGGACCATATGTGATATTAGGGGGACTTTTAGTAGAGGAGGGAATAGGGAAAGCTATTATACCTCTTCTTTTGTATGATCTTATCTTTGTTTTACCTATGATAGCTGTAGTAATTGTTGTTTACATAGGTTCTAAAAAAGCTGAACAGGTAAAAGATTGGAGAGATAATAATGTTAGATATATGCACCTAGTAGCAGGGATATTAATGCTAGCTATTGGAGTATTAATGGTACTTGGAAAATTTTAACTCTTCCTACTTAATCTCTAATAACTCAACTGTAAATACTAAACCTGCATTTGGTGGAATATCTTCACCAGCACCAGCTTGACCATATCCTTTTGATGAAGGGATTCTTAATTCCCTAATTTCTCCCTCTTGCATCTCTAAAACTCCCTCTTCCCATCCCGCTATAACGAAACCCTCACCAAGGGTAAACTCAAAGGGCACCCCCCTATCATATGAGCTATCAAACTGTGTACCATCAATTAGAGTACCTGAGTAGTGTACAGATACTGTATCTCCAAGCTGTGCTTTTTCTCCACTTCCTTCCTTTTTCACTTCAATTTTTAATTCCTCAAAATCCTCAACTTGCTGTTCCATGATGTTTTCCTCCTCCTCAAAATTAAATAGTTCATCTTGCTCATTTTGAATTGAGCTATTAGATTTAGAACCAAACAGTAGAAAAAATCCAGCAGATAGTACTGACACAATAACTAAGGAAACTACTACAAGGATTACTGATGATGCACTTTGCTTTTCTTGCATAGTAAAAATTTGAAATATTAGATATGCAAATATATCAATTGTAACTCTTCATAGCAAATATTTGTTCATCAAAATACATTGTGCTACAATGAGTCCAATCCTTAATTTTAAATTCTTAGCAATGCAACTTAAAAAAGATATAGCTAGAGAGACAGTCGACTTTATAAAAATATTCCATATTAACGATAAAGAGGATAAAGAGTTATCACCACTTCAACTAAGAGTTCTAACATACATTAGAGACAAAAAATATGTTAACTCAACAGATATAGCTGATGCGTTTAATGTAACACCTGCTACGGTAACCGCACAAATGGATAAGCTAGAAAAAAATAAATGGCTTCGTAGGTGTAGCAATGGAGATGATAGGAGAGTCGTTAATATTAAATTAACAGCTAAGGCGAAGAAGAATTTAGATTATATGGTAGAAAGTACTATCAAAAAATATGATTGGGTATTTACATCATTAAATGATAAAGAGCAAAAAGAATTCCTCTCTCTTTTAAAAAAAATAAACCAATATTCTAGAAGGGATAATATGAAAGGAAATACAAATGAGTAAGAAATTAATATATTTTGATACAGAAACAACAGATACACAGTGCAAAGATATCATCCAACTAGCTTTTTTAACAGATAATCCTGATATATGGTTAAATATGTATTTTAAACCAATACAAGAGATTACCTTTGGTTCAATGGCTGTGCATCATATTACTCCAGAAATGCTTGAAGATTCCCCCAAGTTTGAAGATGCTAAACCTCCTAAAGAGGGTTTACATCCAGATTTCAAAGGAGAAACTTTAATCGAATATTTACAATTTCTTAATGACAATTATGTATGGGTAGCACATAATCTTGATTTTGATGCAGAAGCATTAAGTAAAAAAGGTATAGATATTGAGAAAGGAATATGTACACTTAAAGTAGCGAGAAATGCTCTAACAACACCAGAGGGTAGAGATTTAGAAAGCTATAGATTACAATTCTTAAGATACTCTTTAGGACTATACAAAAATGAAGACAAAAATAATACAAGTGCTCATGACGCACTAAGTGATGTATATTTTCTTAGAGACCTGTACAAATATTTAGAACAAAACAGCAAACTTAGCATCGAGAATATGCTCTTGATTACAAAACAACCACAAGTAATGAGACAAATGACTTTTGGGAAATATACGGGGAAAACATTTGAAGAAATTGAAAGAACAGACAGGGAGTATTTAGAATGGTTAGTAGAAAGTATGATTGACAAACCTGATTTACAGTGGAATGCAAAACTAGCCTTAGACAGTGGAATCAAAAACAGAACTCAATCTCTTTTTTAATTCCTTTTTTAATATCCTTAGATCTTCCTTTTTAAAAGATGACATAATGATATAGTCGTTGAAATCTTTTTTAATCTTGCCCTCTATTTCCTTTAATTGCTCCTCGGAATATATATCAGCCTTTGTAAATATCACTAACTCAGGAATAGAGTAAAGTCCTTCAGAAAGATTCTTAAATTCCTCTCTCATCTTTTGATATGTTTCTTTAAGATTATCATTTTCTAAACTAATACAATGCACTAAAAATTGAGAATATCTAGTATGTTTTAGGAAGTCATCTCCTAACCCTTTTCCTTTGTGTGTACCCTCAATAAGGCCAGGTAGATCCATTAAAACATATCCCTCCATTGTTGCTAACTGAGGTTGTAGTGTAGTAAATTCATAACTATCAACTTTGTATCTTGCATTAGTTAAAGCATTAACAACACTCGATTTACCAGCGTTGGGATAACCTAAAAAGATAACGTGTGCTTTTAAATTAAGTTCTAAATTTAGCTTCTTTTTCTCACCCTCTTGTCCAGTTGTTCGAGACATCTTCCCATCCCAACCTTCTTTTCTCAAAGCAAAATTACCCAAACCACCAGTACCACCCTTTAGAAGTTTTACACTAATTCCACTTTTAGCTATTGTAATAATCTCAGTTTCATCTCCGTTATACACTTTAGTAACTAAGGGAACCTTAATATATATATCCTCTCCATTCTTTCCTGTTCTCTTAAATTTCTGTCCTCTCTCTCCATTTTCAGCCTTAAAATGTTGCTTCTCTGATATTTTTGAGAAATCAAAGCTGTTGCTATCACCAACTATATATACATCTCCACCTTTTCCTCCATTACCTCCATCCGCTTTCCTCTTCCTATCAAAAGCCGTAATTCCATCACCACCTTTTCCTGATTCAATTGTAATTTTAACTCTATCACGCATGGAAGCTATTCTACATTACTTTTCACTTTTTGTAATCTTTTGACAATAGATTCTTCTAGTGATACTCTGAATATAACCTTAATATTTCTTAACTGCCTTAGATGAAAAATAGATTTTCTGTTAAATTTGGTGGAAGATCTGGACAAGGAATTAATACCCTAGGTGAATTTCTTAGTAAAGCATTAAAAAACTCTGGATATGTAACATTTGCATACAGAGAGTATCCCTCTATCATTAAAGGGGGCTTTGCATCATACCAAATTGATGTTTCCTCTGAACCTATTTTTGCCTCTTCAAAATATACAGACTTTTTACTCTGTATGACTGATGAGTCCTTTGACAAGTATGTCAATACTGTAACAAAAGGTGGAGTAGTTATACACAGTATTAAGGATTTAAAGATAAATGAGGAGGATGAAAAATATATTAAGAAAAACAAAATCAAAGTAATATACCTTGATGCTATTGATATAGCTCAAAAAAATGACGCCCCTGTAATAATGGCTAATATAGTCATACTAGGAGCATTTTGGAAATCAATTAACTTAGAGTTAAAGGTATTAGATAAAATTGTTCTTGATTACTTCTCAAAAAAGAAAGGCGTAGATCTTGAGGCCGAAAAGAGATGCTTAAAAGCTGGTTATGAATTAGACACTATAAAAGATCTTAAGGGGAGGAATCTACCTAAGAAAAAAAGAAAAAATTGGAATAGCTCTTTAATATTAACTGGAAATGATGGTATTGCACTGGGTGCTGTAGTGGCAGGATGTAGGGCATACTATGCATATCCAATGACTCCAGCCACATCAATACTTTTGAAATTAGGTAATACATACATGGATACTGGAATAATTGTAAAACAGGCAGAGAGTGAAATAACTGCAGTACAAATGGTTTTAGGAAGTATGTATATGGGTACTAGAGCATTTACAGCTACATCAGGAGGTGGATATGATTTAATGACAGAAAGCTTGTCATTTTCAGGTATGTCTGAAATTCCTTTAGTCATTGTCCTATCTCAAAGGGCGGGAGCATCTACAGGAGTCCCTACATGGACCGGAGCATCAGATCTTGATATTGCTGTACATGCAGGACATGGAGATTTCCCTAGATGTGTAATGTCTGTTAGTGATGCTACAGATGCATATGAATTAATACAGGATGCTTTTAATATTGCAGAAGAGTATCAAATATCAGTCACACTCTTAACCGAAAAACAGATATCTGAATCTCTTTTCAATATTAAGACTCTACCTCAACCTAAAAAGATTAAAAGAGGACTTGTTAAAAACGGACAGAAAAGATATGAGATAACTAGTAATGGAATCTCCCCAAGATGGATACCACAAAAGGGTAAAAAAACATATCTATCTAACAGTGATGAGCATGATGAGTACGGAATAAGTACAGAAGATGAAAAAGAAATAGTGGAAATGTCCGAAAAAAGAAGAAGAAAAATGGACACCCTAAAAAAGAAATTACCCCAACCAAAATACTATGGAGACGAAAAGCCCACATTAGTATTTGTGGGAATGGGAAGTACTAAAAATGTAGTCTTAGATGCTATGCCTCTTACTAAAAAAAGATTAGGATATCTCCACTATCAATATATATATCCTTTAAAGTTTGAAAAGATATTAGAATTAAACAAACAGGGTGTTAAGATAGTTTTAATAGAAAACAATCAAGAGGGTGGATTTGGGAAATTAATTAAAGAGGAAGCTGATTTTTACATACCTAATACCTTAAGAAAGTATGATGGAAGACCTTTCTTTGTAGATGACATTTTAGAATATATTAAAAAATGAAAATAGATATAACTGATTACAATACAAATGTAACTCCTACCTGGTGTCCAGGCTGTGGAAATTTTAATATCCATTTAGCTTTGAAAAAAGCTTTGGTTGAATTAAAGAAAAGTCCAAGTGAAGTAGTATTTTCATTTGATATTGGATGTAATGGAAATGGTGGAGACAAAATAGATGGATTTAGAGTTAAAGGACTCCATGGCAGAGCAATACCATTAGCTGTAGGTGCTCATCTAGCAAACAGAAAAATGAGTGTAATTGCAAGTATTGGGGACGGTGGATGTTTACATGAAGGGATAGATCACCTTATCCATGCTGTTAGATCTAATTATGATATTACTCTCCTAATTCATAACAATCAGAATTTTGCTTTAACTACTGGTCAAATTACATCAACAACCATAGAGGGTAAAGAAATGTATGCTTTCCCGAAAGGAAAAACCGAAGGGAATATAAATATTGGAGAGCTTGTACTAAGTCTAGAGCCCTCCTTTTATGCTCGAGGATACTCTGGAGATATCGTTCAATTAACAGAGATAATTAAACAAGGTGTAAAGCATAAAGGATTTAGTGTTATTGAAATTATGCAACTATGCCCAACCTACAACAAGGAATCTAATCATGAATTCTTCAATGGACGTATATCTAAGATAGAGAAGAATTCAGACATTAAAAAAGCTAGAAGTTATGTAAGCAACAAAAACAAGCTATATACTGGTATAATATACTGTAATAGTAAGATTAAAGATTACTACTCAAAACTAGAAAACAGAAAGGGTAAGAAAACTGAGCTGGTTAATGAGGTAAGAAATTACAGTATTAAAAATATATTAGCTGATTAATTCAAAATGAAAGAATCTATCCTTTTTCCCCAAAGTATTGCTGTTGTTGGCGTTTCCCAAGACAAGAATAAAATAGGTACCGTTATATACAACAATATCCTTGAGGGAGGTTTTACAGGTAAGGTATATCCCATTAATCCTAAATACAAAGAAATAGAAGGAAAGCCCTGTTTTCCTGATATTTTAACTATAAAAGACAGTATTGATACTGTATGTATCGTAATACCCTCTCAATTTGTAGAAGACATTATTGAGCAATGTATTGAGAAGAAAGTTAGAAGTGTAATTATAATAACCTCTGGATTTAAAGAGACAGGACAGGAGGGTGCTGATTTAGAAAAAAGTATTGCTTCTAAACTTAAGGAGGCTGGGATAAGATTAATAGGACCAAATACATTAGGAATTATTAATAACAGTATTAATTTAAATCTCTCTTTTGCTAGAGAGAATCCTGGGAATGGTTCAATCGCTTTTATCTCTCAATCAGGAGCTTTTTGTACTGCCATATTGGATATGGCTATAAGAGACAGTATTGGTTTTTCTAAAGTAATTTCCATTGGTAATAAGGCCGATATATTTGAAAATGAGTTAATTCAATATCTACAAACAGATAAAGATACCGATGCTATTGCAATATATCTAGAGGAATTTAAAGATGGGAAAGACTTTATAGAAATAGCAAAAAGATCTAACAAACCAATGATTATTATTGCTCCTGGAAGCTCCCAGAAGGCTAAAGAGGCTATTACATCTCATACCGGCTCCCTTGTTACCTCATATGACACGACATTAGCTGCTATTGAGAAATCTAATCTAATTAAGGTAGAAAGCTCAGAAGAGCTCTTTGATACAATCAAAGTTATTTCAGCTGAAAAGCTACCAAAAGGGAAAGGTATTGGAATAATTACTAATGCTGGAGGACCTGGAATAATGGCTACTGATTTTACCGAACAGTTCAATTTAGAGTTAGCTCAAATAGGGGAAAAAACTAAAGAGAAGCTTTCAAAATATTTACCTATTGAATCTAATACAAATAATCCAGTTGATATCCTGGGTGATGCATTACTTGATAGATATGAATATACTATTAAAACAATGCTAGATGATGTCTCTATCCATTCCCTTATCATTATTCTTACTCCACAGTTAGTAACCGATATAGTTGGAGTAGCAAAAAGTATTGTTGAAATACAAAAGAAAACATCTAAACCAATATTCTCATGTTTTTTGGGTGGTAGTAATATTGAAGATGGAAACAAGGTATTGCGAGCCTATGGTATGTATGTATCAAATGATATAGAGGATACAATGAAACTAATACATAAAGTCACTGAGTATGAATTACAAAGAGGAGAGAAAGAGATTCGGAAAGTTTCAGAATTAATTACAGAGGGGAAGTATAAAACAGAGATAAATTCAATAATTACAGATGATATTACAGTTCTAGATGACACTATTGTCGAGGGTATTGTTAGTGAGGTAGGAATAGAACTCCCAAAACAATTAATTACCGCAAACCTCCAAGAGTGTATTGAATTTGCTAGTCAAAACTTTCCTATTGTTATCAAAGCTGTATCTCAAGATTTAGAACATAAAACTGATTTTAAGGGTATCTTTTTAGATATTAGAACAATTTCTGAATTACAATCTAAATTTGAAGAGCTTTCTGAAAATATCAAACAAGCAACGGGCAAAAATAATCCTAAGATACTAATTCAGGAAATGATAGAACCAAAGGTTGAATTCTTTATCGGAGCAAATAGAGATGGAGATATTAGAATATATGAAAAAGATGGATTAGGTTTTGGACATTTAATGGCCATAGGACAGGGGGGAATATATACAGAGGTGTATAAGGATATTGAACATATATTGGTACCTGAATCCCTAAAAACAATAGAAAAGAAGTTAAATGAAACCAAAGTGGTAAAGATAATTGATGGTTTTAGAGGAAAGCCTAAATTAGCAAAAGAAAAACTTCTTGATACTATTGATAAAGTACAAAAAATGCTTGTTACTTATCCTGAAATATCCAGTCTAGATATGAATCCCGTTATTATTACAGAAGATAGAGTAGTATCTGTCGATATCAAAATATATATCAAAAAATAGAGTAACTAACTCTTTTTATTATCTATACACGCCTGTATAAAACCCATAAATATTGGATGAGGTGCTAAAAATCTACTCTTTAATTCTGGATGATACTGTGTTCCAATAAAGAATGGGTGAGTGACTTTATCTAATTCAATTGCTTCAACTAATTTGTCATTAGGACTTCTCCCAGAGAGAATTAATCCTCCTTTTTCAAACTTCTTTCGATATTTATTATTAAATTCATACCTATGTCTATGTCTTTCATATACAGTTGGAAGCTTTTTAAAAAGCTCATTACTATACCTTCTGTACAATGAGTCAAGAACTGTTCCCTTACCTACCTTACAGGGCCATGCTCCAAGTCTGATAGTACCTCCAAATTTCCCTTCTTTTAATATTTTCTTTTGCTCTTCCATTAGGTGAATTACTAAATTTTTAGACTTGGGATCTACTTCTTCTGAATTGGCATCACTTAAACCTAGTACATTTCTTGCAAACTCTATAACAGCCATCTGCATACCGTAACATAGACCTAGATAGGGAATTTTATTCTCCCTTGCAATTTGAATAGCCTTAATCTTTCCCTCTGCGCCTCTACTTCCCCAGCCTTGAGGAACAACGAGCCCATCTATCTCAAATATTTTATCTTGTAGTTTGTTTTTCTTCTCTAGTTCATCTGCTACTATCCACTTTATATTAGCTTGATAGCCTAACTCCCATGCACTGTGATTTAGTGCTTCTAAAACTGATACATATGAATCTTTTAGGTCATACTTTCCACTCTTGTAATATTTACCAACGATTCCAATATCTAATTTTTTCTTAATACTCTTCATCTTCTTTGCCTTTTTACTCCAAGCTTTGAGAAGGGGAGTCTTTTGTGGAGGAAGACCTAATATCTTTAAAATATTCTTCCCTATCTTGGCTTTTTTAAAAGTAATGGGTATCTCATAAATATATTTTGTATCTGGTGCTGAGATAATGTGATCTTTGTTTATTAAACAGTATCTAGAAAGCTTCTCTCTTCTTACATCATCAATCCCATCTCTTGAACGAGCTATTAAAAAATCAGGGTGAATACCAAAACTGTTTAAAAGTTTAATTGAAATCTGAACTGGTTTGCTCTTCATCTCTCCTAATGCAGCAGGTACAGGTAGGTAAGAGACATGAATATGAATTACATCGTTTGGATATTTAATCTTAAGCATCTTGTTCGCTTCCAGAAAAAGACCGTTTCCAATCTCTCCAGCAGTACCACCGATTTCAATAATAGCAATATCCGCCTTACTCTCTTTAGCAACACTCTCAAACCATACTACCATCTCATCGGGTACATGATAGTCCAAACTTACCCATTTACCATCATATGATAAAGATCTTTCATCTCTTATAACCTTCTCTAATACAGCCCCACATGTTACAGAATTAGATCTTGAAAATGACTCATTAACAAATCTCTCATAGCTCCCTATATCCATATCAGTCTCAAAACCATCCTCTAAAACAAATGTTTCTCCATGTTCTAGTGGATTCATTGTTCCAGCATCAACATTAAGGTAGGGGTCAGCCTTTATCATTGTGATTTTAAAACCGTATGATTTGAGGATAAAGCCAATTGAAGCAGCAGATATTCCTTTTCCTATACCAGAAATTACACCACCAGAAACAAAGATATATTTACACATTTAATGCCCTATTGAGGTTATTAAATAGGGTATATGTAGCATCAAAAAATGTCAAATATATTTAGTATGTCTTTTTCTTACTGAAATTGTTCCACTCTTCAATTAACTTAGAAGTTTGAGTACTATCAATTCTAATTAATTCCAATTTATCATTATTCCCTCTTTTATCATCAAAACCCATATTCAAAGCATCCTTATAGGTGTTCCCATAATATACTTTTTTAATCTTTGCCCAATTTATAGCTGCTTCACACATTTTACAAGGCTGTCCTGTTGTATATATCTCACAACCAGATAGATCAAATTCCTTAAACTTTTTACTTGCTCTCCTTATTACATTCATCTCTGCATGACATGTTGCATCCTTTTCCTTTAATACCGTATTATGTTCTTTAGCAATAACTTTGCCATTAAAAACCAATACTGCTCCAAAAGGTCCACCATGTCCCTTTTTCATTCCCTTTCTAGCTTCTTTAATTGCAACTTCCATATATTGATTCATAGTTATATCTTGAAAATTAAAATTTTCTAGTAAAATCTATACCCTTGGCATCTATTTTCCTTCCACTTCTTCCTAAATCTTTCTCATATCTGGTTGCATACTCTTTGTACTTTTTAACTCTTTTAATCCTCTCTTTGATAGGATATCTATATTCAATACATGGTCCATTTATACATCCACCTTCACATGAGAGGACATCTAAGAATTTATATTTTTTGTAATATCCATCTTTAAATCCATCAAGGATTTTAACAATATTTGCTGTTCCATCTGCTACTAAAATTTCTTTCTTTTTTAAAATCTTTTTGTATTTAAGAGTTGATGATAGACCTCCTGAAAGAGGATATACCTTAGTGTAGTCGTTATACAACTTGTCAAAGGTCATCTGACATTTAGGATTCTCTATCTTTTCAGAAATATTGTACTTCTTAAATAGTTCTTCTAATTCAGTAAACGTTAATACATTGTCAATCATACCAATCTCTTTAGCTTCCATTTTTTTTGTTATACAAGGTCCAATGAATACTACTTTGTAATTAGGAAAAAACTTCTTACAAATTAGAGCCATAGAGCCCATTGGAGAGTGTACAGGTACAAGATTTTTAATAAGATGAGGATACTTACCTCTAATCATATTAACTAGGGTAGGACATGGAGAGGCTATCCAAGTTCTATCTGTTTGATTTTTAAGAAGTTCATAGTAGTTAATATTGGTCATTTTAGCTCCAAATGTTACCTCAACAACTTTTTCAAAGCCTAAAGCCCTTATTCTATATACAATTTCAGGATATTCATAAACTGAAACAAAGGAAGGGGCTAACATACAGAGATACTTTTCATCTTTTTTAAATTCCATATTAAATAATAGGGGGTATTTATATTAATTTCAAATACAATCTATGATATATTTATATATATGAAAACCCAAGCATTACAAAAAAAGAAATTTTTAGGAATAGTGTTAGATTTTGAGAAAGTAACTCTTTACTCAATGTATTCACTCTCTATCCTTGTTCCTTTAGTATTAGGAGGCCCTCAGTTACTTGTAGGAAGTGTCGTAAACTTTCTAATTGTATATTCAACATTAAAATACGGGATCAAGAGAACAGTTCCAATTTTATTTCTTCCTTCTTTAGTATCAACTTTAACTGGAACTCTATTTGGAGGAGCAACATATTTTCTTCTCTATGTCATGCCTTTTATCATTATTTCTAACTTCATACTGTCATATTTTGTTTCTAAAAAACAGTTTCTTTTTAAAGTTTTAGGTATAGTTCTTAAAGGATCCTTTCTGTACCTTTCCTATTTAATGATAAACAGGACGTTTGGTTTACCAAAAATATTTTTTGCTTCAATTCCAATACAATTTTTAACTGCTTTTGTTGGTTTTTTAGCAGCATGGTCACTCTCTTTCTTTCCAAAAGAGTAGATTTAACTAATTACTAAACTTTTACTAATATACTAATGCTGTATGATTATAACTACCTACTATATTTTCTTCCAATTCTTCTGCTATCTTTAATTGCTAAGATATGGATATCAATATCGTATGCTAGAAATTCTAAGGTGTCTCCTAAAACTGGTCTAAGTGGTATTGATGCTGCAAATACAATTCTTGAGGGAGAGAAATTTCCAGTGTCTGTTAAAGTAGAAGGCAATGCTCTCTCTGATCATTTTGACCCTGTAAAAGATACTGTTATACTTTCTCGTAATAGTAATAAGTCTAGTGTAGCTCAGATAGCTGTTGTTGCTCATGAATTTGGGCATGTTCAACAGAAATTCTTAGGCTCGAAACTCTTTAAAACAAGAAACTTCCTAATTCCTGTGATTAATATTGGGAGTCAATTAGGATACATACTAATTATTGCTGGATTAGCACTTAGTATATTCAATCTCTCTAGAGTAGGTCTTGTTCTTTTTGCCGGAACCTCTCTCTTTGCACTAATTACAATTCCAATTGAAATAGATGCTACAAGAAGGGGATTAGCATTGATAAAGAGGTATAGGTTGATTGATAATTCTGTTATATCAAATGCAAAAGCAGTCCTAAATGCAGCAGCCTTCACATATATTGCCTCTTTAGCTACTTCTTTGCTAAACCTCTTTTACTATAGATCCCTAGTTAACAGAAGCTCTAGACGGGATTAAAAGAATATGTATAATGGAGGTGGGAATATAATATATTTAAGCGGCTGGGCTTAACGGCTACGAGGCGAAGGTTATCGAGTTATCAGCGGATGCCTTCAGGTTATTGTATTAACCTAAAGAAGATATACAAATATACAAAAATATCTTCATATACTTTCCCCTAATGTAAATAACCTGTTAAACACCTTTACTATGTGCGGCATATTTGGTTATATTGGACAAGATAGTGCTCCTTCAATAATTCATAAGGGGTTAAAAAGACTTGAGTACAGAGGATATGACTCTTGGGGTATTAGTATAATTGATAAAGATAAAATTAGAACAATAAAAGATGTTGGACATCTACCAGAAGAGATAGCTCAAAAAAAACTTTTTTCAACGATAGGGATAGGACATACTAGATGGGCTACTCATGGAGGAATCACAGTAACTAATGCTCATCCACATTTTTCAAAAGATAGATCATTTGTAATAGCACAAAATGGAATAGTAGAAAACTATCTTGAATTAAAAGAGGAACTTGAATCTAAAGAATATGAATTTGAAACAAATGTTGATACTGAAGTTATTGTAAAACTTGTAGAAGAGGGGATTAAGAAAGGAATTAATTTAAGAAATTCTTTAATATCTGCCTTTAAGCAATTAGAGGGTAGAAATACAGTTATTGTATTAGACCTTAAAGATAAAAGGATTCTAGCAATTAGAAATGGTAGCCCTTTAATACTGGGTATAAAAAAAGATGAAATATTCTTAGCTTCTGACCCATTAGCTTTTAATCAATTTACTACTGAAATAGTGGAGGTAAATAATGGGGAATTAATAGAGATAGAGAAAGGAAAATTTAAAATTTTTGATATAGACAATAATAAATATATAGATAGAGAGAGTAAAATAGAAAAGCTTCTAGATATAGATATTGATAAGGGGAAATATGCCCACTATATGTTAAAAGAAATTGTTCAACAACAACATACTATCCTAAAGGCTACAGAGTATACAGAAAAAGAATTAAAACCATTAATCAAGCAATTAAACAATGCAGAAAATATATATACCATTGGAGCTGGTACTGCTGGTTTTTCAGCAGATCAAATAGCTTACTATCTAAGAAAGATATCTAAAAAGAGTGCAATCTCTATTAAATCGTATGAGACAGAATCATATCTAGATTTAATTACCTCCAAGGATGTAGTTATCGTACTTTCACAAAGTGGAGAAACAGCAGATACTTTAGAAGCAATAGAGCTATTTAAAGAGAAAGGGGCATATATTGCTAGTGTTATTAATATGCCAGGTTCTACTCTTTCAAGAATATCTGATATATTCTTTATGTCTAAAGCTGGTAGTGAAATATGTGTAGCTTCAACAAAGGTATTTACTTCTCAAATCTCATTTGGTTATCTAATTTCAAAAACCTTAATAGGGGAATTTAATGAGGCAAAAAAAGAACTATCATCCCTCTCATCGAACTTAGAGAGTTATTTTACAAAAGAGAGATTTAAGGATATTGAGAATATAGCAAACAAACTTGTCAACAAAGAACACTTCTTTATCCTAGGAAAGGGACAAAATTTTCATATTGCACAAGAGGGAGCTTTAAAGATAAAGGAGATATCATACAAACATTTTGAGGGATTTGCTGCAGGTGAATTGAAACATGGAGTTATTGCGTTAATTGAGAAAGGGAGCCCTGTCATTTCCATTATTTCTAATGATATGAATAGGAAAGATATGATTTCTGCAACCTATGAGGTTAAAGCAAGGGGAGCATTAACTATTGGAATAGGGGATATGGATTTTGAAAATGAGAAATGTTTTGATTACTTTATTGATGTTGCTAAAACTGAAGAGTTAAAAGCTATTAGTAATGTTATTCCATTTCAACTAATATCATACTTTCTTGCAAAAGCATTAGGAAACAATATTGATAAACCTAGGAATTTAGCAAAATCTGTAACAGTAAAATAAAGAGATATTACATGAATATCAATCTCTCTTCTTTAAATACTTTTTACATACTTATACCTATACGCCTTTTTGTTAAATTCTGCTTTGTATAGACCAATATGTAAATCTTTCTCTACATACTCTTGGCTTACTTTATTATCCAAAAGGTAGCTTACATCACTAGGTGTCTTGTCAGTTCTAATTAGAAGCCACAGATTGTCTGTAATTAAACCTGTTATTATTGCTTTAGATGATATTAATGATTTAATATCTTGAGCAGAAAAGAAATTGTAATATTTTTTGTTGTCACTAGAGATATGCTTAGGATGAGTATGTATATTAAAGAGATATTGAACTTCTAAATTTTTGGGTACTTTCTTGTGATATATATCTCTTTTTTTTAATAGCTTCTCATCAAGATACAATTCCTTTCTAGCGTAACCATCTTTTGTTGGATGATGAGAGTATTTAACCTGGATGGAACCTCCACTTTTTACCATTTTTGAAGAGCCTGTTTTTACCTGTGTAAAAAGGATTTCTCCATCTGCCCAAAATATTGAAAATGCCCTCTCTAAACCATCCCTATCCGTATATTTATATATTTTAATTACCTCTTTCCAGAAATCGTATGGAAAAGATATTGCTTTGGGAAGATTAAAATCATAGAGATACAAATTTGAACTTCTTAATGCAACAAGCTTGTTTCTGAATTGAGTGAAAGAAGTTGTTGGTATCTTTGAATTTTGAAAGAAGTTAAATACTCCCATATTTTATCCAATAATATATTACCAACCTCCACCACCAGAACCTCCACCACCGCCTCCAGAACTTCCTCCACTAAAACCTGAACCACCAGAACTCCATCCACCAGATCTATGTCCTCTACTAGAGCTATAGCTACTTGATGGAGAACTCGAAGAAGTTCTCACGCTACTGTTAAACTTGGATAACGAATTTGCAAGGTATACGGTATTAAATGTATCAAAGTTCCCCTGATACCACTCAGGTGGTGTCTTGTAGAGATCTTTAAACTGCTCTGACCACTGCTTCTCAAGATTAAATATCATTGCATATGGAAGGAGAGTTTCAAATACCTCTTTATACTTTTTAGGATCACTATGGAATTTAATTTTTTCTTTCTCAGCTGTTTGAATATACATCTTAAGGCCCAAGAGCTGGTGATATACCTTATTCCCAATCTCTGAACGAGTATCAATCATAAAAGAGAATATGAAAAAGAGTATCAGAGAAATTAAAATACCAATAAACCAACCTAATATAGAGAAAGAGATAAATATCGATATCGAATTGAATACGATAAAGAAAAGGAATAAAGGTACTAAAGCAAAGATAGTTTTACTATTTTTCTTTTTTATAGAAAAGTACCCCCTGCCATTTAATTCCTTTAAAGCAAGAGAGTTTGATTTATTTGCTACTAAATAAAAGGTGTCCAATTTATCAATTTTAACTGAATCTCCTTTTTTAAATATCCCAGATAGAAGTTCATTTAAATGAGAAGGGAGATTACTGTAATCCTTTGTTGACTTAACAAACTCATACTTGTTCTTTTTGTACTCTTTAATTGTATAGAAGCCTTTTACAGCCATTTCAATTAATACCGCAGATATATTCTTTGTATTAAATACTGGTTTGATAACCAAAGCAGCAGTTAAAACATCAAGTTCTTCCATTGGTTTGTATTCTGGTATTACAGTAAGAGATGGGTTTTTAAATTTCTTCTTTAGAAAAAGAAAAAGAAATATCCCAACTGGAATAGGGAGTAAAATACCAATATTAGAGAGGATAACAATTAATGCTTGTTGTTTAGTTGTGTCTTCAAAAGTCCCTAAAGGCTGTTTAATAGCAACACTATATCCCTCATAAGCAGTTAACGTAGTATTAGGTTTAACATCAATTGTATTTCCATTAATAGTGAATTCACAATTCTGAGCATTATTTTTATCCTTACCTGTATAACAAATAGCTTCTGAAATAGTAGAAGGCAATGTTAAAGTAGCAGAAGCGTTTTCAATTGGGATATTCCATCCTGGTCCAATAATATTTAGATATACCTCTTCCCATTCATCAAAATAGGAAATACCTGTATATGTTAATTTATATTGTATTAGATAAACATGAGCCCCAGAAATATATCTATCAGGGTTTCCAATTCTTAATGTAGCCCATCCATTCTCATCTGTCCTACTATACTTGTTGTATATTGTATTACTTGAATCTGAGACAGGGAAATACTTAATCATCTTAATATCTAACTTAGTAGGCCTTTTAAAAGCACCCACCGAGTATACATAGGGGATTGTCCATTCTAATCCATGCCTTGGTATTGTTGTTGAGGGTTGAAATGTAATCTTTTCCGTAATATCGATTGTGGTATCACTATTAACAACGATATCACTTCTGTACTCCAAAATCTTTTCTTCTTGTTGTGCAAAGGTAGGAGTTGCAATGAAAACAACTCCTATAAAAAAAAGGAATGAAAATATTTTTTTCATATACTAAAACTAGAACTTAATCTGAACGTTTTCTTTCTCTTCTTCTGATGCCTCAAAAAATGGAAATGCTTTAAAACCAAAAATACTAACTATTAAGTTATTTGGAAATACCTCTAGTTTAGTATTAAAGTCTCTAACTGTTCCATTGTAAAACCTTCTGGATTTCTGGATATCTGTTTCTAAATCTTTAAGATTTGCTTGAAGATCAGAGAAGTTTTTATCTGCTTTTAACTGAGGATAGTTTTCAGCTACTGCAAATATTTTTGTTATAGCTTTATCTAATTGTCCCTCTAGTGCCATCTGATCTGCTACAGTAGTTGCACCCATTGCTTTACTTCTTAACTGTGTAACATTTTTAAATATCTCTTTCTCATGTTTAGCATATCCCTTTACAATCTCAACAAGGTTAGGAATCATATCATATCTCTGCTTTAGAAATGTTTCTATATCTGCACTTGCCTCACTTACTGTCATTTTTAACTTAGTGAGAGAGTTAAAGAGATTAATTAGAAAGAGAGCAATTACTCCTACTAATATTATTAAAATACTTACTAAAATTGACATATATTTTGAAGAATAAAATTAACTATCTACAGTATATTTAAATATAGAAATAATTACAATATCCTTATCTTTATTAGAGAGTATTATGTGAATACCTTAAATTGAATATTCTAAATACTCCTGATATACTCCGAGCATATTCACACTTTAACACTATTTAAAATATGTCTATCAAATTTTGGAAAAAGAATTGTCCTCAATTTCCCCTAAAAAGGAAAGTCATCTACAATTTATGAATGAACTAGATACGATACCAGATATTGAAGCTTTCAAAAGAGCTAACTATCCCCAAGAAACTACAAACATAGGATACACCGATACTCATATGCATATTGATAATATGGAAGGCAAGAAATGGAGAGTACCTACTCAAGAAGTTATCTCTTATTATCTCTCCCAAAAAGGTATTGTACAAGCTGGTACAATTTTTGAGGAAGGGGTGAGTGTTAATAAACTTTTAAATACTTTAGAAGACAAAGAGATAGATTGTTCCATAGTTCCATTTCTTTTCGTTCATAACCCTTATGAAATAGATAGGGAAAAAGTAGAGTACCTTTACACTTCAAATCTATTAAAAGGTTTTAAATTACATCCTGTATATGATAACTATCCCCTCTCATATGACTTACTTCATAATCTATTTGAAATTTCAAAAGAGTATGGCTCACTTCCGATATTAATGCATCTAGATGATAGGAAAGATAGTATGGATTTAACTGCTCCTCATAGGTTAGATAGATTAATTGAGAGTATGATTGAGAAAGATAGAATAGTTCCTTTAATTCTAGGCCACACTGGAGCATATGCTCATCCTAGATTAGTATTGTACAAGAGTAAACCAAATCCGCCTGTTTTACAGTATTGGAAGAATCAATCACCTGAAAATGAAGCTAACTATTCTAGAATATATTTAATCAAACATGCCCTTCAATTAGCTAAAGAGTATCCCTTTGTATATTTAGATAGTAGCTCTTGTATTAACAAAATTAAAGCAAAGTTAATTAGTGATGCTGTTAATCAATTTCCTCAATTGTCTAGAAAGATATTACTAGGAACAGACTTTCCTGTTCTTAGTCAGCACAAAAAGAAAAAAGATGGGTCAACTAGTTTTAATGTTGGAGTAACAGTCAATGGACAACTAGAAGCTCTTTGGAATCAAGGTCTTAAAAAAGAGCACTTATTACAGATTGCATCTAACAGAATACCCTAATACATTAGACAGAATTATACCCCTAAGCTTGTTTATTAATTCCCATATTTAGATATTTATCTTTTTGCTCTTTATCCATTTTCTCTATAGCGTATCTTAATGTTGTTCTTGGTATATCTTTAATATTTTCATTTAGATAATCTCTTAATACAGTTATATCTTTTTTGCCTACCTCTCTTAACATCCATCCAACAGCTTTGTGTATTAAATCATGATTGTGCGAAAGTAGGAT
>Ga0209121_10000242_pt1 | contig 58051 bp, 51 predicted proteins | sample Cruoilmetagenom3_FD_187292 | JGI IMG/M metagenome (GOLD analysis project Ga0209121, IMG submission 187292) | Oil polluted marine microbial communities from Coal Oil Point, Santa Barbara, California, USA - Sample 3 (SPAdes) (version 2) | ecosystem: Environmental > Aquatic > Marine > Oil seeps ...
GGGCAGCAAGCCGCCCTTGCAGGCGATGAAGGATTGGCACAAACTTAAACCGGAGCTGTTCAAAAAACAGCCATACTACCTGCCGGGATGTGACAGCTATGCAGAGGAACCGCTGCCGACATGGCTATTTCCAGAATGACTAAAACAATGTTATCCTCTTATTATAAAATGGTAATTTTTAAAGGCCTATCGCGATTTCATCACGCGGTTCACATATTTGGAGCATCCATGACGCAATCATTCCGCGCGTTTCTGGGCGGCTGCGCCCTATTGATCCTTTCCACGACAATGGCACCGGGGCAAACGGCCTCTCGCGTGGGGCTGCTCCCCGGCGAGGAAGTCACCGTCGATGTCTATGCCCGCCCCGAATTGTCCGGCGCGCGACTGATCGACGCCGCAGGGCAGATTGCCATTCCGCTGGTCGGCCGGATCGACGCACAGGGCCTGACCGCCCCCGAGCTTGAGGAAAAGATCATCGCCGCGCTGCGCAAATCGGGGCTGGATCAAAGCCCATCGGTGACGGTGACGGCTACGCGGCGGCTTGATGTCTACGTCGATGGCGCAGTCAGCAACCCCGGTGCCTATCCGTGGCGGCCCGGCCTGACCGTGGCGCAGGTGATGGCGCTGGCGGGCGGTCGGATCACCGTGTCATCCGATGAGCTGGCCCGACGCTGAACGCCCTGCGGTCCATCGAATTCGCCGCCGCGATGGAACGGCGGACGCAGTCGCTGTCCTTGCTGGAATCGCGCATCCTGTCGGAATTGGCCTATGTGCGCACCGCCTACGGGACGGGCGGCGATGCCTCGGTCGATTCGGCGCGGTTTTTCACCCTGCCCGACCGTCTGGCCGCCAATCCGGCGCTGGCCGACCTGATCGACACGCAGCGCGATGTCTACCGCCAGAACACCGAAAGCCGCGCCAAGCGCCATGCCTCGTTGCTGGACCAACAGCGACTGACCGCCGAACGGCTGGACCTGCTGAAGCAACGCCGGACCGAAGTCGAGCGCGAGACGGTGATCATTGCCGAACGGCTGGAGGCGTTCCAGAAACTGGCAAAGCGCAAGCTGGCCGTGGCGACCGACCTGATGAACCTGCAACGAGCCAGTTCCTCGGCCAATTCCTCGCTGCTGGAGGTGATCGCCATGATTTCGGAAACGGAACTGACGCTGGAACAGCGACGGCTGGACCTGGCCACCTTTGCCGTGAATGCGCGGGGCGAATTGGCAGCAGAGCTGTCGCAGGTGCGATCCGATCTGCTGGACGTACGCGCGCGGCTGGATCCGGCGACACGGGCGGGCATGGTCGGCGCCTCTTATGACGAGGCAGCCGACGGGTTACCCGCCTTGAGCGGCGACAAGGCCGCGATGCTGGACGATGGCGGCGCGCAATACGCCATCACCCGTGTCAGCCTGGACAGGCCCGGCGCGGCGGCCAGCATGGGCAGCCCCGCATCGCTGGTGATGCCCGGTGACACGATCAACGCGATCAGCGCAGCAATCTATTAATATCAACGCCTTGCGAGACGCAGTTCAAGCGCCGTGGTAGGCGCGGTACCATTCCACGAATGCGGCCACGCCTTCGGGCACGCCGGTCTGCGGCGCATATCCGGTCAGCTGTTTCAGCAAACTGGCATCGGCCCATGTGGCGGGCACGTCACCCGGCTGCATGTCCATCGGGTTGCGAATGGCCTTGCGCCCTGTGGCCGTTTCAATCGCGTCGATGAAATCGCCCAAGGGGACCGGGGCAGAGTTGCCGATGTTCACCACCCGGAATGGGGCGACGGGCGACAGGCTGTCCATATCCCCCACCGGCGCGCCGACCGTTGGCACCGCGTCCAGCAGCAGCCGGATCGCCTGCACCAGATCGGTGATATAGGTGAAATCGCGGCGCATGTTACCGTGGTTGTAAACGTCGATCGCCTCCCCCGCCAGAATGGCGCGGGTGAACTTGAACAGCGCCATATCGGGGCGTCCCCAGGGGCCATAGACCGTGAAGAACCGGAACATCGTCACCGGCAGGCCGAACAGATGCGCATAGGAATGCGCCATGGATTCGGTCGCCTTCTTGGTCGCCGCATAGAAGGACATCTGGTGATCGGCCTTCATGGTCTCGGCATAAGGCATATCGGTATTGGCCCCATAGGCCGAAGAGGTCGAAGCCAGCAGCATATGTTGCGGCGGATGGGCGCGCGCGGCCTCCAGCAATTCGAACGTTCCGGTGATATTGCTGTCTAGGTAGCTGCGCGGTGCCTCAATCGAATAGCGCACGCCCGCTTGCGCTGCGAGGTGGATCACAACGTCCGGCTTTTCCTCCTCGAACAGGTGCATCAGCAGGCCGGGGTCTTCGACCCGCCCGTGGACCGACCGGTAATCGCCGGTCAGCCGCGCCTCGCGTGCTTCCTTCAGGGCCACATCATAGTAATCGGTCATGGCGTCCAGCCCGACAATGCGCCATCCCTCGGCCAAAAGGCGTTCGCATACCGCCGCACCAATGAAACCCGCCGCCCCCGTGACCAATGCCGTTCTTGCCATGTCTGCCCCTTGTGACGGGGCGCATGGCCCCGCTTAATCTGCCCCGAACAGATCGCGCGTGAACACCTTACCGCGCACATCTGCCAATTCATCCGCCATGCGGTTGGCGACTATCACGTCAGCCCCCGCCTTGAACCCGTCCAGATCATGCATCACCCGCGAATGGAAGAACTCTGTCGCCTCAAGGCCCGGCTCGTACACCACCACCTCGACCCCGCGCGCCTTGATCCGCTTCATGATCCCCTGGACGGAACTTTGCCTGAAATTATCCGATCCGGCCTTCATGACCAGCCGGAAAATGCCCACGCGGCGCGGATTTCGCGCCAGTATGGCATCGGCAATCACATCCTTGCGGGTGCGGTTTGCATCGACGATGGCGCGGATCAGGTTCTGCGGCACCTCGGCATAATTGGCCAACAATTGCCGCGTGTCCTTGGGCAGGCAATACCCCCCATAGCCGAAAAAGGGGTTGTTATATCCCGCCCCCACCCGCGGGTCCATGCAGACCCCGTCGATGATCTGGCGGCTGTCCATGCCATGACGCATCGCATAACTGTCCAATTCGTTGAAATAGGCCACGCGCATCGCAAGATATGTGTTGGCGAACAGCTTGATCGCCTCGGCCTCGCTTGGGCCGGTCAGCTGCACGGGCACATTGTTGGCGCGCGCGCCCTGCACCAGCAGATCGGCAAAGCGCCGCGCCTTGTCGCAGGTGCCCCCCACGACGATACGGCTGGGATAGAGGTTGTCATGCAGCGCCCGCCCTTTGCGCAGGAATTCGGGCGAAAACAGGATGTTATCCCGCCCCGTTTCCGCCCGCATCCGCGCGATGAACCCCACGGGGATGGTGGATTTGACAACGATGGTCGCCTGCGGGGCCATTTTCAGAACCTGCGCAATCACGGCCTCCACGCTTGATGTGTCAAAACTGTCGGTTTCAGGATCGTGATCGGTGAGCGTGGCGACAATTGCATAATCCGCACCCTCCAACGCCTCGGCCGGGTCCAGCATCGCACGCAGGTTCAGGGTCTGGCGCGTCAGGTAATCAGACAGTTCCGCATCGACGATGGGGCTGATACGGGCATTGACCAGCCCGACCCGCTGCGGCGACAGGTCCACCGCCCGCACCGCGTTATGTTGCGCCAGCAAAACAGCATTGGACAGGCCCACATAGCCCAGCCCGAAAACAGCGATTTTCATGGGAAATCCTTTCCCGGCCCAAGGCAGCGGGCGGCGGTTGAAATGACTTTGACAGCGCGGCGGCGCAGCGCCGCATGAAATGCAATCGGGCCTGGAAATATCGGCGACCCCTGAAAATTAACTTAGCGTAAATCGCGGCCCGCGTCCATCGCCGGACGGGTCAGGAAAACCAGCCCCTAGCCCTTGATATCGCGCAAGATCACATTGGTCTGGGCCGACCGCACGGCGGGGCTGCGAAACAGAAACTCCTCCAGAAAGCGGTTATAGGCCGCCAGATCCGCGCAGCGCACCCGCAGGTGGTAATCAGCCTCGCCGGTGGTGGCATAGCAATCGCGCACCTCCTCGCGCAGGCGCACCGCGCGGTTGAAGGCCTGCCCCTGATCGGCATCATGACGGTGTAGCTGCACGTGAACGATGGCATGAAAATCCATCCCCATGGCCGCGCGGTCCAGCACCGCACCGTAACGCTTGATCAGCCCCGCCTCTTCAAAGGCGCGCACCCGCCGCCAACAGGCGCTGGTGGACATGCCCACCCGCGCGGCCATCTCGGCATTGGACAGGCGGCAGTTTTCCTCCAGCAGCGCCAAAAGCGCGCGATCCTTGGCATCCATCTCCATTCGGCACCTCATTTCACATTTTGATCATTTTGCGATATGAATTTTCATTTTGCCAGAAATACTCAAAAACTCCGGCACCGCAAACCAGTGCCCCCCGCCTATCCTGTTCCAGCGCGCATAACAGGAGCCCGAAATGTCAGACCCCCGCCCCGCCTTCGCCAGCTACCAATTGTCGGACCGCTACACCCAGACACAAGGGCGTGTGTTCCTGACCGGCACGCAAGCATTGGTGCGGATCATGCTGGACCAGGCGCGACGCGACCGCGCGGCGGGGCTGAACACCGCCGGTTTCGTGTCAGGCTATCGCGGATCCCCGCTTGGCGGCGTCGATCAAGAACTCTGGGCCCAATCGGACCTGCTGGAAAGCAACAAGATCAAGTTCCTTCCCGCAGTGAACGAAGACCTTGGCGCCACCGCCGTCTTGGGCGCGCAGCAGGTGCCGCTAGTCCCCGATGCCGAGGTCAAGGGCGTGTTTTCCATGTGGTATGGCAAAGGACCGGGCGTGGACCGGTCCGGCGATGCGCTGAAACATGGCAACGCTTACGGCACATCGAAAAAAGGCGGCGTGCTGGTGGTTGCGGGGGACGATCACGGCTGCGTTTCATCCTCCATGCCGCACCAGTCCGACGCGGCCTTCCTGGCCTGGTTCATGCCCACGTTGAACCCCGCATCGGTGGGCGAATACCTTGAATACGGCGAATATGGTCTGGCCCTGTCGCGCTATTCCGGCACCTGGGTCGGTTTCAAGGCGATTTCCGAAACGGTGGAATCGGCGCGCTCGGTCGCATTGCGCCCCGACCGCAGTTTCACCTTTCCGGACATCGACCTGCCCCCCGGAGGTCTGCATATCCGCGCGGGCGACGGCCCCTCGCCCGAGATCGAAACCCGGCTTTACCACAAGCTGCGCGCGGTCGAAGCCTTTGTGGAATCCAACCCGATCGACCGCGCCATCTATAACCTGCCCGACGCGCGCTACGGTTTTGTCACCACCGGCAAGGGACATCTTGACCTGATGGAAGCCCTGCGCCTTCTGGGCCTGACCGAGGATCGCTGCCGCGCCCTTGGCATCGACATCTACAAGGTCGGCATGGTCTGGCCACTGGCCCGTCGCGACGCGCTCGCCTTTGTCAAAGGCAAGTCCGAGGTGATGGTGATCGAGGAAAAGCGCGGCATCATCGAATCCCAGTTCAAGGAATATTTCTATGACTGGCCGGGCAGCAAACCCGAACGCATGGTCGGCAAGCACGACGCCCGCGCCACCCGCGATCTGGTTCCCTGGACGGGCGAACTCAGCCCCCGCCTGCTGGCCCCGCTGATTGCCGAACGGCTGCACCGCCTGTTCCCCGACGAGGGCCTGCCCGCACGCGCCGCCGCCCTGACCGCGCAGGACCCGCCGGTTCTGAACGTCACCGGCGCGACCCGCACCCCCTATTTCTGCTCGGGCTGCCCGCATAACAGCTCGACCCATGTGCCAGACGGGTCCAACGCGCTCAGCGGCATCGGCTGCCATGTCATGGCCAGCTGGATGGACCGCGACACCGATGGGTTTGCCCAGATGGGCGGCGAAGGGGTGCCATGGGCGGCCGCGTCGCTGTTCATCGGGAAACAGCATGTATTCCAGAACCTTGGCGAAGGAACGTGGTATCACTCTGGCTCTTTGGCGATCCGTCAGGCCGTTGCCGCAAAGGCCAATATTACCTATAAGGTGCTGTATAACGATGCGGTCGCCATGACCGGCGGGCAACCCGTGGACGGTCCGGTTTCTGTGCAGGCCATCGCGCAATCCGTCCGCGCAGAAGGGGTGCAACGCATCGCGCTTGTGTCCGATGACATCGGCAAATTCAAGGCGGCCGATTTCCCTGATGGCACCACCTTTAACGACCGCACCGATCTGGACGCGGTGCAGCGCGCGCTGCGCGAGGTAAAGGGCGTGTCGGTCCTGATATACGAACAGACCTGCGCCACCGAAAAACGCCGCCGCCGCAAACGCGGCACCATGGCAGACCCCGATACATTCGCCGTGATAAACCCGCTGGTCTGCGAGGGCTGCGGCGACTGTTCCACCGCGTCGAATTGCCTGTCGGTCGAACCGCTTGAAACCGAATTGGGCCGCAAAAGGCAGATCAACCAATCCTCCTGCAACAAGGATTTTTCCTGCCTGAATGGCTTCTGCCCCTCTTTCGTAACTGTCACCGGCGCGAAACGGCGGCGGCGCAGTGGCGCGGATATCGCCCTTGACCCCTTGCTGGCCGCCCTGCCCACGCCCTGTCTGCCCGCACTGGACACCCCCTTTGACCTGCTGGTCACGGGCGTCGGCGGCACTGGCGTCATCACCGTAGGCGCGCTGATCACCATGGCCGCCCATATCGAGGGGCGCGGCGCCTCGGTGCTGGATTTCACCGGCTTTGCGCAGAAATTCGGCACGGTGCTGTCCTTCATCCGGCTGGGCGAAGCGCCCGATACGTTGAACCAGGTGCGGATCGACAAGGGCGCGGCGGATGCGGTGATTGGCTGCGATGTGGTGGTGTCCTCGGCGCCCAAAGCCTCGGCGCATTATCACCAGGGCACGCGGATGGTGCTGAACACCGCCGCCATGCCCACGGGCGATCTGGTGTTGAACCGCGACGCCGACCTGCGCGTGGACCGCCGCGTCGATGCAATCGCGGGCGCGGTCGGGGCGGAAAACTTGTCGAACATGGATGCCAATGCACTGGCCGAATCCCTGCTGGGGGATTCCGTTTTCGCCAATGTGATGATGCTGGGCTTTGCTTGGCAAAAGGGGCTGGTGCCGGTATCCGAAACGGCGCTGAAACAGGCCATCGGGCTGAACGGCGTCGCGGTTGCGGCCAACACCCGTGCTTTCGATCTGGGCCGCGTGATGGCGGAAAACCCCGATGCCCTGACCTCGCGCAGCGCATCATCAGCGCCGCACAAGCCCCTGCAAACACTTCAGGAAATTATCGACTATCGCGCCGCCTTCTTGACCGAATACCAAAATGCCGCCTATGCGGCGCGCTATCGCAACCGGCTGTCCGGGCTGGCGCATCTGCCCGAAGCCATGCAGATCGACGCCGCTAAATCACTGTTCCGGCTGATGGCCTACAAGGACGAATACGAGGTAGCGCGCTTGCATACACAGACCGGTTTCACCGACCGGCTGAAAGACCAGTTCAAGGGCGATTTCAAAATCCAGCACCATCTGGCCCCGCCGCTGCTGCCCAATGGCAAAGATGCAAAAGGCCGCCCCCGCAAACGCCGTTTCGGCCCGTGGATCAATCCCGCCCTGCGCGGTCTGGCCGCGCTGAAATCACTGCGCGGCACATGGGCAGACCCGTTCCGCATGACGGCGGACCGCAAGCTGGACCGCGATCTGCTGGCGTGGTTCGACAGGGTGCTGGACCTTGTGGCGCAGCATTACGCGCCGGACACCGCCCCGACATGCACCGCCCTTTTGCGCCTGCCGCAGGACATTCGCGGCTACGGCCCCCTGCGCGAGGACGCGGCCGCCAAGGCCCGGACAGACGCCCGCACTCTGACCGCAGCCCTGAAACAGCCCGGCGCGGCCCACAGCTCCGCCGCCTGACCCCGGCCTAAGTGGAAGGATCGGCAAATTTTGGCCGTTTCCTTCCGCGCGGATCGCCGCGCCGCAGCATGATTGCGGGTCATCCTGCCTGCGACCATGCAACCCGTTGACCCATACTGCAAAATCTCGTCAGGGTTGTCTTTTTTCAAACGTCAACCCTGCACCCGACGTCAATCAGCGTCAGTATAATCCGTGAATAATCCATTAATAATGGGGCGCAAGCACGCCCCGGACCGGCGCGAGATTCTCGAATCAGGCAAAATCCGCTACAATCATAACGCTTATTGGCCAATCAGCTTTTTAAACGGACCACTGTGGTTTCCGGTCCTTTCTTGATGAAAACAACTTTTCAAAACGGAGGGTATCATGCCCCTAAAGGACTTGTCCGGCGAAGACCGGATGGACTTCCAGCAACGGCTTGCCCGGCTGGATCTGGACGAGAAAATCGTCACCAATGACACGCTGATCGTGGAAAGCGGAAAGGGCACGCGGCTGGATTCGAGCGGCGAAAGCGCGATCCGCCCGCTGATCCTTCAGACCAGCGATATTTCGGTGCTGCGCAAATGGATCGGCACGCCGGAACACGCGGTGCAAAAGCGCAGTGTCGCGCCTTTCGCGGGCATATTGCGCTCCAGCCGGCTGGAAGGGATCGACCTGGGCCGTGCGCTGAAACCATCCAAGGCCGGGGCTGGCGCGGCGAAATCCGGCAGCCGCATCACCAGGTCGGCCAAGTCCAAGGCAGGGGGGCGCACGCCCAGCCTGTCACTGGCCGAGGCGACGGGCCTGCGCGGCGACATGCTGATGGAAAAGGTCGAGGCATTCCGGAAGGCCGATCTGACGAAACGGCCGGATCTGGCGCTGTCCTCGGTCGAGAAGGAAACCATCCGCGCCGCCGCGCGCGAATTGGTGCATGGCGATGCGCAAAGCGTGTCCGAGTTCAAGCCCGCGGTCGAAGCGTTTTTCGTCGATTTCCAGGTCGCGGTCTGGCTGTTCACCGCAATTCGGATCGAGGCAAACGCCACCCTGACGCTGGGCACCGGGGTTCACAACCTGACCGCCTACCGGATGGTGATCGAGGATGGCGGGCTGGTGCGCTCTTACGGGCATCTGCATGTCAACGTCACCCAGATGAAGAACCCGTCAAGCGGGCCGTCAGTGGTGTTGCCCTCGCATGTGCTGACCGGGCCGATGCGCCCGACGCACGGGTTCTGATCCTCAGACAACACTCTATTTCGAAAGGATAATTACAATGCCTGGAAGTTTTGAAGTGCATTCAGCCAACGGCCCCATCGGGCCTGATGGCACCCCCGGCGGCACCGGCGCGGCCGGGGCGCAGGGCAACAAGGCGCACTGCCACTGGTATGGCGACACCGGCCCCACGGGGGGCGGCAATGGCGGCGCGGGCACCAATGGCGCGCGCGGCGGCGACGGGGGCAATGCGCCCTCTCCGCTGGACCTGGTGATCGAAACCCGCGACCTGATCGGCAATATCGAGGCCACCAACTTCGGCGGCAAGGGCGGTGACGGCGGGCGCGGCGGCAACGGTGGCGCGGGCGGTGTCGGCGGCGCGGGCGGCAATGGCGACGGCTGCGAGCCTTCGGCATCGGGCGGTCGTGGCGGCGATGGCGGCGATGGCGGCCTGGGCGGCGACGGCGGTGACGGGGCCGATGGCGGTGACATCATCGTGCTGTACACCAACCTCGTCGATGGCGATTTCGAAGGCACGTCCGAGGTCGGCACCCCCGGCGCGGGCGGGGCTGGCGGCTCTGCCGGGCCGGGCGGCACCGGCGGGCGGCGCGGCGGCGATGGCAACTTCGCGCAGGCCGGCGCTCCGGGGTCTCCCGGCGCGCCGGGCAATCCGGGCGAAGAGGGCGCCCCGGGCGAGGTCATCATCCAGCTGGACCCCTCGCCATGAGCGCAACGCGCACGCAAGCCGGGGGCGGGCGGCAACAGCCGCCCCCCTTTCCGCCATCCGCAAGCCTGGACGGCAGGGCCGATGCCTTTGCCGCATCGCTGATGCAGCGCGCAGGCCCATCCGCGGATGCCCTGCGCAGCCTTTTGGTGGTGGCCGGGGTGATGGACCGGCAGGGCCGGATGTGTCCGCGCAACAGCACCGCCAGCCGCCTGAACAGTAATGGCGCGCCCTTGCAGATGTGCCTGACAACGCCCGCAGATCGCGATGCACAGACCGAAACGCGCCTGCTTATTGATCCGTTCTTTGACCGTCCCGCGACGCAGCGCATCGCGGAGTCCTTGGCGCTTGCCGTCGATCTGGCCCGCCATGCCGGCCTGGATTTACCGCTATCGCACCTTGGTCCCATGGCTGCCCTGCCGGGTGTCGGCGCGGTCTGGCTGGCGCTGCCGCTGACCCACCGCGGTCGCCCCCTGCCCAACCCCGCAGCGGCAGGTCTAGCCGCCTATCTGAACCCCGAGGTATTCGGCTATGCCCCATGGCCCGACACGGTATCGCGGCTGGATGCGCTGCTGCCCGCATCGGCCCGCCGTGCGGCCCTGCTGGACAGGGCGGCGGACATGGCCACCCCTGTCTGCGTGGCGCTGGAAGCTGGCAAGGGCCGCGCCCTGCGGGTCAAGCTGTATCTGCGCGCCACGGGCGGGGACTTGGGCGCGCTACTGTCCGAACTGAACGCGGGGCAGCGCCCCAAGGGGCCGCTGCACATCCTTGCGCCGCGCGCGCCGTGGCCCGCCACGGGCGTGACACTTGGGCTAAGTTTCTGCCCCGAAAGCGGTGCGGTGGACGGGGCCAAGCTGGACCTGTGCCTGTGCCCGGACTGCCGCGCGGCGGCGGGGGTCGCGGGCGGTATCAGGCAACGTCTTGGCGATTTGATACCGCGCGCCGCCATGCCGGAAAACGCGGACCTGGCGCTTCTAGGCTTTGCCGGCGGGGGCAAGGGCGGGCGGATGAACGCCTATTTCGCCCCTTGTGACGCCCCGTGCTAGACCGCACGACCCCAAGCGGCCTGCATTTGGCCCACGAACGCGCCACCGGGTTTTTGCTTGCGGCGCAGGGGCAAGACGGCGCATGGCGCGATTTCCACTTGCCGGTCGGCATGTCCGACGGCTGGATCACCGCGCTTTGCGCCGCGCATCTGCGCCGGTTTGGCGGTGCCAAGGCCCGCGCTGCCACCACAGCCGCGGCGGATTACCTGGAACGCACAAGCCGCGCGGGAACTTGGGGGTACAACGCTGGCATCCCGCCGGATGCGGACAGCACCGCATGGGCCGCACTGGCGCTGGAGGGCACCGCGGTGGCGGTGGACCTGCCCTTCCTGCGCGCGCATCAGCGCCGCGATGGCGCGGTGGCGACCTACCTGGCAAACGATGGCTGGGGCGGCGCGCATGGCTGCGTCACCGCCCTTGCCGCGCGGGCCTTTGACCGGCTGGGCAATTGCGGGGCTGCGGCGCGGGCGCGGGGCTGGCTGCACGACGCGGGGCCAAGCGCGCGCGCTGGCTACTGGTGGGCCAGCCCGTTCTATCCCGCATGGGCCGTGGCCAGCGCCTTTGCAGGGCGCGCCAATGCGCCGCCGCTGCCGCCACTGGACACGGCCCGCTCGATTCTGGATCTGGCCTGCGCCCTGCGCATCGCTGCCCTTTCGGGGCAGGCTGCCCCCGATTTGACAGCGCGGCTGTGCGGGCTGCAAATGGCGGATGGCGGGTTCCCACCGTCGGCCTGTTTGCGGGTGACCTATCACTGGCTTGCCACGCCCGAACAGGCGCCCGCGGGGGATGCGGGGCGCATCTATGCCGACAGTGCGCACATCCTGGGCACCTGTTTCAGCCTGGCCGCCATTGCCGCGCAAACGCCGCTGATCGAGGCCCGCCAATGACCGCGCTGCTGTATCGCATGACCTGCCCGCGCTGCCGCCGGATCGCGCGGGCGATGCGGCTGGCCACGCTGGGCGCCATTGCCCTGACCCCCCTTCGGCGCGAGGAAGCCGACCGCATCGCCGATGCCTCTGACACCAAGGGCAAGCTGCTGGTGCGGCGCGGGGGCATGTTGCTGTCCGGCGCGCCCGCCGCGCGTGCCCTGCTGCGGGCAAGCTGGCCGCGTTGGGCCATGCTGACGGCATTTTGGCTGGCTGTCCTGCTGGCCGTTCAGGGGGGCGGAAGATGAGGGTCCGGCATCGTTTGCAACAGGCTTTGGGCGCTGACCCCCGCCTGCATCCGCAGCGCGGGGGCAAGCCATGCCTCGGCTTGGACGGCAGTGCAAAACCCGGTAAATTCAAACCATTGCGGCGCGTGCCTATAGGGGTTGCCCCCGCGCCACGCATGGCCCAGCAAGGGGCGCGGATCCTTTGCGAACGGATGCCTGCCCCCCAGCATCATCGCCGCCAGAATGGCAATGGCCCGCAAATCATGCGCCGGGCCGCAACAGGCCACGCCCGGCCCGCCGTCGTAAAAGCCCCCCGGCCCCCAATCGCGTGGCTGATCCGGCAGGCCCGCCCCGCTGGCACGGTCGAAATCCAACAGGGTTACGCTCTGGTCATGTACCTCGCGGCCCGATACCTCGTAGCACGACACCAAAAAATTCCCCATTCCCAGATCGTTATGCGCCAACCGGGCGGCATGGACCGCGCCCAGCGCGTGCAGCATTCCGCGCAAGATATGCAGCCGCCGGGCAAGGGGCGGGCTATCGGCCAGCCAGTCGCCCAAAGCCTGCCCCTGCACCAAGGACATCACCAGCGCCGGGCGCTCTTGCCCGCCCTCCTTGGCCAAAACCACATCGCGGATGGTGACGACCTGCCAGCCCGCGCCGCTGCAATCCGGCCCCAAAAGCCGCGCTGCTGTTGCCTCGGCCCGCAGGGCCAACGGGTCGGCGCGGGACAGCACCTTGACCGCACAGCGCGCGCCACTGGCCAGATCACGCGCCGCATAAGCCCGCGCGATCCTGCCGAACCCGATCTCGCGGCCCAGCGCATAGCCATCACAGCGCGGCCCCGTCACACACCCCCCATGAACGGAGACGCAAGATGACCCAGACCATTGCCCCCGAACGGCCTGCAACCTGCACCACTGCACCGCATGTCGCCTCTCCCGGTTTTGTCGATCCGAACGTGCAGCAATCCTATCACCAGCTTGGGTTCCAGACCATGCCGCTGCTGCACCCCGAAGACGTGCAGACACTGACGCAGCTGTTCGACCTGCTGCTGCCCGAATTGCCTGATGGCTTTGCCTCGACCGTGTTGATGCCGCCCGATCTGCGCCGCGCCGCCCATCTGGCGATTTGTGATGTGCTGGCCGCACCGCTGTCGGGGGTCTTGCAGGATTTCCGCGTCGTCATGGGCAGCCTGGTGGCCCGCGCGCCCGGCAGCGACCAGCGCGACCTGCCGCTGCACCAGGACTGGAGCTTTGTTGACGAGTCCCGCGCGCGCTCGGTCTCTGTGTGGATTCCCTTGCAGGACGTGGACGCGGAAAACGGCTGTTTGCAGGTGGTCCCCGGATCGCACCGGCATGACCAGCCCCTGCGCGGCATCGGGTCCGGGTTTCGCTATCGCGCCGCCGAGGCAGAGCTGCGCGCCCGCCACCTGCATGACCTGCTGATGCGCGCAGGCGAGGCGGTGTTCTTTGACCACCGGCTGATCCACGGCTCGCGCGGGAATGACAGTGCCCTGCCGCGGCTTGCGGTGGGTGCGGTGCTGCTGGAACGGGATGTGCCGCTGGTCATGGGCCAGCCAGAGGAGCAAGGCTGGCGTTTTGCCCCCCTGCCCGACGATTTCCTGATGGAGGCCGACCTGACCGCGCTGGCCCGCAAGGGCGCGGGGCGCGAATAGCAGCGGGCGAACGCCGCCATTGGGACAAAGACAGAAAGGAGTGGTACCCGAGGTCGGACTCGAACCGACAAGACCGTTAAGTCGGGGGATTTTGAATCCCCTGCGTCTACCATTCCGCCACTCGGGCACGCGAAACACGATGTAGCGGCAGGTTTGCCCCGCGTCCAGACGCAAAACGCGCCATTTCCCCTTTGCCCCCTCCGATTGCTGCCGCTAGAACGGGGCAAAACAGGGCGGGCAGAATGATCAAATCCCTTTATGACTGGACTATGCGCAAGGCAGACCACCGCCATGCGCTGTGGATTCTGGCGCTGGTCGCTTTCGTCGAAAGCTCGGTCTTTCCGATTCCCCCAGATGTGCTGATGATTCCCATGATCCTTGCGCGCCCTTCCCGCGCTTGGCTGATCGCGGGGGTGGCGCTGGTCGCGTCGGTGCTGGGGGGGATGCTGGGCTATGCCATCGGTGCCTTTGCCTTTGACAGCATCGGCCAGCCGATCCTTGCATCGATGGGCAAGGCCGAGGCGATGACCGAATTCAACGCCCGTTTCAACGATTTCGGGTTCTGGCCTGTGCTGATCGCGGGGATGACACCCTTTCCCTACAAGGTCATCACCATCATGTCGGGCTGGACGGGCCTGCCGGTTGGCACCTTCATTGTCACCTCCATCGTGGCGCGGGGTCTGCGGTTTTTCATCGTGGCCGCGCTGCTGTGGAAATTCGGCGCACCCATTCGTGATTTCATCGAGCGCCGCCTCGGCTTGATGTTCGTGCTGTTCGTCCTCATCCTCGGGGCTGGCTTCTATATGGTGAAATACCTATGACCCTGACGCGCAAAACCCTGATCCTGCTGGCGGCGGGCGGCTCTGCCGCGTTGCTTCTCGGCGCGTTCTTTTTCCAGATGATCGGCTTTCCGCCCTGCGCCATGTGCCTGTGGCAACGCTGGCCACATGCCGCTGCCGTGGTGATCGGCGCGGCGGCCTATGCGTTTGGCGCACGCGCGCTGTGCTGGCTGGGCGCGCTGGCCGCGGCCACGACCGGCGGGCTGGGTGCCTATCACACCGGGGTGGAACGCGACTGGTGGGAAGGGCCGACCAGCTGCACCGACACCGGCGGCGGGCTGGGCGATCTGTCGGGCGCGGACCTTCTGTCCACCGACACAAGCGTCGTGATGTGCGACCAGGTTTCCTGGCAGTTCCTGACACTGTCGATGGCAAGCTGGAATGTCCTTGCCTCGGTCGTGCTGATGGCGCTGTGGATCATGGCCGCACGCCGCGCCGGCTGATCCCGCCAAACGGATCCCCCAAAGATTTGTGTAAAAGACGTATTGAATAAGCGGCGCGCGGGTTGGGGACCCCGCGCGCCGTCTATCTGGCATCAGCTTTCAGAGGGGATCACGCCCGCCTCTTGTGCTGCCACCATTTCGCCGTCCGATAGCGCGCCATCGGCATCGGTGTCTTCGGTGGTGATGGCCTCCTCGGTCACGTCGGGGAACAGGGCCTGCATCTCATCCAGCGTCATCACGCCGTCGCCATTCGCGTCCACCTCGGTCGCGGCCCATGCGGGCAGGCGCGGCTTCGGTTGGAAATGGGGCTTGAAGTTTACGCGCCCGCCGCCTCGTTTCTTCTTGATGACATGGCCAGTTAGACGGGTATTCACGCCCCGCACCCGCCGCTATGTTCGGCGAACAAGAAGCGCGCGATGATCAGGGACATGCCCCCAAAACCACGCGAGCCTGGCAGAGAATCTCTCTTACACGGTGTGGAAGGATGTTCTATCGGCGGTGAACCACACCTATAACGATCTGGTCGATTACCAGAAACAGCTGGAACGCCGAGCTGGCCTGGTGAAACTGCGCCAAGACCTGCGGCTGGACCGCGCCATGTGCAGCAGGTGGTAATGAAGCTTGTCCAAAACGCGATGGACGCACAGGAAGGGGTGACGGGCGCGGGCATCAATACGCTTTGACATCCTGCCCCCGATTTCCGCGCCCGTTCGGGCCTGCCGGTGATCAACGTCGCGGATCGGTTCTTCAACTTTGGGGCATATCCGGTTGAGCGAACACATGTCTTTGCCCCCGGCATGGATGACGGAACGGCCAGTTCGCTGGACCTGACCACCCTGACAGAGGATCCGCCCCACGCCTGAATGCTGGGCGATGCCGCGCATCCCGCGCAGGGCCAGACCAAACCGGATAAAGACATGCGTGACGCTGCCTGTAGCTGGTGCAAGGCCTTCCGCCTGGTGGGGCAGACATGGGAAACCGGCGCGCTGGCGCGGCAGGTGATCGAACGGCATCCGCTGGCGCTGGCCCTGCGCGGCACCGGCGGATTGGGCCGCGGGACATGTGCCACGGTGTTCGTGACCACGGCGGGTGGGCGGGTGATCCCTGCGGGGCTGGACATGGCGGCGGGCAAGGTGCGCCCCGGCGACGCGGCCACCGTGAACCACCTCCTTGGGGTTCACGGCGCAGCGATAATGGCGGCGTGTGGCGACATGGCCCTGTCCACCGACCTTGTTTCGGATTGCGCCAGCCTTGGCCACTTGATGCAAGCGGTGCTGGCTGCTGCGCCCAATGTGCGCGCCGCGCGCGATGCCACCCGTGGCGGCTTGGCCACTGCCCTGAACGATATTGCCGGGGCCGCGCACTGCGGCGTGATGTTGGACGAAGCCGCCCTGCCCCTGAACGCCGAGGTACGTGGCGTGGGCGAAACTCTGGACCTTGATCCGCTCTATTTGGCGAATGAGGGCAAGCTGGTGTTGTTCCTGCCCGAAGGCAGCGGCGCGGCGATCATCGGTCAGGCGGTTGACGATCACGCCGTACAGGTGCGGATGCGCACGAACTTTGGCGGGGTGCGGATCGTGGACATGCTGATCGGGGAACAGCTGCCCCGCGTCTGCCAGGGGCGCAACCATTGGGGGTGTCAATCCTACGTGCTTGTGTATGATGCCTGAAACGGTGGCGCAAAGCCCCGCGCAAACAGGCACCTGATGATCAAGCTTCTGCATACGGCTGACATTCACCTTGATTCCCCGCTGCGCGCGCTTGCGCTGCGCGACGAGGGGCTGCGCGCCCGTGTCCAGATTGCCACCCGCATCGCCCTGACCCGTATCGTCGATGCCGCCCTTTCCGAAGCGGTCACCGCCCTGCTGATCGCGGGCGATCTGTTCGACGGGGCCGAGCGTAGCGCCAAGACGGCCGCCTTTCTGACCGCCCAGATGGACCGGCTGCGCACCGCTGGAATCGCGGTGTTCTACATCAAGGGCAACCACGACGCCGAGAACCCGATCACTGGCCAGGTCGATTTGCCCGGCAATGTCCATGTCTTTGACGGGCGCGGCGGAAAGGTGCAGATCGAGGGCACGCAGGTCTGGGTTCACGGGGTCAGTTTCTCGGGCCGCCATGCACCCGAAAGCCTGCTGCCGAAATTCGCCGCGCCGGTGCCGGGGGCGGTGAATATCGCCATGCTGCACACGTCATTGGCGGGTGCGCAGGGCCATGACACCTATGCGCCCTGCGCGGTATCGGACCTGGCCGCGATGGGTTTCGATTACTGGGCGCTTGGCCATATCCACAAGCGGCAGGTGCATTCCGCCGCGCCCTGGATCGTGATGCCCGGTATCCCGCAAGGCCGCGACATCGGCGAGGCGGGCCCGAAATCGGCCACCCTGATCGAGATTGGCGAACACAGGATCGACACGCGCGAAGTGCCCACTTCCTCGGTCGAGTTTGTGGAGCATACGCTGGATATCAGCGGGCTGGACGAGGATGCGATCCGCACCGACCTGCGCGCCGCGATGCGCGATCTGGCGGGGGCAATTGCCTCGGACACGGGTTTGGTGCGGCTGACCCTTACCGGGCACAGCCTGCGCAAATGGCAGATATTGCGCGATCAGGATATGTGGACCGAAACCGCACAGGCCGCCGCGCTGGAAACCGGCACGCTATGGCTTGAAAAGACCCGTTTCGACCTGCAGGACGATGCCGCAAGCAGCAGCAGCGGCACGGCGGTGGATGAACTGGACGGTATGATCACCGCGATCCGGCAGGAACCGGCGATGCAGGCCGAACTTGCCACCAGACTAGAGGCGATCCTGGCCGAACTGCCCGCGCAGCGGCGCGCCGCTCTGACCCCTGATGAAGACAGCGCCAAGGCACTGGCCCAGGATCTTGCCGAACGCGGCACCGCCCGTGTTCTGGCCGCCATGAAGGGCGCGGCGGAATGATGCGCCTGCGCCAGCTTGACCTTGATCTGTTCGGACAATTCACCGGCAAGTCCTATGATTTCGGCACGGCCAGCCCCGGCCAGCCGGATTTCCACGTCATTTACGGCCCGAACGAGGCAGGCAAGACCACCACGATGGACGGCTACCTGCGCCTGCTATACGGTTTTCCGAACCGCGAGCCCTATGATTTCCAGCATCAGCGCAAGAACCTGAAAATCTCGGGCATTCTTGAAATGGACGGGAACGCGCAGCCCCTGACCCGCCTGCCCACGCGCGGGGCCAACCTGCTGGACGCCCACGGCGCCCCCCTGCCCGAGGCTGCTCTTCAGGCGCATCTGGGCGGGCTTGGGCTTGACGATTACCGACAGCTTTTGTGCCTTGACGATGAGACGATCGAACGCGGCGGCGAGGAGATCGCCTCCTCCAAGGGGGATATCGGGCGGCTGCTGTTTTCCGCCGCTGCCGGGGTCAGCGATCTGACCGACGTGCTGGACAAGCTGCGCGCCGATGCGGACGCGCTGTACAAGAAACGCGCCAGCAGCACCGAACTGGCGCAGTTGAAACACGCCCTGAAAGAGGTCGAGCGCCGCATCCGCGACGAGGATGTCAGCGCCTCGGCCTATCAAAAGCTGAAACAGGATCTGGAGGCCGCGCAACAGGCCGAACAAGAGATCCGCCGCGAAAGCGCGGGTCTGCGCCGTCGCCACGCACAGGCACAGGCGCAGGCCCGCGCCCTGCCCATGCTGGCCGAGGTGACGCGGCTGGACAGCGCGCTGGACGGGTTCGCCGACTACCCCCAAATTCTGGACATCAACCCAGAGGCGCTGGTGGACATGCTGGCACGCCAGAGCAGCGCAAAAACCGAAGCCGCGCGGCTGACCGACGCATTGGCCGACCTGGAACAGCGCCTTGATGCGCTGGACCTTGCCCCGGACGCGCTGGAACTTGCCGCCGATTTGCAGGCGCTGTCGCAATTGCACAGCCGCCATGTCACCGCCGATCTGGACTTGCCCCGCCGCCGCGCCGCGCTGGGGGCGCTGCAAAACGACATGGCCCGCGCCGCCCGCGATCTGGGCGCGCCCGACGGCACCGACCCGATGTCGATGGTGGTGCCGCAGGCGCAGATGGGAACGCTGGACCAGTTGCTGGACAGGCGGCGCGACGCGGCGCGCGTGTTCAACACCGAGCAGGCCGAGGTGGCGCAGCTGACCACCCGCCTGGCCGAGGCCAAAGCGACGCTGGCCGCAACCGATGGCGGCACCGCCGCCCCGTCCGGCGTGGCCGATATTCTGGCGCGGTTCTCGGTCGATCGTCTGGCGCCTGCCTATGCGGCGGCGCAGGCGGCGATACAAGGCGATGCCGCGCGGCAGACCGAAGCGTTGGAGGCGCTGCACCTGCGCGGATTGACCTTTGACAGCGTGCCACCCTGCCCCCTTACCGCCGACGAGGCCGAGGATCTGGCCAGCCGCCACACCCAAGGGGCGGAAAAGCTGGATCAGGCCCGCGCGGCGCTGGATGCGCTGCGCCGTGAAAGCGACAGTCTGACCGCGCAGATCGACCTGATGACCGGCGCGCAGGGCGTGCTGACCGATGATGCCGCGCAAAAGGCCATCGCCGCGCGCGATGCCCTGTGGCAGGCGCATCGCGTCAGCCTGAGCGAAAACAGCGCCGATGCCTTTGCCGCAGCCATGGCGCAGGTCGATTCGCAATCCGCCACCCGCCTGTCGCAGGCCGCCGAACTGGGCAAGCTGCGCCACCTCGCCGAACAGGAGGCCCGGATCGGAGTCGAGATCACCCATGCCGAGGCCGCGCTGGATGTGCTGCAAGCGTCGCAGGACCAGTTGCGCAGGCCGTTGACTGCCGCTGCGGCAGCCGCCGACCTGCCTGCCGAACTTGCGCCGCACCTGCTGGCCGGCTGGGTCCGCCGCCGCGATGCCGCGGCACAGGCCGCCCGCCGGCTGGACCAGACAAGGGCCAACCACGCGCCGGTGCTGGACAAGGCCGCGCAACTGACGCGGGCGCTTGCCCCGCTGGTCGCGCTGGAAGCCCCCGATTTCGAGGCCCTTCTGGCCGCCGCCCGCAACCTGCACAGCGCCGAACAGGCCCAGGCAGAGCGCAGCGCCAAGGCCCGTGCCGCCCGCGACGGGATTCAGGCCGATCTGGCCGCCCGCAACGCGCGGCTGGCCGATCTGGAAGCGGCTGTGCAACAGGCACAGGCGCAATGGGCGGCGCAGGTCGCAGACCTGTTCGACAATGCCTTGGACCCCGATGTGCTGGCCCGCTCGTTTGACCCGCTGCGCAACTTGCAGGCGCTGTCGGTGCAGCACCGTGATATTTCCCGCCAGATCAAGGGGATGGAGGCCGACCAGACCACCTTTGCCGCGCGCATCGGGCTACTGGCTGCCACGCAGGGGCTTGCCCCCGCCTCCGATCCGCTGGCGCTTTGCAGCGCCCTTGGCGATCTGGCCAAGGCGGCAGAGCAGGCGCAGGCCGAACATGACCAACTGACCGCCGCGCGCGATGCGGCGGCCAGTGCATTGGCCGAAACCAAGGCCACGCTGGCCAGAATCGACGCGCAAGTGGCGCAGCAGGCGCAGATTTTTCCCGCCCATGTCGCCACCGGCACCCTGCCCGATCTGCGCGCTGCCGTGGCCACGGCGCAGGATGTCATCGCCAAGCGCGCGCAGCGCCGCAATCTGGCCGCGCAGATTTGCACAGACCTGTCCGTGGACGGGCTGGAGGCCGCGCGGCAGGCGCTGGATGGGACCGCATCCGCCGATCTGACGGCCGAAATCGCGGGGCTGGAGGCCGATCTGGACAATGCCGAACAGCGCCTTGGTGCGGCGATCGAAACCCGCACCACCGCCGCCAATGCCCTCGCCGCCGTCACGGGTGCCTCGGATATCGCCGAGTTGACCGAACGCCGCGCAACGCTGGAAGCCCAGATCGAGGACACCGCCCTGCGCTACCTGGAGCTGGACCTTGGCCACCGCTTGGCCGAGGAAGCGATCCGCCGCTACCGCGACAGCCACCGCGGCACCATGATGGACGCGACCGAAAAAGCCTTTGCCGAGCTGACAGACGGTGCCTACACGCGGCTGATGACCCGCCCCGATGGCAAAACCGAAACCCTGCTGGCGCAAGACGCCGCAGGCACCACGAAAGAGGCGCAGGATATGTCCAAGGGCACGCGGTTCCAGCTATACCTTGCCCTGCGCGCCGCCGCCTATGAACAGCTTGCCAGCCAAGGCACCTGCCTGCCGTTCTTTTGCGACGATATTTTCGAAACCTTCGACGAGGACCGCACCCGCGCCGCCTGCCGCCTGATGGCGCGGATCGGGCGCACGGGTCAGGCAATTTACCTGACACACCACCGCCACGTCGTCGATATCGCGCAGCAAGAATGCGGCGACGGCGTGACGATCCATCACATCCAGTCCACCCCGTAAGTCACGGCAATACAAAAGAAAAAGGGGCGCCAAAAATGGGCGCCCCAGTCTTGTCAATCAGGTTCAATCGTTGACCGCTCGGTGTTTTTTGCCTGTGACCTGATCGACCCGGAGCGAGCGCACCCGCTCCAAGTCCAGTATCCATCGGCAGATGCCTGCCGACAGAATTACTTCCTATTTGGGCGCTGAGTGAGCGCCGAAGCAGCAGCCGTTTTCGCGGACTTGCTGGATTTAGGGTTACGCAGAACTTTTGCCGCAGCGGATGCGGCCTTTGCGCTGGTTACCTCGGAGTTAGCCTTTCTAGCCATTTCCGTTTCCTTATCCACAGAGCTCCCCAATTTCTTGGGGGTAACTCATGTAAAAATCGACCCGCTATTGATCAGCAAAACTGATCGTGGTCTTAGCTGACTATCGACCCTGAGGGGCCGGATTTTGGTTATCCCGCAGCGTGCCTAGCGAGTGCGGGAAGCCGGGGGGAGGTGTTGGCGCACCGCCCCCCAACTCTCAATTTCTTAGCTACAGCCGGACGTGCCACCGCAGGTGTTGCACTTCATGCAGGTGCCGTTGCGCACCAGTGTGTAGTTGCCGCACTCGCCACAGGCTTCGCCCTCATAGCCCTGCATCTTGGCCTTGGTGCGCGCGTCCATGGTCACGGTGCCGCTGGCCATTGCCGTGGTGGTCGAGGTTGCAATCGTGGCCGTGGTGATTTCCGGCACGAGGGTCTGCAAAGACGCAACCGGATCGGTGCCCGTCGCGGCCATGCCGCCTTGCAGCACCACCAGATCCTGCGGCAGGCGCTTGCGCAGATACCCCGTCGAGGAGATCTGCTTGAGCACTTCAAGCGAGCGCGAGGCAGCGGTTTCGCTCAGTTCGGAGACGTTGCTGACGCCCTCTTCCTCGCCGCGGCCCAGATCGTCAAAGCTGGCCCCTTCGGGTTTCACATGCGCCAGATCGGTGCGGTCCAGGTAGGACACGGCCAATTCGCGGAAGATGTAGTCAAGGATCGAGGTGGCGTTCTTGATGCTGTCATTGCCCTGCACCATGCCCGCCGGTTCGAATTTGGTGAAGGTAAAGGCATCAACAAATTCTTCCAGCGGCACACCGTATTGCAGGCCCACGGACACGGCGATGGCGAAATTGTTCATCATCGCGCGGAAACCTGCACCTTCCTTGTGCATGTCGATGAAGATTTCCCCCAGCTGGCCATCGCCATATTCGCCGGTGCGCAGGTATACCTTGTGACCGCCAACAACGGCTTTTTGGGTGTAACCCTTGCGACGCTCGGGCAGTTTTTCACGGCCACGCGCGACCTCTTTGACGATCACCTTTTCGATGATCTTTTCGGCCAGCACGGCGGCCTTTTCCTGCGGAGTGCCGCTTTCCAGCACCTCGGCTGCCTCGTCGTCGTCTTCGACCAGCGCGGATGCCAGCGGCTGCGACAGTTTGGACCCGTCACGATACAGCGCGTTGGCCTTGATCCCCATCTGCCAGCTGCGTTCATACGCGGCCTGACAATCGGTGATGGTCGCATCATTGGGCATGTTGATGGTTTTGGAAATCGCACCCGAAATGAACGACTGCGCCGCCGCCATCATATCAATGTGGCTGTTGACCGACAAGAAGCGCTTGCCCTTCTTGCCGCAGGGGTTGGCGCAATCGAAGATATGGTAATGTTTCGGGTCCAGATGCGGCGCGCCTTCCAATGTCATGGTGCCGCAGACGTGGTCGTTGGCCGCGTCGATATCGGCACGGGTGAACCCGAGGTGGCGCAGCAGGTCAAAGCCGGGATCGTTCAGCTTGGCCGCGGGAATACCCAGCGTTCCGGTGCAGAATTCCGCACCCAATGTCCACTGGTTGAACACGAAACGGATGTCAAAGGCAGACCCAAGCGCGGCTTCGATCTTGTCCAACTCGCGCGGGCCGAAACCGTGGCCGATCAGGCTGGTGTGGTTGATCGCCGGTGCATTGCCGATCGACCCGTGACCGACGGCATAAGAAATCGCCTCTTCGATCTGCGCGCTGCCATAGCCCAGTTGTTCCAATGCCGCAGGCACCGACTGGTTGATGATTTTGAAATAACCGCCACCGGCCAGTTTCTTGAATTTGACCAATGCGAAATCCGGCTCAATCCCGGTGGTGTCGCAATCCATCACCAAACCGATGGTGCCGGTGGGCGCGATGACGGACACCTGCGCGTTGCGATAGCCGTGCTGCTCGCCCAGTTTCAGCGCCTCGTCCCATGCGGACATGGCCAGTTCAACCAGCGTCGCATCGGGGCAGTTGGCGTGGTCCAGCGCAACGGGTTTGATGTCCAGCGCCTCGTATCCGTCGGTCGCGCCATAGGCGGCGTTGCGGTGGTTGCGGATCACGCGCAGCATGTGTTTGCTGTTGCGTTTATAACCGTCAAACGCACCCAGTTCACCGGCCATTTCGGCGGATGTGGCATAGGACACGCCGGTCATGATCGCCGTCAGTGCCGCGCCAAGGGAACGCCCCTCGTCGCTGTCATAGCCAAAGCCCATGTTCATCAGCAAACCGCCGATATTGGCGTAACCCAAACCCAAAGTGCGGAAATCGAATGAACGCTGCGCGATTTCCTTGGACGGGAACTGCGCCATCATCACCGAGATTTCCAGCGTCACGGTCCACAGGCGGGTGGCATGCATGTAGTTTTCCGCCTGAAACACGCCGTCCTTGAGGAAAGTCAGCAGATTCATCGAGGCAAGGTTACAGGCCGTGTCGTCCAGGAACATGTATTCCGAACAGGGGTTCGAGCCGCGGATCGCGCCATCTTCGGGGCAGGTGTGCCATGCGTTGACGGTGTCGTGATACTGGATGCCCGGATCGGCGCAGGCCCATGCGGCGTGGCCGATGTTTTCCCACAGGTCGCGGGCTTTCACCGTTTTGGCGACGCTGCCATCGGTGCGGCGCAGCAGTTCCCAATCGGCATCGTCCTTGACCGCCTTCAGGAAGGCATCGGTGACACGGACCGAGTTGTTGGAGTTCTGGCCGGACACGGAAGCGTAGGCTTCGCTGTCCCAGTCGGTGTCATAGGTGGGGAATTCGATGCTGTCATAGCCCTGCTTGGCATAATCCAGCACGCGTTTCACGTAAGTTTCCGGGATGGACACCTTTTTCGCGCCGCGAATGGCGGTTTTCAGGCTGGGGTTTTTCACCGGATCCACCGCATCCTCGGTCGAACCGTCCCATTCGCGGATCGCGCCGAAGATCTTGTTCAGCTCTTGTTCGTGCATCTTGGAACCGGCCACGATCGAGGCAACCTTTTGTTCCTCTTTCACCTTCCAGTTCACGAATTCTTCGACATCGGGGTGATCGACATCGCAGATCACCATCTTGGCGGCGCGGCGCGTGGTGCCGCCCGACTTGATCGCGCCGGCGGCGCGGTCTCCGATTTTCAGGAAACCCATCAGGCCCGACGACTTGCCGCCGCCCGACAGTTTCTCGCCCTCGGCGCGCAGCGAGCTGAAGTTCGTGCCGGTGCCAGAGCCGTATTTGAACAGGCGCGCCTCGCGCACCCACAGGTCCATGATGCCGCCATCACCCACCAGGTCGTCGGCAACCGATTGGATGAAGCAGGCGTGGGGCTGGGGATGCTCGTATGCACTGGCGGATTTGGTCAGCTTTTTGGTTTTGTGATCCACATAGAAATGGCCTTGGCCGGGACCGTCGATGCCGTAAGCCCAGTGCAGGCCGGTGTTGAACCACTGCGGGCTGTTGGGGGCAGCCATCTGTGCGGCCAGCATGAAACGCATTTCGTCGTAATAGGCCTGCGCGTCTTCTTCCGAGGTGAAGTAGCCCCCCTGCCAGCCCCAATAGGCCCATGCGCCAGCCAGACGGTCGAACACCTGCTTGGAGGAGGTTTCGCCGCCGAAACGCTGGTCTTCGGGCAGCTTTGCCAGCGCGTCTTGGTCGGGCACCGACCGCCAGAGGAATTCCGGCACGCCGTCCTCTGCCACTTTTTTCATCTTGGCGGGAACGCCTGCTTTGCGGAAATATTTCTGCGCAATGACATCGGACGCCACCTGCGACCATTTCGCGGGCACTTCAACCTCGTCGAGGCGGAACACGATGGATCCGTCCGGGTTGCGGATTTCCGAAACGGTGGTCACAAAATCCAGTGCTGCGTAGGCGTCCTGCCCGGCGATGGTGAACTTTCTTTCAATCTTCATTGCGCTGCCCCATATATCCAGCTTCTACAGTCCCCGGCCCCCGTCATTGCGGCAGGGCCACCTGTCAAAGCTCTGGCATCGGGCAAGACGTCTTGGCTCGCGCCCCCCATTAAAAGAGCGCGACAACTGTTCAGCCCCTTGAAAGGCTGCCCATGTTTGAACCTGTCCCAGCCCGATCCCTGAGACCACTATATATTGTGGCGTCCCTGACCGGCCCCCACAAACTGACGTATTTGAGCATAGAGGGTCAACGGAATTCTTGCCAATTTTTTGCAAAAGATCTGTTGACCGCCTCGATGGCAATCGCTCTCGCTGGGGGCGAGTGATTCATGCACAGGCCCGCCCAAAATCTGTACAGCTGTGGAGCGTTCTGTGGGCGATTTGGCAAAAACCCTTGGATTGGACAGGGTTAGGGGATGTGGGTAAAGTGATGCTTGCAGTGCATAAGCAGGCCGCAGTCCGGCCGCCGAGGGGACATTTCGCGTGACGCCGTTTTTTTTCGTACCCATTGCCCCTGGCGCGGCAAACGGCGCAACTGCGGCGATCGGGCCACAGGGACCCACCACATTTAGCGACGTTAACCCTTTGGGCAGGGCATATGATGTGTCCGCCCCCTGCGCCCTTGGTAAGCTGAACCCTCAATATATGGGGTCAACCGGCGCATGAACCACATCAAGCCCCCCACCAACCGCCCGCTGAACCTGCTGGTGCATATCCCCAAGACCGCGGGCACCACCGCCAACGCGGTGCTGCGCGCCCATGGTCCGGGCACCAAACATATCGAGCGGATTCTGGGCAAGCCGCGCCTTGCTCGCGCCGCGCAGCACAGCGACTGGCTATCGGGGCATGTTCCCTATGAGCGGATGCGCGACGTCGTCACGCCCCTGACCCCGCGCCCGCTGCGCTGGTTCACCATCCTGCGCGATCCAGTCCTGCAAATCGCCTCGCACTACAATTGGTGGTTCGAGGTATACGCCCGCGGCCCGCACAGCTTTTTTCGCTATGGCCGTTATTTCCGCGACCTCTCGCGCCAGATCCGCGCGGCGGATAATACCAACCCCGCGCAGGTCATCGCGATACTGGACGAACACGGGCCCCTGTTCCTGAATCAGCAGTCCAAATTCGTGCTGTCGCCGCGCCGTGGGTGGAATGACGCGCAGATCGCCGCGCGGCTGGCCGAATTCGACACGATTGCCCTTGGCAGTGATCTGGCCCCGATGCTGGAGGCGATGACCGGCGCGCCCCTGCCACCCCCACCCCGCCGCAACGTGGCGCGTCAGGGGTTCGACCGCGCGGTGTTCGGCAGCCCGCAGATAGCAGAATACCTGGCCGAGTCACATGGCGACGACATCGCCCTTTGGCGAAACGCCAATGCGGCGGGCGATACGGTCAAAGCTGAAAGATAAGTGGTCGGGGCGGAGAGATTCGAACTCCCGACCCTCTGTTCCCAAAACAGATGCGCTACCAGGCTGCGCTACGCCCCGAAACCACAAGGCAGCATTTAAACTGCTTGGGCGGGTTTGAAAAGCCCTAACAGGGCCATCTGGCCTCGGTTCCGGGCACAGCGGGGTGGCGCAGTTCCGTTCCGGGCGCGATTCCCATGGCACGGGCCAGCCCGCCATTGATTTCCAACACCATCAGAATGTCGGACGCGCCGCCGGGAATCGGGGTTTCATCGCCCGGCACGGCATTGGAATGCACCTTGCGCACCTTCCCCGAGGAATCGAGGAAAATCATGTCCAGCGGAATCAGCGTGTTGCGCATCCAGAAGGCGACGGATTGCGGGCGGTCATAGACAAACAGCATTCCCGCGCTTTTCGGCATGGTGTCGCGAAACATCAGGCCGCGCGCGCGCTCCTCGGGTTCATCGGCCACTTCGACATGGAACCGGGCCGTGCCGAAATCGCCACGCAGGTATGCGGTGTCTTCGCGGCAGGCAGGATTAGCAAACGCGCCCCCCGCCAAGGCGAACATCCCAAGCGTCAGCCCAATAAGGTTCAATTTGGCGAAAAGGCCGCGCATTGCCGTCAATCTTCCGGTTTCAGGCCGGCTTCCCAGGCGCAAACCTCGGTCGCCATGCGGCCGCGCTTGCCCTCGATGACCCGCAGGGCCACGGCCTCTCCGGGTTGCAGGTCGGCAAGCCCCGAACGGCGCAACACCTCGATGTGAACAAACACATCTTCGCCACGGCCAAAGACATTGGCAAAGCCAAAGCCCTTGCCCTTGTCGAACCATTTCACCCGCGCCGGCTCCAGCTTGGCCGCGGCGATGACTTCGGGATCAATATCCTCGAAATCGGCTAGGGCCGCCGTGCCGCCGGTTTCGGGCGGTTTAATATCGTAAACTTCGGTCGCCTGAACGCCGCGCTCCGTCTCTTGCACGCCGATCTCGATCAACGCGCCATCAGCAACGGAACCTTGTCCGAAGTTACGCAATACATTTGCATGCAGCAGAATATCCGGGCCGCCATCGTCGGCGACTACAAACCCAAACCCCTTGACGGGGTCAAACCACTTTACCTGACCGTGTATTCTGCGGGTGCCATTCACGTCTTGTGTCAAAGCTTTCCACCCACCAAATCTGTCCCCAAGTTCTTTACTCTCATGGGCCAATACAGGCCCCGGAAGCAAGGGGAAAATGAACCATTTTCAACCCGTTGCATTTCACGTCACGCGAAATTCACGGGTTGAGTCGTGTGATTTTCCAGTTTTCTTCTCGTGTTTCACGCCGCCACGCGAACCTGTCGTGCAAGCGAAACGCCCCGTCTGCCCAAAACTCAATCTCTTTCGGGATGATTCTGAAACCTCCCCAAAAGGATGGCCGTGGCGGGTTCGGCCCCTTGGTCGCGGTGATCTTGGCCACCTCGGCCATCAGCGCCGAACGCGACGACAAGGGCCGCGATTGCTGCGAGGCCCATGCGCCCAGCCGCGATTTGAGCGAGCGCGAGGCGTAGTACTCATCCGCCTGCGGCCCCTCTTCGCGCACGACATCGCCGCGCACGCGGACCTGTCGGCGCAGCGATTTCCAATGCATGACAAAGGCCGCCCTGCCCGCCTGTTCGATTTCCTGCGCCTTGGCGCTTTCGTAATTGGTATAGAAAACGAACGCCCCGCCGGATGGCGCGCCCTGCCCCTCGATCTCTTTCAGCAGGACCATGCGCGCGTTCGGCATACCGCTAGCGTCCACCGTCGAAAGGGCGATGGCATTTGGGTCGTTGACCTCGCTCTTTTCGGCCTCGTCCAACCATGATTGGGCGATGGCAAAAGGGTCATCCCCTGCGAATATGCCGTGTCTGTCGCTCATTATTTTACCTTTTGGTCAATTTATATAGAAAGAGAACAGCACGGTTTCACCCATGACGTTACGTGCCACACTTCTTTTTCTTTGGAAACGGCCGCTCTTGATGCGACGCGGCCGATCCCCTAAACGGTTTCCAACATCTATCTTGGGCTGGGAACGAATAATGTCAAACAATCTGATGGCGGGGAAACGCGGGCTGATCATGGGGCTTGCCAATGACAAGTCCATCGCATGGGGCATTGCCAAGGCCTGTGCCGATGCCGGGGCCGAAATGGCCTTTACCTATATGGGCGATGCGTTCCGCAAACGGGTGGCGCCGCTGGCCGAACAACTGGGTGTCGAAACGCTGATCGATTGCGACGTATCCGACCCGGCGTCGATCGACGCCGCCTTTGCCGAGATCGAGGCGAAATGGGGCAAATTCGATTTCCTGGTCCATGCCATCGGCTTTTCCGACAAATCCGAACTGCGCGGCCGTTACGTCGATACCAGCCGCGACAACTTCTTGTTGACGCTGGATGTGTCCTGCTACAGCTTCACCGCCGTGATCCAGCGCGCCGAAAAGATCATGAACGAAGGCGGCAGCGCCCTGACCCTGACTTATTACGGGGCCGAACAGGTGATGCCGCATTACAACGTGATGGGCGTGGCCAAGGCCGCGCTTGAAGCATCGGTGAAATACCTGGCCGAGGATCTGGGCAAGGACGGCATCCGCGTCAACGCCATTTCCGCCGGCCCGATCAAGACGCTGGCCGCATCGGGCATCGGCGATTTCCGCTATATCCTGAAATGGAACGAGCTGAACTCGCCCCTGCGCCGCAATGTCACCACCGACGATGTGGGCAAATCCGCGCTTTACCTGCTGTCCGATCTGGGCAGCGGCGTGACGGGCGAGAACCTGCACGTGGATGCGGGATACCACGTCGTCGGCATGAAGGCCGTTGACGCGCCCGACATCGACGTCGTGACCGGCCGCAAGGACTGACATGTTAGACGCCGCATCGCTCATTGCCTTCAATCTTGGCCTATTGGGGGCGCTTGCCTCTCCGGGGCCTGCGATTATGGCAATGCTGCGGGCGGCGCTTTCCGACGGGCGACGCGCGGGGTTCCTGTGCGGGCTTGGCCTTGCCACCGGCGCGGTCAGTTGGAGCCTTCTGGCCGTTCTGGGCCTGACCGCCCTGTTTGCAGTGGCCCCTTGGGCGTTTGTCGCGCTGAAACTGGCGGGGGCCGCCTACCTGATCTGGCTGGCGGTCACGCTGTGGCGCAATGCCAGCAACGCATCGGATTTCGACGCACCGACCGGCGTGAACGGGCTGAAACTTGGGCTTTTGACCAATTTCGCCAACCCCAAGGCCGTTGTGTTTATCGCCGCCATTTTCACCACGGTCTTCCCCGCCATGCCCACCGGCACCGACGCGGCTTTGGTGCTGGCCAACCACTTTGTGCTGGAAATCCTGTTTTATGCTGCGGTGACCATGGGGCTGACCATTCCGGCCATCCGTCAGCTCTATCAAAAATCCAAAGCGTTCGTTGACCGCGCTGCGGCTGCGATGCTGGGCGTCATGGCCCTGCGCATCGCGACCTGACCCACTTACAAAGGACCAACGCCATGACCGATCGCCTGCCCCACGAAAAAGGCTTTCACATCAGCTGGGACCAGATCCACCGTGACAGCCGCGCGCTGGCGTGGCGGCTGGACGGGCAAGGCCCCGATGCAGGCGCGTGGAAAGCAGTCGTTGCCATCACCCGTGGCGGCATGGCCCCCGCGATGATCGTCGCGCGCGAGCTGGACATCCGCACCGTCGATACGATCAGCGTGGAATCCTATTCCCATCAGGACCAGTCCGAGGCCGTGGTGCTGAAATCCCCCGACGCCGAAATCATGGGCGACGGCACCGGCATCCTTGTGGTCGATGACCTGGTGGATTCGGGCAAGACACTGGAACTGGTGCGCAAGCTGTATCCCAATGCGCATTTCGCCACCGTTTATGCCAAGCCCAAGGGCCGCCCGCAGGTCGATACCTTCATCACCGAAGTGTCGCAAGACACCTGGATCTTCTTCCCGTGGGATATGGCGCTGCAATATGTGCAGCCCTATCGCGGCACCGAACTGACCCGGCGATGACAACGCGGACGCAAGCCACTTTCGCATCGCCCATTTCCCAGGCGAAATCCTGGGTCGCGGGAATGACCTTCCCGGTGGATCGCCCGCTTCTGAACCTGTCGCAGGCCGCACCCGTCGCAGCCCCGCCAGAAGGACTGCGCGCCGCCATGGCCGAGGCGCTGCACGACACATCCACCCATCTCTATGGCCCCGACCTGGGCCTGCCCGCCCTGCGCGAGGCATTGGCCGAACGCACCGTCCGCATCTATGGCGGCGAAGTGCAGGCGCAACAGGTCGCCATTACCTCGGGCTGTAATCAGGCCTTTGCGGCCGCCATCGCCACCCTCTGCGGCGAGGGGGACGAGGTGTTGCTGCCAACCCCATGGTATTTCAACCATAAAATGTGGCTGGATATGTCGGGCGTGCGGGCCGTGCCGCTGCCCTGTCTTGCCGGTCTGCTGCCCGATATCGACGCGGCGCAGCACCTGATCACCGCCCGCACCCGCGCCATCGTGCTGGTCACGCCGAACAACCCCACCGGCGCGGAATACCCCGCCGACATGCTGTCGGCCTTTCGTGATCTGGCGCGCAGGCACGGGCTGGCGTTGATCGTCGATGAAACCTATCGCGATTTCCATTCGCGTGAACACAGCCACAGCGCCGCGCCGCATGACCTGTTCACCGATCCCCATTGGGATGACACGCTGGTGCATCTTTATTCCTTTTCAAAGGCTTACCGCCTGACCGGCCACCGTGTCGGGGCGATGGTCGCATCCCCGAAACGGTTGGCCGAGGCCGAAAAGTTCATCGACGCCACCACCATCTGTCCCAGCCAGCTGGGCCAGAAGGCGGCACTGTGGGGGCTGGAAAACCTGAGCGACTGGCTGGCAGGCGAGCGGGCCGAAATCCTGCACCGCCGCGCCGCGATCATGGGCGGTTTTCCGCAGCTTCACGCGCAGGGCTGGCACCTTTTGGGCTGCGGTGCCTATTTCGCCTATGTCCAGCACCCGTTCGATCTGCGCGCAGATCTGTTCGCGCGCCACCTTGTGCGCGAGGCCGGCGTACTGGCCCTGCCCGCCACCATGTTCACCCCCGTGGGTGACGCATCGGGCAGCCACCAGCTGCGCCTAGCCTTTGCCAATATCGATGTGTCGGGCATAGGCCACCTGTTCGACCGGCTGTCGCGAGTCGCCCTCCCTCTTGCCCCCGTGGCCTCCACGCCTTAAACACGCGCAAAGGCCCTTTGAAACGGGGCCATATTGCAGGAAAAAGGGCATATCGGCATGGCAAAAGGCAGCATTGGCATGGCAAAAGGCAGCATTGGCAAATCGGTCGTCTGGGTTCTGATGGGGATGCTGATCCTTGGGCTTGGCGGCTTTGGCATCACCGGGTTCTCCTCGGGTGTGCGCGCGGTCGGATCGGTCGGCGACGAGGAAATCAGCCTTGATGAATACGCCCGCACCCTGCAACAGGAACTGCGCGCGCTAGAGGCGCAGACCGGCCAGCCGATGGATTTTGCCACCGCGCAGAAATTCGGTCTGGACCGCATGGTGATCGGCCAGCTGATCGCCAAGGCCGCGCTGGACAGCGAGGCGGACCGCATCGGCCTGTCCGTGGGCGACGCCACCCTTGCCAAGCAAATTCATGGCATCCCTGCCTTTCAGGGCCCGTCCGGCAGTTTCGACCGCGATACCTATAAATTCGCGCTGGACCAGGTCAACATGAGCGAGGCCGAATTCGAAAACGACCTGCGCGAGGAAACCGCCCGCACCCTGCTGCAAGGGGCCGTGGTGTCCGGCGTGGCAATGCCCGACAATTACGTGGACACGCTGGTCGCCTACGCGGCAGAGCGGCGCGATATCTCTTTCCTGCGGCTGGATCACACCCATCTGGCCGAACCGCTGCCCATGCCCACCGAGGATGCGCTGACGACCTATTACCAGGACAATATCACCCGCTACACCGCGCCCGAGATGAAGCGCATCACCTATACCCTGCTGTCCCCCGACATGGTGCTGGACACCGTCGAGGTGGACGAGCAATCCCTGCGCGACGCCTATGCCGAGCGCGAGGCCGAATTCAACACGCCCGAACGCCGCCTTGTCGAACGGCTGGCCTTCCCGAACGAGGAAGCTGCGGCCGAGGCGCGCAGCGCCATCGACGCCGGTGGCAGCTTTGACGCGGCCGTGACCGCGCGCGGGCTGGAACTGTCCGATGTGGATCTGGGCGACGTGGCCCGCGATGATCTGGGTGCGGCGGCCGATGCCGTGTTCGCCGCCGAAACCGGACAGGTCGTCGGCCCGTTCCAGACCGATCTTGGCCCGGCCCTGTTTCGCGTGAACGGCGTGCTGGAGGCGCGGGTCACCACCTACGAAGACGCCCTGCCCGCCCTGCGTGACGAACTGGCCGCAGACCGCGCCGCCCGCTACATCCAGTCCAAGGCCGCGGATATCGACCAGCTTCTGGCCGGTGGCGCGACGCTGGAACAGGTGGCCGAGGAAACCGAGATGGAGCTTGGCACTGTCAATTGGCACCGCGACACCGGCGAAGGCGTGGCAGGCTACACTGCCTTCCGCGATGCCGCCGCCGCGCTGACCGCCGATGACTACCCCGAAATCATCACGCTGGACGATGACGGCATCGTCGCCATGCGCCTTGAAAAGATGATCGAGCCGCGAATCCGCCCGCTGGACGAGGTCCGCGATCAGGTCATCGCAGGTTGGGAAAGCGACGAAACAGAGCGCCGCCTGACCGCGCAAGCTGAAGCCATCGCCGAGCGTATCCGCGAAGGTGCCACCATGGCGGGCGAGGCTGCGGCGAACGGTCTGGAACTGGTCACCGCCGAAGGCCAGCTGCGGGGCCAGCAGCCCCTTGGCACCCCCATCGCCATGATGGCGCAGGTGTTTGACATGCAGCCGGGCGAACTGGCGGTATCCCCCGGTCTTGGCTCGGTCGTGCTGGTGCAACTGGACGCGGTGAACGGCCCCGACGAGAGCAACCCGCGCGTCGCCGCCCTGCGCGCCTCGCTTGAGGAAGAGGCCACCACCGGCCTGGCGCAGGATCTGTACGATGCCTATGCGAACCAGATCCGCGAGGCCGCCGGCGTCACCCTGGACCAAGCGGCGCTGAACGCCGTTCACGCCAATTTCCGTTAAGAACAAGGCACGCCACCCGTGGAACTGATCCCCTCTTTCGACGCTTTCGCCAAGGCCCATGACGCCGGCGAGAACCAGATCGTTTACGCCCGCATCGCGGCCGATCTGGACACGCCCGTGTCCCTGATGCTGAAACTGACCGGCGCGCAGCGCGATGCCTTCATGCTGGAATCGGTCACCGGCGGCGAAGTGCGCGGCCGCTATTCCATCATCGGCATGAAGCCCGACCTGGTCTGGCAATGCCACGACGACAAAAGCCGGATCAACCGCAACGCCCGTTTCGACAACGCCGCCTTTGACGATCAGGATGGCGACCCGCTGGACAACCTGCGCGCGCTGATCGCGGAATCGCGGATCGACCTGCCCGCGGATCTGCCCGCTGCCTCGGCGGGCCTGTTCGGCTATCTCGGCTATGACATGATCCGGCTGGTCGAACACCTGCCCGATGTCAATCCCGACCCGCTTGGCCTGCCCGATGCCACCATGATGCGCCCCACCGTGGTCGCCGTGCTGGACGGGGTGAAGGGCGAGGTGACCGTGGTGTCCCCCGTCTGGGCTGCGGGCGGGCAATCGGCCCGCGCCGCCTATGCGCAGGCCGCCGAACGGGTGATGGACGCGCTGCGCGACCTAGACCGCGCGCTGCCGCAAACCGCCCGCGACCTGGGCGAGGCGCACGAACCCGGAGAACCGGTATCGAATTTCGCCCATGGCGATTACTTGGCCGCCGTGGAAAAGGCCAAGGAATACATCCGCGCGGGCGACATCTTTCAGGTGGTGCCCTCGCAACGCTGGACCGTGGATTTCCCGCTGCCGCCGTTCACGCTCTATCGCAGCCTGCGGCGCACCAACCCCTCGCCCTTCATGTTCTTTTTCAACTTCGGCGGTTTCCAGGTCGTCGGCGCCTCGCCGGAAATCCTCGTGCGGGTCTTCGGCCGCGAGGTGACGATCCGCCCCATCGCAGGCACCCGCCCGCGCGGCGCGACACCGGAACAGGACCGCGCGAACGAGGCCGACCTGATGGCCGACCAGAAAGAGCTGGCCGAACACCTGATGCTGCTCGATCTGGGCCGCAACGACGTGGGCCGCGTGGCGAAAATCGGCACCGTCAAACCGACCGAACAGTTCATCATCGAACGCTACAGCCATGTCATGCACATCGTGTCCAACGTGGTGGGTGAATTGGCCGACGATCAAGACGCCCTGTCCGCCTTCTTCGCCGGCATGCCCGCGGGCACCGTATCGGGCGCGCCCAAAGTCCGCGCGATGGAAATCATCGACGAGCTGGAGCCCGAAAAACGCGGCGTCTATGGCGGCGGCCTGGGCTATTTCAGCGCGGGCGGCGACATGGATATGTGCATCGCCCTGCGCACCGCGATCCTGAAGGATGGCAAACTCTATATCCAGGCCGGTGGCGGCGTTGTCTATGACAGCGATCCCGAGGCCGAGTATCAAGAGACTGTGCATAAATCCAACGCGATCCGCCGCGCCGCCGCCGATGCCTACCGTTTCCATGACGAGGGTGGAAACTGATCCGCCTTTGACTTGCGTCAAGGACAACCATGGCGTGCAGCGCCATCTTACACGGCATGACACCACCGCTGCTCATATACTTCTCGCGTTCGGGCAACACGCGCCGCTTGGCCGACATGATCGCCGACGGCTTGACATTCACCCGCGAGGAAATCCGCGACCTGATCCCGCACAAGGGGTTCTTTGGCTATTTCCGTTCGGGATACGAGGCGATCTTTCACAAACCCTGCCAGATCGGGGCCTCATTAAACGACCCGTCCGTCGCCCATGTGGTCGTGTCCGAAGCCGACTTGTCCTCAGGCCACGTGCGGATGCAGGCGCATGAATTCCTGCACAGCCTGCACGCCGCCACGAACAGCAACACCACTGGCTGACCCGCCCCGTTTTCATTTTGCCAAAAATACTCACGCCGAAGGCGCGCCGCGCAAGCGGCGCCCCCTACCCTTTCCGCGCGCGCGGCATCGGCCGCGAGGGGATTTCCTTGAGCAGCCCGCCCACGCCCATGGCGGCAATATCCGCGCCCGTCACCACTAGCCCGCAGGCCACGCGGTTCAGCACCCAATCCGCCCCGTTCAGCGCCAATGACCGCGCGCAGCCCGGCAGCCCGATCACCGGCTTTGCGCCGATCCGCCCCAGGAACAACAGGTTGCCCGGATCGACCGGCATCCCGAAACGGATCACCGCGCCCCCCGCCTGCCGCAACGCCTCGGGCGCGACATCATGGGCGTCAGAGGTGGCGCTTTGCGTCAGGATCAGAACCATCTCGCCCGGCGCATCTGCTATCGCCTGCGCCAGCGGCGCCTCGGCATGGGGGACCACCACGCGTGGTGTCAGTTCCATCCCGAACTGGTCGACACGGGCCTGGGTGGCAATGCGCCCCTTCTCGCTTGGCGCAGCCTCGGACGCGGTCTCAATCAGCGTGGCCGACCGGAATTCGGTCGGCAACAGCCTGATCGCCGCGCGCGCCATGGCCCCGGCCTGTTCCAACCGCGAGGCAGGCACGGCATAAGAGATGATTTTCAACGTGGCGATCATACCCCCTGCCCCCATGCGGGCATAGGGCGCGACGGTGGCCACGGTGATCATCGGGTCCACGTCGTTCAGCGCGGCGACGGCGGCCGCGTCGATCTGCACGATACCGGCGCATTCGGCATACAGGTTGACCCGCCCCGCCCCCGCGCCGGAAATGCGGATATTCTGCCCCGCCGGATCGGGGACCAGGGCGGTGGCCAGTGCCTGCGCCGCGTCATCCTCTGTCAGGTCGCCCGCCTCCAGCCGTGCGACGGTCAGTTCGGTCGCCCCCGCCGCCGCCAGATCGTTAAGGTGCTGCGCCGTCAGAACCGTGCCCTTGCCGATGCGATAGGGCTTTGCCCCCTGATCTTGCGCGGATCGGGCCTGCATGGAATGGGCAAGGATCGCGCCCCCGGCCTGCCCGACTGGCACATGCCCGAATTTCATCCGTGTTTCCCGCGCAGAATGGCCGTGGCCTGGGCCAGGATCGACAGCGCGATCTCGGACGGGCCAGCCGCACCGATGTCCAGCCCGACGGGGCCATGAATACGGCCTATCTCGTTGCCGCTAAAGCCTTTTTCCGCCAACCGCTCGACCCGTTTCGCATGGGTCCGGCTGGACCCCAGCGCGCCGATATAAAACACCTCAGACCGCAGCGCGGCCTCCAGCGCGGGATCGTCCAGTTTCGGATCATGGGTCAGCAGAACCAGCGCGGTGCGCGCGTCCAGCCCCAGCGTTTTCACCGCCTCGTCCGGCCAGTCGTGCAGGATACGTTCGCCCGGGAAACGCGATTGGCTGCCAAAGGCCTCGCGCGGGTCGATCAGAATCGGGTCATAGCCGACGATCCGCGCCATCGGCACCAGCGCCTGCGCGATATGCACCGCGCCGACGATCAGCATCCGCAGCGGCGGGTTGTGGATGGCGACAAAGGTCTGGCCGTCCTCCTCGAAACCGGACCGGTCCATGAGGAACCTTTGTTCAAACCCCTCGCGCGCCAATTCCCTCGCGCCGGTTCCGGTGTTCACCACATAGGCCACGGCGCGGCGCTGGCTGCGACTAGCGACCAGGTCTTCCAGCATATCCTCGGGCATGACCTTGCCCACGGGTTCGACCAGCACGCGGATGGTGCCGCCACAGGCCAGCCCAACGGCAAAGGCATCGCCATCGCTGACGCCGAATTCCAGCAGCCGCTGTTCGCCGGTTTCCAGCGCCTCCAGCGCCTCGACCACCACCGCGCCTTCGACGCACCCGCCCGAGACCGAACCTTCGATCTCGCCCGCGCCGGAAATCGCCAGCTGGCTGCCCACACGGCGCGGGGCACTGCCCCATGTTTCGACCACCGTGGCCAGCACCGCGCCCTTGCCCTTGCGATGCCAGTCCAGCGCGGTTTCGGGAATGTTGTCGAAACGGTCCATGATCCACCTCCCAATGGGCTCATTCGCGGGCCAGCCTAGCATGTCGCGGCCCACCCTATCCCTTCAACTTTAGCATAGCAGCCCCGAAGGAAAAGGCTTGTTCCTGCGCGGTTCAATGACCGGCCGAACATGGAATTCCCGAACCAAAGCAAAACGGCCGCCCAGACGGATGGCCGTTTCGGTTTCACATTTCGAACATTTTATTCGGCAGGCAATTCGGCACCGGACGCATCCCCCAACAGCCGTTCCGGCAGGATGAAGGCAATCACGACAAAGCCAAGCCCCAGCACGATGCCAAGGATATCGCCCTGCATCGCCAGGATACCGTCGAACTTGGACCCCGGCACGCTGCCCAGCGTCACCTTGCCGCCCGCGACATTGTCCAGCAGGCCGCTGGCTTTCCACATCGGGTAGGTCGCCATGTAGGCCGCGGCCCCCAGCAGCCCGCCCGCGATGAAGAACCAAGCGTCCTTGCGGCCCGACGCCGCGGCGCAGACGCCGGTGCCGGGGCAGAAGCCCGATGCCGCCCAGCCCGCGCCCAGCAGCAGGCCACCGATGAACACGCCCGCATAGGCCGCTTTCACCGACATATGACCCACGTCCACAAACCCCAGCATTTGCCCGCCAAACATCAGGATCGACCCGGTACCAATGGCCAGCAGGATGGTTTTCATCAGGTGCAGGTGCTTCAGCGACAGCATCCGCCCGATCCAGTTGGGGTTGGTCGCCCCGATCCGGTCCAGCACCGCGCCGAACGCGCCACCGATTAAGATCGCGAGGATCAGTTGCATGGCTTAGCCCTCCTTCTTGAACATCATCAGGGACACGGGGATCGCGGCAGCAAATGCGCCAAGCGTAAAGATGTAGCCCGAGATCGAGGTCTGCATCATTCCGGACATCATGTGACCCGAAGTGCAGCCGCCCGCCAGCCGCGCGCCATACAGCACGACGAATCCGCCGACAAAGGCCATGGCATAGCGTCTGCCCGCCCCGTCACCGAAGTTGGCCCGCCAGATCGCGGGCATGGTGCGTTCGGCCCGGTCGATGCCGCCGCGCGCCATCGTGGACAGGAACGCGCCCGCCATCATCGCCAGCACGAAAACAAAGCTGTAATTCAGCGGGTTGGATGCATTTTTCGCGTATTTGCCGTTCGATTTTGCCATGTAAGCATTGGTCGAGGTATATCCCTCGTCGGTTTTCGTGATGAAATCGGGGTTCAGCGTGTCGGCCACGATCCCGTCCAGAATCACGAATTGCGTGGACACCCCGATGGGTTTGACCAGCAGCACCGCGAGAAAGAAGACGAAGCCCAGCAAAAGCCCGCCCGTTTTCCAGTTCAAAGGCATGATCCTTCCTTTCCGGTTTTGGTTTTCTGAACTTGAAATGCATCATGCATTCAGAAAACGGAATGATTTGAATCAAATTTCACCAAACGATCTAAAAAACGCAGACAAACGCGCCCGGCCTGGGCCGGACGCGCTCCACACAAAATGTCTCTCGTTTAATTCAGCAAGGCCGTGATGTTGCGGACGGATGCGCGGCGGTTGATACGCGACGCGCCCTCGGTCATCACCTTCAGATCGCTTTCGCCATAGCCCTGAACGATCATGTTTTCCGGCGGCACATCGAAATATTCGGTCAACGCAAGCGCCAGCGTTTCGGCACGGCGGTCGGACAGGGCAAGGTTATAGCCCCCGCCGCCCACGGCATCGGTGTGGCCCTCGACCAGAAAGACAGAACCGGGATTGGCGGTGATCGTGTCCTTCATGGCGCGGCCAAGCGCGGCCAGTTCGCGCGCTTCCTCGGGGCGGATCGTGGCGCTGCCGGTCTCGAAATTCACCTGGTTAACGGCGATTTCCGGCACCAGTTTGCGCACCGCGGCGATGTTGCGGATCTGGCTAAGCGAAAAGCGACGGTCCAGCCCTTGCAGGTTGGCGGCCAGCGCGCGTTGCAACTCTGCCTCGTCGGTCTTGCCATATTCGACGGTGCGGTCCGTGACTTGCGGCAGCTTGTTCACCTCTACGGCGGCGACCTGCCGGGTGTCGTCGAACAGAACGACCTCTTGTCCGTTCGGCATGATGCGCGTGCGGCGCAGCACGGTGCCGTCGGCGGCGCGGATGGTCACGATGCGCACACCGTCCGCGTTGGACACGGTCGAACGGGTCGATCCATCGGCAAAGGTTTCGGTTTTCACATCGCTGCCGGGGCGGCGGATCAGCACGTCGTCATCCTTCAGCACGACGAAATCACCGTTGCGTTCGACCACCACGCGGTCGCCGGTGTTGGACACAACCTTGTCGCCATTCGACAGAATCTTGCCCACGGCATAAGCGCCAAGGCCCAGGATCGCCAGTTTGCCCACGTTGGACAGCCCGTCATTCTTGCCGGAGCGCGCGGGCGCGGCGGTATTCGCCGTGTTGGAACCGGCGGCGCCGGCATCGGGGTCCATGCTGCCACCCGGCGCATAGGCACGCTCGTCGGGGTTGCCCTGCGTCCGCACGTTCTGGTCCACGCGGTTGGTGAACTCTTCGCTGGACGAGCGCGAGTTGTCCTCGGTCACCGTCTGGTTGGTGACTTGCGCGGCCTCGCCGCCATTGGCGGCCGCCGCGGCCGCCGCGCGGGCAGCCTGACGTTCGGCTTGACGTTCGGCTTGCAATTCAGCGCGGGCGGCTTCTCGTTCAGCCTGGCGTTGGGCTTTGCGCTCGGCCTGCAATTCAGCACGAGCGGCTTCGCGTTCGGCCTGCCGTTGGGCTTGACGTTCTGCCTGCCGGGCGGCCTGCGCTTCGCTGCGGGCGGTGTCAGCAGCGTCATCTGCGGGTGCGGGTTCATCTGATTCGGCGGCGCCATCGCCCTGCTGCGCGGCCAGCCGTGCGTCCAGTCGCGCCTTGTTCAGGCGCTGCTTGTATTCCATCGCGCTTTCACCGGGGCGCTGCGCTTCGATCTGGACATCCGCACCGGCGGTCTGTGCAGGCAGGGTCGTTGGCAGGCCCAAGCCCAGACACAGGGCCAGCGCGGTAGTATTTTTCAAGATGGTCTTGGTCATCAGGGTATTCCTTGTTGCTCCCGCCGCGCGTGGCGGCTCCTTGGTGCAACAACAGATCAGCGCGCTGTTTTGTTCAAAGGATTTTTCGCAAACGGCATGGATCAGCCGGAAATCGCCCGCATCAGCCGGTCTTTCTCGCCCGCGTCACCGGGGCGGGAAATGGCCTGCGCCAACTCTTCGAGCGAGGCAATGGAATGCCCCGCGCGGAAGGCATCGACATGCGGCAGCATCGCCTTGATGCCGGCGGCTTTCGGCGCGAACCCGTCCCAGCGCAGCAAGGGGTTCAGCCAGATCAGACGGCGCGCGGACAGGTGCAGGCGCTGCATTTCCATGGCCAGATCGGCATCGCTGTCGCGATCCAGCCCGTCGGTGATCAACAGCACCACGGCCCCCTGCCCCATCACGCGGCGCGACCAGTCGCGGTTGAAATCATGCAGGCAGGCGGCGATGCGGGTGCCGCCCTCCCAATCCTGCGCCTCTGACCCTGCGGCGGCCAGCGCCTGATCGACATCGCGGGTGGCCAAGTGGCGGGTGATATTGGTCAGCCGCGTGCCAAAGGTAAAGGCGTGGACCTTTGCCCAGCCCGCCCCTTTTTCATTGGCAACCGCGTGGAGGAAATGCAAAACCATCCGGCTGTATTGGCTCATCGAGCCGGAAATATCGCAAAGTACCACAAGGTTGGGCCAGCGGGTGCGGTGCTTTTTCATCGCCAGTTCGTGAATTTCGCCCGCCTTGCGCATGGCGGCGCTTTGCGTCTTGCGCCAGTCCAGCAGGTGCCCGCGGCTGGACGCCATGGTGCGGCGCGATTTGAGCGGCTTGACCGGCAGTTTCAGCCGCGCCAGCATCCGCTTGGCCTGCGCCACCTCTTCGGTGGACATCAATTCGAAATCCAGCGTCTTCAGCTTTTCTTCCGAGGAAATGGTCATCGAGGCATCGACCTCGATCTGGGTTTCTTCCTCTTTCGGCTCGTCCTGTTCGACCTCGCGGTCGGCCCCGTCCAGCAGCGCCTCGGCGGCGCGTTTTTCCGCCGCCTGCGCGGGGCGGTCCTCCTGCACGCCGCGAATGGCGGGCAGCATCATGGCCATCATATGTTCCATGTAGCGCGGGTCGCGCCAATACAGCCGGAACACCTGGTTGAAGACGGTGCGGTGTTCGGGCCGGTTCACGAAACAGGCGTGCAAGACCCAGTAAAAGTCGTATTTCTCGGTAAATCCTGCCGCCTCGACCGCGCGGACCGCGTCGATCACCCGGCCGGGGCCAATGGGCAGACCCGCCTTGCGCAGGGCGCGGGCGAAATAGGTGATATTATGGGTCAGCTTCGGATCGTCTGGCAGTTCCAGCGGCAGATATTCAGCCATGGCAGATCATGCGGGGGCGCTGCCCCCACACCCCTGCGGTATTTGCAGAACAATGAAGAGCCTTTCGGGTCATGCGGGTTCTGCGGCGGCGCTGGCCTCGTCGAGGATGCGCTTCGCTTCCGATCCTTGCAGCTTCTGGATGTCGTCCTGGTATTTCAGGATCGCACCGATCGTATCTGCGATGACTTCGGGGGACAGGCTGATCACGTCCAGCGCCAGCAGGCATTTGGCCCAGTCGATGGTTTCGGCTACGCCGGGTTTCTTGAACAGATCCTCGGTGCGGAGTTGCTGGACGAAGGCGACGACCTCGCGGCTGAGGGCATCAGCCGCTTCGGGTGCGCGGGCTTGCAGAATTTCGACCTCGCGTTCGAATTCGGGGTAATCGACCCAGTGATACAGGCAGCGGCGTTTGAGCGCGTCATGGACTTCGCGCGTGCGGTTCGAGGTCAGGATCACGATGGGCGGTTCGGGCGCCTTGATCGTGCCAAGTTCGGGGATCGTCACCTGGAAATCGGACAGCGCTTCGAGCAGGAAAGCCTCGAACGGTTCATCCGTGCGGTCGATCTCATCGATCAGCAGCACGGGCGGGCCGCCGGGCTGGTCGCGCATCGCCTGCAAAAGCGGGCGTTCGATCAGGTATTCCTCGGTGAACAGCTCGTTTTTCAGCACGTCGCGGTCGGCCCCGCCCGAGGCCTCGGCGGTGCGGATGGCGATCATCTGTTCGGCAAAGTTCCATTCATAGACGGCGCTGGATGCGTCCAGCCCTTCGTAGCATTGCAGCCGGATCAGTTTGCGGCCCAGCCCAGCGGCAATGGCCTTGGCGATCTCGGTCTTGCCGGTGCCTGCCTCGCCTTCCAGAAACAGCGGGCGGCCAAGGGTCAGCGACAGGAAGGTGACGGTGGCAAGCGCCCGCCCACACACGTAATTCTGGCCTGCCAGCAGGTCCTGCACAGCGTCGATGGAACTCGGTTTGTTCATGGATCAATTCTCCCTCATCGCGGACCCTGCCGCCGCTAAAAAGCAAGGTCAAGGCGACTAAAGTTCATGGGGCGCGTTGCCGCGCTTGCCCGCACGTTGCCCTATTGTCGCGCGGGGTGCTTAAAATCCGGCATAAAGTTGACCAATCATGCGCGGATTTCTATGGTTTCGGCTAAGAAATATCGTCCACAATCGGGATCAATCCGAAGGGCGCAACACAGGGGCCGAGCATGACCCGACCAGACCAATCCAACGCGGCGATGAAAATCACCGCCGTTACCTGCGTGAAAAACGAAGGCCCTTTCCTGTTGGAATGGATCGCCTTTCACCGCATCATCGGGGTGACGGATTTTCTTTTCTATTCAAACGATTGCAGCGATGCGACCGACCGGATGCTGGATGCGCTTGCCGCCCGCGGCATTGTCGAACATTACCCGAACCCCGCAGAGGGGCGAAATTACCAGATGGAGGCGTTGAAAGACGCCGCCAAGCGCGATGTCGTGCTGAATGCCGACTGGGTCTGGGTTGCGGATGTGGACGAGTTCTTGAACATCCATGTCGGGGATCACACCATCCCCGCCCTGATCGAGGCATGCGGCAACCCGCAGGCGATTTCCGTGACCTTCCAGTTCTTCGCGAACGATGAGATCGACGATTACGTGGATAAGCCGGTGATCGCGCAATTCACCCGCTCGCACAATCCCGACCTGTGGTGCGGCGAATCCGCAGTCGAGGTCAAGTCGCTGATGCGAAACGATTTTCCACTGCAATATTTTGGCGCGCACCGGCCCTTTTTCAAAGGGAAACTGCCGCCGAAACGCCGCCCCAACTGGACCGACGGATCTGGGCGCAAGGTGCCGCATAAATTCCTGGTCGCTGCCAACCCGCGCCGCATCCGCAAGTTTCCCGCCAAGGGCGCGCGGGATTTTGCGACGCTGAACCACTATGCCTTGCGGTCGCTCGACAGCTATCTGGTCAAGAACGACCGCGGCGACGTGAACCGCGAAAACCGCGCCTTCGATGACACCTATTGGCGCGAACGCAACGACCCCGCGTGGCAGGATACATCCATCCAGCGTTACCTTCCCGACCTCAAGGCGGAAATGGCGCGCCTGCGCGAAGACCCCGAAATTGACGCCCTGCATAAAGAAGCCGTTGCCCTGCATATCGCCAAGCGCGACGAATTGCTGGAACGGGCCGAATATCAGGACATGCGCGCGCAACTGAAAGCGGCCAGCACCCTCCCCCCCGAGGAGGAGAAACTGATCGCCAAGCTGGGGCTTGCCGGATGAGCCAGCCGCGCCTGCGCATCGTCAACCTGGGCTTGCCGAAGTCGGGCACGACCACGCTTGCACGGGCGTTGAAACTGTCGGGGCTGAAGGTGGCCGATTACCGCATTCGCATCCGCCAGACCGACAACGTGGACCTGCACCGCGCCTTCGTGGGCGATCTGATGTATCGCGGCTATTACGGCGCGGGCGACCCGCTGGCGGGGATGGAGGAGTTCGACGTCTTCACCGAATTGTCCTGCCTGCGCGAAAAGCTGACGCTTTGGCCGCAGACCGATCTGGCGCTGCTCCGCGCGTTACGCGCCGCCCATCCCGGCGTGCGTTTCCTGGCCTCTCGCCGCGATGCAAAGGCGCTGTCGGGCAGCATGGCGCGCTGGTCCAACCTTGGCACCGACCGCCTGCCGCGCCATGCCATCCCCGGCCTGCCGCGCGGCTATGGCGGCACCGACGACCAGCGCATCCGCTGGATCGACGGCCATTATGACACCCTGCGCCTATTCTTTGACGGCGCGGATGATTTTCTTGAATACGACGTGGCTGATCCTGCTGCGCCCGCCCTTATCTCGGCCCATATCGGGCGCGATTTGAAATGGTGGGGCAAGGCCAATGCCAACCCGTCGCAAAACCCGGAGGTCGCGTAAATCATGCGCATCCATCTGCATATCGGTCTGGAACAGGTGAGCGCGGCGCGCCTGCAACAAGTGTTGGCGGACAAGCGTGAACAGCTGGCTGGCAAGGGCATCTTGTTCCCCCGCTCGCCCGGTCCGAACAACCACACGCGGCTTTATATGGCCGTCACCGACCCCGATCACATCGACCCGCTGCGGTTCAATCGCGGCTATATCGCGCCTGCCAAACAGGCCGCCCTTTTGGAGGAAGTCGCCAGCGGGCTGGAACGCGACATCGGCGCGATCAGCCCCACCGACATGATCCTGTCGGCCAGCCAGCTTGGCGCCTCGCTCTATCGCGTGTCAGAGCTGGAGCGGCTGAAAATCCTGCTGAACCGGTTCTCGGATGACATCCGCATCCTCGCCCATGTGGATGAGCAATCCGCCCTGCTGGCGCGGCACTATGCCAACGCGGTGATGGAAGGGCGCGGAGCCACGCTGGCGCTGGAACAGGAACTGGCCGGCACCAAGGATTGGTGGGACGATTGCCTGCTGGACGCGCATAAGATCGACCCCGTGGCGGGGCAGTTCCTGGAAACGCAAACCCCGCCCTTCTGGCTGGATTACACCCGGCTGGTCGCCCATTGGGAAGGCGTGTTCGGCAAGGACACCGTGACCCTGCGCCCCTATGACGAGGCGCGTTTCTATTCCGAGGACGCAACCGAAGAATTGCGCGAAGCCTTTGATATTGCGGAAAGTATCGGCCGCGCCCAGCCCGCCGATGTGCCCGCCCAACCCGCCGCCGCATGGGTGGCGCGCGGCCGGCAGATGAACGCGCTGTTCCTGCAACTTCTCAAGGGCCGCAAGCGCATCATCACCCGCCCGTTGTGGCGCAAGTTCCTGAATGAAATCGAGGTGGGCGGCGATCCGACCGACCCCGCCAGCCTGTCTGCCGTGGCGAAAACCTTTGACGCGGCCAACAAGGACTTGCTGAAAACCCAACCCGCCCTGAAACCGTTCAAGAAACCCCGCGCGAAAAAAGTCTGGGAAGAGGCCGACCCGATGTTCGGCTTCCGCCCCACGCAATACCTGCTGGGTTTCATGTGGCGCATCAACCAGGCCACCAAAGAGGAAAAGGAAAAGCGCCTTTCCGCCCTGGCCCAAGCCAATGGCGAGGCACCGCCGACCGCCGCCACCTCGGCCAAAGAGGCAAGGAACGATGGCGAATTGTCCGCCACGGCGCGCAAACTGATGCCCCCGCTGGCGTTGCAGAATTTCGAAAAGCTGAAAACCTCGGCCTTCAAGCCGCATAACCGCATGGGCCACGTCAACGAGGAAGAGCTGGCCGCCGCCTACCCCCCGATGGCGCCGCGCACACTGCCAAAGGGCAGCAGCGGCAATGTCATCGTCGGCTGCATGAAGAACGAAGCCCCCTATATTGTCGAATGGGTCGCCTATCACCGCGCCATCGGGGTCGATAACTTCCTGATCTACACCAACGATTGTTCCGACGGGACCAGCGAAATTCTGGACCGGTTGCAGGACATGGGCGTGCTGCAACACCGCAAAAACGACAACTGGCAGGGCAATTCCCCGCAGCAATGGGCGCTGGACAATGCCCGCGAAGAGGATGTTTTGAAAAACGCCGAATGGATCGCCCATATCGACGTGGACGAATTCATGAACATCCGCTGCGGCAACGGCACCCTGCCCGATTTCTTCGAACGGGTGCCAGATGCCACCAACGTGGCCATGACTTGGCGGCTGTTCGGCCATAACGGCGTGATCCGCCTGAACGACGATTTCGTGATCGACCAGTTCGACACCGCAGCCCCGAAATTCTGCCCCAAGCCGCACACGGTCTGGGGGTTCAAGACCATGTTCAAGAACATCGGCGCATATGAAAAAATCTCGTGCCACCGGCCCAACAAGCTGGACGAGGCGCTGGAGCCGCAGGTGAAATGGGTCAACGGTTCCGGCAAGGACATGACCAAGGAAGTCTTGAAAAACGGCTGGCGGTCCTCGAAGAAATCCATCGGCTATGATCTGATCCAGCTGAACCACTACGCGCTGCGGTCTGCCGAATCCTTCCTGATCAAGCGTCAGCGGGGCCGCGCCCTGCATGTCGATCGCTCGATCGGGCTGAATTACTGGATCCGCATGGACTGGTCCGATTTCAAGGACATCACCATCAAGCGCAACGTGCCGCGGCTGCGGGCCGAATATGACCGGCTGATGCAGGACGACACCCTGCGCGAATGGCATGAAAAGGGTCTGGACTGGCACCGCGCCAAGGCCGAGGAATTGCACGGCATGCCCGAATTCGAAGACCTGTACAAACAGGCGCTGGAATGCAAACTGACCGAGACAGAGCGCGTGGCCTATGCCCTTGCGCTGGATATGGAAAGCTGATGCAGCGCCTCAGCCATGGCGGATAAGCCCTTGAATTTACTCGCAGTCCTTTGCGTGCGGAACGAGGCGACCTTCCTTCTGGAATGGCTGGCGCATCATCGTGCCATCGGGTTTGACCGCTTCCTGGTCTATTCCAACGACTGTCAGGACGGCACCGATGCCATGCTGGACCGGCTGGACGATCTGGGCCTGGTCAAGCACCTGCGCAATGACGGGCCATATGACAAGGGCGGTATCCAGTTCACCGCGATGAAGGATGCCGCGAACCGCGAAATCGTCAAATCCGCCGACTGGATCCTGCCGCTGGACGTGGATGAATTCGTGAACATCCATGTGGGCGACCGGACCTTGCAATCGCTTCTGGCCGCCCTGCCCGATGCCACGGCCATCACGCTGACGTGGCGGCTGTTCGGCAATGACAACGTGGCCCGTTTCGAAGACAGGCCCGTAACGCAGCAATTCCTGCGCGCCGCGCCTGCGGTCATGCACTGGCCCTGGCGCGCCTCGATGTTCAAGACGCTGTATCGCAACGATGGCACCTATCGCAAACTGGGCGTCCACCGCCCGCGCGATCCGGTCAAGGACCGGCTGCAAGGCGCCCGCTGGTTCGACGGCGAGGGGCGCGAGTTGGACGACAAGTTCAGGACCACGCGGATTTTTTCCAACTATGGCCAGCCGAATTACGCGCTGGCACAGCTGAACCACTACCCGCTGGGCGCGATGGAATCCTATGTCCTCAAGGCCGACCGTGGCCGCGCCGTGCATTCCGACCATATGCTGGGGCTGGATTACTGGATCGAACGGAACTTCGCCGCCGAGGAGGACAAGACCATCCTCGCCACAGCCCCCTTGATGCAGGCCGAACTGGACGCGCTGAAATCCGACCCGACGCTGGCGAAACTACACGCGGACGCCGTGCATTGGCGCCGCCAGCGGTTCGACGAATTGATGCTGCAAGAGCCGTTCCGCGCCCTGTTTGGCCGGCTGCTGATGGCCCCGCCCTCGCGTCCGGTGCATCCCAACGCGGCGCGGTTCATGATCCGTTACGCCAACCTGAATCGCCGCGCGCAGGGCAAGGATCAGGTCAGCGCCCCGGATCCGAACGCCGACAAGGGCGGCGACGGCAGCGAAACGCTTTAGCACGAAAACCCCTAGGATTTTACACAATCCTGCCCCAATCCGCGCCTATCCCCTTTGTCCAACAAGCCTTTGCATCCAAGCGAAGCGCGACGAGGACAAAAGGCCATGCAGGACGCTCCGAATCTGTTCGATACGCCCCTCAAAGGGCTGAAAAAGAAGGAATGGCTGCAAGAGGTTGCAACCATTGCCAGCGAGCATGGCACCTATTACGCGCTGGACAAGCGCCACGCCGCCGTCCTGATCGAGCCAGAGGAAATCCCCCAAGGCGAAACCACCCTTCTGGTCACCTTCGAAACGCTGCAGGGCATCCAGACCCTGTCGGATCACGGTCAGCCGTTGGGCTGGGACATGGTGCGCGCGCTGAACTGGTCGCACCTGTCGGTGATCTCGGACGGGGACACATGGTTCCGCACCCAAGGGGTGTATGGCTTTTTCGACCGGATGATCGACGACGGGTTCTTCGAAGAATTCGACAATGTCGTATTCTATGGCGCTGGCCCCTGCGGCTATGCCGCCTGCGCCTTTTCCGTCGCTTCGCCCGGCGCGACCGTGCTGGCGGTGCAGCCGCAGGCCACGCTGGACCCCCGCGTCACCGAATGGGATGACCGCTTTGTCGAAATGCGCCGGTTGGATTTCACCTCGCGCTATGGCTATGCGCCCGACATGCTGGACGCTGCCATGCAGGCCTTTGTCATCTATGACCCGTCCGAACAGTTGGACGCGATGCACGCGGCGCTGTTCACGCGGCCCAACGTCACCAAGTTGCGCACGCGACGCCTGGGTAATGCGATCCAGTCCGACCTGGTGGAAATGCAGCTGCTGTATCGCCTGCTGGCCCGCGCGGGCACCGGCAAGCTGACCGAAGCCGCCTTTGCAAAGCTGTGGCGCAAGCGCCGCGACCACCCGCCCTACCTGCGCAAGGTGCTGGCCACGCTCGATGCGGCTGGCCGGCCTTATCTGTCGACCCTGCTGTGCCGCAATGTGACCGCGCGGATGCGCGCGCCGCGCATCCAGCGGCGTCTGGACGCGCTGCTGAAATCGGCGGCCGATGGCAAATTCACCGCGCCCCCGCCCCTTGCTGGCGGCGCAGAATAGCGGGCGACACGTCAAACCACTGGCACGCGCCGCGCCTTTGCGCTAATCGCTTTGCCCATGAGCAACGCGATCACCATCACCCGCCCCGATGACTGGCACCTGCACCTGCGCGACGGCGCGATGCTAAAGGCCGTCCTGCCGGAAACCGCGCGTCATTTCGCCCGCGCCATCATCATGCCGAACCTCGTGCCGCCCGTGGTCACCGCCGCGCAGGCCGCCGCATACCGTGACCGGATCATGGATGCCCTGCCGCAAGACATGCCGTTCGAACCCTTGATGACGCTTTACCTGACCGAAGACACCGACCCCGATGATGTGGCCGCGGCCCATGCCAGCGGGCTGATCAAGGCGGTGAAGCTTTACCCCGCCGGTGCGACGACCAATTCGGCCTCGGGCGTGCGCGATTTCGCCCGCGTCCAGCCCGTGCTGGACAAGATGGCAGAGATCGGCCTGACCCTTTGCGTGCACGGCGAAGTCACCGACCCCGAGGTGGACATCTTCGACCGCGAGGCCGTGTTCATCGACCGCGTGCTGGACCCGGTGCGCCGCGCCACCCCCGGCCTGCGCGTGGTGATGGAACATATCACCACCTCGAACGGGGTGGATTACGTCAAAGCCAATGACGAAAACCTTGGCGCGACCATCACCACCCATCACCTGATCATCAACCGCAACCATATCCTGGTGGGCGGTATCAAACCACATTACTATTGCCTGCCCGTCGCCAAGCGCGAGGAACACCGCCTTGCCCTGCGCGCCGCCGCCACATCGGGCGACAAACGGCTCTTCCTTGGCACCGACAGCGCACCGCATACCGATGCGAACAAGGAAATGGCCTGCGGCTGCGCGGGCTGCTTCACCGCGACCAACACCATGTCGATCCTCGCCCATGTGTTCGAGGAAGAATCCGCGCTGGACCGCCTCGAAGGTTTCGCCTCGCTCAATGGGCCCGCCTTCTATGGCCTGCCCGCCAATGACGCGAAGATCACCCTGACCAAGGGCGACACACCCGTGGAATACACCGACAAGATCATCACCGGCGAAGGTCCGGTGACGGTGTTCGACCCCGGTTTCCCGCTGCATTGGCGCGTGGACGGCTGACCCATGGCCGCCGCGCCCTCCTCTGCGCAGGCGATAGAACTGTTCCGCCGTGTCCGGATCGACGGCGCGGCCCGGCCCCTGACCCGGCTGGCACCCGATGCGCTGGCCGAGGTTCCGGCGCATATCGTGACCGCCGCGATCGAAAGCCTGTGCCAGACTGCCCCGTCGGGCCAGCCCGATCAGGCGGCCCAACTGCATGACAGCGCGATGCGGGCGGGGCTGGCGATGCCCGTGCCCATCGGCTGCGCCATGGCCCTGTCGGCCGCAGGCAAGACAGCCCGCGCCGCCAAGCTGCTGCGCGACTGGTCCGCCCCCGGTCGCGCCGGCATTGCGCAACTGCTGGAACAGGCGCAGGGGCTGAATCGGCTGGGCGAACATGGCGCGGCGATCCGGCTGCTGAATGCCGCATCCGAAGATTTCCCCGTCAAGGCCCCGATCGCCCGTTTGCGCGGGCTGACCGCGCTGCAACTGGGCGAACCGGGGCTGGCCCGCGCGGCGCTGGAACAGGCGGTGGCGCTGGACCTGTCGGGCCTGCGCCGCATCGTGGTGGAACTGCACCCCTCGCTGGTGCCCCCGGCAAGGCTTTCGGCGCTGATGGCCACGCTTTTGAACGCCGGTTTCGAAACCGACCTTATCCTTGACAGGGGCGACATCTACGTGTTCGACCGCCCGCAACCCGCCCCGTAAGACACGGCCCAAAACGAAGGACAGACCATGATCCCCACCGCCTTTCCCCCGAAAGAGGAAATCGCCCGCCTGACCGCACGGATGCTGCTGGAAATCGGCGCGGTGAATTTCAACACGGATGAGCCCTATATTCTGGCATCCGGCCTGCCCTCGCCCAGCTATATCGACTGCCGCAAGCTGATCTCTTATCCGCGCATCCGTTCCACCCTGATGGATTTCCTGACGGTCACGGTGATGCGCAACGCGGGGTTCGAAGCCTTCGACAACATCGCCGGCGGCGAGACCGCGGGCATTCCATTCGCCGCGCTGGTGGCCGAACGCATGGCCCTGCCGATGACCTATGTGCGGAAAAAGCCCAAGGGATACGGCCGCAACGCCCGGATCGAAGGCGCGATGAGCGAAGGCCAGCGCGTGCTGCTGGTCGAGGATCTGACCACCGATGGCGGCTCGAAACTGTCCTTCGTCGATGCGATCCGCGAAACAGGGGCCACCTGCGGCCATACGGCGGTGATCTTCTATTACGACATCTTCCCCGAGACGATAAAAACGCTGGGCGATCACGGGGTCGAGCTGCACCACCTTTGCACATGGTGGGACGTTCTGGCCGAGGCCCGCGCGCAAGAGGCGTTCAGCGCCGAGACCTTGGCCGAGGTCGAGAATTTCCTGAACGACCCGCGCGCATGGCAAGAGGCCCGCAAGGGCTGAGGCACCGGCGCATTGCCGCGACGCGGCAGATTCGCGGCACGTTTGCCGCCTTTGCAAGTTGACCCCACGTCCGCCCCCGAACAGGGGGGCGGGCAACTGCCCACGATCAAGGCACTTTCCGCAGAGCGGACGAACCCGCGGTAAAAATTTCCGGGAAAAAATGGCGGCCTTTTGCCTCTTCTCCCGGGCGATCACCCAGATGTTGCGGCGACGGGCCGCCCCATGACAATATGGTGTGATGTCCCGCGCGGTCGCGCTCTATCCACAGAAATATATAATTTGCGCGACGCGGCGCGGTTTCCTATTAGCTGCACCCTAAGCAAGGGGGACAAGATGAACGAGATTGCAGCAATAAATCCAACCGGGGCAGCGGCAGGGGCCGAGATCGAAAGCCCGGATACGATGCCGCATTCCACCGAGGCCGAACAACAGCTTCTTGGCGCGATCCTGACCAATAACGATGTCTATGACCGCGTCGCCTCGATCATCGGGCCGCAGCATTTCTACGATCCGGTCCATGCCCGCATCTTTGAAACCGCCGCCGCGCGGATCGCGAAGAACAATCTTGCCTCGCCGGTCACGCTCAAGGCGTTCTTCGACGATGACGACGGGCTGAAAGAGTTGGGCGGGCCGGCCTATCTGGCGCGTCTGGCGGGGGCCGCCATTGCCGCCTATGCGGTGCGCGACTATGCGCAGATGATCTATGACCTGGCGATCCGGCGCGAGCTGATCGGTCTGGGCAAGGATATCTCCTCCAAGGCGGCCAAGGTCGATGTGGATTCCGAGCCGCGCGAACAGATCATCGCCGCCGAGCAGGCGCTTTACAAACTGTCCGAACAGGGCAAGACCGAAAGCGGTTTCGTATCCTTCCTGAAGGCCGTGACCGAAGCGGTGAACGTCGCCAATGCCGCCTATCAGCGCGAGGGCGACCTTGCGGGCATCTCGACCGGGCTGAACGATCTGGACAGCAAACTTGGCGGGCTGCACCCGTCGGATTTGCTGATCCTTGCCGGTCGCCCCTCGATGGGGAAAACCTCGCTTGCGACCAACATCGCCTTCAACGTGGCCAAGGCTTATAAACGCGGGCTGCGTCCCGACGGGACCGAGGGCGCGGTCGATGGCGGCGTGGTCGGGTTCTACTCGCTTGAAATGAGTTCCGAACAGCTGGCCGCGCGAATCCTGGCCGAAGCGTCCGAGATTTCCTCGCACAAGATCCGCCAAGGCGACATGACCGAGGACGAATTTCGCCGCTTTGTCGAGGCCGCCAAGGCGCTGGAGGCCTGCCCGCTTTATATCGACGACACCCCCGCCCTGCCCATCGCGCAACTGGCGGCGCGGGCGCGGCGGCTGAAGCGGACCCACGGGCTTGACGTTCTGATCATCGATTACCTGCAACTGGTGCGCGGCACCGGCAAGGCAGACAGCCGCGTGAACGAGGTGTCGGAAATCACCATGGGCATGAAGGCCATCGCCAAGGAACTGAACATCCCCGTGATCGCCCTGTCGCAGCTGTCGCGCCAGGTTGAATCGCGCGACGATAAAAGGCCGCAACTGTCGGACCTGCGGGAATCGGGCTCGATCGAACAGGATGCCGACGTGGTGATGTTCGTCTACCGGGGTGAATACTACAAGGAACGCGAGAAGCCGGGCGAGGACGACCTGGCCGCGACCGAGGCATGGATCCAGGACATGGAGCGCCTGCACGGCAAGGCCGAGGTGATCATCGGCAAGCAACGTCACGGCCCCATCGGCACGGTCGAACTGAGCTTCGAGGCGGAGTTCACCCGTTTCGGTAACCTGGTGAAACCCTGGCAGAACAACGGCGGCGGGGACTACTGACCCGGACCGGTGCCGGGGTATTGGCCTTTGGCCAGCCGGTCTCCACGCCTGGCGGCGCGGACCGGCGAGGGGGCCAGCCCCCTCGATTGAAACGCATTAGCGTTTCAATCTTCACCCCCGGAGTATTTCCGGCAAACTGAAAACAAGGGCGGCGCGCGCGCGTCTTGGCCGCGGCAGCACGGCGGGCCGAGGGCAGGCTTGCCTGCCCGAGGGGCGGCGTTTTCACCTGCGCGCGGCGCGCGCAACCTCTTCTTTGGTCAGTCCCAGCATTGGCGCGAACTTGTCGCGCGCGCGCATCAGGCGCGGATCATCGGGGGCAGGCCCAGCGTGCGGATGAACGCGATCCTCTGGCTTTGACTCAGCGCCTCGCGGTCGATGGCGGTGCCCATGATCCGGTCAATCACCTCGCCGCCCGGCGACACATGGAACCATTTGAAAAGTCGCGGAAGTGGTGCTGGTTATGCAACGTCGTGACATGCCGTTCGACCGCGGTTTTCCGCACCCCCAGATGCGCGGTCATGTGAAACCATTCATAGCCCAGGAAGGTCAGCACCCCGCCGATACAGACCACCGCCAGCGCAATCGGCAGGGCCGCCGCGACGCCCGCCAGCCACAGCGCCGCCCATAACAGCACGGTATTGCCTGCCAGCATGGGCAGCGCCACCCAGGCTGGCACAAAGAACAGCCCCTTGGCGGTGGGGAAATCATGGTGGCCGTAATGCGCCTGGTACAGCAGGTCAAAGGCCCATTGCGCGCGCGGCGGGCGCATGTGGAACACGAACCGGTGCAGCGTGTATTCGTTCATCATCTGCGCCAGCACCCCCTGTGGCACAAAGGCCAGCGCCCATGCCTGCCCCGTGACCAGCAGCCAGACCAGCGCGCCGATCATCACCGCCACCATCAGCGGGATCGCCCTGTGCCCGGCCATCAGCCGCAACCGCTCCATGCCTGCGCCCCCCTATCCTCTTCGCTGCGACAGTCTGGCACGGCTTTCCCATTGGCGCAAAACCTTCTGGACGCGGTCCTGCCTGCCTGTCAAAAGACAGTCCATGACGACTGCATCTTTGACCATCGATCTGGGCGCATTGGCCGCCAACTGGAAGGCGCTTGACGCCATGACCCGCTGCGAGACCGCAGCCGTGGTCAAGGCAAACGGCTATGGGCTGGGCGTGGCCCGCGTGGCGCAGACCCTTGCCACCGCGGGCGCGCGACGGTTTTTTACCGCCGTTGCCGAGGAAGGCGCCGCCGCGCGCAAGGCGCTTGGGCCGGGGCCGGAAATCGCCGTCTTTTCGGGCCATATGGCCGGCGACGCCGACCTGATCGGGCAAAACGATCTGACCCCGGTCTTGAATTCAGCCGACCAGCTGGTGCGCCATCTTGAATCCCTGCCGGGCCATGCTTTCGCCATCCAGCTGGACAGCGGCATGAACCGCCTGGGAATGGAGCCCGCCGAATGGGCCGCCCTGCGCGACATCGCCCTGGCGCAAGGGCCCTCCTTCATCATGTCGCATCTGGCCTGCGCCGATGCGCCGGATCATGCCATGAACGCGCAACAACTGGCCGCCTTCACCGAGATGACGCAGGACGTGGAGTGCCCGCGTTCCCTGTCGGCCACGGGCGGCATCCTTTTGGGGCCGGATTACCATTTCGAACTGACCCGCCCCGGTATCGGCCTGTATGGCGGCCTGCCCTTCGCGGCGGCGCAGGCCGTGGCGCACCTGTCCCTGCCGGTGATCCAGACCCGCGAGCTGGCCCCCGGCGAGACCGTGGGTTACGGCAATACATGGGCGGCCACGGCCCCCACCCGCATTGCCACCGTGGCCGCCGGTTATGCCGACGGGATTCACCGCGCAATGGGGCCGAAAACCTCGCTTTGGCACGGCGGCGTCGAATGCCCGATCCGCGGCCGCATCTCGATGGACCTGATCGGGGTCGATGTCTCGCATCTGGACGAAGATCCGCAGATGTTGGACCTGCTGACCGCGAATCAGACGGTGGACACGCTGGCCGATGCGGCAGGCACCATCGGCTATGAAATCCTGACCTCTTTGGGGGGGCGCTATTCGCGGCGCTATGCCGGCGCATGAACGTGACCGCCCCGCTTGCCGCCATCGGGCGGCCCACCCTTGCGCTGATGGCGCTTGTGGGCCGCGTCGTAATCTATGCCAGCCAGACCCTCAGCCACCTGTTTCGCCCGCCGTTCTACGGGCGTGAATTCCTGCAGGCTCTGGTGCATATCGGCTGGCTGTCGCTGCCCGTGGTCGGCATGACAGCCTTGTTCACCGGCGGCGCATTGGCCCTGCAAATCTATGCCGGTGGCGCGCGCTTCAATGCCGAGGCGGTGGTTCCATCAATCGTCGCCATTGGCATGACGCGCGAGCTGGGCCCCGTCTTAGGCGGGTTGATGGTTGCGGCCCGCGTGGCATCGTCCATTGCTGCCGAAATCGGCACCATGAAAGTGACCGAACAGATCGACGCATTGGTCACACTGTCCACCAACCCGATGAAATACCTGACCCTGCCCCGCGTTCTGGCCGCCACCTTGGCCGTGCCCGTTCTGGTGGGCGTGGGCGATGCCATCGGCATCATGGGGGGCTACCTAGTGGGCATCACGCGGCTGGATTTCAACGCCGCCGCCTACCTGAAGAATACCGCCGATTTCCTAGAAACATGGGATGTGGTGTCGGGCCTGATCAAGGGCGCGGCTTTCGGGTTCATCGTGGCGCTGATGGGCTGCTTCTACGGCATGAATTCAGGCCGCGGCGCGCAGGGCGTGGGCAAAGCCACCAAATCCGCCGTCGTTGCCGCCTCAATCCTGATCCTGGCCGCGAACTACGCCCTGACAGAGGTGTTTTTCTCGGCATGATCAAACTCGACAACGTCAAGAAATCCTTTGGAAACAACCACGTCCTGCGCGGGGTCAACCTTGAAATCCCCACGGGCGAATCGATGGTCATCATTGGCGGCTCGGGCACCGGCAAATCCGTGGCGCTGAAATGCGTGCTGGGGCTGGTCACGCCCGATTCCGGCCTGATCACCGTGGATGGTCAGGACGTGACCAAAGGCGACCGCGATGCATTCCTTGCCCGTTTCGGCATGCTGTTCCAGGGCGGCGCGCTGTTTGATTCCCTTTCCGTCTGGCAAAATGTGGCCTTTCGCCTGCTGCGCGGGTCGCTGAAACGCCCCAAGAACGAGGCGCGCGAGATCGCGATCGAAAAACTCCGCCGCGTGGGGCTGAAACCCGATGTGGCCGACAAGTTCCCGGCAGAACTGTCGGGCGGCATGCAAAAGCGCGTCGGCCTTGCCCGCGCCATCGCCGCCGAACCGGAAATCATCTTCTTCGACGAGCCGACAACAGGGCTGGACCCGATCATGTCCGGCGTCATCAACGATTTGATCCGCGAAATCGTGGTGGAAATGGGCGCAACCGCGATGGCCATCACCCATGACATGACATCGGTGCGTGCCATCGCCGACAAGGTCGCCATGCTGCACGACGGGGTGATCAAATGGACCGGCCCCGTGGCCGATATGGACAATTCGGGCGATCCCTACCTTGACCAGTTCATCCACGGTCGCGCCGAGGGACCGATCGAGGCGGTGCGCTGACCCAATAGACCTTTGCGCTGATCCCTTTTTCAGCTGGGTGCGGGAGCGCCAGGCCTGCACCGTAGGCGTGCCCCCCCCCCCCCCCCCCC
>Ga0209121_10000243_pt1 | contig 57928 bp, 71 predicted proteins | sample Cruoilmetagenom3_FD_187292 | JGI IMG/M metagenome (GOLD analysis project Ga0209121, IMG submission 187292) | Oil polluted marine microbial communities from Coal Oil Point, Santa Barbara, California, USA - Sample 3 (SPAdes) (version 2) | ecosystem: Environmental > Aquatic > Marine > Oil seeps ...
CATTTATTAATGAATCTATGATATGATGTTTCTGGAATTTACGAAAATTCACTTTAAGGAGCTGTTTGGATGAAAACACTTTTCCTGATGCGACATGCTAAGTCCAGTTGGAAAGACGACAGCCTTGCAGATCATGAGCGGCCGTTAAAGAAACGCGGCAAAAAAGATATTAAGTTGATAGCCAAAATCATGAAGAAGAACGATCTCAATCCAGACTTGATCATCACTTCTTCCGCAGTCCGCGCCAAAGAGACGGCTGATCTCCTGGCCGAGGCCCTCGGTTTCAAGGGTAAACTCAAAGTCTCAGATGATCTCTATATGGGTGAACCCTCGGACTATATGAAAATCCTGAAAGACATCAAGGAAAAGTATCAATCCGTGCTGATCGTCGGTCACAACCCTGGCCTCGAAGCCTATCTACAGATCATTGATGGTGAGATTGAAGCCCTCCCAACAGCCGGTTTAGGTCATCTGATGCTGGCCGTGGATGAATGGGAAGAAATCACACTTGAAACAATGGGCGACCTGGTCGGTTTTTGGAAACCCAAAGACCTTCGGGAAAAAAATTAGGTCTTCTACCTCAAATCATCGTCGAAACAACATCATCTACGAAGAATTTTTGAATCCCGCCTTCAGGGGTTCTTTTTTCTGGTGCGAACATAAACCCATACGTTCGCATATGAAAAAGAGGCGTTGACAGTAGCAACGCCTCTTTTACTTTCTTGAATTAATATCGTTTCTTAGAGCATCCCATTCACCAGGGCCAATAGCAGCCCACCGGCGATCACACTACCCAACTGCCCGGCAGTATTGGCGCCCATGGCATGCATCAGGATAAAGTTTTCAAAATCCTCTTCCTGAGCCATCTTGGCGGAGAGCCTGCCAGCCATTGGAAAAGCGCTGATTCCACATGCGCCGATCAGCGGATTTATCTTATGCCCGCTCATCACGGACATCAGCTTGCCAAACAGCAAGCCCATCACCGTATCCAGGACAAAGGCGATCAGCCCCAGTCCCAGGATCATCAAGGTTTGCAGGTTCAGGAAAGAATCAGCCTTCATGGTCGCTCCAATTGCAAGGCCAAGGAACAGCGTGGAGATATTGACAATTTCGTTCTGAGCGGCCTTGCTCAACCGGTCCACTACCAGGCTTTCCCGCAGCAGGTTTCCTAGCATCAGTGAGGCAATCAGAGGGGCCGCATCCGGTGCCACCAGGCTCACCACCAGGGTCACGAAGATCGGGAACACCACCAATGTCAGCCGGGAGACTGGGCGGGGGGCATATTCCATCCGGATCAGGCGTTCCTTACGGGTGGTCAGCAGTTTCATCACGGGCGGCTGGATAATCGGGATCAGGCTCATATAGGAATAGGCTGCCACGGCTATCGGCGCCAGGAGTTCGGGGGCCAGCTTGCTGCCCACAAAGATGGCAGTCGGGCCGTCAATGGCCCCAATCACCCCAATCGAGGCGGCCTGCGGCAGGTCGAAGCCCAACAGGAGAGCCAGGAGCAGCGTACCATAGATCCCAAACTGGCCTGCGGCACCTAACAACACCATCTTGGGCTGGGCCAGCAGGGGGCTGAAATCAATCATAGCGCCCACACCAACGAAGATCAGCAGCGGGAAGAGTTCAGTGGCGATCCCGGCATCATAAATCACCTTCATAAAGCCCACGTCTGTGGACATGCCGATATTGGCCATAATACAGCCAAAGCCAATCGGCAGCAGCAGTACCGGTTCATATTCCTTGATCACCGCCAGGGCGATCAGGACCATGCCTGCCAGGATCATCACGCCGTTGCCCCAGGTAAAATTAGTAAATCCCCGGGTCAGCTCATCAAGTAAGTAAGTAAAATCCATTGGCTCGTCCCCTTAACCGCTAAAGGTCATCAGGACTTGCCCATGACCTACCTGGTCGCCAACAGCTACCTCGATTAAGCCAATCACGCCATCTCGTCCACTGCGGATAGCATTCTTCATCTTCATCGCTTCCAGCGTACAAAGTTCCTGCCCTTTGGTGACCTTGTCACCGGGTTTCACACTAATTGCCACGATCACACCGGGCAGCGGGGCAGTTAATTTTTTGTTGCCGCCAGCGCTCTGCGTTTGGGCGGGTGCTGACGCCCTGGCAACGACCTGTTCCGGGGCTGCTATGGCAGATGCTGAGGCAGGGGCCGAGACTTCCGTTTCCGGCCAGACCTCATAGCTTTCGCCGTCAATCACAGCAATCACCGGTCGGGCATGGATATCTTCAACATCAACCTGATACGTTTGACCATCTATCACGACTTTAATCATCATGGAGTTTTCCTCTATTTACTTTTCATCCAGTTGCCGGGCTCGGTGGACAGCCTGCCAGGGGCTAAGACTTCCCTGATCGCCTTGAACAGCGTTTTGCAGTCGCTTACCGCCGCTCATCGCCATTACCAGTTCCACAGCAACCGCTGCGGCAGCAGCCCTTCGTTGCCCCTCGGCGTCTGCCAATTCGGGTACCAGGGGTTCGTCCGTCTGGGTCGGGAGGGCTTCTTCGGCTGACTCACGCTGCTTTCCAGAAGTTAGCTTCATCATCAATGCCATCAGTCCCCAAAGGAAGATGATGACAACAAACACCAATCCCATACCAATGCCGGTGATCAACAATCCTTGCTCAATTATTGTCATTAATTCACCTCTTAGACCGGCATATTGCCATGTTTGCGGGCAGGGTGGGTCTCGGATTTATTACCGATCGCTCGCAAAGCCTTAATCACCATCCAGCGGGTTTCAGCAGGCTCAATCACATCGTCCACATAACCCGCACTGGCTGCGGCATAAGGATTGAGAAAATTCTGGCGATATTCGGTTTCGAGTCGTTCTTTCTCCGCCTGAGGATCTTCCGCATCCGCCAACGCCTTGCGATGAAGGATATTGGTTGCACCCTCGGCGCCCATCACGGCAATTTCCGCACTGGGCCAGGCATAATAAATATCTGTACCGAGATATTTGCTGCTCATCACAACATAGGCCCCACCATAGGCCTTGCGGGTCACCACGCTGATCTTGGGAACATTTGCCTCAGAATATGCATAAAGGACCTTCGCACCGTGCCGGATGATGCCGCCATGCTCCTGGCTGACGCCAGGCAGGAACCCCGGCGAGTCGATAAAGGTTACAATCGGCAAATTGAAGGCGTCGCAGAAGCGTACAAAACGGGAAATCTTATCCGCAGCGTTAATATCCACCACGCCCGCCATCACGCTGGGTTCCTGGGCCACGATCCCAACCGCATACCCTTCAAGCCGGGCAAAACCCACAATGGCATTGCAGGCAAATCCGGATTGGGTCTCAAGGAAAGTCCCTTGATCCACAATAGTTTCAATTGCCGTGTGCATATCGTAGGGCGTTCCGGGGTCCACCGGCACCAGGTCATTCAATTCCGGCGAAAGGCGTTTGGGGTCGTCATTCGTCTCCACATAGGGTGGATTTTCAACGTTATTGGCGGGTAGATAACTCAACAGATATCGGGCCATCTTCAAGGCGTCTTCCTCATCCTTCGTCACCAGGTGGGCCGTTCCACTCTCGTTCAGATGGACCTGAGCGCCGCCAAGGGATTCGAAATCAGTTTCTTCACCCGTCACTGTCTTGATCACCTGCGGACCAGTCAGGAACATGAAAGACTGCTTGTCGACCATGATGATCATATCGGTCATCGCAGGCGAATAAGCCGCGCCGCCAGCGCAGGGTCCAAGGATCAGGCTGATCTGGGGGACAACACCGGAATATTGTGCATTGCGTTTAAAGATCTCAGCATAACCACCCAGGCTCTTGACGCCTTCCTGAATTCGCGCGCCGCCTGAATCGATCAGCCCAACAACTGGACTGCCATTGGCGGCTGCCAGATCCATCACCCGACAGATCTTGCGGCTGTGCATCTCACCCAGCGCACCGCCCTGGACAGTGAAATCCTGAGCATAGACATAAACAGTCCGTCCATCCACCAACCCAAAGCCGGTCACCACACCATCACCCATGGCCTTGTCACCATTGGGATCATTCTGTTGAACGGTGAAGGCTTCCAGCTCGGTAAAACTGCCCTCATCCAGCAGGATCGCCAGCCGCTCTCGAGCGGTCAGCTTTCCCTTGGCATGCTGGCGGTCAATCCGCGCCTGCCCACCGCCTTGTTGAGCTTTTTCGCGTTTCTGGCGCAGCTCTTCAATTCGGGGATCTACGTTTGCCATATTTCTCCTTATTAATGGTTGAGTTCACTTCAAAAAATCAATTATAACATTATCAATTATTCGTGCCCCTATCAATTGCTGACTGTCAGGTTCGGGATTACCAGGAATCAGTTCCGGCAATGAAAAAGCAGAGATCCCAATTCAGCATCTCTGCTTCTAATCATCAATCAACCCTGGCCTTGTTCATTGGCCAAGATAAGCATAGAACAACTGATGACCATAAGCAATAAAGGCTACCCGATCAATCCCGATGTAAAAGGCTGTTGCGGTCGGGTTCTCCACCTCATAGCTTCCAAATGAAGGCCGCAGCATTTGGTGCAGGCGGAAGGTTTGTGAAAACTGGAAGATATCGCCATTCCCCGAATCCAGCAGGCTGATCGTCTGGTCCGGCGGTGCAGTGAAGAGCATTTCACTGAACACCGACGCCGGCATGGTCACAGGTTGGTCCTCAAACCCCACCCGGCCATCCACATAGGATACCGGGTTCTCGCAGACCACAGGGCTGTCGCCCACCGCGTTTGCTTCGCAGGATACCAAAGAGCCATCCGCTTTCAGCAGATAAAGCATATCCGCATTGACCGCCAGATCAACCGCCAGGTTAAGGTCCGGCATGTTTTGACCGTCAACCCCCGCGAAAAATTCCTCCGGGGTCTCACTGAACAGGCTGTTGGTGGCATAGTAAACCCGGACAGTGCTGACCGATGGGATCAGGGCATAGAGCGTGTTACTGGCATAGGTAAAAGCCGTGATCTCACCTGCAAGCCCCGTCGATTGGGGCAGCTGGGCCACAATCGGGTCCATGCCCGCGCCGCAGTAGGCCACATTCCCCTGGGCATCCACTGCCAGCACATGCGCCAGATAGGGGTTATTGATCGGCAGGGCGACCATATCCACCAGATTGCCAACGCTGCCGCTTTCGAAATTCCCTGCTGCGCAGACGAATTCCGCGTCCACCTCAAACCCCATACTGCGGCTTTCAGCGTGAATCACACGCCCACCCGCTTTGTCCAGCAGGTATAGGTCCGCCCCCACAGAGACGATCCGAGTAATCTCAATCCCATCATAGAGCGTGCCGGTCAGTGCCGGGCGATAATCCAATCGAACCGCGCCATCCAGCAAATCCAGGGCGTCTTCCGCCTGGTCCCGCAGCAGGACAGTTTCATCTGTGGAACGATAGGTCTCGGCCGATTTGACCATCTCCAAAGACTGGTTCCAGCTTTCCCGCGCCGATATGGGATCATCCATCATCGCTGCAGCCTGGGCATATTGTTCAGCCTGCTGGTAATAATATTCATACTGCATGCTCTTGCCCCGGCTTAGATACACGCCCACAGCGATGGCCACCACCAGCAGCGGCACAGCAACGGCAATGAAGATCATGCTGCCCTTGGAAAGGGACGGGTCGCTTCCCTCGGGCGACCAATGGGCGATCAGGTCCCGGAAGAAAGTCTGGATGCTTGTTTTGAGGTTCCGCCACCACTTCAAGGCCGCGGAAATGCCCTTGAGGCTCTTCTCTTCAAAATCAGCTTGTTGTTGGATCAGAGATTCGCGCGCTTCAGCCCCGGTGTCACGCTGCACGCCCAGCCGGGCATAGGACTGGCTTGAATCAAGCTCAGGCTCAGACCGCAAATGGGACAGCGGTGTCCGCGGGGTTTGCTGGGCTGGCGGAGTTTCTCGCCGGGTCGGTCGATCCGGATGCGAGCGCTTTTGAACAGGGGGCTCCTGTTCAAGGTCCGCAATGAATGTCTCTGGGAGCACCCCGGAAGGTTTCTGCTGTTCTGCTGGTTCCTGCTCAACCGGCTCTTCAGGCTCGGAGGGAATGGGGACAGTCACCTTCTCCTGGTTTATCTGCGGTTCATCAATAACGGGCTGGACTTCATCCTCTTGAGCAGCAGGCTTCTCGGGCAATGTTCCCCTTGCGACCGGCCGGATCAGGTTGATCTTGCCCTCGCCGGGCAAAAGCTGCACCAGGCCAAGGTCAAACTCCGAAGGCGCCTGGTTCAGCAGTCTGCGGCGAAGCTGATCCATACTGGGGTAATTTTCTGAAAAGAGCTGGGGGGCCTGCCAGGTGTCTGAAGGTGTGGTTGTGGCAAAGAAATAGGCCCCAGTCCCAATATCATCCTGATAATAGCGGATAGTTGGCGTCCGGCTCAAACCAAGGCCGCGATCCGTCTGGCTGGTGTCAGCGTGATGCTCCAACCCCTGATGGTTCAGTACGAAAGCGTGGGTCTGCCCGGATTGGGCAATATAAAACCTGCGGCGGTGGATCACTGCCATATTCACATCAGCGGTCACCGAGACGCCCTCCGTCGCGGTTTTGATATTCCGCTCCATCAGGGTCAGGTTCAAAGTCTCAATCAGCGACCGCAAGGCAGCCGTGACCGTCCCGCCCGTTTTATAGAAAGTGTGCGAGAGGTGCTCCGTCCAGGTCTGGACAAGATCATTAGAAATTTCATCCCCATTTGAAAAATGGAGTGAGAGGATCAATACATCCTCTTCCCGGCCGCGGGCTGCACGCCGGGGTGGCGAGAACGCCTGAATCCCGGTGGAATCCGGTGTATTTCGGCCCTGCCGAAGATGGATGGGTAAGATGTTCAGATCATACATATGCACCTGACCAATGGCTCAGTGGGTTAATACCTTCATTATACACACTAGTCCGCTAAGGTATAATCCCTCCTATGGAATTCAAAAAGACCGCTGATTTCAACGCACTCGCAGAATATTACGAAGACTGGAATCGCCTGCTGAAGCAAAGCGTCAGCCCGGTTCCCTTCCTCACCCCTGAATACCTTGATGCCTGGTGGCAGACCCGGGGCGGCGGCGAATGGCCCGCAGAGAGCGAACTGGTGTTGGTTGCCGCCTTTGACGACAGCGCCCTCGTGGGTGTCGCGCCGCTTTTCAGCGCCAATAACCGGGAGGGCATCCCCGCACTGATGTTCGTTGGCACGGTGGAAGTTTCCGACTTTCTGGACTTTGTCGTTACACGGGAAAAACTGCCCGAGTTCCTCTCCGGCCTGTTGGACTTCCTTCTAAAGAGTGAGGATTTGCCCACCTGGGAAGTATTGGATCTTTATAACCTGCTTGACAGCTCCCCCACCCTGGCAGCGCTGCAAACTGAGGCCGATGAGCGTGGCTGGACTCATACACAAACCCGGCTGCAGCCCTCACCGGTGGTTGACCTGCCCGGCGATTTCGAAACCTACCTGATGAGCCTCGATAAAAAACAGCGCCACGAGATCCGCCGCAAGCTGCGCAACGCCGCAGCGGACCCGGTGACGCCGGGCTTGTATTTTGTGGAAGATCCTGAAATTCTGGATGCTGAGGTGGATGCCTTCATTGATATGATGGCCCAGGACCCTGAGAAACAGGCCTTCCTGACCGAACCGATGCGCATCCACATCCACAACACCGCCCGCGTTGCCCTGGAAAACGGTTGGCTCCAACTGGCTTTCTACACTCTGGATGGCAAAAAGGCAGCCGCCCACCTTTCCTTCCTCTGGGAAAACCGCATCTGGCTCTACAATTCCGGCTGGGAGTGGGCATTCCGCAGCTATTCCCCCGGGTGGCTGCTGCTGGCGAACCTGCTGCGCTGGGCCACGGAGCACGACATCAGCGCCTTTGACTTCATGCGCGGCGACGAGGATTATAAGTACAAGTTTGGCGGCGTGGATCGCTTTGTGGAGCGGGTAACGCTGGCAAAGTGAATAGTGAATGGGGGATAGTGAATTGTTATTAGTTTCTAGGTATTGGATGTTCGGTAATTTGGTTATGAAAAAAAGAGCCTTCTCAGAGCCTAATTTCTTCCTACGACCTGAGTCTCCTAATTTCCTAATTACTCGTTTCCCCAATTCACTAATACCATATGTCTATTCACCAATAATCATCCCCCATTCTCCATTCACAATTCTCCATTTACCATTCACCATCCCCCATTTCCCCAACATTTCTTATAAATTTCTTACGCCCTGGCAGCCTCCCCATTCTTGACGACCATTTTTCATCATGGTAACATTAATTTTGTGCTGCTTTAGCACTCTCACCTCGAGAGTGCTAAATGTTAACACAAGCAAAGGTGACGATGCGACTGACTGACCGCCAAAAACTCATCCTGACTCTCATCATCCACGAGCATATCCGCACGGCCCAGCCGGTCGGATCACGCACCATCGTGGAACAATACGATCTGTCGATGAGTTCCGCCACGGTGCGCAACGAAATGGCCGCGCTGACGGATTGTGGCCTACTGCGTCAGCCGCACACCAGTGCTGGCCGGGTCCCCACCGAGGAGGGTTATCGCTTCTTCGTGGGCAACCTGGTGCACAAGACCGGGCTGCCGACCAACACCCGCCGCACGATCACCCACCAGTTCTACCAGTCCCGTCAGGATGTGGAACAGTGGCTCAAGCTGGCAGCCTCTGTGCTGGCCAACCAATCCCAGGCGGCCTCGCTGGTTACTGCGCCCCACTCTGAAAAGACCATCTTCAAACATCTGGAATTGGTCGCCACCCGGGGACGGCAGGTGCTGATGGTGTTGGTGTTGATGGGCGGCGAGATCCGCCAGCAATTTATCACCCTGGCAGAACCCGTCCAGCAGGAACAGCTTTCAGCCGTGGCGGCTGAGATCTCCAATCTCTGCGTCCGCTGTGATGCTGAACAGATGTCCCGCATCCGGTCCCAGCTCGACAATCTGGGTGTGGAAATCCTCACGGTCCTGCTTGCTGAAATGGCGCTCACCGAGGAATCCGTCACCGGCGAGATCTATCTGGACGGCATGACCAACGTGCTTTCCGAGCCGGAATTCTCCGAATCGGAAGAGGCCCGTCAGGCGCTTCACGTTTTGGAAGAACGATCCTTGCTGGAGAACCTGCTTGCCACCACCATGATGAACACTGATGTGGGCGGCATTCAGGTACTGATTGGCGGTGAAGGCACCTGGGACGAACTGCGGCAGTGTTCCGTGGTCCTGGCCCGCTACGGTGACCCCAACACCCTGACCGGTTCGGTCGGTGTGCTGGGCCCGATTCGCATGCCTTATGACCGCACCATTTCCACCGTGCGGTTTGTCGCCAATGTCCTGAGCGACCTGGTCTCGGAGACACTGGCGGTTTAAGGAATTGAAATTATCTAGAAAATTAAAACACAATGGAGAGCTTCTATGGCACAAGAACCAAAAGAAAATGAAAACAACCAACCTGAGGACGAGAACGTCGAACAGGCCATGGTTGCCCTGACCTTTGATGAATATGATGCCCTCGAAAAACAGATCGAGGGGCTTGAAAAAGAGGTTGAAGAGACCAAGGATTCCTGGCTCCGCAGCCGGGCAGACTTTGATAACTATAAGAAGCGTGTCCAGCGTGATGCCGAAAGGTCCTATCAGGATGCCATGGCGAATGCCGTCAAGATGTTCCTCAGCGCCAGTGATGACCTGGAACGCGCCCTCGCCCACCGGCCGCAGGGCGAAGACCTGGATGGCTGGGTAAGTGGGATTGAATTGATCCAGCAGAAGCTGGTTAATCAGATGAAAAAACAGGGTGTGGAGTGGATGGAGATCAAACCCGGGGATGAATTCAACCCGAATTATCACGAAGCCATCACCCAGGAAGATAATCCAGACTATTCCGATGGACAGATCATTGAGGTAGTCCAACCCGGTTATAAAATTGCAGATCGTATCATCCGTCCCGCGATGGTGCGAGTAGCCAGATAGAAAACAGGAGAATACAAAAATGGGAAAAATCATAGGTATCGATCTCGGAACAACCAACTCCGTCGGCGCAGTCATGGTCGGTGGTGAGCCCGTCGTCATCCCTTCCGCTGAAGGCGAACGGCTGGTCCCCTCTGTCGTAGCTGTCAACAAGAACGGCGAACGGCTGGTCGGCCGGGTGGCCCGCAACCAGGCCATTACCAACCCCGAAAACACGGTGTTTTCAATCAAACGCTTCATGGGCCGTAAATTCGATGATCCGGAAGTCCAGCGCGCCCTCAAACTGGTGCCCTACGAGGTTGCCAAAGCCCCCAATGGCGATGTGCGCGTCAAACTCGGTGGGAAGGAATATTCCCCACCCGAGATTTCTGCCATGATCCTCTCCAAGATCAAGCGCGATGCCGAAGCCTATCTGGGCGAACCGGTCACCCAGGCTGTGATCACCGTCCCCGCCTACTTCAACGACGCCCAGCGCAACGCCACTAAAGACGCCGGCAAGATTGCGGGTCTGGAAGTTCTGCGGATCATCAACGAACCCACAGCTTCCTCCCTGGCCTATGGCCTAGATAAGAAGAAGAACGAAGTGATCGCAGTCTATGATCTGGGCGGCGGCACTTTCGATATTTCCATTCTCGATGTCGGTGAAGGCGTTTTCCAGGTGCGCTCCACCAGCGGCGACACCTTCCTCGGTGGGGACGACTTTGACCAACGCGTCATCGACTTCATTGCGGACGAGTTCAAGAAGGAATACGGCATTGACCTGCGGGGTGACCGCCAGGCCCTCCAGCGCTTCAAAGAAGCTTCTGAAAAAGCCAAGATCGAACTCTCCACCACGATGCAGGCTGAGATCAATCTGCCTTATATCACAGCGGACGCCTCCGGCCCGAAGCACCTGGTGATGACCCTGACCCGTGCCAAACTGGAACAACTGACCGATGATCTGGTCCAGCGCAGCCTCAGCCCGGTGAAACAGGCTCTGGATGACGCCAACCTCTCCACCGGCGATATTGATGAAATCGTAATGGTCGGCGGGATGACCCGCATGCCCAAGATCCAGTCGGAAGTTGAAAAGATGTTCAACAAGGAACCCCATAAGGGTGTCAATCCTGATGAGGTCGTGGCCGTTGGCGCAGCGATTCAGGCCGGCGTGTTGGGCGGTGAGGTCAAGGATATCCTCCTGCTCGATGTGACCCCCTTGACCCTCTCGGTTGAGACCCTCGGCGGCGTGGCGACCCCTCTGATCAAGCGCAATACCACTATCCCCACCCGTGAAAGCCAGGTTTTCTCCACCGCCAGTGACAGTCAAACCCAGGTGGAAATCCATGTCCTGCAGGGTGAACGTCCAATGGCTACGGATAACAAGAGCCTCGGCAAATTTGTGCTGGATGGCATCCCACCAGCGCCGCGCGGCGTCCCCCAGATTGAAGTGACCTTTGATATCAATACCAACGGCATTCTGGAAGTCACCGCACAGGACAAGGCAACCGGCCGCAGCCAAAACATCACCATTACGGCCTCATCCGGCCTCAGTGACGCAGAAGTTGAAAAGATGCGCCAGGAAGCCGAAACGAACGCGGAAGAGGATCGCAAGCGGAAAGAACTGATCGAAGCCAAGAACCATGCCGATAACATGGTCTACACGGCTGAAAAGACCGTCAAAGACCTCGGCGACAAGGTCCCCGCAGACATGAAGCAGAAAGTGGAAGATGCCGCAGCCAAGGTGCGTGATGTCAAAGATGGCGACGACCTTGAAGCGATCAAGTCCGCCACTGACTCCCTGACCGAAGTCCTCCAAAAACTGGGCGAAGCAGCCTATCAACAAGAGCAAAAGGAAGCCCCCGCTGATCCTGCAGAGGATAAAGCCGCTCCGGATGACACATCCGGCGACGATAACGGTGACGATGACGACGTTGTGGATGGCGAATTCAAGCAGGTCTAAAGCACAACCTGCCATGTAAAGTGAAATAACAGGTGCCCGAAATGATTCGGGCACCTGACCCATTCCAGAACCTGCGGGATGGTTGACGTCCCCGACAGACCTGAGTAGACTTATCCGGATTTATTATTCAACAGGCATTATCACAATCAATACGATAAGAAAAAATATATGGAAAAACGTGATTATTATGAGATATTGGGTGTTCCCCGGTCGGCAAGCGACGACGACCTGAAGTCGGCTTTCCGCAATCTGGCACGCCAATATCACCCGGACGTCAGCGATGACCCTAACGCAGAAGAAAAATTCAAAGAAATCAACGAAGCCTACGCGGTCCTTTCCGACAGCGAAAAACGCGCCGCCTATGACCGTTACGGCCATGCCGGGGTCAATTCCCAGGGTATGCCCGATTTCACCAATATTGACCTATCCGACATTCTCGAAGGGATTTTTGGGTTCGGTGGTTTCGGCGGTACCAGCCGCCGGTCTCGCAACGCCCCCCGGCGGGGCGCAGACCTTTCCAGCCGGGTCTCGCTGACCTTTGAAGAAGCTGCCTTTGGCGTCGAAAAGGAAATTGAGATCACCCGTGATGAGACTTGTGAGACCTGTCACGGTTCCGGCGCAAAACCCGGCACCTCCCCACGCACTTGCCAGCAATGCAACGGCCAGGGTGAAATCCGCCAGGTCCATCAGACCCTGCTGGGGTCCATGGTTCAGGTGGTCACCTGCCCGCGCTGTAACGGCCGGGGTGAAGTGATTGACACCCCCTGCCCCACCTGTAATGGGCGCGGCCTGGAACGGAAGACCATCACCAAACTGGTCTCAATCCCGGCTGGCGTTTCCAGCGGTGTGCAGATTCGCCTGGCTGGCGAAGGTCAACCCGGCACCAATGGCGGCCCCAACGGTAACTTCTACCTTGAAATTGAGGTTCGCAACCATAACTATTTCCGCCGCAAGGGCGATGATGTCCTGCTGGATCTGGACATCAATATCACTCAGGCTGTTTTGGGCGACGAGATTAAAATCCCCACCCTGAACGGCGATGCAGACCTGCGGATCCCGCCCGGCACCCAGCCCGGCAAGATTTTCCGCCTGCGTGATCAAGGTATTCCCCATCTGCGCGGTTCTGGCAAAGGCGACCAGCTGGTGACCGTCTCCGTACAAATTCCCAACCGGCTGACCAATGACCAGCGCGAACTTTTCGAAAAGCTGGCCGAAACCATGGACCCGGATATCAAAATCCAGGAGCAAAGTTTCATTGATAAGCTTCGTGAGGTGTTTGGTGGCTGAGCAGGATCAAGGCCCGATCGGCTGGATTAAGGTCCAATTCATCACCGACCAAGGGGAATTGGCCGAGGCTCTTTCTGACCTGTTGAGCAGGTTCGTTTCCAACGGTATAGCCGTGGAATCGGTGACCGAGTTCAACGCCTTTACCCAGGAAAACATCCCCACCGGCAAGATGGCCGTCTCCGGATATCTCCCAATTGATGAACATATCGAACAAACCCGCCAGAAGCTGGAAGAAGCCCTCTGGCATATGGGTCAGATTTCGCCCCTTCCCGAGCCGACCTTCACCGAAGTCCGCTACCAGGACTGGATGGCGGCCTGGAAGAAGCACTATTCCCCCATCCCGGTGGGCGAAAAGCTGCTGATCCTGCCTGCCTGGCAGAACCCTAAACCCGGCGAACCACGTACAGTGGTCCGCATCAACCCGGCAATGGCCTTCGGCACCGGCACCCATCCTACCACTCAGCTGATCATGACCCTGCTGGAAAAATACGTCCAGCCCGGCCAGCCGCTGCTGGATATCGGCTGCGGTTCGGGCATCCTCTCGATTGCAGCCCTGAAACTCGGCGCGACCCACGCTGTGGCCGTGGATGTAGATGGCGCGGCAGTCGTTTCCACCAAAGAAAACGCCGGATTGAACGACATCCCGGCGGAAGCGCTTGAGATCGGTAAAGGCTCTGTGGAAGAAGTCCTGACCGGCCGCTATAGCTATCAAGAAGCACCGCTCGTTCTGGTCAACATCCTCGCACCGATCATTCTGCGCCTGTTTGATGACGGCCTGGCCGATCTGGCCAGCCCCGGAGGCGCATTGCTGCTCTCCGGTATCCTCGAACATCAGGAAGAGGAAATTCGCCAAAAAGCCCAGTACGGGTTCACCTATTTAGAACGCTGTTCACAAGGCGATTGGATTAGCCTGGCTTTTCAAAAAGCATAGACTACCCCCCAATTGTTAACATTTTTAAGAAATTGTCCGCTTTCGGACAATTTTTCGTTTTAATATATAGGAACTCAGAATTTGGTTCCTGACGATCATGATCTGAATAAACTCAATCAAAGAAAGGGCATAGCAATATGGATGTGGACCAGAGCCCAGCCATCAAGGTCAAACGTAACCTGGCAGCCTTTGAACACCATTACCGGCGATGGGTTGCCCCTGTCTACCGCTATTTTCGCTACCGGGTCAATAACACCAAAGAAGCCGAGGACCTGACTTCGCAGGTCTTCCTCAAGGTTTACGAACAGCTGCCGAACTATACCGAAAAGGGACAGTTCCCCGCCTGGCTGTTCACAATCGTCCGGCATGAGATTGCGAATCATTTCCGCAGCGACCAGCCGGTCGTTCCGCTGGAGGATCTCGGTCTGAAAGATGACCAGGCCAATGTGCTGGAGCAAGCCACGCAGACCGATGACCTTAAACGCTTGAACAAGCTGATTCACTCCCTGCCGGATTCAGAGCAGGAACTGATCCGCCTGCGATATGTCGCCCAATTGACCTACAAGGATCTAGCTACCGTCATGGGCAGCACCCGGGACGCTATCCGAAAACAGGTTGACCGTTTGCTGGCCCGTCTGCAGGATCAAATGGAGGAAGACCATGCATAAATCAGATCAACTTGAAATAGAAATGAAAATCAGAGATCTCACCCGGGTGAACGACCCGGATCAGCAATTTGTAGAATCGCTCTGGTTAAAAATTGAACAACAGGAGGCAACCCCAGTGAAAAACACCAAACGTCGCTCACTCTATGCGCGGCCTGTTTTTATCATCCTGGCCATAGCATTGCTGCTGGTCAGCGCGCTCTTCATCGGCTTCGGCCCAAAAAAGGTATCTGCTTTTATCCGGGATATCTTCAGCAGTCACGATCCCGGTCTTCAGGAAGTGGAAGAGGCTGGGCTGGTGACCGATCTTGACCTGACTACTGATCCCACATTAATCCCCACGGAGGATCTGAATACAGAACCTCATCAAGTTTTTCCAATCGGACTATCCCAGACTATTGATGACAACACCCTGACCCTGGATTGGGCCTATGTTGATGAAGGTCGCCTGGCGCTGTCTTACACCATAGAGGAACTCCAGGATGGCTTAATGGTGGGTGAACCCATTCTGACCTTTACCGGATTTTCACCCAAACAGCACAACGGCTCAATTCACTCTCTGAATGCGGCAAACAATCAAACCTTTTTCGTTTCTTACCAGCTTATCCAGGTGGATGCGGCTGGCGAGTCCATTGATTTTTCGGTTGACCTGCCCCTCGTCCATCCCGATGATCCCAACCAGACGCCAGTGGCTCAATTCCACTTCGACCTGGAGAATGTTCCGCTCTATCGTGGATTTACAGTCTATCTGCAGCAAATCCACCAGGTCACAATGAACGGGACCAGTGTACAGTTAAAATCCGTGCAGATCACACCGGAATTCACCGACGTTCTCATCTGTTCGGACCCGGTGAATAACGGTGTTTCCCTTGAGGCCATTCAGGATGCCACCTTCCAGTTTGGTGAAGGGCCAACAACAGCCTTTAGCGATCAGACAATGGTAAGTGGTGATCAGGGAGAGAATTGCAGCCGGTTAAGGTTTGATGTTCGCAACACCGATGGCGAAGATTTTGCCACCTTCACCCTGAACGCCATAACGGTGGATGAGGCGGAGGAACCATTAACAGGCCCCTGGGACTTCTACATGGTCATTCCCACCGAAGCGGTTTTTGATCTAGGTGAGACTGCCGCCGTAACCGAAGAAGCCACGCCCCTGGCTTCTCAGGTCCAATCCGATGTGACCGTGACCCTGGATTGGGTCTTTGTGGACGCCTTACGGGCCGGCGTGGGTTACACCATCACCGGTTTACCGGATGTGCCCGAAGCGGCTGGCCTGCTGGGAGAAATCCGTTTGAATGACGCCGAAGGCAACCTGATCGACGGTTCTGGGGTTGCCTCAAGTGAGATCAACCGCGTTGAGGGTGAACCAGGTGTTATCCAGGGCAGCTGGAGCGCAGGATTCCCTGAACCCTTGCAAGTCAGCGAAATCCAGTTAGAGTGGGTCATTACGCTGGATGGCACCCAAACGATGTACGCAATTGGGGGGTTCCCAAGGGATCCCGAAGCCACCCCCTACCCGCGAGGTGAACACCCGCCTTACCTGCCCGAAAATTTCGTCGGCACCTATACCTTTGATTTCACCGCAGAAGTCCATCCCTACACCGCGCTGGAAGATTTGCCCCCAACCACCGTCAATGGGATTGAGATGAGGGTTCCCACAGCGCTGGTCACACCCTCTATGGCAAAAGTTATGGTGTGTTACCAGAAACCAACCGAACGCGATTGGTGGATCTATGAAGCCAGCCTCGGCAGCCTCAAAGAGAGAAGTTCGATGATCGGCGGTTATGTCATCTATGACACGGATTACACCCTCAAACCCGGGTCAGCCCAGGATGGAATCCTATGGACTGTCCCTGAGGATTTCCAAACCTTAGAACACGGCCGTTGTCTGATCCTGAACTTCCTGCAGGGTCAATCTACCCCTGCCAGCCCGCTGATCCTGACGGTCGACAGCCTGCACATCAGTCCACCGGAGGTTATCCCGGAGGACGAATTAGAGGCTGCGCGTGAAATCCTGAAGGCACAAGGGATCGAATTCGATTACATCACCGTTCAAGGTCAGGGTGGCGGTGGCGGCTGGATTGACTTCCCAGTCCTTCCCGAGGGAATGACTCAGGAAGAAGCCTATCAGAAATATAATGAGGCCCTGGGTTATATATTTAACGGCCCTTGGGTGATCACGCTGAGCGATTAACCAAGACCCTTAACTAAACTATCCGCCCCCAGCGAGAATCTCTTAGCTGGGGGCGTTTTAATCCACAAAATTACAGAACCATTCCTGCTATAATTGCTCTATGAACGATCATGCTAATAAAATCGACATCACTGACTTAAAAGTCATCCTCTTCGACCTGGATGACACGCTCTACCCCCACAACAGCGGCCTTTGGGAACAAATCCGTAATCGGATCGAGCAGTTCATGCGCGAGGAGCTTCACTTCACTGGAGAAGACATCTCAACCACCCGTGACCGCCTTTGGCGCACCTACGGCACCACCCTTCGGGGACTCCAGACGGAATTCCAGGTGGATATGGACACTTATCTGGATTATATCCATGCCATTCCATTGGATGGTTACCTTGATGCGCAGCCCAAACTGGCCCATATTCTGGATAACCTACCTCAACCTAAATTCATCTTCACCAATTCGGATGGCCGCCATGCCAAACAAGTGCTGGAACTGCTCGATGTTGCCGACAGGTTCAGCCAGATCATCGATATCTATGCCTTGGCGCCCTATTGCAAACCGCAGACCGAAGCCTTCCAAATCGCATTAGAGACTGTGGACGAAGCCCCGGAGGATTGTCTCTTCATTGACGACTCCCCCGTCAACCTTGAAAAAGCGCAGCAACTTGGGATGACCACCATTTCGGTCGGCCAATTTCCCCATGATTGCAGCCCCCATATTTACCATATTCAGGATCTGCCGGACATTCTCTTTTAATTCCGGTTGCTAATCCAATCATGTAATCCAATCCATAAATCGGAGGTACACAATGGGAAAAGATAAAGATAAGAAAGATAAAAAAGACAAGAAGGAAAAGAAAGTAAAGAAAGAAAAAAAGGAAAAGAAGGGCAAGAAAGGGAAAAAAGAGAAAAAGTAATTTTTTCCTGTAACACCTTGGCCTGAAGGGCGTTTCGTCAGGCCTTCCATTATCCTTTACTGATGGCTTAGATCTCACCATGTCAATTTCCGCGCCTGTTCATCTCGCAATCATCAAACAGAGCTATGTCCAATTTGATGCCATGGTTGCATTGCGCCGCGCCCTGCACCAACACCCCGAACTCTCCGGGCAGGAATCTTGGACAGCCGCGACCCTTCAAACGGCACTGGAAAAACTCGGTTGGGAGGTCCGTCCCCGGATGGGCGGCCACAGCCTGGTGGCCGATTGGGTCACAGACCCCAACAAGCCCACTGTTGCCCTGCGGGTGGATATGGACGCCCTCCCCATTTATGAAGCGAATGATATCTCCTGCCGCTCCGCAATTCCCAGTGTGATGCATGCCTGCGGGCATGACGTTCACAGCGCCATTGGGGTCGGGGTAGCCGGGATTATCAAATCCTTAGGTGATGCCGTTCCCGGAAACATACGGATCCTTTTCCAGGCCGAAGAAGAAGAAATCACCGGCGCTCTGCGGATGATTCGGGCTGGCGCGCTCGCTAATCCCAAGCCGCGAGCGATTTTTGGGCTGCATGTCTCTCCCTTCCTCAGCGGAAAGATTGCCTGGACGGACGGCCTTTTCCTAGCCGGTTTCCAGCACTATCTGGTTACCCTTTTCCCAAAAACGAACTGGCAGGGACCAGAATCGCGCCTGGATGACGTCGCTGAACGCTGCTGCCGGACGATTCGAGATTTCAACACCTGGCAGATGCCCGAAACCTGGTCCGAAATGCAGCGATTTTTGACTTTGATGCAGGAAGGACCGCCAGAATTGGCGAAGTTCACCATCTATGATGCCAGCCGCAACTCGGAACATCCGGATGCCTGGCCGGGCCAGTTTGGAATCGGAATCAAAGCAGCCAACGCCCACCTCCGCCGCGCCGCGCTGGGAAAGATCAAAGCTGCCCTGAACACGATCTGTGCTGTCGCCCATGTCAGCTACCGTCTGGAACCGGTCGGTTCCATGCCGGATATGCGTAACGATCCTGATCTGGTCCGCGAGACTCTGCCCGACCTAAAGATGGCCCTCAGTTCAGACTTGATCCAGGTCAAAGCGACTTTCCCATTCAATTGCGAGGATTTCACTTTCTATACCAGAACCGTTCCCGGCGCAATGGTCTGGCTGGGCGGGGCCGATCCTGAACATGGGAAATACGCCATGCTGCACACGCCTAATTTTGATGTGGATGAGGACTGTCTGATCGTCGGCGCTCGCGCCATGACCACCCTGCTCCTCTCTGCCCTTTCTAATCCCAATTCCGCCTAAAAAACAATAAAATCAGGGGATTATATACCTTTTGTTAATGAATCTGTGGTAATCTTCATAAAATATTGAAAACAACCTGAAATATCCGGTTTCCATCGTATTTCCATGCCTGTTACCCGGATCCATTAGTTTTAATGGCAGGCAAAGAAGGAGTTCATAATGAAAAATAAAGGTTTACGCACTTGTTTATCCATCGGAGTTGGGCTGGTTGTAATCGCCCTGGTTTTTCTTGGCGGAATAGCCACCGGATATTTCGGACCCAAACTGCTTGGGGTAAGCCCCTATGCCAACGGACCTTATGAATGTCCGCCTTGCTCCGATTCCAGCGCAACAGACACTACAGAAGTACCGGTTGTCACGGAAGGAACCCCTGCCACCCCAGACCCCTCCAGCAGCACACCGGCCGATGAAGCGGATCTGTTCGCCCCCTTCTGGGAAACCTGGGACCTGCTGCACGAGGATTATGTCGATCAACCCCTTAACGATACTGATTTGATGCGCGGCGCAATTGAAGGCATGCTGACCTCTTTAGGCGACAAGCACACTTCCTACATGACCCCGGAAGAATTCGCCCAGGCAAATGAATCCCTTGTAGGTGAATATGAAGGCATCGGCGCCTATGTAGACGTGACCGGCGATTATGTCGAAATCATCACCCCGATGAAGGGTTCTCCTGCCGAGGCGGCCGGGCTTCAGCCCAATGACAAAGTCGTCGCTGTTGATGGCGTGGATATGACCGGTACCCCCGGCGACCTGGTCCTGCAGCATATTCTCGGGCCGGCCGGAACGGACATAACCCTCACAATTGACCGTGATGGCGAAACTTTTGATGTGACCATTACCCGTGAACAAATCGTCGTCCCCACGGTGGACTACGATATGCTGGACAATAACATCGCCTACGTTGCTCTCTACACCTATGGCGACAACTCCACCGAACAGCTTCGGGCTGCCCTGACAGACCTGCTTTCGCAGAACCCGGATGGCCTGATCCTTGACCTGCGGGACAACGGCGGCGGCTATCTCAATACGGCCATCGAAGTTGTTTCCGAATTCGTTGGTAACGGCGTCGTGATGTATGAACAGTACGGCGACGGCGAGACCTATTCTTACGAAGCCCTGCCCGGTGGGCTTGCCACTGAAATTCCGCTGGTGGTTTTGATCAATGGCGGTACAGCCTCCGCAGCCGAGATCACCGCTGGGGCCATTCAGGACACCGATCGGGCGCCTTTGGTGGGGTCAACCACCTACGGCAAAGGCTCCGTGCAAAACTGGATCGCCCTTTCGGACGAGGCTGGCGGCGTACGGATCACAATTGCACGCTGGCTCACCCCCAATGGCATGCAGATCAGCGAAATCGGTCTGACCCCCGATTATGAAGTTGAAATGACCGAAGATGATTACCTCAATGGTGTCGACCCCCAACTTGACAAGGCCATTGAAGTCCTGCTCGAGTTGGTAAACTAAGCTAATTCAGGAAGAGAATTATGTTCTTTCCAGTGTTTAATTTAAATTACTTGATCTATATGCTGCCGGCGCTCATCCTCAGCATGATCGCCCAATTCTATGTCAATACCAGCTATTCCCGCTGGAGCAAGGTGCCCAATCAGAGCGGCCTGAACGGCGCACAGGTGGCACAGCGCCTGGCAGACCGGATGGGCCTTTATGGGATGCAGTTGAAAGGGGCCGCCGGCAGGCTCACCGACCATTACGACCCCAACCGGAACGTCCTGAGCCTCTCTCAGGACATTGCCCAGACTGCCAGCGTCGCCTCCTTGGCGATCACGGCGCATGAACTCGGGCACGCCCAACAGGATCAGGAAGATTACTTACCCATGCGGCTGCGCTCTGCGATAGTGCCGGTGGTCAATATTGGAACGACCGTAGGGTGGATTTTCATCCTGATTGGCTTGCTCCTGCAAATCAGTGACCTCGCCTGGCTGGGTGTGATTGCGTTCTCCGCTGGAGCAATCTTCTCGATTGCAACCCTGCCGGTGGAATTGAATGCCTCCCGTAGGGCCAAACAGCTCCTCAAGACCAACGGCATGGTCACCACTGTCGAGGAAGAACGGGGCGTCAGCCAGGTCTTGAACGCCGCAGCCATGACCTATGTGGCTGCCATTGCCACCTCGGTCCTGCAATTGATGTACTTTGCGTCCATGATCAGCGGCCGGCGCAGGCGGTAAAAAACAACTTTAATAACTAATAAGGCTGTCCAATACTGGACAGCCTTTTTTCTTGTCATTTCAAAGCAGTTCTCTTTGTCATTGCGACGGAGCAGCAGGTGGAGGACGAAGGTCCCAAAGCGAAGCGGAGGGGTAGGCGATCTCCTTTTTTATCACGCTAGAAGCATCTCCTACATCATTTATTATTGCGACGAAGCATTCTAAGCTAACGCTTCCTTTTCCGGTTTACTCGCCGATACCACCCACCGTCCCAGCGCCAGCACGCCCAGCAGGATCGCACCGACCAGCGCGGTGGTTGAAACCAGCGGTGTCGCGCCCTGTTTGACCCAGATGCCCCCAAACGCCCAGACCAGCACCAGGGGATAGGCCACTTCCTTTCGCAGGAAGATCATCAGAACGCCCAGAATGCTCGCCACGGCCAGCAGGATCACCGCCCACAGGGGTTCAGAAAGCGGTGCGCCCCGCCAACCCAGGACATAGAGCACCTGAGAGATATTAGCGACAACCGCCACTGTGACCCAGCCCAGGTAAATGCTGAACGGGGTGTCCACCAGCAATTTTCCCATCCAATTGCGCCTCTCGAGACCCACCCTCAATTTCACATAGATCACCAGCAGGCTGACCAGCAGGCCGCTCATCGCCACCAGCGTGAGCGGGAATTGTTGGTAGTGCCAGAGGAATATCCAGACCAGATTGAACAGGTTCGAAGCAATCACCCATCCGGTGATCGCATCCACCCGGGGATCAGCCAGGCCCTTCTTGGTGATACTGTAGATCGCAAAGGCTGCCAGACCCAGATAAATCACGCCCCAGATGGAAAAGACATAGCCTGCCGGGACGAACAGCACGGGATAGGCATCGGAAATCTCACCAGTGCTCAGGCCATTCAGCGGCAGGGCGTTCGCCAGGAAATTGACCGCCAGGGTCAGGACTAAGGTGCTAATAAGTAGAATTCGATTAGTTTTTATTTTCATTATTTTGGTCCTCCATATTTATATTTATATTTATATTTTTATTTTACTCGACCCCGGCATGATGTAAACTCTTTGTATAACCTTTTGTATTGCTGGACCCTCTCGCCTAAGCGAAAATACGGGGGCAGGAATGCATTTTTTTGTTGACGTGCTATAATTCATAGCGATGCATTTAAATATTAACAAATCAAAAACAACATGACTACTTATGACCCATTTAACTAAAAATAAAACGATGCGACATCAGACTCTATTATTTATCTTAACTTTAATCCTCATTATGAGCAGCTTATTGGTGGGCTGCGATAATCAATCACCTGCTGTCATCTCTGCGGCGGAAAGCGCCCCAACCGAATCAAACACAGAAACCGTCACCCCGCTGCCGACTGTGACCACAACACCAACGATCGCCCCGACATCAACCCCCACAGTCACCCCCACCCCGACATCAGACTGGGTGTTCAATCCTTCAGGTGAGGTGATTGCCCCGATTTTGCTCTATCATCATGTGGATGGCGAAGTCTCGGAGGAACGTTATCAGGTTTCGATCCCGGATTTTCAAGCTCAGATGCAAATGCTTTACGATAACGGTTATGAGGCGATTACCATGACAACCCTGGTGAATGCAATGCTAAAGGGAGGCGACCTGCCGCCCAAGCCCGTTGTGATCACCTTTGATGATGGCTATCAGGATGTCTACGATAATGCTTTCCCCATCATGCAGCAATACGGCTTCCCCGGCGTGTTCTTCATTGTGGCGAACCGCATCCGGGATATCGATGGCTTTGTCAACATCCCCGAACTGGACGACATGATCAATAACGGCTGGGAAATCGGCAGCCACAGCTTCACCCATATGGATATCGTAGCCGACCACAGCCGGGCCATGCAGGAAATCTACGAATCGAAAACGGAATTGGAAGACGCATTAAACATTCCCGTTAACACCTTCGCCTATCCTTTCGGCAAACTGGATAAATTCGTCGCCGACAAGGTCAGTGAATATGGTTACCGGGCTGGGATTGGTCTAGGCTTATCCAATAAACACTCCCTGCGATCCCTATATTACATCCAACGGCGAGAAGTGTATGGTGAATACACGCTCGAAGATTTTGAAAACCTGTTACAGGTCGTGAATTAAAATTAACAACTAATATTATGGAGACACAATGAAAAAAGCTGCCCTTTTTTTTACTTTGGCAATCTTATTACTCCTTACCCTGACCCTGAGCGCTTGCGCTGACACCCAGGACGCCCCTGCCCAAGCGGTTCTGCTCTATTACCAGGCATTAGCCGATAAAAATCAGGAAGAACTGATCAATTATGCCTGTGCAGACTATGAAATGCAGGCCTACCTCGAATCGGATAGCTTCGTCAGCGTCGAAACCGAACTCGTGGACGCCGCCTGCCAGACGGTTAGCGAAGATGGCGACACCGCCCTGGTCACCTGCGACGGCGCGATCATCGCGACCTACAATGGTGAAGCCCGGGAATTCCCCCTCAGCGGTCGCACCTACACCGTCATCAATGAAAATGGCGAATGGCGTCTCTGCGGTTACGAGTAGAAAAGGCACTCTTTGCGCTGGCTTAAGGACCATCTTCTGACCAAGGAAAACCTCTGGGCGCTGCTCCTCTGCCTGCTGATCATCATCCTGGTGATCTTCAGCGCTGACCGTTCCCCGCTCTGGATCTATCAGGGTTTCTAAATGTCCTTACTCAATATCCTGATCCTCATCGCTGCCGCGCTGGTGCTGCGCCTCCTTTTCCCTGGTAAGCTGCGGCGCTGGGCACTGCTAGTCAGTTCGGTCGTCGCGATCTACTGGCTTCAGCCCAGTCTCCCCATCCGCCAAATGGATTTCTGGTTTCCAACCGCCACTCTTGGCCTGGTGATGGCCTCCTGGGGGCTGACGACTGAGAAGGGACAAATCAAGAACAAGCAAAACTGGCTGGCAGCCGCGTTAGCGCTGGGCACTGTCCTGTTGCTCGGGTTGCTGCGTTTCATCAGCCTCAAAGGCATTCTGACAGCTTCCCGTCCACCCCAATTCCTCTCAATTGCCATTGCCTTGTTGATCGTCACCGTGTTGACGGTCCTGCTGGCCCATTTCCTCAAGCCCTCCCGCCCAGCTTTGACTGTAGGCGTCCTGCTGATCCTGGTCTTCTTCATCCTGCTCAAAAACCCCGCCCTGGCAGCCCGAACCAGCGCTGTCCTGCGTCAATTCATGGCGCAGGATCCCAAACTGGCACTGCCGACCGAGGTCGGTTGGCTGGGTTTTTCCTATGTCGCCTTCCGCCTGATCCATACCCTGATTGACCGGATGAACGGCCGGCTGAAGGAGATGGCGCTGGATGAAATGCTGATCTATACGATCTTCTTCCCGTCCTTCATGGCCGGCCCTCTGGACAGACTGCAGCGGTTCCGTAAGGACCTCAACAATCCCGAGCCGCTGGATGCTGAAGAACTGAGGATCAGCGGGTTGCGCCTGGCGACCGGTCTCTTCCGCAAATTCATTCTGGCTGACACACTGGCCCTGATGGCCATCTCAGCAACCAACGTCACCCAGACGACCTCCACCGGGTGGCTGTGGGTGATGCTGGCGGCCTATTCCTTCCAACTTTATTTTGATTTCGCCGGTTACACCGACATTGCGATCGGTATGGGACACCTTTTAGGGTTTACCCTGCCGGAGAACTTCAACCATCCCTACCGCCAGCCCAACCTGACCCTGTTCTGGAACAACTGGCACATGACCCTGACCCAGTGGTTCCGAGGCTATTTCTTCAATCCCGTCACCCGTGCCCTGCGCAGGAAAAAGGTACTGCCTGCGCCCCTGATCATTTTCATCACTCAGATGAGCACCATGCTGGTAATCGGTCTCTGGCACGGTATCTCAGCCAATTTCGTCATCTGGGGCCTCTGGCATGGCTTGGGACTCTTCATTCATAACCGCTGGAGCAGTTTCGCCAGTCCAAAAGTTGCCGCCCTGGTTGAAAAACGACCGGCATTGGGCAAAGTCTTTACCATCAGTGGTGTTGCTTTTAACTTCGTCTTTGTCAGCCTCGGTTGGATCTGGTTTGCCCTGCCATCCACGGCACTGGCGCTCCAGACTTTCGGAAAGCTGTTTGGTGCCGCATGAGAAAGACGACCAACCATTTCCTAACGATTACCCTGGCCGCTGTCCTGCTGGCAGTCGTGTTGATTGCCGGATGCACGCCGCAGGCAACCCCAACTGCCAACCCCTCCTCACCAACTGCGACAGCAACTGAAATCCAGCAATCCACGGTCGCCCCCACCGAGACTTTCCAACCCACTCCCACCGAAGCGTTGGAAGCCACACCAACTCCTGATTCCCGGCTCCAACCGGAAGACTGGCAGGATTGGCCGGTCATCCCTGAGCTGGAAACCTACGCCTATGAAATTTACAGTCTGGGGCAAGAATTGGGACGGGATCCCCATGTCTTCTCGGTGATCGGTGACTGTCAGAATTCTCCCACCTATTTCCTCAGTCTATATGACGAGGACCGCTATACCCTGCCGGAAGGTAAGGAATATCTCCAGGAGACCATTGATTGGTATGCCGGTTCGTATGCACACCGCAGCGTGAGCGTTGAAAACGGCATGACTGTGGCCAGCGCGCTGAATCCCATCTGGGCTCAGATCAACTCTGAACTCTGCGAATCAACCGAAACACCCGTAGCGTGTGAAGCCCGCCTGTCCAACCCGTCCCTGGCGTTGATCAGTCTGGGAACCAACTGGGCGCCGGGCATTTCTCAGGAAAATTATATCGCCTACCTCAACCAGATCGTGGATATCCTGCTGGAGCAGGGCGTCCTGCCCATCCTTTCCACCAAAGCGGATAATATGGAAGGCGATTACACTCGCAATTTGGCCATGGCCCAGGTTGCCTACGACCGCCACCTGCCGTTGTGGAATTTTTGGGCGACCGTTCAGGATTTGCCCTACGGCGGCCTGGATAAGGACCGCGGTGATGAATACCTGACCTATAAGGGTCGGACCACCCGCAATATCACCGCCTTGGAATTAATAGACAGTGTTCGCCGGCAGCTCTCTGCCGGAGAATGATCCAGCCTGATGAACGATATAAGAAATTGGAACCGATGACAGAAGATAAACCCGCCCAGACCCAATCAACAGCCCAATTCATCCGCAATGTGCTGGTTAAAGGAGTACTGCTTTTCCTCCTGGTCAATTTTGCGGTCGGTCTGATCCCGGTCGGCAACACCCTGGGCAAATTGTCACTCTATAACCTGGTCTGGCCCGGTCGAGTCCGCCTGCCATTCGGTGAGAATCCCGCTGAAGCCTATAACCTCAGCCTCTATGACCTGGAAGCAATGTTCGCCTCGCATGAGATCAATGCCGGTCAAAAGCCAGCGGACGAGTTTCGCATCATCCTGATCGGCGACAGCGCCACCTGGGGCACCCTGCTTGAACCGCAGGATACCCTCAGCGGCCTGATCAACGCCGACAAGATGACGACCAGCGATGGCCGCACTGTCAGAGCCTATAACCTGGCCTACCCTTCGATGTCCCTCGCCAAGGACCTGATGATCCTTGAAAAGGTGATGAACTACGACCCGGACCTGATACTCTGGCCGGTGACGCTGCAGTCCTTCCCCAACCAGATCCAGATTGAGACGCCGCTGGTCGCAAACAACCCCCAACGGGTGATTCCCCTGGTCGACTCCTTCGACCTCCCCCTGCAGGATAACCTCTCCCAATTCACCCTATCCACCACTTGGGACCGGACCCTGATTGGCCGCCGGCGCACGATCTTCGATGCCCTCCAACTGCAGTTCTACGGCATGATGTGGGCGGCCACCGGGATTGATCAGACCTACCCCAGCGACTATGTCCCTGCCCAGCGTGATTTTGAAGCTGGTGATACAGCTTTTGCCGGATGGGAACCGGATACACTGCCCGCGGACCAGCTTCTGATCGATGCACTCTCAGCCGGAAAGATCCTGGCCGGGGGTATTCCCGTGTTGGTGATCAACGAACCCATTCTGATCAGCACCGGGAATAACAGCGACATCCGCTACAACTTCTTCTATCCCCGCTGGGCCTATGACCAATACCGGCAGTTGATTGCGGACCTCTCCATTGATGCCGAATGGGCCTATCTCGACCTCTGGGACGTCATCCCTGAAGCTGAATTCACCAATTCAGCCGTCCATCTCACCCCTGCAGGATCCCACATCTTTTATAATGCCCTGAAACCCACCCTGGAACAACTGATTACACCGTAGGTGGTAAAATACACAAGATTGTCGTCTGATGGCATATTTGCACGCCGTATGCAGACGGCCAGAATTTCTCGTAGAGGAGACTGACCTAAATATGAAAGCTGAAATCCTTGCCAAATTGGAAGAATACCTGCTGAATGAAGTCCTGCAGCAACCCGACCGGCAGATCAAAGCCGATGAGGCCCTGATCTCAAGCGGACTGATCGATTCCTTCAGCCTGGTGGATGTGGCCCTGTTCGTTGAGGACAATTTCGATGTCCACATTGACGACACCGAATTAAACGCTGAGACCTTCGATACCCTCAATCAATTGGCCGACCTGATCATCGAACGCCAGGACGATTAATGCAGACGCTTCACCACATCCTAAAAGAGCATTATGAAAACCGCTCGGATGAGGTTGCCATCACCCTGCAGCATGCCGGCGAAGAAGATCAGACCATCACCGTCCGCCAGCTGCTGACCAGCGCGGTGAGCGCCCAGCACAAACTGGAAGCCGAAGGCATCCAGCCCGGTGAGGTGGTGCTGTTAATCTTCCAACACGGCCGCGAGCTGATCCGCACCTATTTTGGCACCATTCTGCATGGTGCGATCCCTTCCATCATGCCCTACCTGACGGAAAAACTCCAACCGGAGAAATATCGCCGGGACCTGGCCTCGCTGATTGGGGTAACCCAGGCCGCCGCAATTTTCACCTACGCCGAATTTGAACCGGAAGTGCGCGCAGCACTCAAGCAAGAGGATTCCGTCCGAACTGTGATGGTGGCAGAGGAACTGGATGAAGGCAGCGAACCCGTCTTTGACCTTTCCCGCCGGAAACCGGCAGATATCGTCCTGCTGCAGCATTCTTCCGGCACCACCGGCCTGCAGAAGGGCGTGGCCCTTTCGCACCAGGCCGTCCTGAACCAGGTCAGCACTTACGCTGATGTTCTCCATATTGACCCGCATCAGGATGTACTGGTAAGCTGGCTGCCCCTCTATCATGATATGGGGCTGATTGCCGGCTTCCTGATGCCGATCCTCTATGGTCTGCCGCTCGTGCTGATGTCCCCCTTCGACTGGGTTCGGGCACCTTACCGCTTGATGCAGGCGGTGAGCCAATACCAGGGCACCCTGGTTTGGCTGCCCAACTTTGCCTATAACTTCTGCGCCACCAAGATCCGCCCCCGCCACATGGAAGGCGTTGACCTCAGCTCCTGGCGGCTGGTCACCAACTGCTCCGAACCGATGCGGCATGACAGCCAGCAGCTTTTCCTCGAGGCCTTCAAACCCTACGGCTTCAGAGAAAGCGCACTGGGCACCAGTTACGCCATGGCGGAAAATACCTTCGCCGTCACCCAGGGAGGCGTGGACAGCCCCGTCCGGATTGATCCCGTGGACCGGGATTCCGTCCAGTTCGACCGGATTGCCCGCCCGGCAATGGAAGGCAAACCTTCAATTAACATGGTTTCCGCCGGTTCACCCATCCCCAACACCCAGGTGAAAATCGTGGATGTCAATGGCACCACCCTGCCCGAACGGCATATCGGTGAAATTGCCCTGCTCTCCGACTGCATGCTGACGGAATATTTCCACCGGCCTGACGAAACCCAAAAAGCCTTCATGGATGGCTGGTATCTGACTGGCGACTACGGGTATATGGCCGATGGCGAAGTGTATATCTCCGGCCGCAAAAAAGACCTGATCATCGTCGGCGGGAAGAACATCTACCCGCAGGACCTGGAGCGGATCGCCTATACTGTTCCCGGCGTGCATCCCGGACGTGCCGTGGCTTTTGGTGTCTTCTCCCAGAAGATGGGCACCGAGCAGGTCATTCTGGTGGCCGAAGTGGAAACCGATGACCCGGACGAGAAACAGCGGATCGCCATCGAAATCCGCCAGATCGTCACCCAGGATTCAGCCGTCGCGCTGCGACATGTGCATCTGGTGGAAGATGGCTGGATCATTAAAACCAGTTCCGGCAAGACAGCCCGCCTGGCTAACCGGGATAAGTTCCTGAAAGAGACCGGGTTCAAAGTTCTCTGAGGTTTGATTAAGTAAACAGACAAAGGCACCTAAAATGAACTGCACCCAGGCAAACCAACCCATCGCGCCAACCGACGTCAACCGAACCGGCCAGGGAGTCAACTCGTTAAAGTTCAGCATACCCCTGACAGAGATATTTTCATCCTCAATATCCAGTTTGATTTGCTCTGCGGAAAAGTAATTCGGCCCAATCATCACTTCAAAACTATCCGGAGACGCCTTAAAATCCTCAAAAGGATAACGTATATAGGCTCCAGCCTCCGATTCCGAATCAAAAACCTGGATAAAGGCATGCCGCTTTTCCTGATCCTCCCTCAGATACACACCCGGGATAATCGCCAATCGGTGGCTGCCATCCCGGCTGACCAGTTTGAAGTACCAGCCCTCAAAGAAAGGCGGATGGGCTGTGAAGCCGTGATATCTTTCCGGGTGAAGTCGGTTGCCCAATCCCAAAATTAATCCTTCCTACTTTTTATCTGCGTATTTACCAGTTTCCTTGCGGATTTGATAGATACCAGCGCAATCGGAGGTCTGCTCATACTGAACAGTCAATCCCATAGCGCTTACCTTCGGGATCATTATCTCTGCGCACCAGTAATATTCTTCCTCATCCCATTGATCTGAAAAGCGCAGGCGCCCAGCCTTTAAATCCGTTTGGCTCGGAAAAGAAATATCTGCAATAAGAAAAACCCCATCAACAGCCAAATGGTTCGCCGACAGGCGTGAGAGGATCGCCAGTTTCTGGTCATCGGTGAATTCATGGAAGGTATATCCGGAAATGATCTGGTTAAAGGGCTGGGTGAGTTCCTCCGGCCACCCTTTTGACAGCAAGTCCACTTGGAGCAAGTGCGCACCGGGCAGTGCCTCTGCCGCCCTGGCAAGCATGGCCGTGGAGAAATCCACACCCCATAGTTGTTCCTGAGGAACGGGCAGTCGGATTCCCAAAGCACCTGTCCCAATCCCGAGATCAAGAACCCGGTCAGTCTGCCGGATATCGGCCAATTTGATCAAAAGGTCCAGAGATTGCTCATAACCGATGAATGGGAATTGCCCATCACCGACATCCTTCTGGTAAGACTGAGACCAGTAGTCAAATAAGGCTTCTCTTGCTGAATTTTCAGGCATTTTTTCCTTTCTTTATCACCCATAATTGTAATCCCCTTAAACTGATCATGTCTTGATTGTTGAGGAGTATTTGCAACTTATACCAGTCCTTCCCGTATAATATATATACCGAAAGATAAAAAGAAAGGCATAATCAATGAAATCCAAGAAAATCTTCCTCATCACTACGCTGCTCCTCCTCAGTCTGGTCCTTATGGCCTGTTCGATCCCTGTCATCAAGGTCGTTAAAGGATCCAGCGTCATGGCGACCGAGTCTCGCGAGGTCGGCAGTTTCGAAGCAATCCAGTTGGACGGGGCCGGCAGGCTGGTCATCACCCAGGGTGAATCGAATGCACTGCAGATCGAGGCTGAAGACAATCTCCTTCCCTATTTGGAATCATCTGTTGTAGGCAATACCCTTAAGTTGGGCTTTCAGGACAATTTCTGGCAGCGGACCCTCCTCCCGACTGAACCCATCACCTATTCCCTGGTGGTCACCGACTTGAACGCACTCACCTTCAATGGCGCTGGCGACCTGGAAATGAACCAGTTGGCGACCAGTGAGCTGAGCATTACGGTTAACGGTGCCAGCCAGGTCCGGATCAACGACCTGACAGCAGACTCCCTTCAAATCCAGATCAACGGCACAGGCAGTGTTGACGTTGGTGGTGAAGTGACCACCCAGACAATCGGCATTGACGGCGCGGGTACGGTTCAAAATGGCGATCTCAAGTCCTCCCAGACGATCCTCACAGCAAACGGTTTGGGTATTGCGACTGTTTGGGTCACCGATCATCTGGAAGTCACCTTTAATGGCGGCGGTACATTGAATTATTACGGACAACCTGCCATCATCCAAAATATCAATGGTGCAGCAGATATCAACCATCTTGGCGATAAATAATCTGAGTCTATCACCTGTTCGGAGTTATCTCCGCAGGATAAATTAAAGGAATTAAAAGGAGTAAAAAATGAAAAGAAAATCAGGCATTTTTACCGGGATCATCCTGATCTTGTTGGGCGGACTCTTCCTGGCAAGTGAACTTTATCCCGAGGTTTTCAGCTTTTGGAGCTGGCCCTTCATCCTCATCGGCCTGGGCGTCATGTTCCTACTTTGGGCGTTGATCGCACAAACCGGTGGTTTGGCCATCCCGGGTTCAATCCTCTCAGGCCTGGGCGGGATCTTCTATTATCAGGAACTTACCCAGGATTGGGATTCCTGGGCCTATATCTGGGCTTTGATCCCCGGGTTTGTAGGCGTGGGCATCCTGCTTAAGGGATTGATCGATAAGGACTTTAAGAATTCCTTCAACGGCGGCCTGACGCTGGTTCTGATCAGCGCCGTTCTGTTCTTTGCCTTCGGCACGCAATTTGGCCTTCAATCCTATATCCTAAAATACTGGCCGGTTCTCCTGATCGCCATCGGCATTATGGCCCTGGTTAAGGCATTGCTCAAAAAGAACGACCAGATCTAGCCCTTATATTGAATCAATAAGAGACGTTGCCAGCAACGTCTCTTTGTATTTAACAATCCGAATCGCTCAGGATTGAAGGCTATCCCAGGCCGTCTTAACCCGCTCATAGGTCTCAGTCAGCGATTCAGGCAGAACCCGGGTCTCACCCACGGTGGACATGAAATTCGTATCGCCTCCCCAGCGGGGAACGATGTGCATATGTAAATGGTCAGCAACCCCCGCCCCAGCCATCGCACCCAGATTCAATCCCACATTGAATCCCTCTGGCTTGTAGACTTGTTGGAGGACATCAATCGCCTGATTGGTATTCTCCATCATCTCCGCCCTTGCAGCCTGTGAAAGGGCGTGAAGTCGGTCCACATGGGCATAGGGCACACACATGACATGCCCGCTGGTATAGGGAAAGCGGTTCAGGATCATAAAGACATGCTCTCCCCGATGGAAGATGAGGTTGTCGCAGCCATCAGGCTCTGCAGCTGCCAGGCAAAAGACACAACCGGGATAATCGTGATGTTCTTTGATATATTTCATACGCCAGGGTGTCCAGATTCTATCCACAATTGAGTCATCCTTGATTTTGAGATTAAATTATTGTATCAGATAATCATTTTGTGAGATTTATTGTTATACTTAATTATTCGCGCATTTTCAAAAGACCTATGGAAAAATTTTCTCTCTTTCAACCCAAAAACGTCCTCAAAGTCAGCCAGCTGACGACTTATTTGCGTCAACTGCTGGAGGATGACCCCATCCTGCAGGATGTCTGGGTGGAAGGCGAGATTTCCAACTTTTCCCGGCCTTCATCCGGACACCTCTATTTCACTCTCAAGGATGGTGATGCAGCGGTCCGCTGCGTCATGTGGCGCAACGCTGCCCAGCGGATGACCTTTGCTCCTCGGGAGGGACTCGCCGTCCAGGCTCATGGCAGCATGGGAATCTACGAAGTCAGCGGCCAGGTCCAACTTTATGTGGATACCCTGACCCCGGCCGGCGAAGGCGCACTCTATCAGGAATTCCTGCGTCTGAAAGCCAAACTGGAAGCTGAAGGCCTCTTTGAAGAAGCGCGCAAACGGGTTCCACCCCGGCTGCCAAGGGTGATCGGCATTGTCACCTCACCCACCGGCGCGGCGCTGCAGGACATGCTCGACACCCTCCGCCGGCGCTATCCGGTCGCCGAGGTGGTCCTTTCACCTACGCCCGTCCAGGGGATTGACGCCCCACCCGGCATCGTTGCCGCCCTGGAGCGCCTCAATCGGGACATCCGGCCCGATGTGATCCTGATCGGCCGAGGCGGTGGGTCAATTGAAGATCTCTGGGCATTCAATGACGAAGCTGTTGCCCGGGCAGTGGCCGCCTCACAAGCGCCAATTATCTCCGGTGTGGGCCATGAGACGGACTTCACCCTGACCGATTTTGCTGCCGACCGCCGGGCACCCACACCCACCGCTGCCGCAGAACTTGCCACCCCAGACCGGATGGAGCTGCTAGGTCTTGTCTCTGAATTGGCAAACCAGCACAACGCCATCCTGCGCGAATTCCTCGTCGTTCTGGGCTGGGAGGTTGCCCATTGGACCAACACGCTCGAACGCCAGTCCCCGCTTTACCGGGTGGATAATTACCGCCAGCGGCTGGATGAAGTACAATTCCGGCTAGACCGGTCTGCTCACTCCAATCTCGAGCATACCCGGCTGACCCTAGCCCACCTGACCCAATCCCTGCACAGCCTGAATCCAATGGCCGTGCTGAACCGGGGCTATGCCATCGTCACCCGGGAGGAAGATGACCAGGTCGTCAAGAATGCCAGCCAGGTGGCTGTTGATGAACAAATTCGCATCCGGGTCAGCAAGGGAAACCTAACCGCCCGGATTTCCAAGGTTGACCCAGGAGGTTCCTGATGCCAGAAAAGAAACAAGCAGAGATCCAGAAGATGGATTTTGAAACCGCCTTCACCACCCTGCAGGAAAATGTCTCCCTGCTGGAAGGCGAAGAACTCCCCCTCGAGAAAGCCCTTGAAGTCTATGAGCGCGGCCAGCTGCTTGCCCGCCGCTGTGCGGAACTGCTGGAAACCGCCGAATTAAAACTTCGTCAACTCTCCCAGGATACCGCCCCTCAAGAACCCACTGAAGGATGACCCATGCCATTTATTGATATCATTAGAAACCCTGTCCTGATCAGCAGCCTGATGGCTTCCTTTCTGGCGCAGATTCTCAAACTCCCCCTTGAATACCTGCGGACGAAAGAATGGAATTGGTCCCTGATGCTCAGCACAGGTGGGATGCCCAGTTCGCATTCCGCCATGGTCACGGCCGCAGCAGCCGGCATTGGGCATTATATGGGCTTTGACACCCCAGCTTTCGGGCTGGCGTTTGCTGTGGCAACTGTGGTGATCTACGACGCCACCAATATCCGCCGCCAGGCTGGGTTCCACGCCCAGCAGATCAACCGGATCATCAATGAATTCATCCAGGGCAAATCAAAACCTATTGTAGAATATCAGGAATTGAAAGAGGTCCTCGGTCATTCCCCCCTGGAAGCTCTGGGCGGCATTATCCTGGGCATCCTGATCAGCCTCGCCACCTGGCAGATCTGGCCTTAATCCAAAATAGCCTGACCCCAATAGTCTCTAAATAGTAAAACTCGATTCACATCCCCCTTCCGGATCAGGAAAGGCATAACGTCATCTGCAAGAGCTTCAAAATTCAACGGCTCGATTTTCTGTTGCACCAGTTCCCTAAGTTCTTCAGCAGTAGATACATTCAACTTCTGAGACAGGTATTTATAATCCGGCCTGGTTTGCCCCAAGAGGAAGGTAATATCATAAAAATCCCTGCCTTTGGGCTGTTTGCGATCAATTGCCGCATAAATCTTCTGTGACAATAACACCGGTAAAGGCGTCACCCGAATCTCTGAAAATATGTCAAATTTATTGATCACTTTCACTTGTGGATGATAGTCATAACCCTGGGCAAAAGTATCTATCTTGATCAAGATTTTTTCCTGCTGCAATGGAGAAATCCCACTTTCATACAGGATTTTTGGGAATTTTATCTGGCAATGATATGCGGCTTTTTCTACTTTCTTTATTTCAATAAGAAAACCTTCCAGGGTCAGGAAATTTTGAATAATCCCAATAAGGCGCTCAAAATCTTCCCAACTTAATCCGAAATTATCCAAATCAATATCTTCGGAAAAACGGTTATTTCCGTAGATAATACGAAGGGCCGTTTCCCCCATAAAAGAGACCTTATCTGCAAATTTACTTTCAAAGATTCCTTTCAGAATGTTATATTGCAAATATTCGCGAAGGATCCCCTTTTGGAATTGTTGAAGCTGTTCCGGATACTGGGATAGTACCTGTTGAAAATCAAGCATCTAAATACCTCACTAACTGATGCACCCTTTTATCCAAAGCCTTCTTACTAAAAATATTCTGATAATTGCGAAACCTGTCGCCATTTACAACTGGAAGTAAGGCTTCTCTATCCCATCGCAAGCCTTCAAAATCTTCAATTGACGAAATATGTGCGTTCAGGTATAGGTAGTCCAGCACGGCCTTTTCTAACCTCGCAATGGAATACTTTCTGTTCGGTGCTGTTTCAATCACCTCATATCCAAACATCAAGAGAGGCTTGATGCTTCGATAATACAATAACCCCCAATCACTTTCAAACTGCTTACTCTTCCGAGAACTGATACTGGTCACACTTAATACAGTTTCAGGAATAATATGGTAAAACGCCAAGGCAGATTCAAGGCTGATATAAGACGGCTCATATAGCCTGTTTGCGAGCATAAAGCGGAGTGATTCATCCATTTGCTGATCTGCGAGCAGATAGTATTCACCCGCAAATGACCTAACATATCCTCTCTTTAGCCAATCCATCAACTGACGCTTATGAAACAGAGGGTCTATTTTTCGAATATCATTCAATGAAAAGCCGGGGAGATTCTTTATCTTGTCTCTAAAATCTAGAAATTGCATGGTTCATTTCCTTAAGGTGATAATATTATCACCTTAAGGAAATATAATAGCAATATTATACGAAATTGTCAAGGTGTTCCAACCTCCAACTTGGAGATTTTTCTTTATCGTCTGATCTTCCCCACCAGCGCTCTGACCATTCCCCTCAATTCGGGCATCTTAACCGCCCACATCAGCCCGCCATAGACAGCCACACCCAGCCCCAACGCGCCAAACAGGATGACCACGTTCGATTGGGCGGCCATCAGCGCCTGCCAGCCTACCACCACTGCGCTCATTAACCCTGTGCCCAAAACTGAGACAACCACGCCCTTCCAGATATATCCCCCACCCAAACCCTTCAAGCGCTTACGCATTAACAGGATCAATGCAACGCTCTCCAAGGCTGTGGCCAGAGAATTGGCCAGTGCCAGGCCGCCATGCGGCATCCAGCCAAGTCGGGTGAACAGGTTGGCGAATAACAGGCTCAGCCCAATATTCAATCCCATCGCCACCACACCCACCGAAACCGGTGTTCGGGTGTCGTGCATGGCGTAAAATGCCCGGCTGAGGATCTCCACCAGGGCATGCCCCACCAGACCGGCGGCATACCAGAGCAGCGCCCAGGTGACCAGTTCGGTCGATTGGGCCGTGAACTCGCCCCGCTCATAAAGCACCCTTATCAGCGGATAGCGCAGCAGGATCAAACCCACCGAGGCCGGGATCGCCAGCAGCAGTACAGCCCGCAGCGTGGAGGCCAATGAAGACCGCATCTCTTCCACTTCACCCCGGGCGACCTGGGCTGAAAAAGTGGGCAGTGAAGCGATCGCAGCCGATTGCGCCACGGCCATTTCGGGCATCAGCATCAATGTAAAAGCCAGAGCAATTGCGCTGACACTGCCCGCCGGCTGACCGAGCGCGATGATCGTGTTCACAATGAAATTAAGCTGGACCACAGCCACACCCAGCAGCCGCGGCCCCATTAATTTGAACACTTCCAGCACAATCTTATCATGCAGACCCAGGAAAAAATGATAGACTCGCCCCTTGAGGGTCAACAACTTCGGAATCTGCACCAGCAGGTGCAATAACGCGCCGCCAACCACACCGATGGCCAGCCGCTGAATGCCCCACTCATGCGGCAGGAGCCAGGTCCCAAGGATCATCCCCAGCGAATACATGGCGGGTGCAATTGCCGGGATCAGGAACACCTGGTAGGCATTGAGAATACCCATCACCAGGCCGCTAATCCCAAAAATGACTACCGAGGGCAGCATCGTCCGCAGCAGTGAGATCGTCAGCGCTTCCTGACCCATTTTTGCATCCGGCACAAGCATGTACAGCCCGTACCGCACAATTTGGGGTGCAAAAATCCAGGATAATGTACTGATCAGGATCAGGGCCAGGAAAACCAGATTGATCACGCCCGAAGCCATCTTCCAAGCACCAGGCCGGTCCTTCCGGGTCAGGAACCCTATAAATGTCGGGATAAAGGCTGAACCCAAAGCGCCGCCCGCCACCAGGTTAAAGAGCAATTCAGCTATCCGGTTGGCGGCATTGAACGAGTCCATCTCCACAGACGTACCAAAAGCCTTGGTGATCACAACTCCCCGGATCAGCCCCACCAGGTTGCTGATGATGAACGCCACCATCACAGTCCCGGCAGCCCGGGCGATCTGTTGATTGGCGGTTGGTGCTGGATTTTCAGCTTGGGTCATTTATCCTCTTCGGTTTGTTGAGCAGCTTTGGTCCAGAGCTTGTCCTTCTCTTCAGCTGGGAGGTCAACCAGGGAATCCCCTGCAGCCAGTGCCTTAGCTTCCATTGTATCAAATTGCCTGCGGAATCTGTTAATCGCCTCTCGCAGCGCAGCCTCCGTGTCAATATCCTTATGATGCGCAAAACTGGTGATGGCGAATAGCAGTTTTCCAAGCTTTTCGGGCAATCCCGACTCATCCACCTCTAAAGCATCCTCCAGCATGGCATGGATGGCATCCTCGTCTCCCATGTTTGCCAGATGGTCAAATTTGACCCGACCGACGCGCTCCACAATTTCCTCAGCCTGCAAGAGCGCAGGCAAAGCCCGCGGAACGCCATCCAGCAGCCCCTTCTTACCGGATTCGCCATTCTCCCGGCGTTCATCCGCTTTGATCGCTTCCCAATTCTGGATCACACCGGAGACATCTTCCACATCAACCGAAGAAAAGACATGAGGGTGCCGCCGGATCAGCTTATTGCTGATCCCTTCAATCACCTGATTGATCGTGAATTCACCCGCTTCGACACCAATTTGGGCATGCAGTCCAATTTGCAGCAGCAGGTCACCCAATTCTTCCGCCAGGTCTTGCGGATTTTCCTGATCTAAAGCGTCCAGCGCTTCATAGGCTTCCTCGATCAGAAAAGGGCGCAGCGTCATATGGGTTTGCGCCCGATCCCAGGGGCAGCCATCCGGGGCACGCAGCCGGGATATGACCTCCATGAAAGATTCAAATGATGCCGTTGGAGAGAGCGGGGGAACAAACAGTGAACTGAGCGCGCCCAAGTAGGCCGATTGGTCAATTTCCTTTAATGGCAGGACCTCAATAACTTGCTGGCCAGTCCCTGCAGCATGGACCAGCCGGACGAGATGTTCCGCTGGATAGGTCGCCAAAAGGGTCTGACTTATCTGGCCGGCGATGGCCGCAGACGAGATCTGGGTGATCAGCGCGGGTGTGGCAGGGGAAAAATTAGGGACGTGTAGGTTTGCCAATGCCAGCCCATCTGCCAGACTTAAGCTGGTGAATGGATCCACGCCCAAAGCGTGGAACGTCGGCTCAAGGAAACTCAGCCCATCAATCACCCGGCAGGGCACGCCTTCCTGTTTGGCCCGCCGCAGGATCGCCTCACAGGTCGCCTCTCCCACCAGTGGATGACCCGGGACAGCGTAGGTTACGCCGCCGGGCTGCAGACCCAGCGCGAGGATCGTCTCCACGATAATCGACACAGCTTCGTCCTGCTCACCCTCCTGATCCAGGATGTCATCAAATCCAATCAGCTTCAGCCCGGTTGGCAGGGCTTCCATAATCGGATGTGCCGTCGTCCGCAGGTAAAGCGTATCAATGGACAAAATCCAATCCCAGGCTTCCCGGGTCAGGCTGCCAATATCACCCGGGCCAAGACCCATCAGTGTGATCCCAAATTCCGATTGAGTTATTTTATTTTCAGTCATGATTAGTCCTGTTACTCCATTAACAAATAGAGACGTTGCAATAACGTCTCTATCATTTTTCAACAATATTAGCCTGTGAACAAGAACATACCTAACATCTACTCAGGCCACCGCACACCAAAATACCCATAAGTGTGATAAAGGATGCGGTGCAAGTTCCCTGAAAAGTTCTCTTTTCGGGAATGCGGCTCTAGCGTTTGGTGTAGGTAGGTGCCTTGCGGGCCCGTTTGAGGCCTGGTTTTTTCCGTTCCTTGACACGGGGGTCACGGGTCAGGAAACCGCCATGGCGCAGGGCAGGTCGGAGTTCTTCATCCATTTTGACCATCGCACGGGCGAGGCCAAGTTTTACGGAGTCACGTTGACCTGTCACACCGCCGCCTTCAACCTTCACGATCACGTTGTAATTCTTCTGGTTCTGATCGGTAACATCAAAAGCCTTGAGGATTGCGGGGATATCGCCCTCGCGAGTGAAGAAACCTTCCAAAGTTTTGCCATTAACGGTGAAATCGCCGGAACCTGCCATCAAACGCACACGGGCAGTACTTTCCTTACGACGACCAACACCTTCATAATATCGGTTATCCATATAAACAGGTACTCCTCTTACTCAACTAACGCTGGCAGTTGTGCCTGATGTGGATGTTCACTTCCGGCATAAACGTGCAGGTTTTTATAAATCCGGCGGCCAAGTTTGTTCTTTGGGATCATACCCCAAACGGCCTTTTCAATCACCCGCTCGGGGAATTTGGCCAGCTGGTCGCGCAGGGTGATCTCTTTAATCCCACCCGGATAACCGGAGTGATGATAGTATTTCTTGCTGTCCAGCCGAGTCGGGAAGACATCAACTTTTTCAGCGTTGATCACGACCACATTCGCGCCGGTCATAACACCGGGGGTGTAGTTCGGTTTATACTTGCCAATCAATAATTGGGCAATCTTAGTTGCCAGCCGCCCCAGGTTTTTGCCTTCGGCGTCAACCAGCAACCATTCTCGCTCAACTTGTCCCTTTGGTACAAATGTTTTATTCACAGTCTAACTCTCCATCATTCAAAGATCCTCTCACCAGCTTTCGCCTATGAGATAAAATCCGTTATTTCATCAGGTATAACTTACTTCTTCCAAAACAAGGCCCTGGGCTGGTGCCAATCCGTTCATTGGCAGTTTCCCGGTTTCGAGGCCCTCAGCAATCAGACTCACTGGGGCTTTACCTTGCCCAACCCTGACCAGGGCCAGTGCTGTGCGCCGAACCATGTGATACAGGAAAGCGTTGGCAGTGATGTCGAATTGAAATTCATCACCTGCCTGCTGCCAGGCTGCCGAGAAAACTTCCCGCACAGTCACGCCCGATTCACTCGTTGGGCTGCCGAAGGCGACAAAATCATGCGAGCCTATCAGGTCCTGGGCTGCCAGATTCATCCGCTCCAATTCAACCTCCGGCCACACCCGCCAGGCAAATTTTTCTCTGATCGGGTCACGAACCGGTTGACAGATTACATGGTAACAGTAGCGGCGCCAGGTGGCTTTGAACCGGGGGTGAAAATCCTCATCGGCTGTTTCCACCGATTTCACGGCCATATCCTGAGGCAAATAGTAGTTCAGTGCTCTGACCAGGTCATCTTCGGAGTGATCCCAGACCAATCTGAAACTGACAACCTGCCCCCGGGCATGCACTCCGGCATCCGTCCGACCGGCGGCATAAATGCTCCTGTCACCCCAGCCTAGCTGGCGGAGAGCGGTCTCTAGTTCTGCCTGAACCGTCCGGGCATCTGCCTGACGCTGGAAACCACCAAATTCAGTGCCATTGTATGAAAGAATACCTTTGTAAAGTACAGGGTCCATCCGGTGCATCCGGGGGGACTACTCTTCAATCAGTTCGATCAGCGCCATTTCAGCCCCATCACTTCGGCGGGGACCCAATTTCAAAATTCGGGTGTAACCACCGTTGCGGTTGGCGTAACGCGGAGCAATATCATTGAATAATTTCTGAACAACCGGGCGGCTACCAGTCCCCAGTTTGGCAACGGCCAAACGACGAGCGTTCATAACCTTGATCTCGTCCACTTCCTGATTATTGCGGGCCAGGGTGATCAATTTTTCCACATCTGCTTGGATGAATTTCGCCTTAGGCAGCGTGGTTTTCATCCGTTCATTTTCTAGAAGCTGCCGGATCATCGTACGGCGCATCGCAGTGCGATGGCCGGAAGAGCGATTCAGCCGGTAACCTGTAATCTTATGTCGCATTATATTAACTCTCCGTAATTTCTTCTTCCTCGTCCAGGAAGCCCTTTTCAGCCATCTTTTCCTTCAACTCGGTCAAACTCTTCTCACCAAAGTTGCGGATTGAAAGGATAGCCTCTTCACCTTTATCCAGCAGTTCCAGAACATCACCAACAGTGGTGATCCCGGTTCGCTTGAGGGAATTGAAGACCCGGACAGTAAGGTCAAGGTTCTCAATTGGCATCTCAGCAGCTTCGCTGTTGATTGTGCCAACGGGTTCAGCCGGTTCAATCGGCACCGAGAGCATCTCTTCGCTGATTCCAGCAATGAAACGCAGGTGATCGATCAGGACCTTGGAGGAATCGCTCATCGCTTGTTCAGGTGAGACAGTCCCATCCGTCCAGATCTCCAAAATCAGGCGGTCAAAATCCGTACTCTGACCAACGCGGGCTAACCCAACAGTCCAATTGACCTTCTTGACAGGTGTGAAAATCGCATCGACCGGCAATTCACCGATCGGGAGCCGATCACTGCGTTCGCTGGCCGGAGAATAACCCCTGCCGCGTTCCACGGTCATATCAATTTCAAGGCTGGCTTTCTTGCTATCCACGGTAAACAGGTACAGGTCAGGGTTCACGATTTCCACTTCGGGCGGACAAATAATGTCAGCCGCAGTAACCGTTCCCTCACCGCTGACTTCAAGATGAATGTGCGCCACATCCACATCAAAGAGGATCATGCGCAGCTGCTTCAACTGAAGTACAACCTGGATCACATCTTCCCGGACGCCTTCAATATCGCTGAACTCGTGCAGCACATCCGTTACATGAATGGATGTGATTGCAGCGCCTTCTAACGAAGAAAGCAGGACACGGCGTAAGGCATTCCCAACTGTAGTGCCAAAGCCGCGCTCCAGCGGGCTGATTACAAATTTTCCGTAATTTCGAGCTTCTGCAACCCGTTCGACTTTCGGTTTTACCATACTCATAGTTCCAGTCACGTCATACCCCTTACCAGTGCATCCTTTTGCACTACCAGTGAACAGTTTTTATCTTGAATAGTATTCAACGATTAGCTGTTCGTTCAGATTACCATCAATTTCAGCACGTTCGGGCAAACGTAAAACCCGGCCAGACAGGTTGTTAACATCCTGTTCAACCCAGGCGGGAGGCGTCTTTGTTTCCTCATTTTGCTTGAGAGTTTTGAAATATTCATTCTGCTTGGATTGTGTCCTCACAGTGATGGTATCGCCGGCCTTAAGGATGGTAGAGGCAATATCGTTGCGGCGACCATTCAACACAAAATGACCATGATTGACCAACTGGCGTGCCTGACTGCGGCTGTCAGCGAAACCCAGCCGGTAGACAACATTATCCAGGCGGGATTCGAGGATCTGAAGCAGGTTCAAACCTGTCAGTCCCGTCCGCTTTTGGGCATCTTCAAAATAGCGACGAAATTGGCGTTCGTAAACGCCGTAAATGCGTTTTACTTTCTGCTTGGCGCGGAGCTGCAAAGAATAATCAGATTGCCGATTACCGCGCCGTCGTCCACCGTAACGTCCATGTTCTCCAGGTGGATAGGCACGTTTTTCCATCGCGCACTTAGGGGTGAAGCATCGCTCACCCTTCAAAAATAATTTCTCACCTTCACGCCGGCAGAGTTTACATGCCGGACCAGTATATCTTGCCATTGAATTCCTCTCTTATCCTACTTAGACGCGGCGTCTCTTGGGCGGCCGACAGCCATTATGCGGCACTGGTGTAATATCCGCAATGGATTTCACAGTAATACCCATGCCTTGCACGGCGCGGATAGTAGACTCACGGCCTGGGCCAGGACCTTTTACAATAATGTCAACTTCCTGAATCCCAAAGGATTGTGCAGTCTTCATCACCTGTTCAGTTGCCAAACGGGCAGCAAAGGGTGTACTTTTCCGGGAGCCTTTAAAACCAGCTGACCCAGCGCTTCCCCAACATACGGTGTTACCCTGATAATCGGTAACGGTGATAATCGTATTGTTGAATGTAGCAAAAACGTGCACCTGAGCTGATGACATCTGGCGCTTGACTTTGCGCGAGCTGGTACCTCGCCGCGATCGTTGTGCTTTAGTTGCCATTGTTCCTCACTAACTCATATTCTCATCGAACTGAAACACCATCTTGCCGCGGGGCAGAAAGGAAGGAGAACCCCAGATGGACATCTCAGAAAGATGACTTTTCCAATTATTTCTTGCCTACACCCCGGCGGCGGCCGCGACCGGCAACCGTCTTCTTGGGACCCTTACGAGTCCGGGCGTTGGTTTTTGTGCGCTGTCCGCGAACCGGCAGGCCCCGGCGGTGCCGCAGGCCACGATAAGTGCCGATTTCGATCAGACGTTTGATATTCATTTGCGTCTGGCGACGCAAATCGCCTTCTACAGTAAAGTTACTGGAAATATATTCGCGCATCTTGGAAACATCAGCATCTGTCAAGTCCTTGACGCGAATATCCGGATTCACACCGGTGGCTGCAATAATTTCGTCTGCCCGTGTTGGGCCAATACCAAATATATACCTCAGTCCAATCTCAACACGCTTATCGCGTGGGAGGTCAACGCCTTCAATACGTGCCATAGTATAAATCCTTATCCTTGTCGCTGTTTATGCTTCGGGTTTTCACAAATCACATACAAACGACCCTGTCGTTTCACAATTTTGCATTTAGCGCAGCGTTTCTTGATCGATGCTGATACTTTCACTTTCAAACTCCTTAATCATTTTGCTACGGTTTTCAGCAAAGTAATGATTATACTTGCTGAGCTATTTTTCGTCTAGTCTCTCTTCTTACAACGCAGTCAGGACCCTGGGTCCATCAGCGGTGATCGCGATTGTATTTTCATAGTGCGCCGTCAGTGAGCCATCGGCGGAAGCGACTGTCCAATCGTCATCCTTGACGATTGTTTCCGACGTGCCTGCCAGCACCATCGGCTCCAGGGCAATGGTCATCCCTTCCCGCAGTTTCATCCCGCGGCCGGGGCGTCCATAATTCGGAACCTGGGGACCTTCGTGCATTTTCCGGCCAACACCGTGCCCAGTATAGGTCCGGGTGATGTAGAAGCCCTGTTCCTCAACAAAGGTCTGGACGGCATAACCGATATCGCCAACCGTATTGCCAGGGACCATTTTTGAAATCGCGATCTCCAAAGCCTTATCGGTGACTTCCATCAGGCGAAGCGTGGATTTGCTTACGTGCCCCACAGCAATTGTGCGGGCCATATCACCCACGAAACCCTCGTAGATGGTACCACAGTCAATGCTGACGATATCACCTTCATTAAGAACACGCTTTCCCGGGATACCATGCACCAATTCATCGTTGACGCTGGTGCAGATGCTTGCCGGGTAAGGATAGGGGCCGGGATAGTTCTTGAAGGGCGAGGTTACATCGTACTTCTTCTGTACCGCTTCAAAAGCTTCGTTCAATTCACCGGTGGTCACACCGGGCTTTACCAGGGCCATGGCAGCAGCGAGTGCTTCCGCATTGATCCGGCCCGCCTCACGCATGATCTCGATCTCGTAAGGGGTTTTGATATTGATTGAACGCTCCCAGGAAATCACGTCTACCCTTCCTTCACAGAGGCCATAATTGCATCGAAAACTTCATCGATGGGCTGGGTGCCGTCAATTTCCGCAAGCAGACCTTTTTCTCGGTAATAATTTATTAAAGGTGCAGTTTGTTCGTTATACACTTCAATACGATGGCGCACCGTTTCCGGGCGGTCGTCCTCACGCTGATAAAGCTGTGAACCATCGATGTCATCAATCCACTTTACTACTGGTGGATTGTATTTCTCATGATAGACCCGTCCCGAAGGGCTCATCCATCGTCCACTCAGGCGCTCAACCAGGATGTCGTCGGCCACCTTGATATAAGGTACCACCTTGACACCGCTGCTGAATTTATCCAACAAATTTTCGAGAGCTTCCGCCTGGGTAGGTGTCCGGGGGAAGCCGTCCAAAACTGCGCCCTTTTCGCAATCCGGTCGGGTAAACCGTTCTTCAACCATAGCCACCGTAACATCATCAGGGACAAGTTCGCCCTTGTTCATATATTGCTTTGCCAACTGACCCAACGAAGTTTCGTTCTTCAGGTTCTCCCGGAAGAGATCCCCGGTGGATACATGCACGAGGTTCAACGCCTCAGCAAGTTTTTTGGCCTGGGTGCCTTTACCGGCTCCCGGAGGTCCAAGCATCACAATATACATCGGTGCCATATTTGCCTCAATTGCCCTATCAGCTAATCAGGCGGTCATCATAACCATGCATCTTCAAATCGGTTTCAATGATCTGGAAGGTGTCACGAACCACACCCGTTACAATCAGCAGACCGGAGGAAGATACCAGGAAGATGTTCGTCGAAGATAGGCCTTCCGGCAGGAAGAGACCCAGAATATAAGGCAGCGCTGCCACAACACCCAGGAATAAAGCACCCGGGAAAGTAATCCGGCGCTGAACCTTGCTCAGGTAACGTTGGGTGGCAGCACCGCGGGCAACGCCGGGGATCTGCGCACCTTGTTTCTTTAAATTCTCACCGTAATTTTGCTGAGTGAACAACACGTCGGTGTAGAAGAATGTGAAACCTACAACCATCAGGAAGAACAGGATTGGGTAAATAGCGCCCTCACCACTCAGCGTTGTATTGATCCAGGCTGCAAAATTTCTCAACCAATCGGCTTTGGCATTATTGAAGAAGCTGGCCAGGATGGTCGGGAAAGTCAATAATGATTGCGCAAAAATGATCGGGATCATACCGGCCATATTCACCATCAGGGGCACACTGCTCTTGACAGGCATGGACATCCGGCTGCCAACCCGGCGGCCAGGGAACATAACCGGAACATACCGGCGGCCCTGCTGCACATGAACAACAGCGAAGATGGTCACAACCAACAGTGCGACAACGATGAAGATCAGCCACCAATAGGTCTGGTCATTGAGTAGTGCAAACATATGATCCGGGATCTTTGCGACAATCCCCGAGAAAATGATCAGAGAGAGACCCTGACCTCGAATACCATATTCAGAGATCAATTCACCCAGCCAGACACCGAACAACGTCCCAGCCATCATGGATAGGATTGTTGCCAGAGTTGGAATCAGGTTCGGGCCTGTGAACCCAAAGTAACTGGTCATCACAGATTGCCCAAGCATTGCGGAGAAAATATTGATCTGACCGATAGCAGATAATGCAGCCATCGGAACGGTCAAAATGATCGTCCAGCGCTCCATCCAGGCCCGGCCCTCACGAGGATCGTCCTGCATCTTGCGTTCGAGTGCGGGGATGATCGGGACGAGGAGTTGGAGAATAATCTGAGCTGTAATGTAGGGATAAACACCCATCGCCAGGATCGAGAAATTTGATACCGAACCACCGGACAGCATATCCAGTAAGTTAATCAAGCCACCGGCTGCCCCAGTCGTTGAGGTCAGTTGTGCCACCAGGTTTTCATCAATCCCAGGGACTGGGATATTGGACGCGAGACGATAGATCACCAGTAATAAGATACTGATGAACAGTTTCCGACGGATGTCTTGCGATTTCCAAAGGTGGCGCCATGCGGACCGTTTCATTTGTCAGGCTCCTTTATCTATTCAAGGACAGGCATTAGTCCTGGAAAAGCTCAACACTTCCACCAGCGCTTTCAATCTTTTCTTTTGCGCTTTTGGAAATCTTGTTTGCTTTCACATTCAGAGCAACAGAAACATCACCCCGACCGAGGATCTTCACGGGAAGTCCCAGTTTCTTCACCAGGCCATTTTCGACCAGGAGTTCAGGGGTGATCTCCGTACCTGCGGCAAAATCTGCCAAATCTTCCAGGTTGACTTCTTCATATTCCACACGATTGCGTACTGTGAAACCTTCACCACGCATGAAGGGCAGCTTCCGAAAGAACGGAAGATTACCACCCTGGTGGTAAGGGGCCACGCCGCCGCCTGAACGGGAATTCTGGCCTTTCATACCACGGCCGGCAGTCTTACCCTGTCCAGCAGCAGTTCCGCGGCCAACCCGTTTGCGGTCTCTATGTGCGCCTTTGTTTGGCTTTAGATCATGTAATTCCATAATGACACCTTATGCTTTATCCACAGCTACCAGATGGATAACTGAATTCACCATGCCGCGCACAGCTTCATTATCTACCCGGGTTACTGTCTGATTGATCCTTCTCAAGCCCAATGCTTTCAACGTCGCCTTCTGACGTTTGGGATAGCCAATGGGACTGCGAACTAATGTAATTGTTAATTGTGCTTGTTTTTTCTTAGCCATTGGATTCGCGCTCCCAATATGGTCTCACCTGTTCAAGGGGTTTTCCACGATAGGCTGCCTGATCCTTGACCGACATCAACTGGTCAAGTGCATCAAAGGTTGCCCGAACAACATTCAAAATGTTGTTGCTGCCCAATGACTTGGTGAGAATATCGTGAACACCAGCGGCTTCCAACACGGCCCGAACGCCACCACCAGCAATAACTCCGGTACCGGCAGAAGCCGGGCGAAGCAGCACCTTGGCGCCGCTTTGTTTCCCAATAACCTTATGTGAGATCGTGGTACCGTTGAGGTTCACCTTGTGCATATCCTTGCGAGCACGTTCGCTGGCTTTCCGAATCGCATCCGGAACAGCATTGGCTTTGCCAATACCGAGGCCAACACGGCCGTTATTGTCGCCAATAACCATGGTCACCCGGAAGGAAAAGCGGCGTCCACCTTTTACAACTTTTGCAACACGCGCAATATCAATCACGCGTTCATCAAATTGGTTCTCGCCTTGGTAGTCTGACATAATCGCCTCTTTCCTAGAATTCCAGCCCGCCCTCGCGGGCAGCCTCAGCCAACGCCTTCACACGGCCGATGTACTTGTATCCACCACGATCAAAGACCACACTGTCGATTCCAGCCTTCTTGGCGCGTTCTGCAATGGCTTCGCCAACTTTCTTCGCCTGTTCCAAATTGGACAGACCCTTCATCGAGGCGGCCAATTCAGAATCGATGCTTGAAGCAGAGGCCAAGGTGTATCCCTGGAAATCATCAATGATCTGAACGTAGATCTGATTTGAACTTCGAAAAACGTTCATGCGCGGCCGTTCGGGCGTGCCAAAAATCTTTTTTCGCACCCGCAAGTGTCGGCGTAAACGTGCCTGATTGCGTGATTTTTTTGCCATATTATTTCACCTTCACACTTATATAATTGTCTTGCCGGCCTTACCCGGTTTACGGCGTACATATTCGCCCTTATAGCGGATACCCTTGCCCTTGTAAGGCTCTGGTGGGCGCAGTTTGCGAATATCTGCGGCAACCTGCCCAACAACCTGCTTGTCATAGCCGTTGATTTTGATCTGGCGGACTTTCATATCCACGTCAAAGGTAATACCCTCTGGGGGTTCGACAACCACCGGATGCGAAAAGCCAACATTGATAATCAGGTTCTTTCCGTCCAACTCAGCACGGTAACCCACACCTTCTATTTCAAGAATGCGTTCAAAACCTTTGCTGACGCCTATCACCATGTTGTTGATCAGAGCCCGAGTGGTACCGTGCAGGGCACGATGGGTGGGCATATCAGATGGGCGCTCAACAACGATCACGCCATCATCCTTCTTGATGGTGATTTCAGGTGAAAAAGTCCATTCCAATTCACCTTTGGGGCCTTTTACGTGGACGTAGGAGCCATCAATTTTGACTTCAACTCCCGCTGGCACTTCTATCGGTAAACGTCCTACTCGAGACACGTCTCGTACCTCCTATAGCGCCAGGCGCTACCAAACCTTACATAGTATCTCGCCACCCACGCCCATTTTGCGAGCGCGCTGGCCAGTCATAACACCCTTGGGGGTGGACACAATAGCCACACCAATACCCGAAAGCACCCAGGGGATGTCCGTTTTCTTGGAATACACTCGGCGACCGGGGCGGCTGACCCGCTCCAGGCCCGTGATCAATGGGCGGCGGTTTCGTCGCTCACCGATATATTTCAACCGAATGCGTAAAATGTTCTGATATGGCTTACTGCCCTCAACCACTTCGCAACTGTCAACATAGCCCTCTTCTGTCAAAATCCGGGCAATTTCAGCCTTGATTTTTGAGCTGGGCATGCTTACAACTGTACCATTGCTGATAGCAACGTTGCGGATACGAGTCAGCATATCGCCAATTGGATCTGAAATACTCATTGATAATACCTCCGCCGATCTACCACGACGACTTGGTCACACCAGGAATTTTCCCTTGCAGTGCTAATTCCCGAAAACAAATACGGCACAATCCAAACTTGCGGATATAACCACGTGGGCGCCCACAGCGTCGGCAGCGGTTAACGACCTGAGTGGGATATTTCCGCCGTTGTTCGCGATACTTCATACATTTACTAGCCATACTATCCTTTCCTGAACGGCATCTTGAATTTGCTCAGCAGCGCACGAGCATGATCGTCGTTTTCCGCTGTGGTTACAATTGTGATCTCCATACCCCGGATCGATTCGACTTCGTCGTAGTTGACCTCAGGGAAGATCAGTTGTTCATCCAGACCCAGCGTGTAATTACCGCGACCATCAAAGGAATCGGGCGAGATACCGCGAAAGTCACGGACACGGGGCAGGGCCACATTGATCAAACGATCAAGAAATGCCCACATTCTGTCACCACGTAAGGTGACTTTTGTGCCAATTGCGCGCCCTTCCCGTAATTTGAAGTTCGCAATTGATTTCTTTGCCTTGGTGACAACTGGCTTCTGGCCGGTGATGGTGGTCAAGTCTCTGACCGCCTCGTCCAGTGCTTTGGGATTATCCAATGCAGCGCCTACGCCGATATTCACCACAACCTTCTGGATCTTCGGTATCTGCATCACATTTTCAAGCGATAATTCCTTGAAAAGGGCAGGTGCGATCTCTTCTTTGTAAAGCTCTTTTAGTCTATTCATACTTACTCCCAATCGCGCCTTATTTATCGACCGCAGTTCCGCTGCGCTTTGCTATACGCACCGGCTTGCCATCTTTTCGTGTAATCGAGACGCGGGTAGGCTTGTTCCCCTTCGGGTCCACAATCATCACATTTGAAATACTGATCGGCGCTTCAAACTCAATCTTGCCAGCCGGGATGGTCTTCCCACGAGATTGGGTCTGTGCCTGATGCTTCGTGCGAATATTGACACCGTGCACCACAACACGGTTTTCAGAGGGAATGACACGGATCACTTCACCGACAGTGCCTTTGTCATTTCCGCTGACTACCATTACCCGATCGCCTTTTTTAATTTTAATTTTCATATCTTTACTCCTATCTCACCGACTAAAGCACTTCCGGAGCCAGTGAAACGATCTTCATGAAACCTTTATCACGAAGCTCACGGGCAACAGGACCAAAGATACGTGATCCACGGGGATTGACACCATCATTATCCAAAATCACGGCGGCATTGTCATCAAAGCGGATGCAAGAGCCATCAGCCCGACGCCATTCTTTGGCAGCCCGGACGATCACGGCTTTGACAATCTCACTCTTCTTGACAGTAGCCTGCGGTGTTGCGGATTTCACTGTGCCCACAACGATGTCACCCACATAACCATAGCGCTGCCGTGAACCACCAAAGACATGAATGACCAGGAGTTCGCGGGCGCCGGTGTTATCGGCGATTTTTAATCGTGTTTCTTGTTGGATCATGACTCAGACTCCCAATTCTTCCACTAAGTCATCTTCAGACCGTTCTTCAACGCGCAGGACTTCTTCGATCACCCAACGCTTTGTGCGTGAAATCGGTTTACTTTCAACGATTCTGACTTTATCGCCAGGATTCACACCGATCTCGTCATGCGCTTTATAGGTCTTTGCAGACCGGATAACCTTGCGGTAGAGCGGGTGGCGGAAAACGCGCACCACTTCAACTACAGCGGTTTTGGTCATTTTATTACTGATGACAGTCCCTACCAAACGACGTCGATTATTCATGCTTCACTCTCCTCAGCCATTTGTTTTTCTTTCAAAATGGTCTCCAACCGGGCAATATCCCGACGGACATTCCGGACCTGGCTGGTGTCAGTCAACTGGCCGGTAATCGTTTGGAATCGCATATTCAACAACGCATGCCGGGTCTCAGTGATTGCCTCTTCAATTTCAGCGACACTCATTTTTCGAATATCTGATGCGTTCATGGTTACGCCTCTCCTGCCACATCACGTGAAACGATCTTGGTTTTCACGGACAGTTTGTATTTCGCGCGAAGGAGCGCCTGTTTCGCTGTTTCCGGGTCTGTCCCGCCAACCTCAAACATCATGCGGCCGGGTTTGACCACGGCTACCCAGTATTCCACCGGGCCTTTACCTTTACCCATCCGGGTTTCAGCAGCGCGTTTTGTGTAAGGCTTATCCGGGAAAATCCGGATCCAAACCTTACCACGCCGTTTCATTTCGTGCACGATAGCACGCCGGGCGGCCTCGATTTGTCGAGCGCTGACCCAACCCGGTTCCAAAGCCTGCAAGCCAAATTCGCCGAAGGACACATCGGAGCCACGATAGGCTTTCCCTCGCATGCGCCCACGCATTTGCTTGCGATACTTTACTCGTTTTGGCATTAACATAATGACTACCTCACTAATAGCCGGTCGCCTTGCCGGCGTCGTTGTTACTCGCTGACGTAAACACCTTCGGTGGCGGTTGATTCTTCTTCCACCTGGGGTATGATCTCGCCTTTATAAATCCAAACTTTGACGCCGATCTGACCATAAGTGGTCAGTGCTTCGGTTTTGGCATAATCAATATCTGCCCGCAAGGTCTGCAACGGAACCCGTCCCTCACGCAGCCAAACGCTGCGGGACATTTCGGCACCGCCCAGACGACCGGAAACCATCACCTTGACGCCCTCAGCGCCCTGGCGCATGCCCTGCTGAATGGCACGCTGCATCGCACGGCGATAGCTGATCCGGCGGGTTAATTGGCTGGCGACATTTTCCGCGACCAGATAGGCATCCAGGTCAGGGGATTTGATCTCTTTGACTTCAAGATCAATTTTCTCGCCAGTCATAGCTTCAAGATTGCTGCGCAGTTTCTTCACATTCTCGCCACTCCGGCCAATTAAAATGCCGGGTTTGGCGGTGTGTACGTAAACCTTGATTTTGCCGGGGAACCGTTCAATTTCTATTTGAGAAATACCTGCCCGGGCATTTGATTTGCGGATCAGATCGCGGACAGCAAGGTCCTCATGTAACTGATCCTGATAGTCCATACCTTCAGCGTACCAGCGGCCTAACCAAGGTTTGTTGATTTTCAGTCGAAATCCTGTCGGATGTACTTTACGGCCCATATTTGCTCCTGGTTCCTTTCAATAATCTTTCTACAGATGCCCCGTTAATTCATCTCTCGCAAGACAACGATAACGTGGGACTTACGCCGCAACAGCGGTTTGAACCGGCCGCGGGCACCAAAACGGCGCCATTTACGGGTCGGGGCCTCATCAGCGAAGATCTTATAAACATATAGATCTTCACGTGCAACGCCAAAATTCTCCTCAGCGTTAGCCATTGCTGATTTAATCAATTTCTGGACGGGCAAAGCAGCCTTGTTCGGCGTGAACTGTAAAATCGTCACCGCTTCCAGGACAGGTTTACCGCGAACCAGGTCAACCACGAGCCGCGCCTTTTGGGCAGACGTATCGAGATTGCTCAATTTCGCTCGAATATCAGTAGCCATTATCTAATACCTTTCTGGATCCTACTATTCCCGATCCCGACCGGCGATAACATGGCCCCGGAAGTACCGAGTGGGGGCAAATTCGCCCAACCGGTGCCCAACCATGTTCTCAGTAATATAAATCGGTACATGGCGGCGCCCATCATGAACGGCAATGGTATGTCCCACCATCTGGGGGAAGATAACACTTGCCCGACTCCAGGTGCGAATCACTTTCTTCTCACCCTTGTCATTCATGTTTTCAATCTTTTTCATTAGTTTTGGGTCAATATAAGGACCCTTTTTCAGCGATCGCGACATGATTTCGTCCTCTTTCTCGCTACAAAATCCGATTACTTACGACGCCGCTTCGCTTGGGAGCGATGGCGAACGATGTATTTATCAGTACGTTTGTTATGACGGGTCTTCTTACCCAGCGTGGGTTTACCCCAGGGGCTCTTCGGACCAGGCATACCAATTGGTGAACGGCCTTCACCACCACCATGCGGGTGGTCGCGGGGGGTCATTGCAGAACCACGCACCGCCGGCCGCCAACCCATATGGCGTTTGCGACCTGCTTTACCCAACTTGATGTTGGAGTGTTCCACATTCCCAACCTGGCCAATTGAAGCTCGGCACTCTTGCAGAACCAGGCGAACCTCACCCGAGGGCAGGCGCACATGGGCATATTTGCCTTCTTTGGCCAGCAATTGAGCTGAAGTACCGGCGGAGCGGACCATCTGTCCACCGTTGCCGGGATGCAGTTCCACATTGTGGATCGTCGTGCCGACGGGAATATTCGCCATCGGGAGGCTGTTGCCAGGGCGAATTTCAGCTTCAGTGCTGGAAAGCACCTTGTCGCCAACCATCAGGCCAACCGGGGCCACAATGTAGGCTTTCTCGCCGTCTGCATAATGCAACAATGCCAGGCGGGCAGTCCGGTTCGGGTCATACTCAATCGCCGCAACGGATGCAGGAATATCAACTTTATTGCGTTTGAAGTCCACGATGCGGATATACCGCTTGTGACCGCCGCCTCTGTGACGAACTGTCACCCGGCCATACATGTTACGGCCGGCGTTCCTCTTCAGGGGAACGATCAACGACTTTTCAGGTGTCGTCTTGGTGATCTCTTCAAACGTATAACTCGTCTTATGGCGAGTACCGGGTGTCTTTGGTTTATATACTTTTACTGCCATTACTCCACCCCTTCAAATATCGGGATGCGCTCACCTTCGGGCAGGGTCACGATCGCCTTCTTATACGCATTGGAGCGGGTTCGCATCCGGCGGTTCTGCAGGCTTCGTGATTGCTTGGCGGGCACGTTCATAACGTTTACGGTTTTCACGTTCACATCAAAAATCGTCTCGATCGCTTCTTTGATCTCAGTCTTTGAGGCTTTCGCATCCACCTCAAATACATACTGATTAAGCATCGAAGACAAATAGTTCGATTTTTCAGTTACGACCGGGCGGCGGATGATGTCAAATACAGTTTTCTTCATGATTTCATTCCTACCTATCCGAGATAACTCGCGATGACATCCAACGCAGCAACCGGCATCACAACATTCTTGTAACCCAGCAGGTCACGAACATTGAGATAGCTGGCATTCAGGGTCTTTGCATCGCTGATATTGGCGCAGGCCCGTTTTACATCATCATATTCCGGGCTGTTTTCCGGGATCAGCACTAAAACCTTACCTTCCCCAGCCAGAGACTGCAGTGATTTTGCCATGTTCCGAGTCTTGGCTTCATCCAACTTGAATTCGTCCACCAGGACGATCTCACCATCAGAAGCTTTTACCGATAAGGCAGACCGAAGGGCCGCCCTGCGCATCTTTTTAGGCATTGCCTTGTCATAGGAACGCGGCTTGGGGGTGAAGATCTTTCCACCGCCAACCCATTGCGCGGCCCGAATGGAGCCTTGCCGGGCACGCCCGGTTCCTTTTTGGCGCCAGGGCTTGCGGCCACCACCGGATACCTCACTGCGACCCTTGGTCGAGTGGGTGCCCAGGCGGCTGTTGGCCATCTGCCTGACATAAGCCTGATGCATTAGATCAACTTTTACTGGGGCTTCGAAAATCGCTGCAGGCAATTCCGCCTTGCTGACTTTCTTACCTTTCATGTTGAAGACATCAACTTCCATGATTACTCAACTCCCATTAGTGGCTATCGCCCAACCGGGCGTCTATTGTTTCCGGGCAGCTTTGATCACAACCATGCCGCCCTTAGGGCCGGGCACAGAGCCATCAACTGCAATAAGATTGCGTTCCGGGTCAACTAAAACTACGCGCACATTCGCAGAGGTCACGCGGTCATTCCCCATCCGTCCGGGGCCGCGTTTCCCTTTGAATACACGACCGGGTGTCGTGCCCGCAGCTAGGGAACCAGGCCGACGCTGGCGGTCGGATTGACCGTGGGTCTTGGGGCCACCAGCGAAATGGTAGCGTTTCACCACACCGGCAAAACCGCGACCTTTGCTGGTCCCAACAACATCAACTCGTTCACCTGCTTCGAAGACATCCGCTTTGAGCAAATCGCCTTCGGAAACGTCCGGTTTACTTATTCTGAATTCACGTAAAACTTTTAATGGTGGCAATTCATTGCGCTGGAGGTGACCCTTCTGACCCCCCGTCAGCCGCTTGGGTTTAACCTCATCGAACCCGAGTTGGACTGCCGAGTAGCCATCACTCTCAACCGTCTTCACCTGGGTGACATAGCAAGGCCCAGCTTCGATAAGCGTAACCGGGATCGCAATCCCACCATCATCGAAAATCTGGGTCATACCAACTTTTCGTCCAATAAGCCCTTTTAACATAATATGTATTCTCCTGTAACAATCGATTTCGTCAAGACTGTCAGCCTGGGCACGGCTGCATCATCTCCGAACGTAGCACAGTCAACCTCCCCGCCGCGGCCCCTTTTTGGGTCTACGATCAGAAAAGCTCTTATGCCACCTTAAAAGTCCGGCTCTTAAGCCGAAACTTGATGATTCTACCATCACATGGCAAATTTGCCAAGACTCAATTTTGAAAGATTCCTGGCAGAAGGAGGTCATCCAACGGGATTGAAAGTTACTCTCCCGGGATCAGACCACTATCTGCCAGCAACCCAATCAGATGCTAAATCTTGATTTCGATATCAACGCCGGCAGGCAGATTCAGGCGCATCAACATATCAATTGTTTTTGAATCGGGATCAATCACATCAATCAAACGATTGTGTGTTCGCATCTCGAAATGCTCCTGCGAGTCTTTATCGATGAACGGTGAACGGATCACTGTGAACCGTTCTAGCTTGGTCGGTAAGGGCACTGGGCCAACTACCTGGGCGCCGCTGCGTTCAGCCGTTTCCACAATCCGCTTGGCGGATTGGTCGATCACTCGGTGATCATAAGCCTTTAGACGAATACGAATCTTCTGTTTAGCCATATTTTCTTCCTAATAAATTCTACTCAATGATCTTGGAGATCACACCAGCGCCCACTGTCAGACCACCCTCACGGATGGCAAACTGGGAACCATTCTCCAACGCCACAGGCACGATCAGTTCAACTTCCATTGCAATACGGTCACCAGGCAGCACCATCTCGGTACCTTCTGCCAGCGTCACCGTGCCGGTCACATCCATTGTCCGGATGAAGAACTGCGGCCGATAGCCAGTGAAGAATGCACTGTGCCGTCCACCCTCTTCACGGGTCAGGATGTAGACTTCACCTTCAAACTTGGTGTGCGGTGTAATACTGCCGGGGATGGCTACAACCATACCGCGTTCCACTTCCTCGCGACCGATACCGCGGAGCAGCAAACCTACGTTGTCACCCGCCATACCTTCGTCCAGAAGTTTGTGGAACATTTCCACACCCGTCACCACCGAGCTCATGCTCTTTTCCTGCAGACCCACGATATCAACCGCATCGCCTGTGTGGATCACACCACGTTCAATACGACCGGTCACCACTGTGCCGCGGCCCTTGATCGAGAATACATCCTCAACCGGCATCATGAATGGCTTGTCAATTTCGCGTTCCGGCATCGGAATGTAGTTGTCAACCGCATCCATCAGCTCGTTGATGCAGGCATATTCCGGTGCGTTCGGGTCGGTGGACTCGCTCTCCAACGCCTTCAAGGCACTGCCGTGGATGATCGGAAGATCATCGCCCGGGAAGCCATAACCGTTCAGCATCTCGCGCAGTTCCATTTCAACCAGCTCCAGCAGTTCCGGGTCGTCCATCATGTCTACCTTGTTCAGGAAGACCACAATGCTCGGGACCTCAACCTGGTGGGCCAGCAAAACGTGCTCACGCGTCTGGGGCATCGCACCATCAGGTGCTGCCACGACCAGTATGGCGCCATCAACCTGCGCCGCACCGGTGATCATGTTCTTGATGTAGTCACGGTGGCCGGGCATATCCACATGGGCATAGTGCCGTTTATCGGTCTGATATTCAACGTGCGCAATGTTGATCGTGATGCCGCGCTCTTTTTCTTCCGGCGCATTGTCAATTGTGTCAAAGGCCCGATAATCTGCAAAGCCCTTCAATCCCTGTACTTTTGTGATCGCCGCTGTTAACGTGGTTTTTCCATGGTCAATGTGCCCCATCGTCCCCACGTTCATATGCGGTTTTGATCGATCAAATTTTTCCTTGGCCAT